>Ga0265314_10000518_pt1 | contig 49782 bp, 57 predicted proteins | sample 4126metaG_FD_203106 | JGI IMG/M metagenome (GOLD analysis project Ga0265314, IMG submission 203106) | Rhizosphere microbial communities from Carex aquatilis grown in University of Washington, Seatle, WA, United States - 4-1-26 metaG | ecosystem: Host-associated > Plants > Roots > Rhizosphere >... | reverse complement strand
AGCATGGCCGGAATCGCAAAGGCTATGCCGGTGGCCAGTTGCTGCACGCCACCGCTGACGAAGGGATGCGCCCGGCTCCCCATTCGTCGCTGCGCGATGGAACCGATCGACCACATCAAGCCGCCGAACTGCATCAAGAAGAAGCCGCCGAGCATGGCCTGGGTGCTGATGTGCTGCCCGCTTCCCGGGGTCATTAGCAGAGCTACACCTGCAAGTCCAACCAGCATGCCGCCGATCGAAGGCCAGTGCAGGCGTTCCCCGGTAGGCGACAAGGCTTCGACGCCGACCAGCCAGAAAGGCTGCAGGCTTGCGAACAGCGAGGCCATGCCGCTCGGAATCCATTGTTCGCTGTAGGCCAGAGCGCCGGTTCCCATCGCGATCACCATCAAACCGTAAAGCGCCGTGCGCAACGCCTCGTGGCCGGTCGGTAGACGCGCTCCCGTGGCCAATGCGCCGATCAGCAGCGCTCCGCCGGAGATCGAATAGCGCAGGCACATCAGCATGGCGGGCGAAAAAGATTCGAGCGCCACGCGGATTCCCAAATAGGTGGTACCCCAGAAAAAACACACGCAGGCCAGCGCCGCTAAGCCGCGGAATTCTGTATGGGACTGATCTTGCCCGGTCAGGTTACCATGTTATCTTGATCCTCACACTCACCATTAATCCGGCCATCGACCGCATTATCACGGCGGACCGCCTGGTATTTGAGGACCGCGGCTATATCCTCGATCGGGCCGAGGCTGCCGGCGGACGCGGCATAAATGCGTCGCAGGTGATCCACTCGTTCGGAGGCAAAACCGCTGCCGTGCTCACTGCCGGAGGTCCGGCCGGCGAGCGCATCGAAAAACTTCTCGGTGGCTTGGGGTTTCCTTACGACCTGGTCCACGTTCGCGCGGAGAGCCGCACGAACTTGACGATTTCCGACAAACAAGGACTCACGGTAAAGTTGAACGAGCGCGGAGCGCCGCTGGAGGCGAGCGAGCTCAAGGAAATCAAGAAGAAGGTGGAGGCGCGCCTTCCGAAAACCCAGTGGCTGATGATTTGCGGAAGTATCCAACCCGGTGTTCCGCCGCACTTTTATTGCGAGATCGTGGAGATGGCCAAGAGCCACGGAGTAAAAACACTGCTGGATACCGACGGCGAAGCCTTTCAGCACGCCCTCGAAGCCAAGCCCACGGTCATCATGCCCAACCAGCACGAAGCCGAGCGCTTGCTCAGCCGCGCGTTGATCACTCGCGGGCAGTGCCTGGAGGCGGTAGACGTTATGCAGGCCATGGGTCCGGAAAGCGTAATTCTTTCGTTAGGCGCGCGCGGGGCGATTGGATCGTCGCCCGAAGGAGTGTTCGAAGCGCTACCGCCGCGCATCGATGCACTATGCCCGATCGGCGCCGGCGACGCTCTCGGTGCGGCCTTCGCATGGAGCATGGAGAAGAAGAAGTCTTTCTCTGAGTCCCTGCGCTGGGGTGTCGCAACTGGCACCGCCGCCGCAAAGCTGCCGGGCTTGGCGTTCCCCACTTTCAATGATGCGCGCGCCGTCTACAAACAAGTAGAACTGCGCCACGTAAAATAGGGACGGAGCCTGATTATTGCCCCAAAACGGGATTGTTCCACTTCGGAACAATAATCAGGCTCCGTCCCTATTTATTTTAGATAGGCTTTTAGCGCGTGGATGAGGTCGTCGGCGGCTTGCGTCTGTTCTTCGGTGGGTTTGCGCTTGGGGTCCAACACATGAAAGCGAATGTGACCCTCGATCACCTCCGCCATCAACGCATCCATGGCGCCCCGGCAAGCTGAAATGTTGTGCAGCACGTCGGAGCATTCAGCCTCTTGATCGAGCGCCCGCTCGATAGACTCCACTTGCCCGCGAATGCGCCGTACGCGATTTAACAAACTCTTCTTTTCATCAATTGTGTGTGCCATAAAATAATTGAATTTAGACCTTTACAAGTATACCCCCGCCGGTATATCCTGATCGGGAAAGGAGGCCCATGTATGTCTGACGGCGGCAGTAGTAAACTGCGCGAACAGCGAGTCGAAGTCGAGTCAGCGGAGCCTCCCTCTTGGCCCCAGCTGCTAGCCGATAGCGGCTTCTATCCGCGCTTTCACTAACGTTTCACATTCGTAGTTTTCACTCGTACAGAATAACCTCGCCAGACGGTTCGCACGCTCTGGAAAGAGCGCTATCTCTGCGTTCGCGTTGAAGACGGAAGGTGCCGTTGCCCAAGGCTGGAATGGATTTGTAATGACGACAAATATTTTGATCCCGAACCGCCCGCATGCGCCGAAAGCCGTGCAGGTTTCCAATAGATGGGTCGCGCAGGTCCTCACCTTCATGATGGTTTTCGGCCCCGGACTAATTGTCATGGAGGCGGATAACGACGCCGGGGCGGTCTCGACCTATGTGCAGGCCGGAGCGCAGTACGGAATGCACCTGCTATGGCTGCTGGTTCTCCTGCTGCCCATCGCCTATTTCATTCAAGAGATGGTAGTGCGCTTAGGTATTGCCACAGGACAAGGGCATGCCGCCATGATCTATCAGCGCTTCGGGAAGTGGTGGGGACTCTTCTCTCTCATCGATCTGCAAGTGATCAACTTTTTGACCTTGGTTACCGAGTTCGCTGCCATCGCTCTCGCGCTCGGACAACTGAACATCTCAACCGTTGTGGGAGTCCCGGTGATGGCGGTCGCTCTCACCCTGCTGGTGCTGACCGGAAGCTACAAAAGGTGGGAGCGAATCGTAATATTTCTTTGCCTTCTCGACTTAGCTTGGCTGGTACTCGCATATCGTGCGCGGCCCGCCACTGGCGGCCTGCTGCGAAATATATTTCTTCCTTCCATGCCGCCCGGAGGATTGACCAGCAGTCTTGTGTTCCTGATCGTCGGAATTGTGGGAACCACAATCGCACCCTGGCAGTTGTTCTTTCAACAAAGCTGCATCGCCGATAAACGCCTGCGTTTTAGCGACCTCAAATGGGCCCGGCTGGACACTCTCATAGGAGCTGTCTTCACGATCCTCGTCGCGGCTTGCATGATGATGACCGGAAACGCCGCGCTGCGCCACGGGCTCTCGTTTACGGATCCGGCACGGATGGCTGTGGACTTTGGGCAGATCTTCGGGCCATGGTTCCGTATCGCGATTCTTCTGCTGATGGTGAACGCAGCGGCGCTGGGCACCACAGCTATTTCACTATCGAGTGCTTGGGCCTATGGCGAAGTACGGGGTTGGCCGCATAGTCTGCAGCGCTCCATCAAGGACGCGCGCGGTTTTTACGGAGTCTACATTTTGTGTGTCGGAGCCGCCGCGGGCCTGGTATTGATCCCCCGGGCCCCGCTGCAGCTCATTATCGTGAGCGTACAAGTTCTGGCGGGCATTATGCTGCCTTCCGCCATCATTTTTCTGCAGTTGTTATTGACTGACAAGGAATTATTGGGCGATCGCTTCGCTAACCGGCCTTGGAACAACGTGGTGAATTGGACGATCGTCATTCTTCTGTTTGCGTTGTCCCTGGTGCTGGCGGCTCAAGTGGTGGCGCCGAAATTATTCCCGGCGAGCTAAGGAAAGGAGCAAACCATGCTCATTGAAAAAGTGGCGGATAAAAGCGAATTCCTGGTCATCCATCCTATCGACGACATCCAGGAACAAAAGGTTGAAACACAGAATGTAGGCCCGATGCGTCTGACACCGGCCGTAAAACTGTCTCTTTTCGCGCTGCGCGGGTATCTGGTGTTGATGATGCTGCTGGTGGTCTATCGCATACTGGACATGACCGCCTTGTCCGGCAAACCCTGAAGCAGTGAGAAGCTATATGTATATTGGTTCCCACAGTATTCACGAGCGGAGAATGAGCGGGCTATGGGCGCTCGCGTTTTTGACGGTTGTGGCCGGTCGCGGTTTGGCGCAAGATCAGCCCATCGACCCGGCCACGCCCGAGCGCTGGAATCTGTTCCTTCAGGCGACGTCTATCGGCGATTATCACGGCACATTCCACTCGCCGTACGAAGGAGCCTTCAGTCTTCAGGATCGTTCGGAACGCGACGTTTCCCTGACCACAACGTTGTTTCTCGGCTTCCGCTTGGGTTCGACGCAGTTTTACATCGATCCCGAAATCGCCGGCGGCCGCGGCTTCAGCGGCGTGAATGGAATCGCCAACTCACCTAACGGCGAATTGCCGCGCGTCGCATCGGCCACTCCCAAGCCCTACCTCGCGCGCGCCTATTTCACGCAGGATTTCGGATTCGGCGATGAACGGGAAAACTTTACGAGCGACGAGAACCAACTCGCCGGCACACGCCCGGTGACGCGCTACAGCGTTACCGTGGGGCGCTTCACGGTCACTGATTTCTTCGATAACAATAAGTATTCGCATGACCCACGCACGCAGTTCATGGGCTGGGCGGTAATGTACAACGGCGCCTGGGATTATCCAGCCGACACGCGCGGCTACACCTGGGGCTGGGTTCATGAGTTCCACACCAAGCGCTGGTCCTTGCGCTACGGCAGCGCCGCGGAGCCGAAGGTGGCGAACGGCTTGCGCTTCGACCGGCGCCTGCTGCGCGATCGCGGCGATATGGTGGAAGGCGAGCTGCATTTTTCGCCCGGCGGCCACGCGGGCGCGATCCGCGTGATGGGCTCTTGGCTACACACCGATTCCGGCAGTTACGCCGAGGCGCTGCAGTTGAGCGAGGCAACTCATACCCGGCCCGATGTGACCGCCACGCGCCAAGTCGGCCGCTTGAAGTATGGAACGGGAATAAATCTCGAGCAGGAGATCGCCAAAGACATCGGCGTGTTCGGACGCCTCGGCTGGAACGATGGGAAAACAGAAAGCTTCGCTTTCACCGCCATGGATCGCCTGGCGACCGGCGGGGTGTCATTCAACGGCACCCGTTGGAAGCGCCCCAATGATACCGCTGCGACCGAGCTAACCGTGGGCGGCATCTCCGGCGTCCATGCGTCGTATCTGGCGCATGGCGGTTATGACTTTCTGATCGGCGATGGCGCGTTGCAATATGGACCCGAGTACGCCTGGGAGAGCTATTACAGCGCTCGCTTATTCCCCGGATTCTTCTCGACCATCGACGTGCAGCACGTCGCCAACCCGGGCTACAACCAGGATCGCGGCCCGGTGTGGATCTACAGCCTGCGCCTGCACCTCGAATACGGAAAATAGGGACGGAGCCTGATTATTGCCCCAAAACGGGAATTCCCGATACGGAACAATAATCAGGCTCCGTCCCTATTTCTTGCGGCGCTTGAAGAATACGTTCGACGTCTGGCCGGAAGTCAAGACTACCACCACAAACAAAGCCAACAACGAAACTAGCGTGGACACCGAACCGATGATCAGATAATCGGCGTCTTTGAGCGGTGCGGGCATCACCTTCAGCATGATCGCGGCCACCACCGCGAACACCATAACTACCGCGAGCACCAGTGCAAGTGTGCGTCCCATTAATCGTATTTCTCGTAGCGAATCTGCTTGCGGTCGAATCCTATACTCTTCAAAATCTGCCGCACGTCATCCACCATCGGACGCAAGCCGCACAGATAGATGTCGAGGTCCGTCCGTCCGCCGATCGCTTCACTTAAATGCGCCTGCACTCGCCCGGCACGCCCCGTCCACCCGGGACCCGGCTGCGTCAGCGTCGGCCAGAAACGAAACTGCCGAAAGTCCCGCGCCATCTCTTCGAAATCCTGACGATACAGCAAATGCGACTCGTGCCGCACGCCGAACAACAAAGTGAAGGCGGGCGAATCGAGTCTTAGTTCCGCTTGCAACATCGACCGGAACGGCGCGATCCCAGTGCCCGTAGCCACCAGCAAAGAATCCCGCAGCGGGCGCCGCAGTGTGAAGGTGCCCAGAGGCGGCGGCATGTCCACCACATCGCCAGGCGAAAGTTCAAACAAATGCGGCGTGAACGCGCCACCGTCGACCAGGTTCAGACACAGCTCAAAGCGGTTGCCTTCCCCGGGAGCCGACGCAATCGAATAGGCACGCGTGATTGCACGGCCCGCGATCGAATCTGTCATCGATACGAATTGCCCCGGAACGAAATCGAGCCGCTGCAGTTCCGGTGCCTCGAAAACAAAGTGCCGCACGCCCGGCGCGATTTCCACCCAACTAATCAGTTTCGCTTGCACCGGTATTCCCCTCAGACGCCTCGCGGGCGCGTCCCACCAACGCATCGATCAGTGCCGGATGCCCATCAAGCGGCGCCGTCACTTGAATCTCGATCCCCGGGTGCAGCGCGCGCAACTCCTCCACCAAGCGCGGCAAGTCGCGCTGGAGATGCATGCCCAACGTCAGAAAATACGGAATAACAATCACCTGCTGGATTCCGCGACTCGCCAGTGTCCCCACCGCGCCACGCAAATCCGGCCGTCCGCCTTCCAAAAACGCCGTTTCCACTGCCTCATACTCACAGCGGCGCGCCAACTGAACGGCCATCGACCGCACCGCATCGTTGGCCGATTCAACACTCGATCCATGCCCGAACACAATATAGCCGATTTGTTTCGAACTCAAACCAGCACCGCCGGCGCCGGGGCTTCCGGCAAATACCCGGTGAGAAAATCGTGGAATGCCCGCCCCCGCCGGCGTCCGTTGTTATACTGCATCTCCAAACGCTGTATGAACACCAGCACGCCCAGAACATCGGCGTCGCGCAGCGTGTGCATCCCCTTCTGCTCGCTCAGTTCTTTGCGCAACTCCTCCACCGCTTCCCGCAGCTTCTCCTGAATCGCCGCCGCATATGGATTCGGCGGACGAGAATCGTAAATCAAGCCCGATTGAGCAGTGCGATACGTGCGGATCTCCGCATCCAAAGCCTCGCGCGCGTCGAAATCGACCGCCCGCCCAGTTTCCATGGCGCGCTTTAGCGCCACGGCCAGCGTGAACACCAACGGCTCCATCTCACGCAGAAATTTTTCACTCAAGCGGATGTCTTGATTCGGCACTTGATCGTCAGGAATTACCGGCGGCTGCTCATGAAAACGCGCCTCCCGCAAATACTCGCAAGACGCCGGACAATCGATCGAGTTCTCGCGTTCCGCACCGCAGCACTGCGCGCAAATCTCGCCTTCGACGCCCGGACAATGCCTGCGCGCACTCCGTTTTTCGCATAATTTGCAGGGGATATTCACCACTCGATACCCCTATCGTATCATCGGGAAATGGCGCGGACCCATGTTTATCTGAAAGTTGAATTGGACCTGCCGGAGTCGCAGAAAGACAAAGAACGCCCGGAGCGCGTGGCAGCCGAAATTTGCCGCGTGATCCGACGCGTCTACGGCGTGCGCAACGCCGAAGTCTCCAGCATCATGGAGAAAGAAACTTAACCACTTCCCATGAAACCCCATCCTGGGATCTGGCATCATTGTTACAGTAATCATCCACTAACGGAGGCTGTTTAATGAGACTGAAAATATTTGCCGCGCTGCTGGCCGGCGCTACTTTGCTGCCCTTGACGGTTTCCGCCGCGTCCGACGTCGATAAGCGGTTGCAGAGCGCCGCGCAGGCTTTCAAAGATGTGATGGATATGCCGGATAAAGCCATCCCGCAGGATCTGCTCAATAAGGCGCAATGCATCGTCATCGTTCCCGATTTGAAGAAAGGCGCATTCATCGTGGGCGGCAAGTATGGCAAAGGTTTCGTCACCTGCCGCAGGAAAGACAACGTCGGCTGGACGGCTCCGGGTGCGATTCGCATTGAGGGCGGCAGCGTGGGCTTTCAGATTGGCGGTTCGGAGATGGACGTCTTCATGCTCGTGATGAATGATAAAGGCATGGAGCGGCTGTTAGGCGACAAGTTCACCTTAGGCGGGGACGCCACTGTCGCCGCCGGCCCCGTGGGCCGCGTGGCGCAGGCCGAAACCGATGCTCGTCTGACTGCTGAAATTCTCGCGTATTCCCGCGCTCGCGGACTGTTCGCCGGGATCGCTCTAAACGGTGCGACCTTGCGCGAAGACTCAGACTGGAACATCGACATGTACGGCAAGGCGCTCAAGAACCGCGAAATCATCGACGGTTCCGTAGCCGCGCCCAAGGCCGCCACTGCACTGTTGGGCGAACTCGACCGCTACTCCAGCCGTAAATAGTCACCGTGCCTGATTCCGAGTTTCCAGATTCCGCTATTGACTCTAGCTACTACGTCGCCTTCGGGCGCCGCAGCCAGAGCGACGCGGAATTTCTGGCGGCCGCCACTGGAGTCATCAACGATCTGGAAACAGAACTCCGCCGTTTAAAGGCAGAGGAGCGCGGCAGCGCCCGGGCTCTCGAAATCGGCTGCGGCTCCGGCCGTTTGATGCGGCCCATGAGCCGGCACTTTCTGGAGATCCACGGCGTGGATGTGTCCGCTGAATTCATCCAGGAAGCACGCGAAAGTCTGCGAGATCTGCCAAACGCTCGCCCGCAGCAGATTCGCGGAACCAGCCTGGAGGATTTTGCGGACCAGTCCTTCGATTTTGTGTACTCGTTTGAACTGTTCCCGCACATCCCCAGCCAGCAACTGGTGGTTTCCTTCCTGCGCGAGATTCACCGCGTACTGCGCCCGGGCGGCTTGGCACGTCTGCACTTTAATGGCTCGGCCGGCAGCCAGTCGTTTGACCAATGGACCGGGGCCCGCTTCACGCAGCAAGAGCTAATGGATTTCGCGCAGGCGCACGATTTTCAAATACTCGCCCTGGACGGAGTTTCCACACCATCCATGTGGACCACCTGGCGCAAACAACCCTCGGGCTGGTTTGCCGGACTCGGCGAGATGCCCGCCGCGTGGGGCGATAAGCTGCCGGTGACCATTCACAAAATCACCAACGCCAGTAGCTTTGAGCCCGTTGCTCCCTGCCGCGGACGCTTCGCGGCCATCTCCATCCGCGCTGAAAATCTGCCACCCGATGCAGGGCTGAATCACTTGCGCGCCACTATCGGCAGCTCGCTCGGGACCATCACATCAATCGGCGCGCCCGACCGCGACGGCTGGCAGCGCATACGAGTAGAGCTGCCGGAACTGGAGGCCACGGGCTTGCTCCCGGTCCAGCTTCTATGGCTCGATCGGCCCATTTCCCCGCCGGCAACCCTGCGCGTGATTCCGCCCGGCCCTCCTATTCCACGCGTTACCACGGCGCCGCGGCGGATCGAAAATCGCATTGTAAGACTGACGCTCGAAGAAATCGCACGCCCCTGGGAAATCGAAATTTGGGTGGAAGGACAACCCGTCGAGGATCTGGAAAAAACCTGCAGCGATCCGCGCCCTCAGCGCTACCAGGTAAACTTCCGCCTGCCGGAGCGCGTCGGTCCGGGATTACACCACCTCAAAATAAACATCGGCCGCCGCAAGCTGCCGGCGGTGCCGATCGAAGTAGTGGCTTAAAGGTCGTCGTGACCTAAAGCGTAGGCGAGTCGTTACCCAGCATCGCCTTGCGTACGATCTTGATGGGCGGGAAACCCTGCTTCAAGAAGTTGTCGTGAAATTCCTGGAGTGAGAACTGGCTGTCGCGCATCTTCTTGTAATCTTCCCGCAGCTTCAAAATTTGCAGCTTGCCCAGCGTGTAATAAAGATAGGTCGCGTCGGAAGTGCCGCGCTTGGTCTCGACCATCGCGGTCTCGTGCGTTTGATAGCCCTCTTTTTGAAAGAACTCGACCGCCTGATCGAAGGTTCGCTTGCCGGTATGCATCTCGATGCCGACGATATAACGCGCATCGCGTAAGAGCGCGTCCTGAAGCTGGCCTAAACGCATCTTGGGATCGGTCGAGTAGCCTTCGTCGAGCATCATTTGCTCGCAGTAGTGCGCCCAACCCTCGGCGTTGGAGCTCGCCCCCAGCAACTTCCGAACGCGCGACTGTATTCGCGGCATCCACAGAAATTGCACGTAGTGGCCTGGGTAAGCTTCGTGGACCGCTGTGGAGAGTATCGTGCCGCGGTTGAATTGCCCCATAAAACTCTCGACGCGATCGAGCGTCCAATCTTTTTCCGGAAGCGTCACATTGAAAAACGCTTCCTTGGCGACGGTCTCATAGGGCCCCGGCGTGTCCATCGAAGCGAAAGTGGTCGCGCGCATAAACGGCGGCGTCTCTTCTAGAATCGGCAGCACCGGCGAGGGAATCGTCACCAGCTTGTGAGCGTTGATGAAGTCCCGCAGCCCACCGAGCGTGTTGCGAAACTCACCCAGTAGTTTGTCCGGCGCGGGATGATCCTTCACCGCTTCCGCTAGAATCTCCTGCGGAGTTTTTGTTTTATCGATCAGCAGCCCGGTTTCGCGATACTTTTTTTGATTCGCGCGCAGATCAGCGTAGCCGATCGCCAGCAGGCGGTCGAGCGGAATATCCACCATTTCTTCGTACAGCAGCTTCTTCGCGTAAGTATCCGCTCCCAGCCGGAAATCGCCGTTGGAACGCGGCAGGACGTTTGTCTTGAGATAGGCCTGGTAATCTTCCAAGGCCTTAATCACAGCGTCGTTAGCCGTATGGAATTCCGCCAGCAGTTTCGCGTCGGTGACGCTCTTGAACGCCAGCGGCACATCTTTCTGAAAGAAACTGACGATGCCGGGAACTTGCTGAATCGCAATCTCAGTGAAAATCTTGGGCGGATTTTTCAAGTTCACGCGCGCCGCGGCCAGCACTTGCGGCATCTTCCGTTCGCGGTCGATCAGCGAACGCATGCGAGCTTCCGGCGGAGCGAAAGTCCGGCTCATGATGGTGAAAGCGCTACTCGAAATGCCGCTCGAATAAATATCGGGATTGCGCTCAAAGCTGCGAACCGTCTCAAGTTCCAGCAAATTGGCGCGGATGGTGCTGAGAACTAAGTCGCGGTCGGCCTCGGCCGGAAGTTTCGCGAATTCCGTTTCGAATTGCTTGAGCTTAGCGGTGCGGGCGTCTATACCGGCCTTGGAGTAATCCTCAAGCTGGCTGTCGAACTTATGGATACCAGCCGCAGTGGCCGAGGTCGGATTAAAGGGGAAATAGTATTCGTTAAAAAAACGGTCTGTAAGCGACTGCGCCGCAGCAAGGGGGATCAGCAAACTCATGAGGTAGATCGCCTTCATGTTTACAATTGTAAAGTGTCCTTTGCTCCCGTTCCCGAACAGTTGGCGTACCTCCGAAAAGGCTTCTCCGAAATCATCCGCGAAGAGGATCTGCAAGCGCGCCTCACGGAGGCTTTGAAGACCGGCCGCCCGCTACGGGTGAAGGCCGGATTCGACCCCACGGCGCCAGATCTGCACCTGGGCCACACAGTCCTCTTGCGCAAGATGAAACACTTTCAGGACCTGGGCCACACGGTTATTTTTTTGATTGGCGACGGCACCGGCATGATCGGCGACCCCAGCGGCCGCAATATCACACGCCCTCCCATGACCCGCGCCGATATCAACCGCAACGCCGAGACGTATAAGGCGCAAGTCTTCAAAATCTTGGATGCCGGCAAAACCGAGATCCGCTTTAATAGCGAATGGCTCGATCAACTGAAGTTCGAGGATATGCTCCGCTTGTGCTCGAAATACACGGTGGCGCGCATTCTGGAACGCGACGACTTCACGAAGCGATTGAAAGAAGGTACGCCGATTTCTATGCACGAACTGCTATATCCGTTAGTGCAGGGCTACGATTCCGTAATGCTCCGCTGCGATGTGGAGCTCGGCGGCACGGATCAGCGGTTCAACCTGCTAGTGGGCCGCGAGTTGCAGCGCGACTTCGAGCAACCGCCGCAGATTGTCGCTACCACGCCGTTACTTGAAGGTACGGACGGTGTCGAGAAGATGTCGAAATCGAAGAACAACTACATCGGCATCACCGAGCCTCCAAAAGTGATGTTCCGCAAAGTCATGGGCGTCAGCGATCAGTTGATGTGGCGCTACTGGGAACTACTCACAGATTTGTCGCTACCCGAAATCGCAACCCTCAAACAGCAAGAACCCATGGGCGTGAAGATGGATTTGGCACGCCGCATCGTCGCCGATTTCCACTCGCAGTCCGACGCCGCGCAAGCGCAAGAAGACTTTAACCGCGAAGTGCGGCAAGGCGCGGAACCCGGCGACATCGAAACCATCGATTATGGTGAAGCCGGCGATCTCCGCGTCCCGCAAATGCTGCAAGCCACCGGCTTGGCCCCCACCCGCACCGAAGCCGAGCGTCTGATCAAGTCCGGTGCCGTCGAAATCGATAGCGTCCGAGCCGGCATGGTGTTCGCAGCCGAGCCCGGAACCCACACCATCCGCGCCGGCAAAAAGTGGAAACGCATTCAAGTCAAAAAGAGGGACGGAGCCTGATTATTGCCCCAAATCGGGAATTCCCAATACGGAACAATAATCAGGCTCCGTCCCTCTTTTAATGCGACAAACTGAAAATCACGTCGATCGGAGCGATCACTTCCACCGGCTTGTTGTTCAACGTCGTCGGCCGATAGACCCATTGCCGCACCGCTTCCACTGCTGCCTGCACTAACATCGGCGGACCACTAACGATTTGGACCTGTTCGATCATCCCGTCCTTGCCTATCGTTCCGATCAAATGCACGGTTCCCGAAACCCGCGCGATGATAGCAAACGTCGGATAGACAGGGATCACTTTTCGCAGTAGTTTTGCGGATTGAATATCGCTAGTGACTGTAATCGGCTTGTTCGGCGCAGGTTCATTTACCTGCGGAGGAAGAGGAGGCGGCGGAATCACCTGCGTAAAGATGACGCTCGGGCCCAGCGGCAGAATAGGCCCCGCCTCGATGCGGCCCAGCACATCGGGTGCGGGATCAATAATGTCGGGTTGCATGTTGAGCCGCGGAATATGTGTGGGCATTACGAATACATTGCCTGGCCGAACCGTCGTGTGCCGCTGCGCCACGTGTTCAGGAAGGGGAGCAGGCGGCGCCGCCGGCAGAAACGTTGGTATTTGCATCTGTACGAAAGGCAACTGATCCGTGTAGAGCAAGGGAATCAGCAGCAGCGTCCCGACCGCCAGGGTCTGCGCGCTCAGCGAAACCGCCAGCGCTCCGGCTTTCTTGCCTGGCGCGGAAGAGAGCAGCATGGATTGCTCGAACATGCCCTCATAGACACCGCGCGCTAAGAAAGGTTCCCGGCTATTCGACCACGCGTCCGTCGCGCATCTTCAACGTGCGGTGCGCATACGCCGCGGCCTCCGGGTTGTGCGTGATCATCAGGATGGTCTGGCCCAGACGCCTGTTCAGATCGCGCAACAACCCCAGCACCTTTTCCGAGTTTTCCGTATCCAAGTTACCAGTCGGTTCATCGGCCAGCAAAATCGCCGGATGATTGACGATCGCGCGCGCAATCGCCACCCGCTGCTGCTCCCCGCCGGAAAGCGCTCGTGGCTTGTGATGCAGGCGTCCCTTCAAGCCCAACAGCTCCAGAATTTCATCGAACTGCGGATCGGGAGATCCGCTCTTTCCGGCGATGTCGCGCGCAATTTCGATATTGTCGGCCGCGGTCAAGGTCGGCAACAGATTGTATTTCTGGAACACGAATCCGACACCGGTTTTGCGCAAGTTCGTGCGTTCCGCCTCGGACATCGCCAGCAGATCGCGGCCGTCTATGTAAATCGTCCCGGAAGTCGGCGGCGTGAGGCCACCCAAAATATGAAATAGCGTCGACTTGCCGGAGCCGCTAGGACCCACCACCGCGAGGAACTCGCCGCGCTCGGCGGATAAGTTCACGCCGCGCAGCGCGTGCACGTCGATCTCGCCGACGTGATAAGTCTTCTTCAAGTCCCGAATTTCAATCATGAAAACTCAATCGTAGGCCAGCGCTTCGATGGCGTCCTGCCGCGCAGCCTTGAGGCCGGGATAAATCGCGCCGATCATCGATCCCACCAGTGCAATCAACGCCGACCACGGCCACCAGGCGTGCGCGATCAGCATCGGCATGGTGGGCACCGCGACACGTAAGATGGCCTGCGTGCCGTAACTCATCAGGATGCCGGCAATCGCCCCGGCCACAGCTAACACAAAAGTTTCGCGCAGCAAAATGGTCATGATGTAGCCCGGCGACGCTCCCAGGGCTTTAAGAATGCCGATCTCACGGGTGCGCTCCAGCACCGCCGTGTACATGGAAAGAAACACCACCAGGAAACCCACCACCACCGCCAGGCCGATCACGACGCGCGTGAAGCGTTTGAGAATCGGAATGCTGTCCACCGAAATAAGCGATACGAATTCATCCAGCGAGAAAACTTTGTAGTCCGTCAGCTTGTCTTTCAGCGAAGAAATCACCGCGTCCATATTTTTCGGGTCATCGACCTTCACATAGACCACAGAGACCTTGTTTTCGGCAGAATACTTTTCCTGAAGATAAGGAAGCCGGGCAAACATATGCGAAAGCTTGCCGGACTCAACAATTCCCGCCACGTGCCATTCGAGACCGAGATCTAATTTATCCCCGACGTGCAGTTTGTGCGCGCTGGCGTAAACGTCGTCTATCAAGAGGTCGCTGTCAGCGGTAAACGGCCCGCCCGCGAGATAACGCAAACCGCCGCTCATGCGATTGAATTCGTCGAGATTAATCCCCGTGATGGAATCGAAGTTGCCGATCTGCTGCACCTTGGTTCCCGTAGCCTGCACCACGTGCGGCTCCTTGCGCACCAGCCCCACGATGCCCTCCGGCATGTCGCCCGAAAACGCGAGAACCGAACTGCCCGGAGGCCGCACCAGAATATCCGCGCCGGTTCCGCGCGCGTGGGCCGCGATGTCTCCCAGCACGCCCTCGCTCACGCCCACCAGTGTTAGAATCATCGTGACCTGAACACCAATGGCGACGGCGCTGAGCAGAGTTCGCACCGGACGGTGCTTGAGATTTTCTAAAACCAGGCGGTGAATCAATGTCCCAGTGTAGCAACCTCAGGCGGCAGCCACGCCGCGGACACCACCGCGAGCGCCGCCAGCGCCGCCGTCTCCGCTCGCAAAATCGACGGCCCCAGTGACACCGGAGCCCATCCCGCTCCCACAAATCCAGAGCGTTCCTCATCCGTCCATCCGCCTTCCGGACCAATCAGCAGAGCCACCGCATCCTCCGCGCGCCGCTCCGCCGGAAATGCCGCCGGCAAAGGACGCGCGGTGTTTTCGTCCAACGCATAACGATACGCAGCCGCCGTAGCGAGCGCCTCGCCCCACGCCGCTGGTTCGTCGATCTCCGGCAGATGCGCGCGCCGCGATTGCTGGCTGGCCTCGAGCCCAATGCGCCGCCAACGCTCCAGACGTTTGGGCGCAGCTTTATCCAAACCCCGCTCCGTGCGCACGCTAATCATCGGCACGATCCGCGCCACGCCCAATTCGGTCGCCTTCTCGATCATCCACTCGAAGTGGTCGAACTTCACGATCGCCGCACAGAGAATCATCTGCACCGGCGGTTCGATCACCGGCAACTTCTCCAGCGTTCGAAAAATCACGTGCTCCTTGCGAGCGGTCTCGATCTCCGCCAGGTATACGCCGCGGTTGTCGGAAATTTCATAGCGCTGCCCCACCTCGACACGCAGAACCCGCGTCAGATGCCGCGCCTCGTCGCCCGCGATCTCGGCATGTCCGTTCCTCACTTGATCCACAAAAAAGCGCCGTCGCATTTACGATTTCGTATCCTAGGTCTTAATGATCTCGCATCTGCGCGGCACACTTCTCGAAAAGCACCCCAACCAGATCGTCATCGACGTCCACGGCGTGGGCTACGAAGTCACCATCCCCGTCTCTGCCTATTCCTCCCTTCCCGAGCAAGGCGCGCCCGTGCGCATGCACATCTACCAGCATGTGCGCGAAGACATCCTGGCGCTCTACGGCTTCCTGACGAAGGATGACAAGGCGCTGTTCGAAAAATTAATCGCTGTCAGTGGCATCGGGCCCAAACTCGCCGTCACCGCGCTCAGCGGATTGACCACCGAAGATCTAGTCGCCGCCATCCGCTCCGGCGCGGTGGAACTGCTGGTGCGCATCCCCGGCGTCGGCAAGAAAACCGCCGAGCGCATGGTCCTGGAGCTGCGCGACAAACTAGGCCCGGCGGGAACATCGCTCGCCGGAACCAGCGGCGCACCCAAGGGCGCTTTCGAAGCGACTGAGGAGGACGTGATCTCCGCGCTGATGAATTTCGGAGCCACCCGTGCTTCAGCCGAAGCCGCCGTCATCAAAGCGCGCGCGGAAAGCGACTCGAACGAATTCGACGCGCTCTTCCGGCGCGCATTAAAACTTGTGAGATGAGTCTAGCTCGTTAGGTTGTGGACCGGGCTAGCAAAGCCGCGTATTCACCCGGGCTGGTGCTCTTCGCGATGTAATTGAAGATCACGATTGTCCAGATCCCTCCACCTGGAGCGTAATGTGCGCCGTGGGCCGGGGAGACCACACCGTCCACCACTTGCCCACGCCTACCATGCTGGGTCTCGTAAATCCAGAAACCAGTAGCCGCATCGAAACGGCCGGTTGCCTGGGGCACGCCAATGCTCGCCGCAAAAGCCTTTCCACGAGCGCACATCTGAAGCAAACTTTGCACCACTCGAACGTCGTCTGGATTATTCGGCTGGTCAGGGCCCACCCTACCCAGCACATTCACAATCGTCGACATCCCGTCGAAAGGCGGATTCAATGCCAGTATTCGCGCCATCCATGCACCTCCTTCAGTGCTTTCAATGAGCCCTATTATCCAGTTTCACGAACTTCCATCGCAAGCGGCGTTTCGAATGGCGCGCTCCCTGCAGTTCCACTACACTGAAGCTTCATGCAGGAAAAGGGCATCGTTTCAGCATCGCTGCGCGAGGAAGAACGCCAGTTTGAAACTGCATTGCGTCCGCTGCGTCTAGCCGATTTCGCCGGCCAGAGTAAGCTGAAAGAACAACTTTCGATCGCCATCGAGGCCGCGCGCCAACGCGGCGAAGCCATGGATCACGTGCTGCTCTACGGACCGCCCGGCTTGGGGAAAACAACTCTCGCCGGTATCATCGCGGCCGAACTGGGCGTAGGCATGCAGCAAACCTCCGGCCCCGTTCTGCAAAAGAAACTCGACCTCGTCGGGATCCTCAGCAACGTCGCCGAGCGCGAAGTCTTTTTCATCGATGAAATCCACCGCCTGCAACCAGACGTGGAAGAGATGATCTATTCGGCGCTCGAAGATTTCCGCATGGATATCCTGATCGGCACGGGTCCCGGCGCGCGCACCGTGGCCATGGACATCAAGCCTTTCACCGCCATCGGCGCCACCACACGGCAAGGAATTATCAGCGCGCCTCTCCGCGGACGCTTCGGCTTGGTCCTGCGCCTCAATCCCTACGACGTAGTGGAACTCGCGCACATCGTGCGCCGGTCGGCGAACCTGCTCGGCGTTGAGATCGACGTCGCCGGAGCCGAAGAAATCGCCCGCCGCAGCCGCGGAACACCACGTATCGCCAACCGCCTGCTGCGCCGTGTCCGCGACTATGCGCAAGTGCGCGCCGACGGCCGCATCGATGCCGGCGTCGCTGAAAAAGCTCTGAATTTACTCGAAGTCGACCGCTTTGGCCTGGATGAAATCGACCAGAAGATCATGCTGACGGTGCTTGAAAAATACGGCGGCGGTCCCGTGGGCTTAAGCACCATCGCCGCGTCCATTGACGAAGAGCAAGGCACCATCGAAGAAGTCTACGAGCCCTACCTGATGCAACTCGGTTTTCTCGACCGCACGCAGCGCGGACGCGTCGGCACCGAGCGCGGCTTCGAATACTTCGGCATCGCCCGGCGGCGCGGCGGCGGTTCGCAGAGCGCCCTCTTCTAAAACGCCCGTGAAGACCGTCTACATCGCGCTCGGCTCGAACCTCGGGGACCGTGTCGAAAACCTGCTGCTTGCGCGCGAGCGCATCGCCTCGCCCCATGTGCGCCTCACCCGAGCCTCGTCGATCTACGAGACCGCCCCGCGCGATATTGTCGATCAACCGTGGTTCCTGAATCAGGTCGTTATCGCGGAAACCACGCTATTCCCGCGCCAGCTATTAGCACGCTTACTCCGCATCGAGCACGAGATGGGACGGCAGCGTACCCTCGCCAAAGGACCGCGCGTCATCGACCTCGATATCCTGCTGTTCGGTGAGGCCGTAATTCACACCGCCGGTCTTGAAGTCCCGCATCCAAGAATGGCGGAGCGCAGGTTTGTGCTCGAACCTCTTGCCGAGCTCGCACCCACACTCCGCCCGCCGCGCAGCAATCACACGGTGCAGGAGATGCTAAGTAAAGTGATGGATCAGCCCGTGCGGCGGATCTGATTAACGGCGATCGTGGTCATCGCGCCATTTGTGGTCCCGATCCCAACGGTGATCGTGTCCCATTTGCCCGTGGTCACCATTCCAGAAGCCCTGATAATACATGCCGCCCTCGTAGCGTGGGGCGGTCCATTGTGAACCTTCGTAGGGCGGACGCGTCCAATATCCCTGATGCCAGCTATAGCGGTTGCCCGCCGGATACCAATAGCCATCGACCCAGGAATAGCCCGGGCCCGGAGAGTTCGGCCGGACGCGCAACACGCGTGGACGCGGGGGCTCCCCAATATGAATCCCCACCGAAAATTGCGCGAGACCGAGTCCCGCCGTCAACAACAACGCTGCAAGCAGCTTTTTCATTTGTGTTTATCCTCGTTAGTACTGCAATTCTGTTGGGACCATATGCACGTAGCCATCCAACCGAGGAAACCGGGTTATTCAGGCGAAAACGTTTGCTGGAACAAAAGGAGTTGACGCCGGGTGGTCACTAAAGCGGTAAATAATAGTTGCGGAAGACTTCGTCGCGCCGCCACCCTTGCGCTTCGTAGAGCGACTGGGCGCTGGTATTGCTATGCGCCGTCGAGAGCGTCAGCCTGATCGCGCCCTCGCCGCGTCCAAACTCCGCCGCGGCTTCGAGCAACTGTTGCCCCACGCCATTTCGACGCGCTGCCGGATCGACGAACAAGTCATTCAAGATGAAAATTCGCTGCGCGCTCGCCGAGGAAAAACTCGGGAAGAGCTGCGTGAACCCAACAGCCGCTCCATCGGAGTGCAGCGCCACAAAGATCACCGACTGATCCCGCTCCAATCTTTCGCGAAGAAACTCCCGCGCCAGCGCCAGATTCCGCGCTTGTTCATAAAACTGGCGATACGCGTCGAACAAAGGGACAATCAGTTCCACATCCGCCAACGTCGCCCGTCGCACGAAAATTTTCCGCGTCTCCATTTCTGCGTCTCTATAGGCCCTGATATTCTGACAGTGTAGCGGATGGCATTGCTTACGATTTCGGGCGATCCGGCCTCGCGCTGGGAGGACGTAGCGCGCGGAGCCGCACAACTCCTGAACTTCGAGCTGGTCACGGAAACGCGCTTAGCCCAATGGATGTCCGAAGAATTCGGCGACACTCCCATCCCCGCGCGCGCCTGGTCCTCGGCCGCAGTTGCGGTGCTGGCACGCCTGGCCCGTGAGCATGCTTTAGTGATCGCCCTCGACGGCTCCGAGCACCTGTTTCGTTCCGCCCCCTGGTTGCTGCGCGCGCGTGTCACCACCATCGACGCGCACCGCGCCGGCAATCTCATGCTGGATCTGCGGCTCGAAAAACCCGAAGCTCTCGCGCGCCTTCGCGAACTCGACGCGGAACAAAAGCGCGTGCGCAAAGCGCGCTTCAGCCGCGCCTCGGCCGATCCCGCGGCCTTCGATCTCACGCTCAACCTCACGCGCACGGACGCCGCGCAAGCCGCCGAGATGCTGGCCGCCGCCGCCGCGAAACGCCTCGCCGAGCAAGGTCTGCTTTCCCCAAATGCTGCTGACGAAATCGAGTTCGCCACACGCCTGGAGCTCGCCAAACGCGGCATCGTCCCCGCCCGCCGTGCGCGCGTGACCAGCGCCAGCTTCGGCCATCCCAGCGAAGAAATGTTCGCGAATTTATTGGACTTCTACCGTATCCAGTGGGAATATGAACCGCGCAGCTTTCCGCTCCAATGGGACAAAGACGGCCATGTCACCGAAGCCTTCACGCCCGATTTCTACCTGCCTGAATTCGACCTCTACGTCGAACTCACCACCATGAAGCAGTCGCTGGTCACCAAGAAAAATCGCAAAGTGAAACTGCTGCGCGCGATTTATCCGCACATCAACATCCAGGTGTTCTACCAAAAAGATTTCCAGGACCTGGTCTTCAAATACGGTTTGCGTATGGTGGCCTCCTCGTGACACCCGAGCCCGAAAACATCGAACGTATTTTGTTTACGGAAGAGCAGGTGGCGGCTCGCATCGCCGAAGTCGCCGCCGAGGTCAGTGAAAAATATCGTGGACGCGATCTCAAGCTGATCGCCGTGCTCAAGGGCTCCGTCTTTTTCCTCACCGCACTCGCCCGCGCCCTCACCATCCCCGTCAAGATCGACTTCCTGGCGATCTCCAGCTTCGGTGGCCCCTCGCGCGGCCCCACGCCGGGGTTGGTCCGTATCGCCAAAGATCTCGATGAGCCCATCCTCGACGAAGACGTGCTGCTGATCGAAGACATCGTCGATACCGGCTTCACCACGCGCTACCTTTTACAGACCCTAGCCGGGCGTGGCCCGCGCTCGCTGGGCATCTGCACGCTGCTCGACCGCTCCGTGCGCCGCATCGTCCAAGTACCCGTCGATTTCCGCTGCTTCGAAATCCCAGACCGCTTCGTCGTCGGCTGCGGCCTCGATCACAAGCAACTCTATCGCAACCTCGGCTACATCGCCGTGCTCGACCCCGAACGCAGTTGATTAGATAGAGCTTGACTCTCTCCGGCACTGAGCAGTCTAATTGACGCATGAGTTCCTCTGATCCGCTCCTAGCCGACATGAAGTCCTGCGAAACCCGCACCCTGGGCGGCGTACAAGTCGACGTTTTCCGAGCCGGCGCCGGCCGCGTCAAGCGCATGATTTACCAGCCAGGATTCCGCTGGTCGACACACTTGAAGCCCATCATCGGCACTGATCTATGCCAGCACGCGCACGTGGGTTTCATCGCGCGCGGCGAATTGCACGTGAAGTTCGCCGACGGCCATGTGGAAGAATTCGTGGCTCCGCAAGCTTTCGCCGTGCCACCCGGCCACGACGGCTGGGTGGTCGGCAACGAACCCGCCGTTCTCATCGAGTTCGACTTCGAAGGCCAGACTGCGGAGAAATTCGGAATACCCTGCTAAAATCAAGCAAATGAGCACGGCTGCGGCTGAACCACAATTCCACACCTCCGGAATCGTGCGCCTGACCCGCCCGCAGTTGGTCGGCACCATGACCGGCCTGGTCCTGGCCATGTTCCTGGCCGCGCTCGATCAAACCATCGTCGGCACCGCCGAGCCGCGCATAATCGCCTCGCTCTCGGGTTTCAATCGCTATCCCTGGGTGGCGACAGCCTACATGCTGACGTCCACCATGATCGTCCCTATCATCGCCAAGCTGTCGGATTTGTGGGGACGCAAATGGTTCTTCCTGTGGGGCTCCGCTGTGTTCGTCGCCACCTCCGCGCTTTGCGGCGCGTCCGGAAATCTTAACTTCACGGGCCTCGACGGCATGAATCAGTTGATCCTCTTTCGCGGCCTGCAAGGCATCGGCGCCGGCGCGATCATGGGCTTGATCTTCACCATCGTCGGCGATATCTTCTCCCCCGCCGAACGCGGCCGCTATCAAGGCTTCTTCTCCGGCGTGTGGGGACTCGCCGCCATCTTCGGACCTACGCTAGGCGGCTGGCTCACCGATCACATCTCCTGGCGCGCCACCTTCTACGTGAATTTGCCGGTAGGCATCGTCGCCATCGCCGCCATCTATTTTGAATTTCCCGACATTCGGCCGCAGTCCGTGCGCCGTGTTCTCGATTGGGCCGGCGTATTCACGTTGCTAGCCTGCATCGGACCACTCTTGCTGGCCTTCACCTGGGTGACCGAGTACGGCTGGGCCTCCGGCCGCGTCGAAACACTGCTGGTGATCGCCGTCGCCATGCTAATCGCGTTCCTCTATTCGGAAAGCAAAGCCGTCGAACCACTGATCCCCTTAACGCTGTTCAAAGATCCAGTGATCCGTGTGTGTTCCATTTGCATCTTCGTGCTCGGCATGGGCATGTTCGGCGTGATCATCTATCTGCCTCTCTTCATGCAAGGCGTGCTAGGTGTTTCGGCAACCCAGTCCGGCACGCTCATGACGCCGATGATGCTAGGCGCCGTGACCGGCAGTTTCTTAGGCGGCCAGCTGACCTACCGCATGAAGAGCTACAAAATGCCCGGCGTGCTGGGTTCGATTCTAGTTACCTGCGGCATGGCCATCTTTGCCACCATGAGCGCAACCACGCCGCGCCTTCTCATCGTCTTCGGCATGATCCTCGCCGGACTCGGCATGGGCCTGCTGCAGCCGGTCTACACCGTGGCCGTGCAAAACGTCGCCCCGCGCGCGCAAATGGGAGCCGCCACCGCCTCCACAATCTTCTTCCGCGCCATCGGCAGCACCCTTGGCGTCTCGCTCTTTGGCAGCGTCTTGCTGACCAACTATCACGCCCAGTTCGGACGCACCTTGCCAGCCAGCGTGCCGCCCGAAGGCTTGAAATTCTTCGACAATCCCTTGCTGCTGGTACAAATGCGCCCGCAGTTGGACGCCATGTTCAGCCACTACCCCAACGGCGCGGCGCTGCTCGAAACCTTGATGGTAAACGTACGCGCCTCTCTGGTCCACGGACTGCACCTAATCTTCCTATCGAGCGCGTTCGTGATGGGCGGAGCCGTGATCCTCAACCTGCTCCTGAAGAACGTGCCGCTGCGCTCGCACCACCAGTCCGCGCCCATGCCGGAGCCCGCCGCGCATTAACAGCACTTGCCACACGCCGCCACTTTGCGGTCTGATAGGAAGTGCATTTTCAAAGCGAAAGGATTTAGATGAGCACCTACCAGATCGACACCGCGCACTCCGCGGCGCAGTTCAAGGTTCGGCACATGATGATCGCCAATGTGAAAGGCGAATTCGACAAAGTGACCGGAACCGTCAATTTCGACCCGGCCAACCCCGCCGCTTCCACTGTCGAGGCCAGTATTGACGCCTCTACCATCAGCACCCGCGACGAGCAGCGCGACGGTCACCTGAAGAGCCCCGATTTCCTCGACGTAGAGAAATACCCGGCCATCACTTTCAAATCCAAGAAAGTCACCGCGACCGGCAAAGATAGCTTCACCGTCGTCGGCGACCTCACCATTCACGGCACCACCAAAGAAGTGAACCTGAACGTCGAAGAACTAACGGAAGAAGCCAAAGATCCCTGGGGCAACATGCGTCGCGGCGCCACCGCCAAGGCGCGCATTAACCGCAAGGATTTCGACATGCACTTCAATGTGGCTCTCGAAGCCGGCGGCTTCCTGGTAGGCGAAGATGTCGACCTCACCATCGACGTCGAAATGATTCGCCAGGCGTAGTCACCTTCTACCGCGGAGCCGCCTCGCGCGGCTCCCACGTCATCTTCATCCCGTGCTTAGGCCGCAGCGTGATCACCACTCGCGTTGCCATCGGATGTCCTAGCACCAGCCGCATCTTCCACCCTTGCGCCAGCGTCGCCAGCACCAGCACTCCCTCCGCCCAAGCGAACCTCTCGCCGATACACACCCGCGCCCCTCCGCCAAACGGGAAGTATGCGAACTTGGGACGCTTCTCACTTTCCTCCGGACGCCAGCGATCCGGATTAAACCGCTCCGGCTCCGGCCACCAGCGCGGATCGCGATGCACCACCCACGGACTCATCAATAAAATCGACTTCGCCGGAATCGTGTACTCGCCAATCGCATATTCCGCTCTAGCGCGCCGCCCGATAGCCCACGCCGGCGGAAACAACCGCAGCGATTCCGAAAAAACTCCGGCAGTGTAAGGCAGCCGCGGTAGATCCTCAAAACCCGGCAGCCGCCCGCCCAGCACGTGATCCAGTTCCGCATGCATCCGCGCTTCCACTTCCGGATTCTGTGAAAGCAAGTACCACGTCCACGTAAGCGCATTCGCCGTGGTCTCATGCCCCGCGATCAGCAGTGTTAACGCCTCATCGCGGACTTGCTTATCCGTCATGTGACCTTGATCGTCCTCGTCCTGCGCCAAGAGCAGCATCGACAGCAGATCCCCCGCGTCCTGCCCGCTAGCCCGCCGTTCGGCGATCAGCCCGTAAACGATCCGGTCCAGTTGATCGCGTGCCTTCTCGAAGCGCCGCACTGGCGGAATCGGCAGCTTCTGAATCCAATCCGAAAACGGCAGCAGCAGCGTATCGAACAATTCAAAGATCTGCGTCATCGCGCGCCCAATCTCATCGGCCTCCGATGAAACGTCCGCGCTAAACAAAGTCCGCCCCACGATCGCCAGCGTCAGCCGCGTCATCTCGCGATGCATGTCCATCTCCGCGCCCGCCAACCAAGTCTTCCCCGCCCGTGCAGCACACTCGACCATGTCCTTTGAATAACGCACCAACCGGTCGCGATGAAACGCCGGCTGCACCAGCCTTCGCTGCCGCGTGTGAAACTCGCCCTCGCTCGTCAGCAACCCGTCGCCCAGCAGCACCTTCGCGCGTTCCAGCATGCGGCTCTTGGTGAAGTTGCTCTGGTTGGTCACCAGGATGTCGCGGATCGCATCCGGATGGCTCACCACGAACGCGTGCTGCGGACCCAGCCGCATGTACGCCAAGTCGCCGTGCTCCCGCGCCATGCTCAGCAGATAACCCGACGGGTCCTTGCGGAAATGCGGTAGCACCCCGAACCAGGGCCGTACATTTTTCGGCCCGGGCGGACGAACAGATGGTATTGTCAACGCTTCCATTGTATGATTCATTAACTACCGCCTTATAAGAAAGGAAACGCATCCATGTCCAGTTCCGTTCCGCCCTCATTTCCGCCCCCTGATCCGTTCGCAGGCAGTCAGCCCCCGCTGCCTCCTGGAAAGAAGTCCAACGTCCTGCTGTGGATCGTAGGCATCGTAGTAGTGGTGATGGTCGGCTTCACAGCCATGTGCGGGCTCGGCGGCTACTTCCTGATGCGCAAGGCCAAGCAGTCCGGCCTCGATTCCGAGCTCCTCAGTAAAAACCCGGGCTACGCCACAGCCAAGCTGATGGTGACCATGAACCCGGAGCTTGACGTCGTATCGAGCGATGACAGCAGCGGCAATATCGTCGTGCGCGAAAAGAAAACCGGCAAGACTATGACTTTCAAGTTCGACGCGGACAAAAAATCCATGGTTGTCGTCGACGAAGACGGTAAGTCGGCCACCGTCAAGTTGAACACTGACGGCGACAAGAGCGGCATCGAAGTGCAATCGTCCGATGGCACCGTGAAATTCGGCACCTCCGGAAGCAATCAACTGCCCGCCTGGATACCCACCTATCCCGGCTCCTCGCCCAAAGGAACGTTCTCTTCGCAAACCAAAGACGGCAACCAGAGCACTTTCGCTTTCAAAACCAGCGACGCTCCCGCCAAAGTGATTTCGTATTACCAGGACCAGCTGAAATCCGGTGGCTTCAGCATCACCATGACCACCAACACCCCGCAAGGCGGCGTGGTCATGGCCGAAGACGGCGGCAAGACGCGCTCGGTGGTGCTGACGGTGGGCGCAGGTTCCAACGATGGCACCGACGTCAGCGTGACTTCGATCGAGAAAAAATAATCAATACTTCGTCAAGATCAACGTCTGCGGCCCCAGCGGCTGCGCGGTGCTTTCACCGAAGCCCGCATCGCGCAGCATGGCATCGAGTTCTTTAAACGTATAAGCGTCCCCGCCCTCGGTCGATCCCAGCATCATCATGCTGAAGGCCGCCGCGACCGGCGGAGAGATGCGATCGTCATTCGGCACAAACTCCACCGTCGCCACACGCCCGCCGGCTTTCAGCGCCGCACGCACCTTCTTCAATAGCTTCACGTTCGTCGCATGATCGAAGTGGTGCAGAAAATTCGGCAGCAAAATCAAATCGTAGCCCGTACCGAAATCCACCTCGAAGGCACTCCCTGGAATGGTGTGGTAACGATCCCCCACGCCCGCCTTCCGCGCGTGTTCGGTCGAAAGCTCCAACACGTTCTTCCAATCCTGGGCATAAATCTGCGCCAGCGGATTCAGTTTCGCGATCTCGATTCCATAAGCACCCGGCCCGGCCGCAATGTCCAGCACCTTCATCGCCTGACCCGGCAAATTAACGATCTGCGCCATCCCCGCTGAGGCCATGGCCGACATCGGCGCCATAGATTTCGCAAACTCCACCCACACCGGCGCCTCCGGACCCATATTCCCCTGGTCGTGAACCGCGCCGCCCTTGCGCACGGACTCCGTCAAATCCATAAAGTTCGCCACATGCGACGGATGCGTCAGAAAATGGGAAATCGAACCGAAATATGCCGGCGACTTTTTGTCGAGAAACACCGCCGTATCCGGAGTCAGCCCGTATGTCCCGTTCTCCTTCGTGAGAAAACCTTCAATAGTCAGGAAATCGCAAAGGATGCGCATGCCCTTCTCACTCGCCTTAGCCCGCCGCGCAATCTCAGGGGCACTGCTAGCACCCGCGCCGATATGCGTGAACACGTCGAGTTCGATGCCAGCCTTGAGCGCCAGCGCCCGCTGAAAACTATTTAAAGCTTCGAAAATCAAAAGTGGATTGGGTTCGTGAGCTGTAGTGTGTGTGGCCATGAACCCTCATGATATCTGCTAGCATGAGTCGCGTGTTCTCCTCGCGCCTCGAATGGGATGCGCATCCCAATCCGCTCAGCACTCTGCTAACAGAGAAACGCGCGCAGGGTGCCGAGATCCTGGATCTTACCGAATCCAACCCTACCCGCGCCGCCCTCAACTACCCTCGAGAAGAACTCCTAACCGCATTAGCCGACCCACGCGCCCTCACTTACGACCCCGACCCGCGCGGCCTGCCCTCCGCCCGCGAAGCCGTGTCTGCCTACTATGCCGAGCGGAGCGTCGAAGTTTCCCCCTCGCGCATCCTGCTCACCGCTAGCACCAGCGAAGCCTACAGTTATCTGTTCAAGCTGCTCACGAACCCCGGCGATGAAATCCTGGTCCCGCGTCCCTCCTATCCGTTGTTCGATTACCTTGCCGCCATGGAATCCGTAGCCGTGCGCCAGTATCCCCTGCGTTACGACAGCGTCTGGCACATCGATTTTCCCGCCCTCGCCAGCGCCATCACGCCGCTCACCCGCGCCATCGTCGTCGTGAATCCCAACAACCCCACCGGCTCGTATCTCAAGCGCACCGAATGGGAACACCTCCAAACCTTCGGACTACCGATTTTCTCCGACGAAGTATTCTCCGATTTCGCCTTCTCACCCGACCCCCAGCGCGTCACAACCCTCGCCCGACAAAACAGCGTGCTGACATTCTCCATGAGCGGCCTCTCGAAAATCGCCGGCCTGCCGCAAATGAAGCTGGGCTGGATCGTAGCCGGCGGTTCCGATCACGCCGCCGCGCTCGACGGCCTCGAATGGATCGCCGACACCTACCTCTCCGTCTCAACCCCGGTGCAGCTAGCTCTCCCGCGCCTCCTCACCGCGGCCCGCCCCGTGCAGGAACAGATCCGCGCCCAAACCCGCTCTAACCTGGAACACCTTCGGAAAAATTTGCTCACCGCCGCCTCCCCCTGCCGTTGCCTCACCATCGAAGGCGGCTGGTATGCCGTCCTCGAAGTGCCCCGCATCCGCAGCGAAGAAGACTGGGTGTTGCAACTGCTAGCCGAAAAAGACGTCCTGGTCCAGCCCGGGTTCTTTTACGATTTCGAGTCCGAAGCCTTCCTGGTCCTGAGCCTGCTGACGCCCCCCGCGATTTTCGCCGAAGGCCTGCGCCGCATTTTGGAATCAACAGCTTCCCCCGCCTAAAGAATTCGCTACAAACGGTCGTTACTACTAACGGAGGGTACCTAGTACCCCATGTCTCTAAGCAAGCCCAAGGTCGTCGTCGTGATGCCGGCGTATAACGCCGCGGAAACGCTGCGCATGACCTATGCGGAATTGCCCCACGACGCCGTCGATCTGGTGATCGTCGTCGACGACGGCAGCTCCGATCACACCGCCGCCATCGCGCGCGAGCTGGGCCTGGAGCTATTCGTTCACAACCGCAACTACGGTTACGGCGCTAACCAGAAAACCTGCTATCGCGAAGCGATGCGCGCGGGCGCCGACATCATCGTCATGGTGCATCCCGATTATCAATACGACCCCACGCTCTTACCCGACGTCATCCGCCCCATTCAAGAAGGCAAAGCCGACGTGGTGCTGGGTTCGCGCTTGCTCGGCGCACATCCTATGGCCAGCGGCATGCCCTGGTGGAAATTCGCCGCCAACCGCTTTCTAACCAAGCTTGAAAACGCCATCTTCGGACTGAACCTGGCCGAATACCACACCGGCTACCGCGCCTTCCGCCGCGATGCCCTGGATCAAGTCAATCTGGACATGAACTCCGACAATTTCATCTTCGACCAGGAGATCATCGCCCAGTTGGTAAACCTGAACATGCGCATCGCCGAAGTGCCGGTGCCCACACGCTATTTCCCGGAAGCGTCCTCAGCCTCTTTCGTCCAAAGTTCCATCTATGGTCTGTCGATTCTGTGGCTGCTGCTCAAATACGAACTGCATCGCGTGGGTCTGGTCCGGCAGCGCTCCTTTGAAAGCCTCACCCGGCGCTATAGGGCCACCAACCAACCTGAAGAACTGATCGCGGAGGGCAAGAAATGAAGTTATGGGCAGCACCGGCCCTGCTGGCAGGAGTCCTGGCAACCATCCTGGCGGGTTGTGGCGGAGATCCCAGTGCCTTCGATGAAGGCATCGCCAAAGGCATAGCTGAAGCCGAGCCGTTCCCACTCGATAGCGAAGAAGTATCGATGACCCTCGCGCAAGTGGGATGCGGTGCCAGCGAAGACTTGTGGGAGGCGCCCAGCAGTATCGGTGACCGCTCGCTATCGCATCTGGGACAAAAAGGCCGCGATCTGCACCTCACCGACGACGTCTACTCCAGTGACCCGGAATTTCCCAGTCCCTACACCCAGGTTCGCGGCAAATTCGCCCTGCAATTGGACCAAGTGATTTCCATCAAGGATGGCGAGGACAAAGATACTAAAATCGTCCAGGCCAGAGTCGGCGTCAAAATCGCTGACCCCTGCTTCGACACGCCTTTAGCCATCATGGGAATTCGCAAAGGCAAGTACGCCGCCGACCTGCCCGTGACACTCCGCTACGAGCGCTACGACACCGGCTGGCACCTGGTTAAAATCCTCCACTAGCCCAAAACGGCGCGCACCCCGCCACCGCCGCCTTCCGCGGATGCTAAAATACAGTTTCCGCTGAGCGAGTTTCTTTCAACCGCCGAAGTGGGAATCTCGCACGAATACAAGATCGTAAATTTTCGAAGGAGCATCATGGCTGTCACAACTGCGGGTCTGGAAGGCATCGTCGCGGCTGAATCCAAGATTTGTTATATCGATGGCGACGCGGGCATCTTAAGTTATCAGGGCTACAACATTCATACGCTGGCTGAGCACGCCACTTTTGAGGAAGTCATCTACCTCCTGTGGTACGGGCGCCTCCCCAAGCAGGCCGAGCTCGATCAGTTGAAGGCCGCGCTGGTCGCCAATCGCGCCATCCCCGCCGAAGTCACCGCGTTTTTGAAAGGCGCCGGCAAGGCGGTTCCCATGGACGTGCTGCGTACCGCCGTCTCCATGCTGTCCCTCTACGATCCCGATGTCAAAGACACTTCGATCGAAGCCAGCGAGCGCAAAGCCGTTCGCCTGATGTCGCAAACCTCCACCATCGTCACCACATTTGACCGCCTCCGTAAAGGTCAGGAAGTCGTCCCCGGCGATCCCAAGCTGAACATGGCGGCCAACTTCCTCTACACCTTGACCGGCAAGAAACCCGACGAAGTGATGGAGCGCGTCTTCGACATCGCCCTCACCCTCCACGCTGATCATGAGCTGAACGCTTCCACCTTCGCCGCCCGCGTCGTGGCTGCCACCCTTTCCGACATCTACTCCGCCGCCACCGCCGGCGTGGCCGCGCTCAAAGGCCCGCTGCACGGCGGCGCCAACGAAGACGTCATGAAGATGCTGCTCGAAGCCGGCTCGGCCGACAAAGCCATGGACATGGTCAAGAACCGCCTGGCCAATAAGATCAAGATCCCGGGCTTCGGACACCGCGTGTATCACACCACCGATCCCCGCGCCACTCACTTGAGCGCACTTTCCGAAGAACTCGGCAAGCGCACCGGCCATGTGGATCTCTACCTAACATCGAGCCGAATCGAGAAGTACATGAAGGAAACCAAGAATCTGAACGCGAACGTGGACTTCTACTCCGCCTCCACCTACTATTCGCTCGGGATTCCCATCGATTTGTTCACGCCCATCTTCGCCGTCAGCCGTATGTCCGGCTGGACCGCGCACGTGCTCGAACAATATCGCAACAACCGCCTGATCCGCCCGCGCGCGGACTACATCGGCACCGCAGTGGGCCAACCGTGGATCCCCATCGCAGAGCGTTAGTCGAGTGTACGATCTTTCGTTCTTCCGCCAGAATCTAGACTCGATCGCCCTAAGACTGGCGGACCGCGGCTTCACGCTCGACGTCGAAGCCTTCCGCCAACTCGACGCCGAGCGCCGCGCCGCGCTCACCGAATCCGAACAGCTCAAAGCGCAGCGCAAAACTGAATCCCAGGAAATCGGCAAGCTCATCAAGGCCGGCCACGACGCCGCCGAACGCCAGCAAAAAGTTCGCGAAATGGGCGACCGGGCGTCAGCGCTTGAAGAACGCGCCAAAGAACTCGACGAGAAATACCGCCAGTTGCTGGCCGGCGTTCCCAACACGCCCCATGCGTCGGTCCCCACTGGCAAGAGCGCCGAAGACAACGTAGAAGTCCGCCGCTGGGGCACGCCCCCGTTGTTCTCCTTCACCCCCCAACCGCATTGGGACCTCGGCCCCGCCCTAGGCATCCTCGACTTCGAACGCGCCTCCAAAATCACCGGCGCCCGCTTCGCTGTCTACTGGGGCCTCGGCGCGAAGCTCGAACGAGCGCTCATCAACTTCATGCTGGACGTCCACACCCAGCACCATGGCTACACCGAAGTACTGCCGCCCTTTATGGCCAACACCGCCAGCTTCTACGGCACCGGCCAGCTCCCGAAATTCGAGGCGGACTTATTCAAAGTCCAGAACACCGATTACTATCTGATCCCCACCGCCGAAGTCCCCGTAACGAATCTCTATCGCGACGAAACGCTGGACTTCGACAAGCTCCCCATCAAACTCTGCGCCTACACCCCCTGCTTCCGCAGCGAAGCCGGATCTTATGGCCGTGATGTCCGCGGCATCATCCGCCAACACCAATTCCAGAAAGTCGAATTGGTGAAATTCGCGCCGCCCGAAACCAGTTACATCGAGCTCGAAGCCCTCACCCTCGACGCCGAAGACATCCTGCAGCGCCTCGGCCTCGCCTACCGCACAGTAGTTCTCTGCACCGGCGACATGAGCGCGACTTCAGCCAAAACCTACGACATCGAAGTCTGGCTCCCCGGCCAGAACGCCTACAAAGAAATTTCATCCTGCTCCAACTTCGAGGCCTACCAAGCCCGCCGCGCTTCGATCAAATCCAAATCCGGCAGCGGCAAAGCCGACTTCGTCCACACCCTCAACGGCAGCGGACTCGCCGTCGGCCGCACCTGGCTCGCCATCCTCGAAAACTACCAGCAAGCCGACGGCAGCGTCGTCGTGCCCGAAGCCTTGCGGCCGTACCTTGGCGTCGATGTGATTCGCTCGGCGTGAAATCAAACACATAGCACTTTAGACTCCGCCAACATCCGGATCGCTCTGCCTACACTGGCGGGCGACTGGGAGGCGACTCATGCTTTTACTTAGACGGTTGATCGTGCTGCTGTTAGCGGCAACAGGCTTGGCGCAGGCGCAACCCGCGCTCACCAAAATCCAAGACATTCTTTATCGCGCCGATGGAACACGTTTCAACGGCACTATGTTCATCACCTGGAGCAGCTTCCTCGCCGGAGACACCTCCAATATCGCCACCGCGAATCTCACGGTGCCCATCGTCAACGGAGTCCTGCGGGTTCAGCTTGTCCCCACGACCACAGCCTCCGCCGGAGCGCAATACAACGTCACCTATCAGACCGCCGGAGTGAATCAGTTCACCGAAGTATGGGCGGTCCCGCCCAGCACGCCCACTCTGCGGGTACGCGACGTGCGCCTGTCCAGCGGAGTCATCGTAGGACCGGCGCCCTCGACAGCTCCCATCCAGATCGGCGACGTCACGGGCTTAGCGAACGCCCTGGCCGTTCGCCCCACCGACGGCGCGGGTTTCAGCATCGGCCGCACAGCCATCATCAACCCCTCAGGCCAAATCGACGCCGCCGCCGGGAATCTCGGCGATTGCATGCACGTCGACGGCAGCTCCGGCGCCTGCGGGACGGGAACATCGGGTGGCACGGGAGGAATCCTGCCCCTATACTCCGACGCCGAAACTCCCGCCGGCACCGTGAACGGAGTCAACGCGGCCTTCACACTCGTATTCGCGCCTTCGCCCGCTACCAGCCTGATCATTTTCCGCAACGGCCTACTGCAGGCTCAAGGTTTCGATTACTCGTTGTCCGGTAATGTAGTCACGTTTCTCGCCGGCTCCCTTCCGCAGACGGGCGACGAACTGATCGCCAGCTATCGCTACGCGAATCCGAGCAACGTTCTGGGGACCCTCACCGCCGCGCAAGTCATCTGTAGCAGCGCCGGCGCCGCCACCAGCGCCATCGTCTCCACTTCACTGGGAAGTTGCACCATACCGGCAGGACTGCTCACCACCGGCGACCGCATCGAAGTGCAGTTTTACTATCGCCACACCGGCACCGCCACTGCCTTCACCGCTGAATTCCATTGGGGCAGCACCACGGTTTTGGCGCGCACGTCCGTCGCCGGCGAGCTCGCGCTTAGCGGGCATGCAACCCTGGGGATTCTCTCGACCGGCCAGTCCTGGGACGCGCAGAGTTGGGGTAACACGTTCGCCTTAGCCAACGCTGTGGGCCTGGCAGCGGAGAACACCTCCTTCAGCTTGACCATCACCTTCCCCGTGCGCTTTGCGGGTACCACCAGCGACGTGATCACCCTGAGCAACTTCACAGTCATTCGCTACCCTGCACAAACCAATCCCTAAGGGGAAGACCTCAGGCATAACTAAGAACGCCGGCATGGAACTGTTAAGTAAGGGTTTTCAAGCGTAGCTTTGGGGTGATATTACTCTTGTTCTTTCCGGGTAGCTCGTCGAATATGGGAACAGCAGTTTAGTCCGACGAGACGAGGAATCGCAAAATGAAAGCGACGCTTTACGCATGGGTTTATCAGCTCCGCTATGATCGCCGTGGACAGGACTTAGTGGAGTACGCCCTGATGGCCGGTTTCGTTGCGGTGGCGGGAGGAGCCATCTTCCCGAGTACGCTGATGCCCGGCGTAAGCTCCATCTTCTCGAAGATCAATACCTACACCGCGGCCGCCGCCAGCCAAGGCAGCTAAGCGCGAAGTTCACTATCCCCAGGGGCGGCTCTGCCTGATGAAATGTTATGCTGAGCCCATCCCGTGAAGGCTGTTTCCTCCGCTCGATCAATTTCCTTTCGCATCCTCCTCAAAGTTCAAGCCGGCGGCTATGCTTCCGATTTGCTGCGCCAGGAAACCGCCGCGCTCGATACCCGCGATGCCGCGCTGGCCGAAACTTTGGTCTTCGGATGCCTGCGTTATCAAAGCCAGCTCGATTTCCTGATCGCCCATTTCTCGGGTCGTCCCCAACTTAAGCTGGATCTTGAAGTCCGCATCGCCCTACGCATGGGCATTTTTCAGTTACGCTATCTCGACCGCATTCCCGCCCACGCCGCCGTAGCCGAGAGCGTGGAACTGGTCAAGGCAGCGCACAAGCGCTCCGCCGCTCCATTTGTGAACGCGGTGTTACGCAAAGTGAATCGCGAACCGGCGCGCTGGCCCGATCGGGCTACCGAGTTGTCCATTCCACTCTGGTTGCTCGAACGCTGGGATCGTCACTTCGGGCGCGACGTCGCCACAGGCATAGCGCAAGCCGCCCTGTCCGAGCCCGAAGTTTATACGAACCCAATTACCGGAAGACAACAGGACATAGGCGCGCAATCCATCGTTCCTCTGCTCGAGATCGAACCCGGCATGACGGTGCTCGACCTGTGCGCCGCCCCCGGGAACAAGACCGCCCAAGCCCTCGCCGCCGGCGGACGCGTCACAGCCGCAGACCGCTACCTGCGCCGCCTGGCCGAAGTCCCCACGCAAGCCGCGCGTGTGGTCCTCGACGCCTCCGAGCCCCTTCCCTTCTCCAGTCTCTTTGACCGCATCCTGATTGACGCCCCCTGCTCCGGCACCGGCACCTTAGCGCGGAATCCTGAAATCAAATGGCGCCTGCAGCCGTCAGACCTACCAGTGTTTCAAGCGCGGCAACGAAAGATGATCGAGCGGGCCCTCCCGCACCTGCGTTCTGGAGGCCGCTTGATCTATGCCACCTGCGCCCTCGAAGAAGAAGAAAATCAAGGAGTTGTAACCGGTTTTGCGGTGAGCGAAACTCATACGCGCATCCCCGGCCAGGACTCAGGAGATGGCTTTTTCGCAGCCGTGATAAAATAGGGGTTTGTTTTCGGCCGGTTTTATCTTCCACGATGACCGAAATCCTCCCATCCATTCTTTCCGCCGACTTCGCCCGTCTGGGTGAGCAGGTGGCCTCGCTCGAACAGGCTGGTTGCCGCGTCCTGCACGTAGACATCATGGATGGCCACTTCGTCCCCAACCTCACCATCGGGCCGCCGGTCGTGGCGTCCCTGCGCAAAGCCACGCCCCTGACGCTCGACGTACACCTGATGATTACCGATCCCGACCGCTACGCGCCGCTCTTCATCGATGCCGGCGCCAACCATGTCTCCGTCCATCAGGAAGCCTGCCCAAATTTGGACCGCACTTTGAAAATGATCCAAGGCCTGGGAGCGCTCGCCGGCGTCGTCATCAATCCTGCTACACCGGTGGCAACGCTCGACGAAGTGCTGGGGTTTGTCGATTACGTCCTGGTGATGAGCGTGAACCCCGGATTCGGCGGGCAGAAGTTCATCCCCTATACTCTGGATAAGGTTCGCCAGCTCGCCGCCAAGCGGCGCGAAAGAAGTTTGCATTTCGCGATTGAAATCGATGGCGGCGTCACCCTTGAAAACGTGGGCGAAATGGTCAAGGCAGGCGTCGATTGGGTAGTGGCCGGATCGGCCATATTTGGCGCCGGAAATCCGGCGGATGCGTTCAAGAAAATGCGGCAACACGCGCACTCGGCTGGCATGGTACAGGTTTAGATTAGATTCGGTTATAGTCGTAAGGAACAAATGATGACTTTCAACACCAAGAGACTTGGAATAGGCGTTCTAGCAGCAGTCGTGCTCATCGGCGGCTGCGGGTTCCATCGCAAGAAGTACGAGAACCCCATCACCAAGGAAACCGAGCAGCCCGACAAAGTGCTGTTCGACAAGGCCATCACTGACATCGAAAAGGGCCGCTACGAAGTGGCGCGCCTTACTCTCAACACCCTGATCAACACTTACGATTCAAGCGAATTCCTGGCCAAAGCCAAACTGGCCATCGCCGATAGCTGGATGCGGCAGAGCGGTCCTGAAGGCATGGCGCAGGCCGAAGCCGAATTCAAGGATTTCCAGTTGTTCTACCCGACGATGGAAGAAGCGCCGGAAGCCCAATCCAAAATCTGCGAGATTCACATCCGCCAGATGGAGAAAGCCGATCGCGATCCCAACAACGCCCTGCGCGCCGAACAGGAATGCCGCGACTTGCTCACCAAATATCCCAACAGCAAGTTCGCGCCCCAGACCGAGCAACGCTTGCGCGAGATTCAGCAGGCACTCGCGGAGGCGGAAATGGTGGCGGCCTCCTATTACAACAACAAGGGAGCGCTCGCCGCTGCCACCAACCGCTACACCGGCCTGGTAGGTCAGTATCCGCTTTACAGCCGCGCCGCCGAAGCGTTGTGGATGGATGGCAACGCTTACACCAAAATGGGCGCCCGCTTCCGCCAAAAGGCCGGTGACGCTTACGCCCGCATCGTACGCGATTATCCTCTGAGCACTTACGCCGAGCTCGCTAAGAAGCGTCTGGTGGAAATGGAAATAACGGTGCCGGAAGCCGATCCCAACGCGGTTGCGCGCATGAAGTTTGAAGCCGCCAACCATCAAGAGCCGGGCCGAATTCACAAGCTCACCGACTTTATGCGCCGCAATCCGGACGTGAGCGATGCCGCGAAAACCGGTGCGCCCACCATGGATCCGCCGAAACGCGAAATTCCAGCCAGCGTGCCGCAATCGGCCGACGCCGTGGCGCCCCCTTTCAACGGCGATGTGACCGTCGCGCCGGTCACCGGACCGTCTGCGCTCGATACCCAGCCGGACGCGCGCCCCGTACCACCGGTGCCGGCGAAGCCAGGGGATGCAGCCACTCCCGCTGCCACCGACAGCACCAAGAAACCGCAGTAGCCCGCTATGAGCGTGATCCTGCTGGCGGATGACAGTCCGCACGCGCAACGCATGGGCGAGCGCATTCTGTCGGGCGAAGGCTATCAGGTAGTGTGGGTGGGCGACGGTGAAGCCGCAGCACTACGCCTCCCTGAAATCGATCCCGACGTGGTCATCGCCGACGCCAACTTGCCGGGGCTCAGCGGAATCGAACTCTGCCGCTACATCAAATCCAGTTGCCGCCACGTGCGCGTGATCCTGACCGCGGGCCAGATCGAAGAAGTGGACGAGGCCGCCGCGCGCCGCGCCGGTTGCGATGCCATTCTGCGCAAGCCGTTCGAAGCTTCCGTGATGCTCGATACGCTACGTCCGCTGGCCGTGAAAGCACAACAGGGACGCAAGACTGCGCCGCCCAGCACCACCTTGCACACCGACGACATCCGCGCCGCCGTCGAGCACGCCGTGGAACTTGAACTCCCGCGTTTTCTCGACGAGCTTACGCAGAAAGTATTGACGGCCCTGGGCCACTAGTTTATGCCAGATAACAGTTTCGACATCGTATCCAAGATCGATTTGCCGGAAGTCAGCAACGCCGTGCAACAGGCGGTGAAAGAGATCCAGCAGCGCTTCGACCTGAAGGACAGCCACTCCTCGATCGACCTGCGCGAGAAGGAGAACAAGATTCTGCTCGCCAGCGCGGACGAGTTCAAACTGAAGGCCGTCACCGACGTCCTGCAAGCAAAGTTAGTCAAGCGCAACGTGCCGCTCAAAGGCTTGAGCTACGGCGTCATCACTCCCGCGGGCGGCTCCACCGTGCGCCAGGAGATCACTCTGCAGCAAGGCATCGCCATCGAGAAAGCGCGCGACATCGTCAAGGCCATCAAGGATTCGAAGAAGAAAGCACAAGCCTCAATTCAGGGCGATCTGGTGCGCGTGTCCGCGAAGGACCGCGACACCTTGCAGGAGATCATTGCTGTGCTGCGCGGCCACGACTTCGGCATCGACATGCAGTTCACGAACTACCGGACTAACTAGAAAGTCCGGATATGCCCAGAAAAATCGAAAGCCTATTTCTGGCCGGCCCCGTCGGGCGCCTGGAAGCTCTGCTCGAAGAACCCGACGACGCCGCTACCGGCATAGCCCTGGTCTGCCATCCCCATCCGCAGCACGGCGGGACCATGCACAACAAAGTGGTCTTCCGCATCGCGCGCGGCCTGCGGCGCTCGGGCAACGTTGTTCTACGCTTCAACTATCGCGGTGTCAACCAGAGCGAGGGCGAATATGCGCATGGCGAAGGAGAACTCGACGACGCCCGCGTGGCGCTCGACCTTCTGCGTAGCCGCTATCCCGATTTGCCGCTTATACTTGCCGGATTCTCTTTTGGATCGAGAATCGCCCTTCGTCTAGGTTGTGAAAATTACGAAACGAACCCAAGCCTGCGGCGCGTCATTGCCGTCGGCTTCCCCACGGTGTATAAAAATCGTTCGTTCTTAGACACTTGCACGGTGCCGCGGGTCTTCGTACAGAGCACTCACGATCAATTCGGGCCGGTCGAAGAGTTGGAACCCCTGGTCGCCGGCTTGCCGGAGCCCAAGCAGTTGATCTGGATCGAAGCGCAGGATCACTTCTTCGTGGACGCGCTGGAGAAGCTAGAGGAAACGATTGCGGCGTTGAGTTAGACGCCAGCCAGGCGCAGTTCGCGCTGCAGGCGGCGAGTGGCGCGGTCGCTAATCAGGTCAGCGACTTTGCCGAGCAGTTCGGGAATGTCTACCGGCTTGATAAACATAGAGTTTTCCCGCCGGGGAAGGTTCGGCCGCTCGTTCTCGTAAGTAGTTAGAAGGGCGGTCGCAGGCTTATAATCCATCATCTTGGCATGCGCCAAGACCTGCAAGCCAGCTTGCGGGGACTCCATCTGCAAGTCACTCAAAACAAGCTCGTATTCGCCTTCTTCTAGCTTTACGACGGCCTCGGCGGCGCTAGCTGCGGCGTCGACGTTATAGCCGCCCGCTTCGAGTACCGTCTTTAAAGTGAGCCGGGAAGCCGGGTCATCGTCCACTAGCAGGACGCGCGCCAGATCATACTCGAAGCTACGTGGCAGTTGGCTCATCTCGTTTTGGGGCCTGAGCTTTTAACCTCAAGTCACGAACCAAGTACAGTTTAACCCCGAAAGCTAGTTTTTTGACCCCTAGATTTTGGTAGTACGTACCGATAAGGGGTAGTCCCTTGGAATCAAGAGATTCCGGGGAAAACCCGCGCGAAGATGCGATCCACGTGAAGCAAGTAACGGCCTATCGAAAAGGCCTGCTGAATCTGTTCAAGCGAAAGAAAGGAAAGAATTTCTTTATCGGACTCGATACTGGCCCGGAAATTGCCATCGGACTCCCAGGCGCGCATGGCATGAGCTTGCACCACCTTATAAGCCTGTTCGCGGAGCATCCCAGCGGCGGCCAGATCGAGCAGCAGCTGCCCGGAAAAGATCAGCCCGTGAGTGCTTTCGAGATTCTTCAGCATACGTTCGGGGTAGACTCGCATGCCGTCGATCAACCAGATGGTTTTAGCGAGCAAGTAGTCGGAGAGGATGGCCGAATCGGCCAGGATCACGCGCTCTACTGATGAATGTGAAATATCACGTTCATGCCACAGCGCAATATCTTCGATAGCCGCGTTCAGATTGCCGCGGACTACGCGCGCGAGTCCGCAGATTTGTTCCGAGGTCACAGGGTTGCGCTTGTGCGGCATCGCCGAGGAACCTTTTTGGCCCGCCGAGAATGGCTCTTCGACTTCGCGCACTTCAGTGCGCTGCAGATGGCGGACTTCGAGCGCGATCTTTTCAAGCGTCGCCGTGAGCAGCGCGAGCGCCGAGATCCAGGCGGCGTGGCGATCGCGCGCGATCACTTGCGAAGCGATGTCGGCGGGCTTCAATCCCAGGCGCGCGCAGATTTTCTCTTCGGCTTCAGGGCCGATGTGGCCGAAGGCTCCGACGGCACCGGAAATCTTGCCGACGCGCAGATCTTCGGAAGCGGCATTCAAGCGCGCGAGGTTGCGCTTCATCTCGTCGTACCAGAGTGCGAGTTTCAAGCCGAAGGTGATGGGCTCGGCGTGCATACCGTGGGTGCGGCCGATCTCGACGGTGTATTTGAATTCGAACGCCCGGCGTTGCAGCGATGCCAGCAGCGTCTCGCAGTCTTTCTTCAACACGGCTGAAGCTTGCTGGAGCACGAGCGCCTGCGCCGTGTCGACCACGTCGTTCGACGTCAGCCCGTAGTGCAACCAGCGCGAAGCATCCGCGTGGCCAGCGGCGGCCATCTTCTCGGCAACGGCGGTGGTGAACGCGATGACGTCGTGCTTTACTTCACGCTCGATGTCATGAATCCGCGCGACGTCAAACGCCGCGTACTGGCGCAGGGCGCGCGCGGCGTCCGCGGGAACTTCGCCGGTCTCGGCTAAGGCTTCGCTCGCGGCAAGCTCGACGGCCAGCCATTGTTCAAAGCGGTTTTCGTCACTAAAGATACGGCCCATTTCGGGCCGGGTGTAGCGTGGGATCATTATTTGGTCTGCTTCCGGTCAGTAAACAAAGCTCTCGTAGGGTTGGTCGACGGGACGTTTGGTCTCGGCAATCACCAGGCGCGTAAAGAGGCTGCGCCCGTCGAGCGCCTGCTCCGCCATGAGGCGCACGATTTCGGGATGATTGTTCTGCGCGCTCAGATGGCCCAGGATCAGCGTCGAAGTGCGCGTGTCAAGTTCTTCGCGGATAAAGTTACACGCGACATCGTTCGACAGGTGTCCGTTGCGTCCCATGATGCGCTGCTTGAGCGCCCAGGGATAGGGCCCGACCTTGAGCATTTCGACGTCGTGATTGGATTCGAGCAGCAGGGCATCGGAGCCGCGCAAGTGGAAGCGAATCGAATCTGGCATGTAGCCCAAATCTGTCGCAATCGATATCTTGACTCCTTCGGCGCGAAACGAGAAACCGACGGGATCGGCGGCATCGTGAGGGATGGTGAAGCTGGTGACGTCGATGTCGCCGACTTGAAAACACGAGCCCGCGGCGAACAGTTCGAGCTTGGGCGTGTAGTCTTCCGGCCACTGCGTGTCTTTTCCAAAGATCGCGGGCGCGGTGAGGCGCGACATGTAAATCGGGATATCAAGCTTGCGGGCGATCACCTGCAGCCCGGCGATGTGATCGCTGTGCTCGTGCGTGATCAGGATCGCGGTGAGGGTTTCGGGGGCCACGCCCACGGCCTTCAGGCGCTCGAACGTTTCCTTACGCGAGAGCCCCGCGTCGACCAACAGGCGCGTGCGTTCCGTGGCAACCAAGGCGCAATTGCCGGAGCTGGACGACGCGAGTACGGTGAGCTGGACGATGACGAAGCCTCCCCTCTATTAGACGCGGAAAGGGAGTGGCGAAGCAAGCGGTAACTAGGCAACAGCGGCAGCGATCACGGCATTCACATGAATCTGCGCGGTGTCTAGAAATGGTATGCCCAGGCTGTTGTCTCCACGCAGGATCAAGGGCAGTTCCGTTCCCCCTAGAATCAGGGCTTCAATGCCATCCCGCTCTCTCATGAGTTGGGCGATCCGCAGGAGCCCCGCGCGAGTCTCGGACAGCAGGATGCCGGCGACCAGTTCGCCCATGTACTTTTCGTGGATGTAATCTTGGTCCTGAGGCTGCGGAGCAACCACATCGATGCCGGCTTGGGCGAAAGTATTGGCGTAGAAACTGGCTTGCATGGTGAAGCGGGTACCGAACAGGCCCACGCGCTTTAGTCCCAGCGTCGATGCTCGATCGCGGGCGCTCTCTACGATACTCACCAGCGGAATCGGCGAGTGGCGGGCGATTTCGTCGAACACCAGATGCGGGGTGTTGGAGGCGAGATAACCGACTTGGGCACCGGCATGCGCTAACGCGTCGACCGCGTTGCCCAGGAATTCGATCAAGCGGGCGCGTTGGTCGGTCGCTACCAATTCGAGCACCGTTTTTAGGTCAACACTATTGATTAGAATCGCGGGATAGCTGCCATCCGGGTGCAGTTCGCGATAGGCGGCGATCAGCAGGCGGTAGTAATCGACGGTCGATTCGGGGCCAATACCTCCCACCATGCCGATGGTCTTCATTCCGCCATCATAAGCCAACACATTACAGACCCCACGGGAGCGGGGCGCGGGTCAAATCCAGTAGAGTAGGTGTATGAAGGCTCGCGTGTTCGTTTCCTTCAAGCCCACTGTGCTCGATCCGCAAGGCCAGACCATTCGCGGCGCGCTCCAGAGCTTGGGACATTCCACTATTGCGGCGGTGCGGCAGGGGAAATTCTTCGACATTGAGATCGCACCCGGGGCGGCCCGCGACCAGGCCAAGGCCGAAATGGACCAGATCGCCCGCGACGTGCTGGCGAACCCGGTGATCGAGGATTACCGTATCGAGTTTTTGGACTAAACGGACGATAAGTTACTATGTGCGGAATTGTCGGCTACATCGGACCAAGGGAAGCTGTCCCCATCATTATTGACGGCCTGAAGCGCCTGGAATACCGCGGCTACGATTCGGCCGGCCTGGCAGTGCTTGAAAAGGGCTGCCTGACGGTGCGCCGCGCTTCCGGTAAACTGCGCAACCTCGAAGAGGTGCTGAAGCTGAATCCTGTCGAGGGGTTCTTTGGCATCGGCCACACGCGCTGGGCCACGCACGGACGCCCGACGGAAGAAAACGCGCACCCGCATCGCGACTGCCACGGCGACATCGTGGTGGTGCACAATGGCATCGTCGAAAACTATCTGGCGCTGAAGAGCCAGTTGATCGCCGAGGGCCACACTTTCGTGACCGAGACCGACACTGAGGTGATCGCGCATTTAGTCGAGAAATATTACGACGGCAATCTGGAGAACGCCGTGCGTGACGCTGTGCGCCAGTTGACCGGCGTGTTTGCGTTGAGCGTGATTTCGCGCAAGGATCCCAATAAAATCGTGGCGGCGCGCTCGGGGCCGCCCGTAGTGATCGGGTTGGGCGACGGCGAATATTTTGTGGCGTCCGATGTGCCGGCGATCTTGAGCCATACCCGCGACATGATCTTCCTCGCGGATGGCGACATGGCAATATTGACCAAGGACGGCGTCCATCTCACCGACTTCAACGGGCGCCCGGTGAAGCGTCCGCCCTCGCACATTCTGTGGGATCCGATCATGGCCGAGAAGGGCGGCTATAAGCACTTCATGCTCAAAGAAATCTTTGAGCAGCCGCGCGCGGTGCGCGACACCACGCTGGGCAGAGTGGGTCAGGAATCGGGCAGAATCTTCCTCGACGAAATGGAAATTTCGTTGAAGGACTTCAAAACTTTCCGCCAGGTGCGCATCGTCGCCTGCGGCACCAGCTGGCACGCGGCGCTCGCAGGCAAGTTCATGATCGAGCGGCTGGCGCGGGTTCCCGTTGAAGTCGACTACGGCAGTGAGTTCCGCTATCGCGATCCTATTGTGGGTCCGGACACGCTTACTATTGTGATTTCGCAGTCCGGCGAAACGGCCGACACGCGGGCGGCTCTGCACGAAGCCATGCATAAGCGCTCGAAGACGCTGGCGATTTGTAATGTGGTTGGATCGGCGATCACGCGCGAAGCTTCGGGAACGCTGATCACGCATGCGGGGCCGGAAATCGGCGTGGCGTCGACCAAAGCGTTCACTTGCCAGTTGACGGCGCTGTTTCTGATCGCCATGCATCTGGGACAAGTGCGCGAGACGCTGGAGCCGGCGAAATCCCTCAAGTTGGTGGATCAGTTACTGAAGCTGCCGGCGTTGATCGAAGACGTGCTGCGGCGCGACGCGATTTATGACGACTTGACTAAGGTGCTGTTCCGCTCGACGGACTTCCTGTATTTGGGGCGCGGCATCCATTTCCCTATCGCGCTTGAGGGCGCGCTGAAGCTGAAAGAGATTTCCTACATACACGCCGAGGGTTACCCGGCGGGCGAGATGAAGCACGGGCCCAACGCGTTGATCGACGAGAATCTGCCGGTGGTGGTGCTGTGCACGCGCGACCCTGAGGACGAACTCAGCCGGACGTTGTACGAAAAGACGCTCTCCAACCTGCAAGAGGTAAAGGCACGCGAGGGCATTGTGGTGGCGGTGGCGTGTGAAGCCGATGTCGAGGAAGTTTCGAAAGTGGCCGATCACGTGATCCCTATCGGCTCGACCAACGAACTGCTGCTGCCTATTCTCGAGGTGGTGCCCTTGCAGATGCTGGCGTATCACATTGCGGTCCGCCGGGGCTGCGACGTGGATCAGCCGCGCAATTTGGCCAAGAGCGTTACGGTGGAATAAACCAGGCGGGAGTGAGCTCTCAGCATCACACTTTAGAAGTCAAAACGCGCGGGAAAGGCTTGTATCCATTCACGCGTGACGTCGCGAAGTGGGTGGCTTCGAGCGGCGTCCGCGACGGTTTACTCACCGTCTTTGTGCAGCATACATCGGCTTCGCTGGTCATACAGGAGAATGCCGATCCCGACGTGGTCTTAGACCTGGCGGATTTCTTCGAACGCCTGGTGCCTGAGAACGACGCGCGCTACCGGCACACGACGGAAGGCTCCGACGACATGCCCGCGCACATCCGCACCGTGCTGACGCAGATTTCGCTGTCTATTCCAGTGATCGACGGGCGCATGGCGCTGGGCACCTGGCAGGGTATCTATTTGTTCGAACACCGGGCTGAGCCCTACCGGCGAAGTGTCGTCCTGCAATTGCTAGCGTAAGACTACTGCAGCATGCGGCGGCGTGAACGCAGGATCGCCGGGACTTCCAGATCGTCGAACAAAGGATCGCTCTCGACTGGACTCGGCGCCGTCGCGGCGGCGGCCATGGCCAGCGGCGCAGGTGCTTCTTGAACAGGCTCGGGCGCGGGAACTTCGGCCAACGCAGGTTCCGCTACTGCAAGCTCGGCCTCTTCGACCCATTGAGTTGCGTCCAACGGAGCCGGCGGGGGAGGCAACGCAACGGCTTCCGTCTTCGCGGGGCGGCGTTCAATGCGCGGCAGGTTCTCGCGCTGGAAACCAGTGGCGATCACGGTGATTTTCACTTCGTCGCCCATGTCTTCGTCGAGCACCACGCCGAAATTGATCTGCACGTCGTCGTTGTCGGCGGCTTCGCGCACCAGGTTGCAGGCTTCGTTGACTTGATGCAGACCGAGCTCGCTCGATGCGGTGATGTTGATGAGCACGCCGCGCGCGCCGTGCAAGCCGCCACCTTCCATCAGCGGCGAATGGATGGCCTTCTGGGCGGCCGCGACGCAGGCGTTTTCGCCGCGCGCCGATGAGGTGCCCATCATGGCGTAACCCATGCCGGTCATGATGCTGCGCACGTCGGAAAAATCGCGATTCACCAAGCCCGGCAGGTTGATGATATCGCTGATGCCCTGCACGGCTTGCCGCAACACATCGTCGGCCATGCGGAACGCATCCATAAAACTGGTGCCCTTGGGTGCGAGTTTCAGCAGTTGATCGTTGGGAATGGTGATGACAGTGTCGGCGACGCTGGCTAGTTCCGCCAAACCCTGCTCGGCTTGCTTGCGGCGCTTGGCTCCTTCGAAACCAAAGGGCTCGGTGACGATGGCTACCGTCAGCGCGCCCAGTTCCTTGGCGAGCGACGCAACCACCGGAGCCGCGCCTGTACCAGTGCCGCCGCCCATGCCCGCGGTAACAAAGACCATGTCGGAGCCTTCCAGCAAATCGATGATGCGCTCGGTGTCTTCGAGCGCGGCTTGCCGGCCGACCGCCGGGTCTGAGCCCGCGCCCAGGCCGTTGGTGATCTTGGAGCCGATGGCCAGCTTCGACGACACCGGCGACACTTCGAGCGCCTGCGCATCGGTGTTCAACACGCAGAACTCGACGCCGCCCAAGCCTTGATCCATCATGCGGGCGACAGCGTTCGAGCCGCCGCCGCCGACTCCAAAGACGCGGATGCGCGTGCGCGGCGCCGGTTCTTCTTCGATCATGAATTTCAATCCGCCGAGTGCCATGGTGTCTCCTCCTGTTTACTTCAAAACCAAACCCATCAAGCCGCTTACCTGCCGCGACGGCGGCCGGTGTAATTTCAACTTCGCCGAATAGAGAGCGAGCCCGGCGGCGGCGGTCCATAGAGGGCTCTTTAACTCTTCCGGCCAGCCGCCGATGTCGTCTTCGCTGACGATGCCGTTGGCGGCCTGGCAATCGAGAACGCGTTCGGCCATGTCGCACATGCCGTTCAGCAGCGCGCCGCCGCCCGTCAGAATGATGCCTTCGTAAAGATGGCGCTCCATGCAGACGCGATGGATTTCGGAGCGCACATACAGGAACAACTCTTCGGCGCGCGCTTCGAGGATCTCATTCAACTCGCTGCGGCGGGCTTCACGCGACGCGCGGCCTTCGGGAGACGGCACTTCGATCAGACTCGAGTCCGCGGTCATGCCCAGCAGCGCGCAGCCGTATTCGTGCTTTAAACACTCGGCGTCTTCGTAGGTGACTTTGAAAATGGTGGCGATGTCACGCGTGAGGTGGTCGCCCCAAACCGGGATGCTGGCGGCGAGCAGCATGGCGTCGCCGTCGTAGATCACCAGGTCTGTCGATTGCATCCCCAGATCCAGCACGGCGACGCCACGCGCGCGGGCTTCCGGATGCACGCACGCATACGCCGCGGCCAGGGGTTCGAACACGGTTTCTTCTACCGCGATGTGCGCCAGGTGCGCGGCCGACACCAGCGCCTGATGCTCCTGCGCGGCGGCGGTGACGATGTGGACGTGGGCTTCGAGACGCGAACACACGCTCTTCTGGGGGCGACGGAAACCGGCGCGGCCGTCTAGTGTGAAATTCTGCGGCAGCACGTGGAGCAACGTGCGGTCGCGCTCCAGACGAACGTCGGCGGCGAGTTCAACCGCGTATTCCAGATCGCCGGCGTCGAGTTCGTGGGGACGTCCGAATTCGTACAGGCCGCGGCCCTGGGCGCCGCGCACTTCCATGCCGCCCATGCCGACGGTGACGGCATCGACGGAAACCTGGGCGCCGCGTTCGGCATCGGTGACGGCGGCGTGAATCGATTCGGCTACGGCCACGGGATCGCTCATGCGGCCTTTCACCCATCCCGCGGCGGGCGCGAGGCCATGAGACAAGTAACGGATGCCGCCGTTCTCAATCGCGCAGATGACGCAGCGGGTGCGGCCGCTGCCCGCGTCCAGACCGACGGCTAATTGTTTCTTCGAGCTCATTCGTCCGCCTTTTGTTCTACTACGGTGATGCGGTCTTCGAGGCGCAGATCGAGCGACGTGGCATTCGGCATTTTTTCGCGAATCTCAGCGTAGTGGTTCAGAAAATTTTGGTAGCGCACGGCGAAGTTCTGGTCGCCGAGAAGAAGGGTCACCATGCGGCCGTCGTAGGGCTGAGTGACGCGCAGGTCGTCGCGATCGTTCACGTCCACTTCAGCGACTTTATCGGCGTTGGAGCCCAGGGCGCGCAGCAAGCGCAGCATGCGCTGCACGCGGTCACGGCGGTCGGCCAGAGGATCGCGTGCGCTCACTCCCTTGAGGACCGGCAAATGAAAACGGTCGGTAGCAGTCGGCAGGATCACGCCATCTTCATCGATCAATCCGTAGCGCGCGCCGCCGAGGGTCACGAAGGCCACCGGCTTGCGTTCCGCCACTCGGACCAGCACGCGATTGGGCCACAGGCGCATGACAGTGGCGTCCTTCACCCAATCGACAGTACGCAGCGTAGCGCGGCGGCCGTCGAGCGGAACCATATAGAGGCTGCGGCCCATGTCGTCAGCAAAGGCGGCTTCAATCGCGCGCCGTGAGGCATGTTGCGCACCCTGGATTTGAATGGCGGAAGCGTCTTCGGCGCCGTCGGGGCCATTGACCGCGAAACGAGAATCGTGAATCAAGAATTCTTCGAAGCGGTGCCAGCCATAGAGCGAAATCACCAGCACTACGGTTGCGATTACTACTCCGATCGCGATCTTCAAGCGCGGCACAGTATTGGGCTGCGGTTTAGAAACGCGGGCGCGCGGGGGAGACGTATGGGAACTCACGCGTTGCTCCTGAGACGCGTCAAGATTTCAGTGGAGGCCTGCGAAACGCTGCCCGCTCCCAGTGTCACGATGGCGTCACCCGGATTCGCGGCGGCAATCACCGCGGCTATGCCCTGCTCGATAGAGCCTGCGTAACTCGCTCCGCGATGGCCGAAGGCTTGTAATTTTTCCACCAGTATTTCGGACGTTACGCCGGCGATGGGCGCTTCCGAGGCTGCATAAATGTCGGTGACGTGAACGCTATCGGCCTGATGGAAGGAACGCGCGAAATCATCCATTAGTGCCTGCGTGCGCGTGTAACGGTGCGGCTGAAACAGCACGTGGACGTTCTGAAATCGGCAGGCGCGGGCGGCCGCGAGAGTGGCGCGGATTTCGGTCGGGTGATGGCCGTAGTCATCGATCACGGTGATGCCGCGCTCGGTGCCGCGCACTTGAAAGCGGCGGTCGACGCCACGGAATTCGGCCAGAGCTTGACGAATCATTTCCACCGGAACGTCGAGTTCGAGAGCCACTGCGACAGCGGCGGTCGCATTCAAAGTATTGTGCGCGCCCGGAACTTGCAAGCGGAAACAGCCCAGATCGCGATCGGCCAAATGTAAGTGGAATTCGCTGGCCAGGTGGCCGGCGGACGCGCTGGTGATGCGCAGCTCGGCTTGCGCGCTTAAACCATAGGTGACTACGCGACGATTCAGGGACGGCAAAATCTGCTGGATATTTTCGTCATCAAGGCACAGGATAGCCGCGCCGTAAAACGGAACTTTCGCGATGAAGGTAGCGAACGCCGCGCGGATGTCTTCTATCCCAGCGTAGTGATCCAGATGTTCGCGATCGATGTTGGTGACGACGGCGATGATGGGAGCTAGCTTCAAAAACGAGCCGTCGCTCTCGTCGCTTTCGACCACCAGGTAATCGCTTTTGCCCAAGCGCGCGTTCGACCCGTTGATGCCCATGCGGCCGCCCACCAGGATGGTGGGGTCCAGATTCGCATGGATCAGAATCGCCGCGACCATCGCAGTTGTGGTGGTCTTGCCGTGGCTGCCGGCGATGGCAATTCCGTATTTCTGGCGCATCAACTCGGCCAGCAATTCGCCGCGCGCAATTACGGGGAGCTTGCGGCGGCGGGCTTCGACGATTTCCGGATTCTCCGGACGAACCGCCGAACTGAACACGACCATCTTGGCTCCGGCCAAGTTTGCTGCCGCGTGACCTTCGTAAACCACCGCACCGCGTGCGATCAGACGCTCCGTGGTGGGTGAGAACTTGAGATCCGAACCGGTCACCGGATAGCCCATGTCCATCAGCACTTCAGCAAGGCTGCTCATGCCAATGCCGCCGATACCGATGAAGTGAACGGGCTGTGACTTAAAAAACATTTTATTAATGTATTGTTTCGGCTTTGCCTAGCGTCTGTCAATGGCCTCATTGATGGATTCGAGCACGTCCGCGGCGCGTTGGGCGGCTCCCGGCTTTGCGAAGGCTCTGGCTGCTGCGCTCATGTCGTCTAATAACCCTGGAGTGTGGGCTAAGCGGGTCACTTCCTCTACCAAGCGAGCGCCGGTCATTTCCCCATCCAGCACTAAGCGCGCTGCTCCGGCTTTTTCGAATGCTTGGGCGTTTTTTAATTGGTGTTGATCGCTTGCTCCGGGCAGTGGGACGAGTATTGATGGCTTACCGGCGGCGGCGAGTTCACTCACGGCGCCCATGCCAGCGCGGCTCACGATGATATCGGCCTCGGCGAATGCGCCCGGCATGTCGGCGATGAACTCAGAAATCTGGCCGGGCATGCCCGACTCGCGAAATTTCGGCGCGAGCTCCGCGTACATCCGCGAGCCGGTTTGGTGAATCAGGCGCACTTTATCTTTCTCCCACAGCGGCCAGCTTTCTTCGACGGCGCGATTCAATGTTCGCGAGCCCTGGCTGCCTCCGGTGATGAGCACTGTGATGACTGAGCCTCGCGGCTTCAGCGGCACCGCAAAAAATTCTTCGCGGATGGGCAAGCCGGTGACTTCGGCGCGGCCTTTCGGAAACCAGCGCTCGGCTGCGGGAAAACTCACTAGCGCACGGGTCACGAAACGCGCCAGATGCCGGTGCGTGAAACCCGGAATCGCATTGGGCTCCATGATCACGATGGGGATGCGCTTCCAAACCGCGGCCAGCAGAACCGGTCCCGCGACGTAACCGCCCGTCGAGAAGACTGCCGCCGGAGCGGCGCGATCCAAAATGCGTGCGGCTTGCCAGATGCTGAAAGGCAACTCGCCGAGCGTCGCCAAGGTCTGGCGGAATCCCACGCGATTCAAGCCGCCGATCT
>Ga0265314_10000517_pt1 | contig 49904 bp, 37 predicted proteins | sample 4126metaG_FD_203106 | JGI IMG/M metagenome (GOLD analysis project Ga0265314, IMG submission 203106) | Rhizosphere microbial communities from Carex aquatilis grown in University of Washington, Seatle, WA, United States - 4-1-26 metaG | ecosystem: Host-associated > Plants > Roots > Rhizosphere >... | reverse complement strand
CGCACACCGGGGGGAGGAGCACCCCCGTCCTCGGGGGCAGCAAGGTTGAATTCACGCAAAGGGTGGTATGTGTCGACGCTGGGGAGTGGAAACCGGCGCAACGTTTGGTTGGACTTCTGAGGGGCAGGCTTGGGTTTCGTGCAGATTCCAGCGCCGTGGGCTCGATGACGTTTCTGTGGCCGAGGACGGCCGCACACCGGAGGATTCCCGAGCCGATCTGACTGAGCCGATCTGACTTGCCAGGTACGTTGGTTTTGGTTTTGCTCGGCAGCATGAAGGCCAAGCCTATGCGTAGGCCGCCATACAATCCGGGCCTGCGGAGTCTGGTCGAGGGGAACCGAGCTTGTGCCTATCCGTTAGCTGAGGAGGTCCGAAAGCAGGGGTTTCTTGGTTGGCATGAGCGGGGGTATTTGCCTCATCGGGATGAGCCTGGTCTGATCCAGTTTGTCACCTTTCGGCTGGCCGACGCGTTTCCGTCAGAGTTGCGCTCTGAATGGGAGGCTCTGCTCGAGATCGAAGAGGACCGAAAACGTCGCGCAGAGTTGGATTACTATTTGGATCTTGGGCGTGGTGCTTGCCATCTCCGCAGCGTCGAGATCAGCGGCATTGTTGAAAACGCGCTACTCCTCGGACACGGCGTTGAATACGATTTGCGCGCGTGGGTCGTCATGCCCAACCACGTCCATCTGCTGGTTGCGGTTCAGGAGGTCCCCCTCTCACGCTTGGTGCAGGGTTGGAAAAGTTTTACCGCGCGGGAAGCCAACAGGATCCTCAGCAGGCGGGGAAAGTTCTGGCAGGACGGTTATTGGGACACCTACATGCGAGACGGACAGCACGAACAGTGTACCCGCCGTTATATCGAGAACAATCCAGTTAAGGCAAAATTGGTGGGATCACCACTCAATTGGTCCAGAGGCAGCGCCCGCTTTCGCGATGCTTACGAGCGATTGTGCCTGCCGAATTCTTAGTTGGGTTGTGCGGACCGAAGGCCTCGACCGGTTTCGTCGACAGTGCACCATCGGCAAATCAATGGAAGGGATGGGGGGGCACCTGGCAGAGGCGGGAGCATGTGGCGATCGACGGAAGCGGGAGAGTTGGAGTCTCGATCGACTGGGCTCTACGGTCTGGATGTATAGCTTGGGTTTGGTGTGAATTTGACGCCGTGGGCTCGACGACGTTTCTGCCGCCAAGGACGGCCGCACACCGGAGAGGAGCGCCCCCGTCCTCGGGGGCAGCAAGGTTGAATTTACGAGACGGGTGGTATGTGTCGGCGCTGCGGGGTGCACCTTGGTTGGATCGGCTCTCTGCAGCCGAGCCGACACCCGCCGCGCGCCGCACCCTTACGCCCTTACGCCACGCGTCCGCGATTTGGGTTGCCAAACCCGGGTGAGGTGGCTAGCATCCAAAGATGATCGCCAGTTTGGGCACGACGACTACTTTCTAGCGTTCACGGCATTTCCGTGGACGCCAACGCCTCGACTCAAGACTCGAGGCGTTTTTGTTTCTCCGAGGCCGGTCTGGCCGCGGGAAACGTCGGGCCAAAACCAACTGATTTTATGGAACCCCCCAAAGAACCTAGTGACCGCAAATCGCTGGACGAGCGCAATCGGATGACCGACCTGCAGCGCTTGCGCCATTCCTCCGCCCACATCATGGCCTCAGCCGTGACGCGGATCTGGCCCAATGCCCTGCTCGATATCGGTCCTCCTACCGACGAGGGGTTCTACTACGATTTTGATCTCTCCGACCACCGGTTCGCCCCGGAAGACTTCCCCCGGATCGAGGAGGAGATGAAGAAGATCGTGAAAGAGAACCAGGTTTTTGAGAAGAGCATCAAGACCAGGGACGAAGCCCGTGAGTTTTTCGCCGGCCGCGGCCAGAGGTTCAAGGTCGAGCGGTTAGGGGACATCCCTGAAGGGGAGCCAATCTCCTTCTACCAGAACGGCGAGTTCATTGACTTATGCGCCGGACCGCACGTGATGCGCACCGGCAACGTGAAGGCTTTCAAGCTCTTACGAGTCGCGGCCGCCTATTACCGAGGCAACGAAAAGAACCCGCAGCTCCAGCGGATTTACGGCACCGCTTTCCCCAACAAGACCGAGCTGGAAGCCTGGCTGGCGGCTCAAGAAGAAGCCCGCAAGCGCGACCACCGCAGGATCGGGAAGGAGATGGAGCTGTTCACTTTCGACGAGGACGTTGGTCCCGGTCTGCCCCTCTGGATGCCCAAAGGCGCGGTCTTGATTGAGGAGCTGGAGAAACTGGCCAAAGAAACCGAGTTCGCTGCCGGCTACGTGCGAGTACGCACTCCCCATCTGGCCAAGGAATCCATGTACAAGATGTCGGGGCACTTGCCTTACTACGCCGAGAGCATGTTCCCACCGATGACTCTAAAGGAGCACGGCGATGGAGAGGGTAGCGAGGACGGCGCCCAGCGCTATTACCTCAAGGCGATGAACTGCCCCCATCACCATAAGATCTTTGGGGCCGTGCCGCGGAGCTACCGGGATCTGCCTCTGCGGTTGGCCGAATACGGCACTTGCTACCGCTACGAGCAATCCGGCGAGCTAATGGGGTTGATGCGCGTCCGCTCAATGCAAATGAACGACGCCCACATCTATTGCGCGACCGAGCAATTTGCCGACGAGTTCCGCGCGGTTAACGAGATGTACCTCAAGTACTTTAAGATCTTCGGCTTCGAGAAATACCAGATGCGCTTCAGCACTCACGATCCCGCCCGGTTAGGCGAGAAGTTCGTGAACGAGCCTGAGCTTTGGCTTAAGACGGAGGACATGGTGCGGCGGGTCCTCCAGGACACCGGCATCAACTATGTCGAGGTAGCCAATGAAGCCGCGTTCTACGGCCCTAAGATCGACGTGCAGGTCTGGAGCATCTCCGGACGCGAGTTTACCATCGCCACGAACCAGGTGGATTTTGCGGTGCCCAGGCGCTTCGGGTTGGTCTACAAGACCCGGGATAACACCGAGGTTACACCTCTGTGCATCCACCGCGCTCCCTTAGGCACACACGAACGGTTCATTGCCTTCCTGATCGAGCATTATGCCGGGAACTTCCCCCTTTGGCTGGCACCCGAGCAGGTGCGAGTGCTGCCTTTGGGCGATGAGCCCGTGGATTACGCCGCCGGCATCGTCGCCGAGCTCCGCGGCCATGGGGTCCGGGCGGAAATGGATCGGTCCAGCGACAAGATTGGTGGCAAGATCCAGAACGCGGAACGCGACAAGGTCCACACCATGTTCGTGATCGGTCAGAAGGAGCAGGCGAGCGGGACTGTGGCGGTGCGTCTCCATGGCAAAGGGATGGTCGGGCTCCAGCCCCGGGCCGATGCGTTGGCGAACATCCTCCTCCAAATTAAGGAACGGCGGTGACCACTTTGACGTCGTTCGCCTCCTCGCGTTGTTAAAATCGGGTAATTAAGGCTTGCGCATCCCCGGCTTGTATTGATACCTTCCCCGCTCCCCGGCCCGGGAAGCGGGCTCGGCGAAAGACATTGTATGGCGAGAATCTGTGAATTGACCGGCAAAGCCCCCATGAAGGGGAGCATCATCTGGCGTAGTGGCAAGTCCAAGAAATCGGGCGGCATTGGCACTCACGTCACCGCCATCACCAAACGTCGCTTCTTCCCCAATCTCCAGCGGGTGAAAGCCGTCGTCGACGGCGAGGTCCGCTACATCCGCGTGACCGCAAACGCGATCAAAAAAGGACTGGTCACCAAAGCGCCCAAGCGCAAGTGGAAGAAGGATCAGGCGCCCGCCAAGGCGTAGTCGGCGGCTCACAGAGCATGACCACCGGATAGGCTCCGGTGGCGGTTGACTCCCAAAGAAAGCCAGCCCGCCTGCCGTGGCCCTTTCTTGGAGCCGAATGCCATCCGAATTTTTGGGGTTTGTTTTCCCTCCTCGCAGCCTGTTAAATGTCAGGCATGAGTAAACGGCGAGCTCGCCTCGAGCGGAAAACAAAAGAGACCGAGATTCGCCTCGAGTTGAATATTGACGGCTCGGGCAAGTCCTTGATCAAGAGCGGGATTCCGTTCTTGGACCACATGCTCACGCTGTTCGCCAAGCACGCGGTGGCCGACCTCAAGCTGCAGTGTCACGGCGATCTCGAGGTGGACGGCCACCATACCGTCGAGGACTGTGGGATCGCCCTAGGGCAGGCCTACCAGGCTGCCTTGGGTGACAAACGGGGTATCCGGCGCTACGGAACCGGATTCGACCCGCGCAACCCGTTTACCGGCGAAGCGTTTGTTCCGATGGACGAGTGCCTTGCCAGGTGCGTCGTGGATTTTGGTGGGCGGCCCTATTTGGTTTGGCGAGGTTTGGATTCGATGGCCTACAGACGTCTGACTAAAGCCGAACGCGGCCAAGACAGCTCCTCCGCTTTCCGTTTCGGATTGGCCAAGGAGTTCTTCCAGGGTTTCGCCAACGAAGCTCGGTGCAACCTCCACTTGGAACTCCTGTATGGTGACGAACCTCACCATGTCGTCGAAGCCCTCTACAAGGCATTCGCCAGAGCGGTGGACGCCGCCTGCGCGCGAGATCCTCGCATCGCCGGACGCCTCCCCACCACCAAAGGCAAACTCTGAACATTCGAGTGCGCCAATGCCTGAATAACCGCTTTTAGACGCGCGTCCAACCGCATGTCGAAACGAATCGACTATCCTTCCGCCAGCGACGAAGTGCTGGTGCGCAACGCGCAGAAGGGCGATATGCTCGCCTTCGAAGAGTTGGTGAAGCGGCATCGAGATAAACTCTATGCTCGAGCCTTCAGCATGGTGCGCAACGAGGATGAAGCGGTTGATCTTTCTCAGGAAGCCTGGGTAAAAGGATGGCAGCGTCTGAAGCAGTTTCAGGGCGAGGCCAGCTTCCTCACTTGGATGACACGGATTGTTATCAACCTGTGTCTCGACCAGTTGCGGAAGCTCAAGCGGTTGCGCAGCGAATCCATCGAGCAGATGGACGAAGAAACCGGCGGGGTCGAGCGCCACATGCCGGTGGTCAACGTCAATCCAACCGAAGGACTGGAACGCGGCGAGTTGCGCGAGCGCATCGACCGTGCCTTAAACCAGCTCTCTTATGCCCATCGGACGGTGCTGATTCTGCATGAGTTCGAGGGTCTGGAATACAAAGAAGTCGCCAAACGGATGGAATGCTCCATCGGCACGGTGATGTCGCGGCTGTTTTATGCGCGCCGCAAGATGGCGGGGCTGCTGGCTGGCCTCAAACAAGAGCGAAATTCATGAATCACGAAATGGAATTGAAGTTGCAGGCCCAACTCGACGGCGAGTTGTCTGCCGCGGAGGCTGCTGAGGTTGACCGCCTCCTGCAGCAGGATCCTGCCGCTCGCGCCCTGGCTGCGGAACTGAAGTCCACCCAGGCGATTCTCCTCGGCAATGAAATACCTAGAGCCCTGCCCGAGTCCCCAGACTTCTTCTGGTCCAAAGTACAACGGGAGATCCAGCGGCTCGAACCCGCTCCCGCTCGCCAACGCCCTCCTTGGCTAACCTGGACCTTCAGGCTTCTCGCACCCGCCGGCCTCGCGGCCTTGCTGGCGTTCATGGTTTGGAGCCCGTTCTCGGGCGGAGTTCAACTCGCCAAAATGCCCGCGCACGCCGAGATCGAGAATCCTCTCGACGATGCCAGCTCAATCACTTTTCGCTCTGAGACGGAAGGAGTAACCGTTTTTTGGGTAAGTACGCGTTGAAACAGCCCGGGCTTCCAAACGGCCTTGGCTTTGCACCGGCGCCAGCTAGCAGCCTTTCGGCTGTCCGGCTTCAGGCGGCGTGTGCCATTTGTACCGTAGCACCCCCCCCGACATGAACCCATCTAGAGCCTTTTCCTGGCCCTTCCTGGTTTGCCTTAATCTGGTGATCGCCGGCATCGCTGGACCAATCTCCACGTCCTTGGCGGCCGACCTTGACTTGAAAGCCCGGCTGGTTTGGGGCACGGACGAGGCCAAGCCGAAGGAATCGGCCTGCAAAGAGCTGGACGACAAGGTAAAGAAGAAGCTCTGTCGTATCTTCAAGTGGACCAACTACTTCGAGATCAGCGAGCAGAGAGTTTCGCTCCCCCCTGGATCCACTAAGAAGCTGAAGATGAGCCCCAAATGTGAGCTCCAGTTCAAGTACCTGGACGAGGAGACCGTCGAAGTTCGGTTGATCGGAGAGGGCATCTGGACCAAGACCGTCAAGCAGTCGATTAAAGCCCTGCGCCGGGGCGAACTCGCGGTCCTGGCTGGCGACGACCGGGACAAGTACAACGACGCCTGGTTTGTCGTCCTAAACGCCGAAGTCCCACCGTCTCCGCCTCCCGCCACGCCAGGCGCGCCGCCCCGTCCGGACGCCGGTGCGCCTTTGCCTAAAAAGTAGGCGCGGCCCCTCATCGAGCGCCCTAGACTACCAAGCCTGAGCCTCGGCCGACTGCACGGCTCTCAGCCAGCCAAATGTGGCTCGTGGGCCTCCTTATTTTGGGGTGCCTTCCGAGCCTTCATTCCCCTGGTTTTGCGGTACCCGGGCAAGCGCCTCCAAACGATAGGATTCGGGGCCACTGTATTGGTGGGGGACCGCAACTAATAAGGGTCCCTGATTCGCGCACCCACAACTGATTGTGGCATGACCGAGAATTTCACCTCAAATTAACGTTGTTTTCATTCCCTGGTTTTCCTACAATTTCGTTGCTCAAAAGCGGCTGCCCGGCCAGCGCGGTGGACCGATTCAAAAGCACACACTAAACGGCCGCGGCCGCCACCTCGATTATGGACGAAATACCTGAGTCCCCGGAGAAATACGATGCCTCGAAAATTGACAAACTCGAGGGTTTGGAGGCGGTGCGGAAACGCCCGGGGATGTACATCGGCGACCCGGATGAGAGGGGCCTTCACCATTGCGTCTTCGAGGTCCTGGATAACTCCATCGACGAACATCTCGCGGGCTACTGCCAGCGCATCGACGTCAACCTGCACGTCGATGGTTCCTGCTCAATTCGCGATGATGGACGCGGGATTCCAGTAGACACGCATCCCAAGTGGAATATGCCCGCGGTCGAACTCGTGCTGACCAACCTCCATGCGGGGGGGAAATTTGGCCAGGGCGCCTATAAGTATTCCGGCGGTCTCCATGGCGTGGGTGCCAAGTGCGTCAATGCTCTCTCCGAGTGGTTCAAGGTGGAAGTGTCTCGAGACGGCAAGGTCTATTACATGGAGTTCGCTCGGGGAGTTACGGTTAGAAAACTTGAAGTCATCGGCAAATCACGTCACACCGGTACCCTCATCACCTTCAAGCCCGATTCGGTCATCTTCACCATTACCACCGAATTTAAGTCCGAGCTCTTGGCCAGCCGTTTGCGGGAATTGGCCTTCCTAAATCCCGGCCTGGAAATCTTCATGACCGATGAGCGTAGCGACAACAAGGCCGAACGCTTTTATTACAAGGATGGGATCGAGGAATTTGTCCGGCAGTTGGGCAAGAGCAAACAGGTGGTCCATCCTAAGCCGATTTGCCTCTCCGGAAAACGGCAGGTGAAAATTGATAACAAAGACGAGGACGTGTTCGTCGATTGTGTCCTGCAATACAACGACAGTTACACCGACCAGATCCTCTGCTTCGCCAACTCCATATCCAACCCGGACGGCGGCACTCACTTGACCGGGTTCCGTTCCGCGCTGACGCGGGCGATCAACCAATACGCCAAAGCCAACGAGCTGTTGAAGGAAAAGGATCCGACCATTTCCGGTGACGACGTGCGCGAGGGGCTCGTCTGCGTGTTGAGCGTGAAGCTCCCCAACCCGCGCTTCGAGTCCCAGACCAAAGTTAAGCTGGTGAACACCGAGATCGACGGGATCGTCTCGTCCATCGTCTACGACGGCTTGATGAGCTTCTGCGACGCCAATCCTTCGGTGGCCAAGCGGGTCATCGAGAAGAGCCTGATGGCGGCCAGAGCACGCGAAGCCGCCCGCAAGGCTCGCGAGACGGTTCGCAAAGGTGCCCTTACCGGGGGAGGGTTGCCGGGCAAACTGGCTGACTGCTCTGATCGCGATCCCGTCAACACCGAGATCTACATCGTCGAGGGCGATTCCGCAGGCGGCTCCGCCAAGCAGGGCCGCGACCGTAAGTTTCAGGCCATTCTCCCGATCCGAGGCAAACTCATCAACGTGGAGAAAGCCCGCCTGGACAAGGTTCTGCAGAACGCCGAGATCCGTACCATGATCACGGCAGTGGGCACCGGGATCGGCGATGGAGAAGGGGAGGGGGCGTTTAACCTCGAGAAGTTGCGCTACCACAAGCTGATCATCATGACCGACGCGGACGTGGACGGTTCCCACATCCGCACGCTCCTGCTGACGTTTTTCTACCGGCAGATGCCGGCCTTAGTTCGGGGCGGTTACGTTTATATCGCTCAGCCGCCTTTGTACCAAATCACTCGCCGCAAGCGCGTCGAATATGTGGATGACGACGCGCAGTTGAACAAGATTCTCATCCAACTGGGGACAGAAGACGTGCGGCTTAGGAGTCTCTCGGATGACAAGGAGGTCTCCCAGAAGCAGCTCTCCGAGATCCTCGAATTGCTTGAGTCGTTGGACAAATACGCACGGGCCCTGCGCCGGCATGGGGGCGATTTCGCCGAATACGTCGAGAAGCGCGACGCCGCGACCCAAGAATTGCCCCGCCATTTGGTCAAAGTCCGGGACGGGAATAACGAAACGGTTCACTATTTCCATACCGAGGAGGACTTGTCCAAATTCGGAGAGGCCAATTCCGATCTGAAGCTTTTCGGTACCGAGGAGACCGAGGCCAGCCTCGAAAAGAAAAATGGCCAGACTCGCCGCGCTCGTCATGTGGAATTGCACGAGAGCAAGGCAATCGCAGATTTGCTCGACAAGCTCTCTCGCAAGGGGCTCAACGTCGAGCACTACGCCGCCCAGGATAAGCCGCTCTTCGAACTGGTCGAAGGCGAGGGCGAGAAGGCGGTCGTGAAGCCGCTCTTTTCGATCTCCGACATCCTGGCGGGGGTTAAAGAAGTGGGACGTCGCGGACTCCAGATCAAGCGCTTCAAGGGTCTTGGAGAAATGAACCCCAAAGAGCTTTTCGAGACCACCATGAACCCCGCCAAGAGGAAACTCTTGAGGATCGATCTCACCGATGCCGTGGAGGCTGAAGAAATGTTCACGCGCTTGATGGGCGACGAGGTCGAGCCTCGCCGCCAGTTCATCGAGGACAACGCGTTGAACGTGCGGAATTTGGACATTTGATTTGCCGGGAGCGCCATGCCTGACCCAACTCCTCCTAGCGAGACGCCTTACGGCGCCACCGCTCTCTACGCCGCCAACGAGAAGATCGCCAAGGTAAACGTGGCCGACGAGATCAAGAACTCGTTTCTTGATTACTCGATGTCCGTGATCATCTCACGCGCCCTTCCGGACGTGCGGGATGGCCTCAAACCATCGCAACGCCGCTTGCTCTACGCGATGTTCAACGATCTGCACCTGATGCCCGCCCGCAAGCATCTCAAGTGCGCCCGCATCGTTGGCGAAACGATGGGTAAGTACCATCCGCACGGCGACCAGGCGATCTACCCCACTCTCGTGCATATGGCGCAGCCCTGGGCCATGCGCGAGAGGTTAGTCGATGGCCAAGGCAATTTCGGTTCGGTGGAAGATGATCCGCCCGCGGCGATGCGCTATACCGAGGCGCGCCTCACGCACCTCGGCGCGGTGCTGATGGAGGACTTGGAAAGAGAAACCGTCGACTTTGTTCCTACCTACGACGAGGAGCATACCGAGCCTGTTGTCCTGCCCGCGGCTTTCCCGAACTTGCTTGTGAACGGCGGGACCGGCATTGCTGTCGGCATGGCCACCAACATGGCCCCGCATAACCTGGGCGAGATCATCGACGGGGTTTGTGCGCAAATCGACGATCCGGCGATCACGATCCCTCAGTTGATGAAGCACATCAAAGGGCCGGATTTCCCCACCGGCTGCATGGTTTGCGGCTTGGAGGGCGTCCGCCAGTACTTCAGCACCGGTCGCGGTAGCGTCAAGGTTCGCGGAAAAGTCGGAGTGGAGCAGCTCAAGGGGGGACGTGAGCAAATCGTCATCACGGAGATCCCCTATAACGTCAACCGCGCCCAGTTGGTCGAGCGAATCGCTCAACTGGTTAATGAGGGTGAGCTCAGGGAGTTCAAGGATATCACCGGAGTCCGGGATGAGTCGGATGAAAACACCCGGGTCGTAATTGAGATCAAGCGGGACGCGGTCCCCAAGGTGGTGATCAACAATCTCTACCAGCACACCTCCCTGGAAACCAGCTTCTCGGTCAACGCCCTGGCGATCGACCATGGGCGGCCAAAAACTCTCAATCTCAAAGAGTTAATCAATTGCTACATCGAGCACCGGCGCGAAGTGGTGCTCCGTCGTACCCGCTACGAGCTGAGACGCGCCGAAGCCCGCGCTGAGGTCCTTGAGGGTTATCTGATCGCCCTGGCCAACTTGGATGAATTCATTCGCATCATCCGTTCCTCCGCCAACCGCGAGGAGGCCCGCGTCAAGTTGCTCGCCTTCGATTTCACCCGCGTCCAGGTTGAACGATTCGGAATCCTGATCCGCAGCGAAGCTCGGCTGGTAAACGGCCGCTATTCGTTCAGCGAAGCCCAGACCGATGCGATCTTGGAACTGCGACTCTACCAGTTGACCGGCCTCGAGCGCGACAAGGTGAAGGCCGAGTACGAAGAGTTGATCGCCCGCATCAAGGACCTTCTAGACATCCTGGCTAGCGAGGCTCGCGTCTTCGCCATCATCAAGGCGGAGTTGCTTGTCATCAAAGAAAAGTACGCGACACCGCGCCTCACTCAGTTGGTCCCTGATGAAGGCGAAATCGCTATCGAAGACCTGATCGCCAACGAAGCGGTGATCATCACCATGACCTACAATGGGCTGATCAAGAGGACCAACATTAGCTCCTATCGTGCCCAAAGGCGCGGTGGCAAGGGCGTCATCGGTATGGTCGCGCGCGAAACGTCGGCCGTGGAAGGGGAAGTGCCGGACTTCATCGAACGCCTCTTCACCGCCAGCACGCATGATTACCTCATGTTCTTCACCAACACCGGACGTGTCTACGTGGAGCGCGTGCTTGAGATTCCCGATATGGGCCGCGCCGCCAAAGGGCGGAACATCGCCAACCTCCTCGAACTGCAGGGCGGTGAAAAAGTGGCCGCCCTCATCCGCATCGAGGGGCGAACCGGACCCAACAAAGAGGATGCCACTTGGACTCAGTCCCAGTACGTCTTTTTCGCTTCCCGGCAAGGCACGGTCAAGAAAACCGCTTTATCCGAGTTCGGCAACGTGCGCACCGGCGGCATTATCGCCATTGGAATTGAGCCCGACGATGCCTTGATCGACGTGGAACTGACCACCGGCCAGAACGAAGTGGTCCTGATCACGCGCGAGGGCATGAGCATTCGTTTCTCCGAAGATGACGTTCGTTCCATGGGCCGCCCAGCCACCGGCGTCCGGGGGATCGACCTGGAGAAGTCCGACGCGGTGGTTGCGTTGGCGGTCATCGCGGCCGATTCCACTCTCCTGGTAGCCGGCGAACGGGGCATCGGCAAGCGCACCGATTTCGCCGAGTACAGGCTCCAGTCGCGCGGAGGCAAGGGGATCATCACCATGAAGACCACCGATCGCACCGGCAACGTGGTCGGCGCCCTCCCGGTGCGCGATCAGGATGAGATCATGCTCATCACCGGCGGCGGCCAGATGGTGCGTACCGCCGTCAAAGACATCCGCGAAACCGGTCGAAATGCCCAGGGTGTGAAATTGATCGATCTCGATGAGAAGGACAAGCTGACCGCAATCGCGCCGGTGATCAGCGAAGACGCCGACGAGGCGGTGGAACCACCTCCAGCCTCAACCCCTCTCGCCAGTTAGATCAAACGGTAATTACAAACGAAACTCCACCATCGTCTTGGCCTCCCAGCGCTCGGAGGCCGTCCGGATTCCCTTCGGAAACCAGGCACGCAACTGCCGATTCCTTCGGATGAATTCCGATAGCGAAATCTGCGGCGGCAACGACCGAAACTTTTCACCTTCAGGCAGCGTGAAATCCATTGATGGATGCTCTGCTTTATCGTTCCCGGAGGAGGCGGACAAAGGTTTCGTATAACTCTCGGTTTCCATATTTTAAGAATAAATCACGATATCTCGGTTCCTCCAATGTCACGCTGTTTCGCCGAAGGAGCATCTCTACGTCCTCGGCGTCTTTGGAAGTTCGATGCTCCAGAGCCTGCTTGAGGGCGTGGAGCTTAAGAGCGATCAGATGCTCCAAGCAGGGCACTCGCGCACGATCCGCGCCAAACTCGCGCTCCTCCGATGCTCGCCACATCGGTTCAAAGGTCTGATCGTCTGCGAACATCAAGTCCAGCCCATCGCCACCCTGAGGTTGGGTAAACTGGGCAAACACTTGGCCCCGCTGGAAAGGCGTTAGGCCGGCGCACTGGACCCTCTCACACCACGCATCATGATCGGCGCGCCTCACTAGCAAATCGACATCAAACGTCGCCCTGACGTGTCCCTGCGCCGCAACGGCGTAGCCCCCAATAATGAGAAAACGCAGCGCTGGCTCTCGTGTCCCCAAGTGGATGAAATCCGATAGGTCCATCTCCCGCGAATCTACCCGCTTCCGCTTTAACTGCAAGCGCTTGCAGCTGCCAGCCACTCGTTCAAAGTCTCGCCATCTTCCTCTTCCCACTGCTGCACCAGGCTGGCTATCATCGATGATAACTAAATTACACAATTGATTGACAAACGACCAGCTCCGCCCTATCCTAACGAATATGATGGGCAACCTAGCTCAGCCGGTGGTCGTGTGCCTCTCGCGCTCCTGTGGGGCGCTCTCCGTTCTCGGTCCCCCTCGACCACCGTTGTTCGTGCCCACCTGGTCGTTGCCGCCCTCTATCGCGGGCCAAAGCGAAAAACCGATGCAACTCACGTGAATATCGGCTGTTCGGCAGGCTGTTATCGGATCGCTTCTCCGTCTTACGCCTGCGCGCCCTCCACCAACCCATCCCTGGTCGACCAGATCCCCTTCCGCGCAGGGCCCAGATACCCGAACGATCGCGAATGCTCTTCTGGTGCCCGGCCGCGCCGGACGGTCTTACGCAAACACGCCCCGATGGGCATCCAACAATCTCAGCTCCAAGCACCTCCGCGCGGTTTCACCAAACTCGCCCCACAAATTTGGCCTAAAACGGCGATTGACAATCGGGCTGTATGAGATTCGCATATGCCCTATGAGCCTGCTTAATCAGCCCATCGGGGGATGGCGCGGTGCCGCCTCCATTCGGTGGCTGGTTGCCGCGCTCTTGATTCGAGCCTCCTCAGCCTTCGGAGCAGATACCCATAAACCTGGTGCTGTGGACTTTAACCGGGATGTCAGGCCGATCTTTGCGGAGAATTGCTACGCCTGCCACGGGCCTGACCGAAACCGGCGCAAGGCCGGGCTGCGGCTGGATCAAAAAGAGGGCGCCTTCGTCAAGCTCGACTCGGGCAAACTAGCCTTGGTGCCTGGCGAGCCAGGCAAGAGCGAACTCATTGCTCGCATCACCACGGCCGAGCCGGATGACAAGATGCCGCCGGCGAAAAGTGGCAAGCATCTTACCCCGACCCAGATTGACGTATTGCGACGTTGGGTGGCGGAGGGTGCCCAATGGAAGCAGCACTGGGCCTATGTCGTTCCCGAGCGTGCACCCCTGCCGCCGGTCAAAGATAGCCAATGGCCGCGCAACCCCATTGATCGATTCACCCTCCAGAAGATTGAGCAGGCTGGTATGCGCCCGGCGCCCGAAGCGGGCAAACCCGCCCTGATCCGTCGTGCTTCACTCGACCTGGTAGGCTTGCCGCCCACCATTGAGGAGGTGGACGCCTTTCTGTCCGACAAGAGCCCGGCAGCGTACGAAAAGGTGGTCGATCGCCTGCTTGCCTCCAAGCATTTCGGTGAACGGATGGCGCTGAACTGGCTCGATCTCGCCCGCTACGCAGACACCAGCGGCTACCACTTCGATGGCGTGCGGTTCATGTGGCTATGGCGTGATTGGGTCATCAATGCTTTTAACCAGAATATGCCCTATTCGCAGTTCACCGTGGAGCAGCTCGCGGGCGACCTTCTGCCTAACCCGACCACCTCCCAGCGGATTGCCAGTGGCTTCAACCGCAACAACATGACCACCGACGAGGGGGGCGCCGATCCCGACGAGTACCTCAATAAGTATGCCGTGGACCGCGTCAACACCACCGGGATTGTCTGGCTTGGACTGACCGTAGGCTGTGCTGAGTGCCACGACCACAAATACGATCGGCTGACTCAGAAGGAGTTTTATCAATTGTACGCTTTCTTCAATAATGTCCCGGAGAAGGGCCTTGATCGGATTCGTACCGACAACCCTCCCCCTCGTCTTGCCGTTCCAACCCCGGAACAGGCCGTCCAGTTGGTGGAACGGGATTTCGTCCTGCGCGACGCCGAGAAAACGCTCCAGGACCGAGAAAATGAGTTGGGTGAGACCCAGGAGAAGTGGGAACGGTTGACCCAGGCAAAGCCGCCTGCTCCTATGACCACTAATGGTCTGCTCGCGCTATTAAAGTTCGACGAGAGCCTCGATGTCCAAGGGGAGGAAACCGCGGTAAAGGCAATGGCCTCGTTCAAGATGGTCGGCACCGAAAAGCCGGTCTACGCGGATGGGCGAGTGGGTAAAGCCCTCCAACTCAGCGGCACGAATCACTTGGACTGCGGCCAACTGGTCGAGCTCGATCGGACCAACACTTTCAGCTACGGCGCTTGGACCAAGCTTCAGAAGGAGTCGGGGTGCATCCTGAGCAAGATGGAGGGCTCACCTTCCTACCGAGGTTTCGATTTGCTATCGAGTGAGGGCCATTTCGAGGTCCACCTGGTTCATCAGTGGCCCGACGACGCCATTAAGATTCGTACCAAGGACAGCTTCCCGCAGAATCAATGGCTCCATGTCATGGTCACCTATGATGGCTCGGCCAAGGCAGCGGGACTAAAACTCTTGGTAGACGGGAAAGTCCGCGAGCTCGAGGTGCAGCACGACACGCTTACAAATAGCTTCGCCAATGCTGAACCGCTCCGCATCGGCACTCGAAAAAACGAGTCGCCCTTGACGGGCCTGGTAGACGACCTGCGAGTTTACTCGCGAGCCTTTGCCGTGGGTGACGTCAATGATTTGCTGCTCGAGGACTTTCTTCCCCTGGTCATGAAAAGCAGGGGCCACCGCAGCGGCGAAGAGCAAGAGGATTTGCGCCGGTTTTACCGGGAGCATCATGCAGTCGCCTTCCTCAGTTCCCAGGAGGCCTTGGCCAAGGCGAAACAAGCCAAGGACGAAATCATCAAGGCAATCCCAACGAGCATGGTCATGCAGGAGATGGATAAACCCCGCGAGACCCATCTGCTGGTGCGTGGAGACTTCCGCAATCCCGGCGAGAAGGTGGACCGTGGCGTGCCATCGTTCCTCCCGCCATTATTAGGAGCCGCAGCCTGTGACCGCCTGGCGCTGGCCCGGTGGCTGGTCGCCACCAACCACCCGCTGATGGCACGAGTCACGGTGAATCGGTATTGGCAGCTCTTCTTCGGGACGGGACTGGTGAAGACGCTCAACGATTTTGGAACCCAGGGTGAATGGCCCTCCCATCCCGAGTTGTTGGACTGGCTCGCATGTCAGTTCCGGGACGGCGGCGTCATCGAACAACGGGAGGGAGCCGGCTCGCGACGTGAACGGCGCACAGTCCCGGCTTGGGACGTAAAGGAACTGGTCCGCCTGTTGGTTACCAGCGCAACCTATCGCCAGTCCGCCGCGATCACCCCGGAGAAGCTCGATCGGGATTCCCAGAACCGGTTGCTCTCGCGTGGGCCCAGGCGAAGGTTGGATGCTGAGTTCATTCGTGACAACGCCCTGGCCATCAGCGGTCTGCTCGACTCGCGAATCGGTGGGCCGAGTGTCAAACCTTACCAGCCGCCGGGGATCTGGGATGGCACCGATGCTGAGTACAAACAGGACCGTGGGGCGGATCTCTATCGCCGTGGGATGTATGTCTTCTGGCGGCGGTCTGCTCACTACCCATCCTTTGCCACTTTCGATGCCCCCAATCGCGAGGTCTGCACCTTCCTTCGCCAGCGCACCCAGACGCCATTGCAATCGCTCGTGTTAATGAACGATCCGGCTTACCTCGAGGCTGCCAGGGCTCTGGCGCAGCGCCTCCTGCGGGAAGAGCCAGGCGATCTGGAGCGCCGTTTGACCCGCGGTTTTCGCCTCACTCTTGCCCGGGCCCCCAGGCCGGAGGAGTTGGCGGTTATCAAAAGAGCGTACGACCAACAGCTGGCTAATTCCCAAAAGGACGCGCAAACCTCGGAGGGCTGGCTTTCATCAGGGGAATCGCCGCACCCGGAACACGCCGAACAGGCCCAGCTCGCCGCCCTCACCGCTGTGGCTAGCGCACTCTTAAATTTGAACGAGACTTTGTCGAACTAACCATGACCTTTGAGAGTCCTTTGAACCATCTGCTCGGTCGACGCGCTTTCCTCACCCGGAGCACCACCAGCCTCGGAATGATTGCTCTGAGCTCACTCCTCAGCCCGCGCCTTTTCGCTGCTGACCCGGGCCCCTCGCTCAAGACCGGAGGTGCGCTCGGGTCTCTTCATTTCCCTCCTCGAGCCAAACGAATCATCTATTTGTTCATGTCGGGCGCGCCGTCGCATATCGATTTGTACGATCCCAAGCCGAAGCTGAAGGATCTGACGGGCAGCGAACTGCCCCCCAGCGTCAGGATGGGTCAGCGAATCACTGGAATGACCAGCGGCCAAAAGGAGCTCCAAGTAGTTGGTTCGCCCTTCGAGTTTCATAAATGCGGCAAGGCTGGCACCGAAATCTCAGAGCTGCTTCCCAACATCGGCAAGGTCGTCGATGACATTGCGCTGATCCGCTCGATGACCACCGACCCCATCAATCACGATCCGGCTGTGACCTTCTTCGGCACCGGCAACCAGCAACCCGGCCGGCCAACCATGGGTGCCTGGGTCGCCTATGGCTTGGGGACGGAGAACGCGAATCTGCCGGCGTTTGTCGTCCTGCTCTCCGGCAGCGGCGGCCAGCCCTTGCAGGCCAGGTATTGGGGAAATGGTTTCCTCCCGGGCAATTATCAAGGAGTCCAATTTCGAGGGCAGGGGGACCCGGTCCTTTACGTGAACAACCCCAAAGGCGTCAGCTTGTCCGCCCGCCGGCAATGGCTTGATGCCGTTCAGGACCTCAACCGGTTCTCCCTTGCGCGCCTGGGCGATCCCGATATCGCCACTCAAATCGAAAACTACGAGCTGGCGTTCCGCATGCAAACCAGCGTGCCCGACCTGATGGACCTGACCAAAGAGTCGAAAGAAACGCTCGAACTGTATGGCGCGGAGCCAGGTAAAGCATCGTTTGCCAACAACTGTTTGTTGGCCCGGCGTCTTTCCGAACGAGGCGTGCGCTTCATCCAATTGTCCCATCGTGATTGGGACCATCACGGCGATCTCCCCAATCAGATCAAACGCCAAGCCAAGCTCACCGATCAGGCCTCTGCGGCCTTGGTCAGCGACCTTAAACAGCGGGGCTTGCTGGACGATACGCTTGTGATTTGGGGCGGAGAATTCGGACGCACCGCCTACAGTCAGGGTGATATCAGCAAAACAAGTTTTGGACGTGATCATCACCCCCGCTGTTTTTCGATTTGGGCTGCCGGGGGTGGCATCAAGCCCGGCGTGGTTTTGGGGGCTACCGATGATTTCGGTTATAACGTGGTCGAGCGCCCGGTCGAAGTGCACGACTTTCACGCGACCATGCTGCGCTGCCTGGGGATCGATCACACTAAGTTCACCTATCGGTTCGAAGGCCGAGACTACCGCCTTACCGACGTCTCCGGCCAAGTGGTCCAAGAGATTCTCGCTTGAACATGCTGAACAGAATTAAGCCACCACCCCTTTCGCCGCTCCGCCATTCCGGTCAACCGAACCCGACGATTTCCGCGTTTCTCACGCCGCGAGCCGCACGGTGGAGTTCTGTCCTCGGCAATGCTTTGACCCTGGCCTTTGGCGTCGGCTCGCTCTGTCTCGCGGGCGCTTCCGAACCCATCTCCTCCAAACTGCCGGCCGCTTCAGTCCAAAAGGTCGAGTTCGCTCGAGATGTACAGCCCCTCCTCAGCCAGCGTTGTTATGGCTGCCACGGCGAAAAGAAACAGGAGTCCGGCCTGCGGTTGGACGTCAAAGCCGCGGCCCTCAAAGGTGGCGAGCACGGGCCGTTGCTTGTCAGTGGGAAGAGTGCCGAGAGTCTGTTGATCACTGTCACGGCAGGCGCCCACTCGGAGATTGCGCGGATGCCCAAGAAAGGCGACCCCCTCACCCCAGCGCAGATCGGTTTGCTTCGCGCATGGATTGACCAAGGGGTCGATTGGCCGGGGCGAGGTGCCCTCAGCGTTGAAGAGCGCGCCAAGAACCACTGGGCTTTCAAACCACCAACCCGGCCCGCTCTTCCGGAAGTGAAGCGGAAGGCCTGGTCACGTACGCCTGTCGATCGGTTCGTGCTGGCACGCCTTGAGAAAGAGGGGCTGGTCCCGTCGCCTGAGGCTGACAAAATCACCCTGGTCCGCCGCCTCTATTTGGACCTGGTGGGCCTGCCGCCGTCGGTCGAACAGTTGGACGCGTTTCTTGCGAACAAATCGCCCGGCGCCTACGAAAGCTTGGTTGAGGAACTGCTCGCCTCGCCCCATTTCGGCGAGCGCTGGGGTCGCCACTGGCTGGATGCCGCCCGCTACGCCGACTCCGATGGTTACGAGAAGGATAAATCCCGCCAGGTCTGGTACTACCGCGATTGGGTGATCCATTCACTCAACCGCGACATGCCCTACAATCAATTCATCATCGAACAGATGGCCGGTGATCTCCTGCCTAAGCCCTCCCAAGACCAAATCGTCGCCACCGGCTTTCTTCGAAACTCCATGCATAACGAAGAGGGCGCGATCGATCCGGAGCAGTTTCGGATGGACTCCATGTTCGACCGAATGGACTGCGTGGGCAAGAGCATCCTGGGCATCACCATCCAGTGCGCTCAGTGTCATTCGCACAAGTTCGACCCCATCAGCCAGGAGGAATACTACCGGATGTTTGCCTACCTCAATAACGATCACGAGGCTCAGCCAGTGGTTTATTCCACGGATGAAACCATGAAGGTGGCCAACTTGACTCGGCAAATGGCTGACCTTGAGGCCGGTTTGAGGCATGATGTCACCGATTGGGAGCAGCGCATGCAGCAATGGGAGGACTCCGTCAAGAACGACCAACCGGATTGGCAGGTGATGAAAGATCTGGTCCACCTCGGCGAGAACGAGCAGCGCTACGCTTTTTATCCTGATGGTTCCATGCGGGCGGAAGGCTACGCCCCCACTCTCTTTACCGTGGTTTGGCAAGGGACTAACACCCTGCCCAAGATCGGCGCTTTCCGCCTGGAATTGCTCACTGACCCGAATTTGCCCTGCAATGGCCCCGGCCGGTCGTTCAAGGGAACCTGCGCGCTCACCGAGTTCAAAGTCGAGGCTGCCGACGCTGCCGATCCGAGCCATAAGATCGACGTGAAGATGGCCAGCGCCACCGCCGATTACGCCAATCCTGAGCGGGAACTGGAACCCAACTTCGACGATCGTTCTGATCGCAAGCGTTTCACCGGGCCGGTCAGCTTTGCCATCGACGGGAAGGACGAAACTGCCTGGGGAATCGACGCCGGCCCGGGCCGTCGAAACCAGGCGCGCAAGGCCGTTTTCGTCGCTGCCGAGCCAGTGGGTTTCACTAACGGCACGGTGCTCACCTTCCGGCTGGTGCAGAGGCACGGCGGTTGGAACAGCGACGATCACATGAACAACAATCTGGGCCGCTTTCGGCTCAGTGTTACTGCTGCTACCAACGTCGTGGCCGATCCCTTGCCTCAGCGAGTTCGTGATATTCTTGGCATTCCGCGTGAACAACGAACTCCAGCCCAGACCGCTGCCGTCTTTACCTATTGGCGAACTACCGTTCCGGAATTCAAGGAGGCAAATGCCAAGATCGATACGCTTTGGAACCAGTGGCCATTGGGCTCAACCGCTTTGACTTTCATGCCGCGGGAGGAGCCCCGCCAAACCTCCATTCTCAAACGTGGCGACTGGCTCAAACCAGTGCGCCCCGTGACCACGGGTGTTCCCGCGTTCCTCCATCCGCTCCCGGCCAATGCCGACAGCAGTCGGCTGACCCTTGCCCGTTGGTTGGTCGATCCACGCTCCCCAACGACAGCGCGGGTCTGTGTTAATCGCATTTGGCAGCAGTATTTCGGCACCGGCATTCTCGAAACTCCCGAGGATTTCGGCACTCAGGCGCCTGCCCCATCGCATCCCGAGCTGCTCGATTGGCTGGCGTGCGAATTCATGAACCCATCCATCCCGGATGGATCTGCTCAGTCGGTGGCTTGGAGCATGAAACATATTCACCGGCTGATCGTAACCTCCTCAGCCTATCGTCAAAGTAGTCGTGTCACACCCGCTCTCTATTCCAAGGATCCCTTCAACCGCCTTCTGGCCCGCGGACCCCGTTTCCGAGTCGAGGCCGAAATAGTCAAAGACATCGCCTTGTCTGCTAGCGGTCTGCTCAACGACCGTGTCGGCGGGCCCAGCGTCTACTCTCCCGCGCCGGCGTTTCTATTTCTGCCGCCGGCGAGCTATGCCCCGTTCCCTTGGAAAGAGGAGACCGGCCCGGATCGCTATCGGCGTGGGCTCTATACGTTTCGTCGACGTTCGACGCCCTATCCCATGTTGCAGGCCTTCGATGCCCCCAACGGCGACTTCTCCTGCGTGCGCCGCTCGAGATCTGACACGCCACTCCAGGCGCTCACCGCCCTGAACGAACCTGTCTTCGTGGAATGTGCCCAGTCGTTGGCGCGCAAGATCCTCGAACACCCCTCCACCTCCGATGCCGACCGAGTGAGCTATGGCTTCCGGCGGGCGGTCGGCCGGCCGCCGACATCCCAGGAACGTGACGAGTTGCTCGCGGTTCTAGCCAAGCAGGAAAAGCGCGTCGCGGAAGGTTGGGTGAATGCCCAGGAGGTCGCCACCGGCAAGGATGAGGCGATCACCGGATTGCCCAAAGGCGTGACACCCACGCAGTTGGCTGCTTACACGATAGTCTCGCGCGTGCTCCTCAACCTGGACGAAACCATTACCAAGGAATAACGATATGAACCGCCTCAGCCATCAGGAGCATTTCGCCTTCCTGCGCCGTCAAGAGATTACCCGCCGATGGTTCTTCAAACAATGCGGAGTCGGACTCGGTGCGATGGCCCTGCGCCATCTCCTGGGCCAGAGCGCCGTTGCCGCGCCTTCAGGAGTCAATCCCCTCGCGCCCCGGGCGCCGCACTTCGCTCCCAAGGCCAAGCGTGTGATCTATCTCTTTATGGCGGGTGCTCCCAGCCATTTGGAGTTGTTCGATTACAAACCCGAGCTGGCCAAATGGAACGGCAAGCTGCCTCCCGCCGAATTGCTCAAAGGCTACCGGGCGGCCTTCATCGACCCGAACTCAAAGCTCCTGGGACCCAAATTTACTTTCGCCAAGCACGGCAAATGTGGCGCCGAGCTTTCCGAGTTGCTCCCGCACCTGGCCGAGGTGGTTGACGACATCGCCATCGTCAAATCGATGCAGACCGATGCCTTCAACCATGCGCCGGCCCAGATCTTCATGAATACCGGGTCGACCTTGTTTGGCCGGCCCAGTTTCGGAGCCTGGACAACCTACGGCTTGGGCAGCGAAAGCAGCGACATGCCCGCCTTTGTGGTGTTTAGCACCGGGACCAAAGGCACGAGCGGAGGAAGCTCCAACTGGGGCTGCGGTTTCTTGCCCTCGATCTATCAGGGCGTGCTCTTCCGCAATACCGGCGACCCGGTCCTCTATCTGTCCAATCCCAAGGGTGTCGACAAGGAGATGCAACGTGACACCCTCGACGCAGTCCGCGAGCTTAACCGAAAACGCCTCGATACCGTCGGAGATCCGGAGATTGCCACCCGCATCCAATCCTACGAAATGGCCTACCGGATGCAGACCAGCGCGCCCGAGCTAATGGACATCTCCAAGGAACCCCGAGAAATCTTGGAAATGTACGGCGCCGAGCCAGGCAAAACCAATTTCGCCACCGCCTGCCTGTTGGCGCGAAGGATGAGCGAGCGGGGAGTCCGATTTGTTCAAATCTTCCACGAGGCTTGGGATCAACACGGCAACCTCGTCCACGATCTGAAGAAAAACTGCCTCGACACCGATCAGGCCTGCGCCGCTTTGGTGAAGGACCTCAAGCAGCGGGGAATGTTGGACGATACGCTGATCGTATGGGGCGGAGAATTCGGGCGCACCCCCATGGTGCAGGGTGGGGGAGACGACGGCCGCGATCACCATCCCAATTGTTTCACCACCTGGGTCGCGGGCGGGGGCGTGAAACCGGGGCTAACCCTCGGCGAATCGGACGAGTTTGGATTCAACGCCACCAAGGACAAAGTGCACGTTCACGACCTCCACGCCACGCTGCTCCACTTGCTCGGCTTTGACCACACCAAGCTGACCTACCGCTTCCAAGGCCGCGATTTTCGCCTCACCGATGTGTTCGGTGAGGTAGTTACTAAGCTCATCGCCTGAAGCGAGCCAATGTCGGGCCGTGGCGGCCGAGAGATCGACCCTCGCGCGCTCACAGCCGGCCGGGCCCGGGAGATGGTCGCGCGCGGCCTCGAACGGCTCTAGACTCGCGCGGTCCATGTTCGATTGGGCCATCTTTTAAAGCCCCCTTGACATTCTAGGAGAGATGCCGGAGTCTCCACTCCTAGACAGTCTAGGATAGCCTATGATTACAGACACCTTGGTCCTCAAGAAGAACCGCAACCATGCCGTTTTATGACCTTCTGGCATAAGTGCCGGTCCCTCCTCTCCGCTCTCCGTCACAGGGAGCGGCTCAATCGCGAGATGGACGACGAAATGCGCTTCCACCTGGAAATGCAGATCAAGGATAACATCGCTGCTGGGATGTCTCCGGATGACGCCAGCCAAGCGGCTTGGCGTGGTCTCGGCGGCCTGGAAAAGGTCAAACAGGTCTGCCGCGACTTGCGGGGTTCGAGCTGGTTGGAAACGCTCTCTCAGGACCTTCGCTACGCCACACGACTCTTCTTCAAAAGTCCGGGCTTTACCGCAGTGGGCGTGATCGTCCTCGCCCTTGGTATTGGCGCCAACACCGTTGTGTTTACTTGGATTCGGAGCACGCTGCTCGATTCGATTCCCGGGGCGGAGAACCCTCAGCGCCTGGTGGTGCTCGCGCCCCGGCACCGCGCCACAGGGTTGGGCGAAAACATGTCGATACCGGACATCGAATCGATTGGGACCGAACACGGAGCTATTGCCGCTGTGACTGGATCTCAGATGGGCGCAATCCCGGTCCGGCTGAACGCAACCACCGAATGGCTCTGGGGGCAGACGACGTTAGCCAACTACTTCGAGGTTCTCGGTGTCCGTCCGTCCTTGGGCCGCACCTTTCTGCCTGGTGAGGACCAGCCCGGCCACGGCGACCGCGTTGCGGTGATCAGCCATTCGCTCTGGCAGAGACGCTTCGGAGGCTCTCCCGATGTCTTGGGTCGTATCATTCAGATTAACCAGAAACCAGTGACGATCATAGGTGTGGCGCCCCCCAAATTCCGTGGCTCAGTGGGAGGCTTGGTATTCGACTTGTGGGTGCCGCTGGCTACGGAATCGGGGATCGGTGATCTCGATGCTCATTTCCAGTCACGCGACCGGCGATGGCTCCAAACCGTCGCGCGGCTATCGCCCGGGGCGAACCTGCCCCAGGCGCAGGCGGAATTGCAAACCGTCGGACAGCGGTTGGCGAGCGAGTTCCCCGAGACCAACCGGGATATAACCTTCACCGCACTCCGCCTCTGGGATTCGCCGTGGGGCGGACAAGCACTGTTCCTGCCCGTGCTGCGGGTTCTGGCTGTTGCGAGTGGCCTGGTGCTCCTCTTGGTGATGGCGAACACCGCCAACCTTCTATTGGTTCGTGGACTGAGCCGTCGTCGCGAGATGGCCCTCCGCTTGGCGCTGGGTTCATCACCGGCGCGGCTCACGCGCCAAGTGCTCACCGAGACCCTGTTGCTGGCGGTTAGCGGCGGGATCGGTGGACTCCTTCTCGCCGTCCTGGGCCGGCGTACGCTGATGGCTCTGATGCCACCATCCTACTTGCCCATCGGCTACGACATGCCCTTGAGCGCCGGGGTCTTCCTCTTGACCCTCACTCTTGCAGTGCTTGTTGGCATCCTCGTTGGCCTGGCGCCAGCGTGGCGAGCCGTCTTGGTGCCGCTCAACGAGAACCTTAAGACCGCCGGAATTGGCGCCACGTTTTCCAGGGCCCAGGTGAGGCTTCGCCACGTTCTGGCCGTCTGCCAGATTGCCCTCGCCCTTGTTTTGCTCCTGAGCATGGGGCTCTGCGCTCGGAGCTATTCGGCCACCCGCAAAATGCAGCTCGGATTCGATCCCCATGGTGTCTGGCTCGCCGGTTTTCGCTTGGATCCACACTCAGGCACCGATGACCGCGTGCGAAACTTCCTCCGCCGGCTACAAACCGAGGCCGTGCGATTGCCCGGCATCGTGTCAGCCGCATGGTCGAGTTACCTCCCTCTCGGGATCGAAGGGATCGACCTTTCGGCCGTCAAGGTGCCCGGTTACATCGTGCCGACCGGAGAAAACTCCAGCGCCGGGATCGAGGTTGTTTCTCCGGAATACTTCAAAACCATGCGAATTCCTGTGTTGCGCGGGCGGGAGTTCACTGACGCCGACGACCAGGGAGCCCCGATCGTTGCGGTTGTGAACGAGGCGTTCTCCAAGAAATACTTTGCCGACCGTGATTCTCTGGGCCAGACATTCGACACGGGGCAAGGGGAGGCGCGAATCGTTGGGATAACCAAGACTGGCAAATATCGTTCGCTGGGTGAACCTCCGTTGCCTTACATTTACCTCTGCGCGTGGCAGCACACCGGGAGAAATCTGACGCTTGCGCTTCGCAGTTCACGCCCGCCCAGCGAAGTTGGTTCCTCGCTCGCGAGCTTGGCGCTATCGCTCGACCCAGACGCGCCGCCACATGCCTCGATGTCCTGCGATGATTACGTTCGAGCGGCATTCGCGGTGCCGCGCGTGGCCGCAACGCTTTTGTCCGTTCTTGGCCTATTGTCGGTGCTATTGGCGGTGATGGGGATGTACGCGGTCATATCACACAATGTCAGCCAGCGGGCGCGAGAGTTTGGCGTCCGCATGGCTTTGGGGGCGCAGGCCGTTAACATCTTCTGGCTGGTAGCGCGGCAGGGACTTCGTCTGGTCATTCTCGGGCTCGGCATTGGGGCGGCAATCGGATTCGGCGTCAGTCTGTTGATCGCCAGTCTTCTGGTCGGCACCTCCGCCGTGGATCGGACGACTTGGCTGCTGGTGCCGATGCTTCTTGCCGCGGCCGTACTCGCCGCTTGTTGGCTCCCTGTGCGTCGCGCCGTGCGCTCCGATCCGTCGCAGGCCCTGAGATACGAATGACGATAGGAGTGGCGAGCGCTGTTTCATGGCTCCTCTGCCGTCGTCCACCTCGCGGCAATGATCGTGAACCACTTGTTCGCGACGCTTCAACTCGAGGAGGATTGCAGGTCAGGAGATCCCCACCCGCTCTCGACTCTCCATGGCTCAGGCGGCGTGAACGCCCCATCCCGGGCGCTCGCGCCCGCGCGGTGCGCGGCAAGAGCGGCAGACCAACATTTGCAGCGCGGTGAACTCCTGACCACCCGCGATCGCAGCGTCCTCGCCCCATCAGCTCGACGGAGCCGCGCCGCCGGACGAATCTAGGAAACTCTGGAGCAGAATCGCTGCGGCGCCGCCGTCCACCTTGCCTCGGCGCTTGTCGCCTTTGACGTTGGCCTGGGTCAGAAAGCGGTGGGCTTGCACCGAGGTGAGCCGTTCGTCCCAGGTGCGCACGGGTATCGGGGTCGCCTCTTTGAGCACGGCGACGAACTCCTGCACTTTCAGTGCTGCTGGGCCGTAGCTGCCGTCCATATTGCGAGGCATGCCGACCAGCATCAGCCCTATCTCCTTCTCGCGCAGGATTTCCTTCAGCCGGGCCAGGAAAGCTCCGAAGGGTTCCGCCGGGATGAACTCCAACGGTGACGCCAGCATCTGGAACTCGTCGCTGATGGCGAGGCCCATTCGCTTGGAGCCGTGATCAATGGCAAGGATGCGCATAGTCAGTTCGGCCTAATCAAGACAGGGCTCGAAGCGCATTGCCTGCTGCCGTCACGGTCCGGGCAATGTCCTCTTCCGTATGCGCGGTGGAAATGAATCCGGCCTCGAATTGTGACGGCGCGAGGTAGATTCCTTGTTCTAGCATCTTATGGAAATACTTCGCAAACCGGTCCCGATCAGAGCGCAGAGCATCGGCAAGGTTGAAGACCGGTTGGTCGGTGAAATAGCCGCAGAACATCGAACCGCAACGGTTGAACTGGACCGGGATGCCTGCCTCCTGGGCGGCAGAACGAAGGCCCTCTTCCAGTTGGCTGCCTAGTTTCTCGAGCCGCCGGTATTTATCGCCGTTCATGAGCTCCTCCAGGTTCGCCAGACCTGCGGCCATCGCCAGCGGGTTACCACTTAACGTGCCGGCTTGATAAACCGGCCCGAGAGGGGCGAGGCACTGCATGATGTCTTTCCTTCCTCCAAAAGCACCCACCGGGAGGCCGCCCCCAATGATCTTACCCAGGCATGTCAAATCAGGCCTGATTCCATAGCGCTCCTGCGCACCTCCCAGCGCGATTCGCAGACCCGTCATCACCTCATCGAAAATCAGCACCGCGCCTTCCGTGGATGTGATTTCACGCAAGAACTCCAGGTAGCCGGGCCGTGGGAGGTAAAGACCTGCATTGCCGGGGACTGGCTCAATGATCACACCCGCTACCTGGCCGGCGTTCGCTTGGAAGGCGGCTTTTACGGCCTCCACGTCGTTGTAAGGCACCAGCACGGTATGCTGGGTGAACGAGGCCGGGATACCCGCGCTGTCGGGCGTGCCGAAGGTGAGCGCGCCCGAGCCCGCCTTCACCAGCAGAGAGTCAACGTGCCCGTGATAACAGCCTTCAAACTTGATGATCTTATCCCGCCCCGTGAACCCACGCGCTAAGCGGATGGCGGACATCGTGGCCTCAGTCCCGGAGTTGCACATCCGGACTTGCTCGATGCTCGGGACGGCGTGGCAAATGAGACGGGCCATGGATACTTCCAGTGGATTAGGAATGCCGAAGCTGGTGCCATGTTCGGCAGCCTGCTGAATGGCTCGGATCACCCTCGGATGCGCGTGACCGAGAATGGCCGGTCCCCAGGTGCATACGTAGTCAATGTATTCCTGGCCGTCCACGTCCCAGACGTGAGCGCCGCGGGCGCGATTGACAAAGAAGGGTTGGCCCCCGACTGCGCGAAAGGCGCGAACGGGGGAGTTGACGCCGCCCGGGATAAACCGGAGGGCCTCAGCAAAAAGTTCGTCTGATTTCTCCCGTGTAAGCATGGGCACAGATTAGGTTTTAGGTTGGATTAAAGTCGCGGTAACGTTGCGCGATCGGGATCCGCCGCCCGACTCCGAAGGCCTTGCTGGTGACTCGCAGCCCAGGGGCCGCTTGTCGTCGCTTATACTCGTTCAGATCAATCAGCCGCACCACGCGCCGAACCGTCGCCGCATCCATACCGTCGGCGATAATCTCCGCGGCCGACCTGCCTTTCACCACGTACGCGTCGAGGATGGCATCCAGAATCTCGTAGGGCGGAAGCGAGTCTTGGTCCGTTTGGTTGGGACGCAGCTCGGCTGAAGGTGGCTTGGTGATGCTGGCCTGCGGGATTATTTCCCGCTCGCGATTGACCCAGTGCGCCAGGCGGTAAACGGTGGTCTTGGGTATGTCGCTGATGACCGCAAGCCCCCCGCACATATCGCCATAAAGGGTGCAGTAACCAACCGCCAACTCGCTCTTGTTCCCAGTGGTTAACAGCAGCGAACCAAACTTATTGGACAGGGCCATCAGGATCACCCCGCGCAGACGCGCCTGAATATTCTCCTCGGTCGTGTCTGGCGCAAGGCCGGCAAAAACAGGAGCCAATTGCCCTTGGAGCGCCTCGAATCCAGCTTGTATCGGGATCACATCGTAGCGGATGCCCAGATTCTTCGCCAATTGCCTCGCGTCATCCAGGCTGCCCTGAGACGAGTACTGTGACGGCAGCGAAACCCCACGCACATTCTCGGCTCCCAGCGCCTCGACCGCCAGACAAGCGGTCAGCGCGGAGTCAATGCCCCCGCTTAGACCTAGGACCGCTGCCTTGAACCCGCACTTGTTCAAATAATCCCGCAGACCCAGGATGAGAGCGCGATAGAGCTTCTCCTCATCGGTTAGAGACTGCAGCGTGGCCGAGCCGGGCGTCTCGGTATCCACCACGATCAGATCTTCGGCAAAGAGTGCGCCCTGACTCTTGAGTCTCCCTTGGCCGTCGAACGCAAGACTGCTGCCGTCGAACAAGAGCTCATCATTGCCGCCTACCAGGTTGCAATAGAGCAGGGGACACTGGGTTTTCGCCGCCATGCTGGCCAGCATCGCGTGACGGACGCGGTTCTTCCCCAGGTGCCACGGCGAAGCGGATAGGTTGATCAGCACTTGCGCACCACTCCCCGCTAGCTCGTTGGCCGGGTTTCGCCGGTAACGGCGGTCATGCCAAAAATCTTCGTCGTTCCAGACATCCTCGCAGATCGTCAGGCCCAGACGAATTCCTCTGAAATCCACCGGCTTGTTTTCCAGAGCCGGCTCGAAATAACGGTCCTCGTCGAAGACATCGTAGGTCGGCAGCAACGTCTTCGCTCGAGTGGCCAATATCCTGCCCTCCGCCAGCAGGGCACAGGAGTTCGTCACTTCGCGTCCCGGCGGGGTCGGGTTTTGGCCAACGAACCCAACCAGTAATCCGGCGCTGCCCGTAGCGGCCGCCAGACGGTTCACCACATCCATGTTCTGGCAGACGAATTGGCGCTTGAGCAGGAGATCGCGAGGCGGGTAACCAACCACCGCCAGCTCAGGCATCACCACTAAGTCGGCGCCGGCCTCAACGCCCTTGCGATACACCGCCGAGATCTTCGCTTCGTTTCCGGAGAGGTCGCCGACCGTGGTATTGATTTGGGCGAGGGCTACTCTCACGGTTTAGCGCGCGTGGATGGGCTTGAGCGTCATCCAGTTGATTTCGCTCAAGGGGCCGTATTGAGTCCGCACCGCAGCTCCTGCACCCAGATTGTGACGCTTGAACCAGCCTTGAGTGGTCTCCAGTACAAACTGAATCCGATCGGTCTCGGCCTCAACCGGCTGTTCGTCCAGAGGCTTCAGATCGTGTACCTCTTGGATGGTGCCGTCCGGGTCGATATAGGCGCAGCTAAGGGGCACCTTGGTGTTGCGCATGTAAAAGGACGCACGCATCGGCCTGCCAAAGACAAATAGCATCGCTTCGTTCTCGGCCATGTTGGTCCGATACATCATCCCGGTTTGCAGCTCGGCGCCGGAGCGCGCGATTTCGGTCACCAGCTCCTGATCCCCCAGCCATAGCTTGAGCGTGGCCAGTTTCGGTTGGGCGTGGTTCAGGTAGCCCCCGACGGCGCTCGTCGGCGCCGCAGTTGACGCTGCGTTTGTCGGAGCGGTGCGGTCGCAGCCGCTGAGAAACAACACTGCCGCTAAACATGCTGAATAGACGCAAACCAGTCGCATGCCCGCAAGAGTGGGGTTAATTTCCGGCCTTTGCAATATCGAGAGCCGATCTTGAACGGGGCGCTCCTCAAAATGCTCAGCGCCGCAGTTGGTAGCCTAACCAGTTCGCGTGGCCCCCGGAGCATCGCCCGGTCTTTATCGGTTCCAGTGGAAGGACACTAGTGTTGCCGCAGCCGGTCGTCCAGCCGCGCAATGTCGCGATTAGCTTCCTCTTCATCGCCTGCTGTATGTGGACACCCTAATGCCTCCCGCAACGCCTCACGGGCCTCCGCCAATTTGCCTTGCGTGCTGTAGGCATGCCCGAGCTGGACGCGGAACACGTAATTGTGCGGATCTATCCGAATCGCTTTGCAGACATGACCGATTCCCTCTTGAAGCCGGCCTTCGTGCATGTCCTGCATACCCTCAAGCCAGTTCCTCAGTGCTCCAATGGTGTCCGTTCCGGCCATGGCCGCAATCAAAGGGCGCGCTTCGCCCCAACGATTCTCGCGTATCGATTCAAGTGCCAGGTTGGCTTGCACCAACGGGAGATCAGGCGCGAGTTTGACTGCGCGTTCCTTCGGCTGTAGGCCGCTGAACGTGCATAAGTGCACCGCGATGGTCTGCACATCATCCAAGATCGTGAACTGCCTATGCGCGGCTCCGAAGGAGAAATAGGTTAAATCGATGAGCAGCGCTTGGTCGCCGAAGAAAACGGCGGCGCATCCGTGGTTTGTTTTGGTGCCGTCACATCCCTCCCCAACGGAAACGGCGTAGGCTCTGAGCCCGGCCGCGCGAGCCAGAGCGATAAACAGGAAGCTCGCCTCTTGGCAGTGCATCGCCATGCCTGGTTTGCCCCATTCCGCGAAAACCTCCCGCGCGGTGACGCTGTTCGAGTGCGCCAGAAACGCCGTGTTGTTCACACCCGGAAGCAACGCCTCGAAGAGCATCCTGGCTTTTTGAAGATCATTCGTCGCGCCGGCCGTCATTTCGAGCGCCCAGCGCTTCATCTCGGCTGTCGCCGCAATCGGATTCTCGGCGAGCGCCGCGTCCTGTTCGCCAAGTTTTTGTTGCAGCTCCCGCTTCAGCGTTTCCTCGTCGTAACTGACGGGTGGCGCGTTGGATAAGTAGGTGGGGGTCAACCGCGGCTTCCATTCAGCCAGGTAACGCCCGCAAGCCTTAACGTTCTCCGCCAGGTCCTCCCGCCACTTGGCTATCGCCAGGTACTTCTCGCTGTGTTCTACCGCCGCGAACACCTTGCTTATGGTCGCGTAACCGTTGGCGATCGCCTCCTCAGCCTGCGCATCGTTCGCCGAAGCCAGCCGCGATGCTTCGTCGAGCTCTCGCACCGCCGCGTTGCGGTTCGACTCTCGGGCCAACACCAGCCCGAGTTGGGCGTGCACAGTGGCGGCCTGGGATCCGTACGGGTCCAGACGAATCGCGCGGCTATAAGCCCCAATCGCGGGAGCCGATCGAGAGCCCGATGAATACAGGAATCCAAGACGCGCGAAGGTATCGGCGTCGTCGGGGTCCAGTCGCGCCGACACCTCTAACTCGCGTCTGGCGTCGTCGGGCTTTCCTCCGGTCCAATAACAAATGCCAAGCATTCTATGGGCACGCGCATCCTCCGGCTCCAGTCTCAGAACCTCGCCGGCGACTTTCTCGACCTCGTCCCACTTCCCCAGGTAGGTCATGACGTTCAGCAGAAGGTCGTACGCAGCGATGAAATGTCCGTCCGCGCTGATAGCGCGACGGCAGAGCTCCTCCTGTTCGCGCGGGGTCGGAGCACCCTTGGCTTTCCCGTAGCACTCCAGCCCAGCCAACGAACCGGTCCAGCGCCGCGCCAGGACCGCCCGTTTCGGTGTCGCTGCGGGTAGGTTCAATCGCCCGAGGATTTTGTCGGCGAGAAGATCGCCAAGCTCGTACGGGTCAGCCGATTTGGCCTTCACCTCGCTCGTAGGATTCTCGCTGCCTGCGACCAATATGCGCGCCGTCGCCACCCATCCTTCGTCCTGGCGCGCACCGTCCACCCAAACAATCGCCTCGGCGCCAGCCAACTCGGCAATTCCTCGCGCTTGGGGTTCGGAAACTGGCTCCCCTGGTGCCAAATGCATCAGCTTGAGCGCGTGTTCGAAGTTCCCAATCGGGAGCACCCTCAGGGAGTTCACCAATTTGAGGCGCTCGATGAAAATGTCTTGTGCCACCAAACTCCAGGGCGCCGAGCTGGGAGTTGGCGTGACCCTGTGATAGCCCAAAACCAACAGCGGGAATCGGTTCGTCTCGTGGGTCCCGGCACTGGCCGCCTGCGCAGCGTTCCCATCGACGCTGTGAAGGCAGAGCACCATCGCCGCGCTTAGGATGAGCCTGCCTAAGCCTCCGCGATGAGGTTTTTCGTGCGCTAATCGCATTTCGGCTGCCAGCCTAATCCGTTGAGTGCATCCGCGCTATGGCGTTTCTACGCGGCGCCGGTGGGTGCAGAGCGTTCGCGCGGGCCCCCCTCAGTATCTTCTTGAGGACGCGCCGGAGCGTGTCACTCTTGGCAGGATCACTTTCAAAATGAACTGCTCAGTCGAGAAACCTATGATCGCGTCCAACCGGTCCCTTACCCGACGGTCGTTCCTCCGGCAGACCGCGCTAACCGCCGGCGCAGCGCCTCTATTGATGAGCGCGCGAGCCTTTGGCGCCAACGACCGCATTGTGATGGCCGGCATCGGGATGGGAGGGCAGGGGCGTGGTGACCTCGGCGGATTCCTCGAGTTCAAGGACGTCCACGTCGCCGCGGTCTGCGATGTCGTGCCCGCACATCGCGGCATGGCTAAGGCCATGGTGGATCAGAGATATGGCAACCAGGACTGCAAAGACTACGGCGCCTACCGCGATGTCTTGGCGCGGGATGACATCGACGCCGTGCTCGTCGCTACCCCCGATCACTGGCATGCCATCATCGCCACTGAGGCCATGAAGTCGGGCAAGGACGTCTATTGCGAGAAGCCCGAGTGTCTGACCATCCGTCAGGGGCGCAAGATGGTGGACGTAGCCCGCCGTTATGGCCGCGTTTTGTCCGGCGGCAGCCAACGAGTGTGGGGCGACTACAATTGGTATCACCGCATGGTGCGCGGTGGGGCCATCGGCGACGTGCGCGAGGCTTGGGTGAACGTGGGCGGCCCTTCCGAGGCCTGCTACCTCGAACCGGTCCCCGTGCCCCCTGGCGTGGACTGGGATACGTGGCTGGGGCCTGCTCCGTGGAGACCCTTTCACCCGACGCTTATCACTGGTGGTTTCCGACCGTTCCGCGACTATTCCGGCGGAGGCATGACGGACTGGGGCTGCCATACCTTCGGGGGCGCCATGTTCGCCTGCAATGTCCACCAGACCGGCCCAGTTGAGATCATTCCCCCCGACGGCAAGGAGCATCCCCAATTGACCTACATCTACGCCAATGGCCTTAAGATTTATCATGGGGGCGGTTGGAACCTGCTTTGCTTCCGTGGTACCGGCGGGGAGATCCCGGCGCGCGGCGATAATCCAGAGGGCGCGCCCGCCCCGGATATTCACATCCCCAATTATAAAGGCACTGGGGGGATTTTCGGCGACTTCCTGCACTGCGTGCGCACCCGCGAGCGTCCTTTCCGTGACATCGAACTGGGCCATCGCACCGCGACCCATTGTCATCTGGGAAACATCGCCTATTGGCTGAACCGGCGGATCCGGTGGGACCCCGTGAAGGAAGAGATCATTGGCGATCCTGAAGCAACCCGTTGGTTGGACCGCCCCATGCGCGAGCCATGGACTCTCGCCTAATCCCAACCGTGATGATCACAAACCATCCGCTCGACCTCGCCATGAATCTCTGTTTCTCCGCAAGACTTCCCCGCCCAAGCTGCGATGCCGCTCCTCGATTACCTGTGGCGCAACGTCGACTTGCCCTCGTGCCGCTCTGCCTAGCCCTCGTCTTAGGCGTCGTCTCTGTCGTGCGCGCCGCGGACACAGATCCTCTCTTGAGATTAGATGAAGCCCTCAAGGCCGTGCCGGCGTTCACTTACGGCAAGGACGCGGGTCCGCTTCGAACCATTGAGCAAATTGCCGTCAGCTCCAGCGCGGACCCGCAGCAACGTCAAGCCGTTGAGCAACGTCTGCTCCAGACCTTGAGCGGTGACGCTACCCGCGACGCGAAGGAATTTCTGTGCCGGCAGCTTTTCTTCGTTGGTTCGGCCCGAGCCGTTCCTCAACTGGAAGGCCTCTTGGGCGACCCCGGCGTATCGCATGTCGCGAGGCTGGTGTTGGGACGCGTCGAGGATCCTGCTGCCACCGCTGCGCTGCTCCGGGCGCTGACCCGAGTTTCGGGCAACCCCCAAGCTGGCATTCTCAATACCCTCGGTGACCGTCGTTTTGAACCGGCGATCCCAGAGGCCAAGCGATTGCTCACTTCCTCCGATCCAATCGTGGCGGGGGCCGCGGCGGCAACCCTTGGCAAGATCGGCGGCGTCGAAGCCGTGAAAGCCCTGGAAAAGGCGCGGCCGACCGCATCCCCGCTGGTTCAACCGAGGATCGACGACGCACTGCTCTCCTGCGCTGATCGCTTCGTCTCCAACGGCCAGGAGTCGCAGGCAGTGGGGATCTATCGGTCGTTCTACGCCTCCGGACAACCCAAACGTCTGCGTATCGCCGGTCTGCGTGGCTTGGCCGGCACTGGCGGCCCGGCCGCTTTGACTCTGTTGGTCGAGGCCATCCGTGGTTCTGATCCCGATTTGCGCGCCAGCGCGATCGGCTTTGCTCGGGCCGCAAACGGAGCCGAGGCCACACGGGCGCTCGCCGGTCTGCTTCCCTCGTTGCCGCCGGATGCCCAGGAACTCCTCGTCCTCACCCTCGGGGCCCGTGGCGACTCCGGCGCCACCCCAGCGGTCGCGGCTTTGGTGAAGAGCACCGACCAGCGCGTCCAAATTGCCGCCTGCGATGCCCTAGGCAAGATTGGAAACGCATCCTCGGTCGAAGTTCTGGTTGCGGCAGCGGCGGGTGGGGGCGCCGTCCAACCAGTTGCCCGCGCTAGCTTGATGGAATTGCATGGGGAAGACGTGAAAACGGCACTCCTCAGCCTGGCCAAACACGGCGGCTCCAAGATCCGTGTCGAGGCCATCGGCGCATTGGCCTCACGCCCGCCCCTCGGCTCCGTCGGCGTTTTGCTGGCCCTAACCTCAGATCCAGACTCCCTCGTGCGCCGCGCGTCTATCGGCGTGCTCGGACGCTTGGTGACTGCCTCGGAGCTGGCGAGCTTGGTCGCGGTGGCTGTGAAACCATTCGACCCCAATGATCGGGAAGTTGTCGAGCAAGCCGTGCAGGCGGCTTTTCGACGGCTTCCGGATCCCGTGGTTCAATCCGGCCCGGTGCTCGCCGCGCTCCGCGTCGCTCCTACGGAAGCCAAGCCGACCCTGTTGCGGCTGCTTGGTCTGACCGGCACTACCGAGGCTCTGGCAGCCGTCCGAGCTGGGATCAAAGACAGCGACGCCTCCGTGCGCGACGCCGCGGTGCGAACCTTAGCCGATTGGCCGGACGCCGCGCCCGCCGAGGACCTGCTTGCTCTCGTCCGTTCCTCAACCGAAACGGCCCACAAAGTCATCGCACTGCGTGGATACGTCCGCATGGCCGGGTTGGCCAAAGATCCCACCCCGCTCTATGCCCGCGCTGTCGAATTGGCCCAGCGACCCGAAGACAAGAAGCTCGTCCTCGGTGGCCTGGGCACGGCTAGTACCCCGGCTGCCCTCGATTTGGTGGAGCCCTACCTCAAGGACGAGGGCCTAAAAGCCGAAGCGGCTCTGGCAGTGGTGCAGATCTCTGGTCGCTTGCGTGAAACTAACGAGCCACGGGCCAAGGCTGCGCTGAAGGGAGCCTTGCAGGTCGCCACTGATCCCGGCACTCGCCAGCAAGCCCAAGAGCTGATTAACCAGATCGAGCGCTTCGATGGCTACATCCTCGAGTGGATGGGCGCTGGCCCTTACCAGGAGAAAGGCAAAGAAGCCCACGATCTGCTGATCTCGTCCTTGCCCCCGGAACAATCCGACTCTAAAGAGGTAAAATGGGCCAAGGTCACCAAGGGCGTTCGGCGATGGGATTTGGATTTCGGGGAGATTTTTGGCAACCTCGACAATGTGACCGGCTATGTTCGCACGCGCATCTGGTCGCCCGCGAACCAAGCGGCCCGCCTGGAGATTGGTAGCGATGACGGCAACCGGGTTTGGCTGAACGGCAAGATGGTCAGTGAACACGACGGCGACCGTAGTTTGGAACCTCGCCAGGACATCGCGAAGGTGCAGTTGCAGTCGGGCTGGAATGAGCTTCTCGTGAAAGTCGTGAACTCGGGAGGCGGCTGGGGCGCGGCTTGCCGCGTTCGCCAACCCGATGGTGCAGCTCTCGAGGGGTTGAAATTCGAGGCGAGGTAGTTATGGGCTGAGCTGCCGTAGCGGCGACGTCCAGAGAATTAAGGTTCTCCGTTCAGCGGCGTGGCCGACACGCTGGCCTCAACAACGCTTCGCCTTCCCCGGGGCGGTCCGCATCGGCCCGTCGAATCTGGGCTGCATGTATCTCCGTCTTCCCTTCCCACTGCCCCCTTGTTAAGGTAACCCAAAACCCATGAAGAACTGGCTTTGCCCTGTACTCGCGTGCGCAGGTTTGGTCGGATTGGCCGCCGCCACCAAAGGAGACGGGTCTCCCGCGACCCGTCACCTGGCCGATGTCTGGCGGCGCGAACACCGCTTGATCGATTTGCACCAACACCTCGATTTCCGCGATGACCGCCTCCGCCGTGCTATTAAAATCATGGATCGCGCGGGCGTCGGCATTTCGGTGAACCTGACCGCAGGCTACACCACCCACGAGCCGGGCAAGCCCTCAGAGTTCGAGCAGAACAAAACCTTGGCGGATCGGCTCTATCCCGGCCGTTTCCTCCATTACATGAATTTGGACTACGCCCATTGGGATGATCCTGACTTCGCGGCCCAGGCGGTCCGGCAAGTCGAAGAAGGGTTCCGACTGGGAGCGGCAGGATTCAAAGAGTACAAGCGGCTCGGGCTTTACCTAACCGACAAAGCTGGACACCTCCTCAAGGTGGATGACTCCAAACTTGATCCCATGTGGGAGCGCTGCGGCCAGCTTGGGATGCCCGTTTCCATCCATGTCGCCGATCCTCACGCCTTCTGGCTCCCCTACGATTCTCACAATGAGCGCTGGACGGAATTGAAAGATCATCCCCAGTGGTGGTTTGGAGACCGATCCAAGTTCCCACCCTTCGAAGACCTGTTGGCGGCCTTGGACCGGGTCATCGGCCGGCATCCCGGGACAACCTTCGTGTGCGTGCATTTCGGCAACAACAGTGAGGACCTCGAATGGGTTGGCCGCGCACTCGATCGTCACCCCAATATGATGGTGGACCTCGCCGCAAGGGTCCCCGAAATCGGCCGCCATCCAGCCGACGCCGTGCGCAAATTCTTCATGAAATACCAGGACCGGATCCTCTTCGCCACCGACTTCCAGGTCTATGATCGGCTGACCTTGGGCTCCGGCGGCAACGGACCTGCGCCCACCGACGAAGATGCGGCCGTTTTCTTTGAAAAGCATTGGAGGTGGCTGGAGACCAACGACCGCCAATTCCCTCACATGACCCCCATCCAAGGAGAATGGAAAATCGACGCCATCGGTCTGCCGCCTCAGGTGTTGCGAAAAATCTACTTCGACAATGCCCATCGCCTGTTGGTTCGCTCCTTGCCGGCGCCCGAGATCAAGGCCGTCCGCATTGGTCGGGACATCAAACTCACCGGCGACCTGCGGGCCGCTGCCTGGGACAATGCGCCCGTGGCCCACTTGGATTATGCCCTGCGCGACGGCGCGGTGCATCAATCGGTGGCCACTACCGTCCGCGTGCTCTGGTCGGACAAATATCTCTACTTAGGTTACGAGGGACCATTCTCTCGTCTGAATGTGTTCCGGCCGGCTTGGCTGGACAAAGAACGAGCCGGGCTGTGGGATCGCGATGTGGTCGAGGCTTTTATCGGGACTGATCCCGGCAATCCCCTTCATTACACCGAGTTCGAAGTGGCGCCTACCGGTGAAAAGTTAGATCTGGATATCCACCTCCCCGGCAAAAGTCTGGAGTGGCAGAGCGGCTTCCAGGCGGCTACGGTGGTGCACCAGGGCCGCTCCACTTGGACGACTGAGATGCGTATTCCACTTAGCGCGCTCAGTAAAGACAAGCCCGTCGTAGGCACGCGATGGCGGCTGAATCTCTACCGCCACGATCTGGACCATCACGCCTTCCTAGCCTGGAGCCCCACTGCCAACGACACTGCCCATACGCCCGAGAAATTTGGCTATTTGATCTTTGGACCGTAGATGAGGATAACGAGATTCGTCTGTTGGGCTGGTCTGCTGGTCGGATTGAATGCCTTTGGTTCAGGCTCAAACGCCCCAGTTCCCCCCATCGCGGCCTGGTCGCTGGTATGGGCGGATGAGTTTGACCAGCCCGATGGTTCCGCGCCCGATCCAACGCGCTGGACTTACGAGGTCGGCGGAGGCGGGTGGGGGAATCAGGAACTGGAATCGTACACTTCGAGGACGCGCAATGCCCGCGTCCAAGCCGGTGATCTAATCATCGAGGCCTACAAGGAAGCCTACACCGGCAGCGACGGGATCCAGCGGAATTACACCTCGGCACGCCTCAAGACCCAGGGGTTGGCTTCTTGGACCTACGGCCGGTTCGAGGCCCGCATCCAAATACCCAGGGGACAGGGTATGTGGCCCGCGTTCTGGACTCTGGGCGACAACATCACTTCCGTCGGCTGGCCGGCCTGCGGCGAAATCGACGTCATGGAGAATATCGGCCGTGAGCCCTCGATCGTCCATGGAACCGAACACGGCCCAGGCAGCGCCGTGGGCTTCCCCTCACAACTCGCGGGGACCAAAACCTTTGCCGACGACTACCACATTTACGCACTCGAATGGAGCTCGGGACAGCTTCGCTGGTTGGTGGACAACAAGTCCTACGGCGCCGTGAGCCCCGCCACCCTTCCAAAGAGCGCTCCGTGGGTCTTCAATGGACCGGAGTTTCTGTTGCTGAATCTGGCGGTCGGTGGGTCGTGGCCTGGGAGCCCGGATAACACAACGATCTTTCCTCAGCAGATGAAAGTTGATTTTGTGCGCGTTTACTCCGCCACCAACTCCCCCACGCCTGTGCTCCGTGTTCAACCCACAGCCACGGGTTGGCAAGCGCGCTGGTCGGGCAATTTCCCCCAGGCGCGGCTTGAGTACAGCGCCGGGCTGCCTCTCCACTGGTCAGCCGTCGCGGTTACTGGCGCGCGTTTCGGAGACGAATTTGGCGAGAGCCTCACCCCTGGTTTCTATCGGCTTCACTGGTGAGAGCATCCCGGATCGCTTTCGTGAGCATCCGCATCGTCCTCCGGCTACAACCTCCCAAGCGCACTTCCTCAGTGTCACGGCTTCGTCCGTGCGCAAAACACCTGGTAGTAGGTCGCGTTCGTCGCTGCGCTGACGCTGGCGCTAAAGCGCAGGCGAGCCCCATTTCCTGGCACCTGCGAAAACGTCGACGTAGGGTGCCACGGTCCTTGCGGAACATCCGCCGCCATCACCGTGTAAACGCGGTTGGTGACCCCTTCCCAGGAGATATGCAGTTCACCGTTGCTGGCGTCGTAGCTGAACTGGTCCGTTGAGAAACGGCTCTTGGGATCCAACGGGTCGGTGCCTGCGATGAATTCTTGCCAGTCCGGCGCCGAATCGCCGTCGGTGTCTCGGTTCGCATCCGGGAAAGGCGCTCCGCGAATGGCGAAATACAGCCAAGCCGTTGGCGCAAGACCGTGCCAGGGTGTTAGCCAGCCAAACGCGTCCGTGCTCCAATTATCTGGCGAACCGGGCATCGAGCCGTCGGCGGATTGCTGGGACAGGAGCGTATCGAGAAACACCGCGGAATCAGGACCGCCTGCGGCCACGTATTGGGCGGTGCCTTCGTTCCAGATGCTCACCGGACCTTGCCCATCGAGGCCGCAGAGAGATCCATCATCGCTCGTGGTGATCAACGTTCTGTGGACGAACGAGAGCGCAGATGCACCTCGTCCGGGTTCACCAACCAGCGGATGCCGAGCGAACGCCGAAAGCCACGTCGCGCAGTCAATCGCCACTAACGGATCCCTCGCTCCACGCCACCAATAGCCCGCCTCCGCGTCCCAGACCGTGCTCGCATCCAGCAGGTACCGCTCAATCCTTTGGGCGTCGGCAAAGCGAGCCGTGGCTACCAGTGCCCACCAGGTGTCCACCGTGCCTTCGGTGCTGGGGAATCCTTGGATTCCACCGTCGCTATCGATCTTCGCGGCCAGCCAGGCCGCCGCCCGCGACGCTGCTCCACGTGCCGGGACGTTTCCAGACCGATAAGCATACTCAGATAGAGCCGTCGCGCACCAAGCCTGGTCCCCGATCCACCCGTCGTCCGCCAGTTCGTTGGCAGTAACTGGCGCCCAAGCTCTCGCCCAATGACCGTCCGCCTTCTGATGCGCTACCAGGAACTGCGCAAGAAGCCCAGCCGCTCGCGCCTCAGCGTTGGTCGCTGACCCATTTCGCCAAATCCCTTCACGTGCGAGGGCGATTAGCACCAGCGCCTGGTCGTAAAGCCAGGCCTTGGGACTGGGTTCCTCACGCCAGGAGACGAACAATCCTGTCGGTGCTTGTTGGCTGAGCAAGTAGCCAATGGCCGCCGTCGCGGCGCTCTGAATCCTAGCGGATTGGGTGTCGATGCTGGTAAACCCCGTCTCACGCGGCCAGTCCGCGGCCCGATCCCACTGCAGCCCCCGGAAATCCAGCGAACCGCTGCCGCCACCTAAGTTCGGGCCAGGGCGCTTGAGTACCACGTAGCACTCCCTGACCCGGGTCCAGTCGATCCCAGAAGGGGACGAGGCTCCTCCCCAGAAATAATAAAACGCTGCCTTGGGGACCGTCGCATTGATGACCCAACGGTTGACCTGATTCACCCCCTGGCTCCGGGCACCCAGATCGACACCGAAAAATACGCCGTCCGCGTCGGCCACCATCAAGGTAAGGGTGTTTGGCAGCGCGTCTGCATTGCCGCGCCAACTCAAACCCAAGATGTCGGCTCCAGCGAGGTCCAGGGGGGCGGTAAATTCATACTTGGCCTGCACCCAACTTCCGCTCCCCAAGTTCCAGCTCATGCGTAACAGCGGGCCTTGCTGATCCGCGATCGCGGAAATCGAGGCCACAGATCCGCTATCGCGTTCGACCGTCCAGCCGGTGGTCGCCGCCGAGGGCGCTAGTTGGCGACCCGTCCAACCTGGTGCGCAGGAATTGGTCGCGGGAGCGCTCCGAGCGCCGTGGCTCAAACACATTACGCAAACCAGTGGCAATCGCAATCGAGCGGCTAAACGCATCGACCTCCTATGGCTCAGGTGGCGACCTTCACAAGTTGAGATCTCCAGGTTGCGAGCCTGCCGGCGCGGCGATGCACTTTTAGTTCTCTCATTTCATTACCCTTTCCGTTGAGCCCGTCCAAGACATCAGACTTTACTCCATCTTCAGCTCAGGCGCCACGCCGACCAATTCGGCCGCCGGCTTCGATGATCTGCTTGCATTGGATGGCCAATTCGCGTTAGTGTGTCTTAAGACAAATCCAGGATCTCTGTCCGTTTTCGAGGCTTCGAACGGGAGCAAAACAGACCTGGTTACTAACGACTATTCATCGGAGAATTGTATGTTGAATAACGTACGCATCGGCTTGAGAACTATCTTGTTACTACTGTTGGGCATCTGCTCGGCCGCCGCCCAGAACCAGCCGGCCAGTGGCATGTATCGAATTGTTTCCGGCCGCTACATTTCCTGTTGCGGGATCGCCGGGCCGTTCACCCAATCGCTGCCCGATGCCGAAGATTCCCTCGTGGAACTGACCGTCGATTTGCCGAACAATCGCGCGGAAATGCGCTTCCTGGCTGATGACGGCCTCACCGTCCTGCGCATCCCTGCCGAGGCTTCTCGGCCGGAATTCGTTTACACGCTGACCAATGGCATCGTCTTTTCGGATCACATCCAATTCGGCGGACCTTCCCTCCCGTCCATGCCCGATCAGCCGGCCTATAGCTTCTCCGTCACCAACACCGCGAACGCGCTATCGATCAACGGTAAGGTCGTCGCACCCTGCCTTGGTTGTGGCGATATACCCCAGGAATTCTCCCACACCAATGTGCTGGCCGTTTCGCTCCCCACCGCCGCAATTCGCGTGAGCGAGGTTGAGGTTTGTTGGAACTCCGCCTCCAACCAGACCTACCAAGCCCAGTACCGCTCCGCCTTCACCACCAACACCTGGGTGGATCTGGGAACGCAGGTCTCTGGGAACGGCTCCACCAATTGCATCACCGACCAAGTGCCCCTGGGACAGCCGCAGAGGTTCTATCGTGTTCTGTTGCTGCCGTAATCGCGGAGTCTCTGCGAGTGGCTGCTCCATCCCAACGAGCTAGCAGCGGTTCCTGACGAGATCGAAATGATGAAAGAAATCCCCTGGACGCAAGGCCAGCCCACCGAGGCATGCCGGTTTTTCGTCTTCCGGTTCCGCACCAAGCCGCCCCATTGGGCCGCCAAAGACGGCTGGCTGGCTGGCGTCGCCGGCCCTTACTGGGAGAACGAGGAACCGGATCTCGTCCCGGCTGGCGTTTTTAGCCGCTTTGAAGCGTTCGACTCCTGTTCCCCCGATGAACATCTGAATAAGACTGTGGAGTTGGTCATGAAAGCCCGCCGCTGAGCCGCCTGGCTCCAGCGTGCGATGGATTCGGGAGGCAAGGGTTTCGGTTCCGGACAAAAGCGGCATCGGAAAGGACGGTGTTGTTACCTTTCGCGAGGAGCAGGGATAGAATGCAGAAGTTGCACGACCGGGACTTGCTCATAGCTTACTGCGAGACTGGTGATGAGGCCGCCTTTGAGGAAATAGTTCGGCGCTACTCCATAGAATCGATCCTCAGTTCGAGGTTCCGCGGGTGAAGGAGGCGGCGATCAGCGCGGCTTTGTTCGGGGCGCGCATCGCTCTCGGAAACCGCCAGGACCGTGTGAGCACGTTCGTGGAACAACGCGCCGCGCAGCGAACGTGGTGGACTGTCGAAGAACTCGCCGCCTTCTCCAATCGATTGGCAGCCTTGGATCCCAAAATTCAGAGCGCCTTTGCCGCGAAACTCCTCCAAGAGGAGCCCTCCATCAGCCCTGTATTCGCCGCGACCGGTCCTTGAACCGCGAGATCCCTTGTAGGCGCAAAAGAGCGGCCGCAAAACAGGTTGCCGGGGGCCCATCCGGCTGGTAGAAAAACCGCAGCGGACCCTCAAAACCAATGAACGCCAACACCCCTGCCTTCGGCTTAAACGAGATCGGCCAGGTCACCATCACCATCACCGACCTGGAAAAGGCCACGCCCTTTTATCGAGATGCCCTCGGCATGAAGCACCTTTTCAGCGCCCCGCCGGGCTTGGCGTTTTTCGCTGTCGGCAATGTCCGGCTGATGTTGAGCCGTCCCGAGACCAAGGATTTCATCCCGTCTTCCTCCCCGATTTACTTCAAGGTCGCCGACATCCAAGCAGCCCGTGATTCCCTGGCTGCCCGTGGTGTCACTTTCGAGTCCGAGCCCCATCTGGTAGCCCGGATGCCCGACCACGAGCTTTGGATGGCCTTCTTCCGTGACCCCGACCGCAACCTGCTCGCGCTGATGTCCGAGAAGCGGAGTTGATCACCGGGCCGGTTTGACCGCTGGCTAGGCTCGGTTCCGGCCGCCCCAGCTCCGCTAGGGGGACTGCCCCATTGAACTCTTGGACGAAGTGCGAGATAAATGTTAGGAAATCTAACAGATATATTCATCCAATGTTCTTGTTCTTCATCGCACCAACTAACAACATCTCCCTGTGTCTTTAAACCGCTCGACCCTTGCGCCCCGATCCTTTAGGGCAAACATCGGTCTCCCGCTTCACCTTGCAGTGGCGCTGCTCAGTTTGACCCTCGGGCCAACGGTCTACGCCCGGTGGGTCGGCAAACGCACCCGGCTCAAGCCCCGCTTACGGGCAAACCGTGTCTAGCACACGCACACCCGGCTGGCTCGACCTCGTGGCCGGGTAAGAGGCTTCCCGTTTGCAGGATTCCGGCGTGTGGGTTTCTCACGGCCGTTTCTCCCTTAGAGCGTGTTTTAAAAATAGGTCGGCAAGGGATTGCGAGCGCGGCGGGGCGGATGGCTAGACGCGACGAAGGCGCATATTCGTTAGAAATCTGTAACTGAGGAGCAACGACGCCAGACGCCCCGCCCCGCCGGCCTGTCCGCCGAAGCTTCCGCGGCGGATTCGAATTCCGAGGACTTTGCAGCGAAGGTGGAAAGACCGCCTGGGATATTTTTAAAACACGCTCTAAGCCCAATCTCCCCGGCCAAAGCATCTGGCCCACAAGCCGACGATGACACTTGCTCAGCATTGCCATACCGTAACGGAAGCGGCTTGTCTCTGCCACCACAATTGGGCCTCTTCCTCCTCCTCCTCTTAATCTAATCCTAATCCGAGGAAGGTTGCCAACTTACTGTCGGCTTGGAATTTACCAGAGGCGTCCGCACGCCACCCCCTCGATGCTCCGTCCGTTTCTGGTCTCGGAAAACGGGCGTAGAACGCATGTGTTCTTAATTCTGCTTGGTTGTTCGCCCTTCCCTCAATCCGTTCTCGTTCCTTGAAAGGCCAGCCCAATCCATAAAGGCCGAAGAAGTTTACTTCCGCGGCATCCTCAGCCAAACTAGCCTAGTTATGCAAGCGCCGACCCTGGCCGAAAAGTTGGGCATACTGCCGCACGCTTCTCCTCTCCTGGCGAAGGCGAGCCGACTCCGACTCCATTCCGCCGAGTTGTTGGAGAGTCTTGGTGTGGCGCGAGGGTGTTGGCATTATCGCAGCCCCGACTTAGCCAATCCACCCGACATCTCCGAATCTGACTTCAGTAACGAGGAGCTAGCGATCGCCCTCCTGTCCCCGTGCCCTCACCGCCCCCTTCTCCTACGCACTCACCTTGCGCAGGAACTCCCGGACCCGTTCCTGGCTCGGGCTGCCAAAGATTTTTTCGGGTGGACCCGACTCAAGCACTCGCCCGCTCTCGAAGAACAGCACTTCATCCGCGGCCTCGCGCGCGAACTGCATTTCGTGCGTGACGATCACCATGGTCATGCCCTCGTCCTGCAATTGCCGGATAGCCTGCAGAACCTCATCCCGCATCTCGGGATCCAGGGCGCTGGTGGGCTCGTCGAAGAGCATGATCTTAGGCTGCATAGCCAGCGCCCGCGCAATCGCCACCCTCTGTTGCTGTCCTCCGGAAAGCGCGCTGGGATAAAAATCACGCCGGTGCTCTAAACCCACTTTTTTCAGGAGCCCCATAGCCAATTCCACGGCCTCCACGCGGGACATGCCTTTGACGTGAATCGGCGCCTCCACCACGTTCTCGATCACAGTTCGATGGGGGAAGAGGTTGAAAGATTGGAACACCATCCCAGTGAGCCCGCGCGCCTGACGCTGCCGCGACGCTAACACCACGCCGGATTCGTCCCCATCCGCAGTGACCGTGATGCCCCCCAGGACGATCGTGCCCGCGGTCGGCGTCTCGAGCAGGTTGAGACAGCGCAGAAAAGTGCTCTTGCCGCATCCGCTGGGCCCAATCAGAACCGTAGCGCTTCCGGCCGCCTGGTCGTGGTCAATGCCGTGCAGGACGCGCGTGCGTCCGAAAGATTTGATTAGCCCCTTAACGGTGATCATAGCGCAGGCGTTTCTCGAATTGCTGCATCACCAGGGATGCGGCGTAGCTCATGCCGAAATACAGCCCGGCAGTCATCAGCCCCAAGCCCAGGTAATCCCCGGTGTCGTTGGCGCGGATCTGGTATTCCTTGGTCAACTCGACGATTGCGATCACCGAAACAATCGAGGAGTCCTTGAACATCGCGATGAAGTCGTTGCTGATCGGCGGAACCACCAGGCGAAAGGCCTGCGGCAGCACGATTCGCCTAATGGTGAGCCATCGGCTCATCCCCAAGGCGCTGGCCGCTTCCCATTGCCCGCGCGGGACGCCATTGATGCCCGCGCGGTAATTCTCCGCCTCATTGGCGGCGTAATTGAGGCCGAGCGCCAGAACCGCAGCCGTGTATTCACTCATCCGCAAGCCGATCTGTTGAGCCAAGCCATAATAGATGAAATAAAGTTGAATGAGAAGTGGCGTGCCACGCATCACTTCTGTGTAGGCGGTCGCGAGCCAGCGACCGGGCGCCGGACCGTAGAGCCGGAGCAGAGCGATGCATAGGCCGGCGCTCATCGCCAGCGCCATTCCCGCCACCGTGAGCCAAATCGTCGTCACCGAGGCCCGCAGCAGCAGCGGCAGATAGCGGCGCCACGCCGTGAGCGCCGATCGCTGCGCCTTGCGGTCGACCGCCTCGGCCTGAAAACTCCGCATCGCAAGTTGGTTGGTGTCCCACAGGCCATACTTGCTATCGATGCGCTCCAACGTCCCGTCGTCTAAAAGCTCGGCCAGAGCCTTGTTGATTTTTGCCAACAGATTGGTTTCACCCAGCCGCACCCCGATCGCGTAAAAGCCCGGGGCAAATGCCGGGCCGCCCAGGCGTAGTTCCGGGTCCGTCCGCGCGAATTGCGTCGCCACCGGCGAATCCACAATCGTGGCGTCCAAACGCCCGATCTTCAGATCCCGAAAGGTCTCCGCATTGCCGAGATAAATCTTGCTGTGGATCTCGGGGCGCCCGCCCAGGATATGATGAGACACCGAGCCCGAGAGCACCCCGACGGTGCCGCCTTTGAGATCCTCCAGGCCGTTGATATTGGTCGAACCAGCTCGCGTAACGATCTGTTGCGCGTAAACGAAGTAGGGCCGTGAAAGATCGAGTTTCTGCTGGTTCTCGGGGGTGCGCTCCAGCCCATTCAGAATCACATCGAATGAGCCTTGTTTGAGCGCGGGAACGAGCATGTCCCAGTTTTCCTGCGCCATCCGCGCCTCGAGCCCGAGCCGTTTGGCCAGTTCATCTGCCAATTCGGCCTCGAAACCCACCAGCCGGTCCGGGTTCCCAGGGTCGTGATAAACGTAAGGCGCTCCACCTTCCGCGTCGGCACCCCAGCGCAAGAGGCCACGTTGCTTGAGCTCCTCCCACGACTCCGCCTGGCAGAACCTGCTGGCCATCATCCCTACGGTCAGGGCCGACCAGGCGAGCCGCCGTGAAAATTGCGACAAAGTCATTTTCGCACGAGCCCTTAATACACACCGCTTTGGCGCTCTCAACTATAAAAGTGCCCGAGCCGCATTGGAGAGTTGCATGATGAGTGGGGGCTGATAGATTTTGCCGAGAGTCCGCCATCGACCCTCGGTGTTGAGGGTGAGGAAGGGCTCGCGGATTCCCTCCCGACCGAGAGGGGAGGCCTTGCCGGGCATGCGGCGGTTTTCTAGATAGGTGGCGCGAGGTTCCACGAGGGAGCTCGGCGTAGTTGATGCGCATTCTTTACAACATCTTGTTCACGGTTTTCTTCCTGCTCAGCAGCCCGTACTATTTCTGGAAGATGTGGCGGCGCGGGAATTGGAAACGGGGTTTCAAGGAACGATTCGGCCAATTCGGCGTCAAGCTCAAGCAGGGCGTTACCAACCGCCACGTGCTCTGGATCCATGCGGTGAGCGTTGGCGAGGTAAACCTGGCCACCCAACTCATCCGCGCCCTCGAACGACGGCTTCCCAATCTCAAGATTGTCGTTTCCACCACCACCACCACCGGCATGGGCCGGCTCGAGGTCCTTCCCAGTCATATCGCCAAGGTTTATTACCCGATCGACCGCCGCGCTTATGTCAGCCGCGCCCTGGCTAGCGTCCACCCCAACGCCTTCGTCCTCGTCGAGGCCGAGGTTTGGCCGAATTTTCTCTGGAAATTGCAGGATCGTGGGACGCCTGCCTTCCTCGTCAACGCCCGGTTATCCGAACGTTCGTTCCGTGGCTACCGTCGCTTCGGCTTCCTCTTTAGGCCCCTGTTCCGGGCCTTTGCCGGAGTCGGTGCACAGAACGAGCAGGATGCCGCCCGCCTCTTGGAATTAGGCTGCCGGCCCGAGGCCATCCACGTCGTCGGGAATCTGAAATTCGATGCCGCCCGCGTTGAGGAGCGGCGCGTCTTGGATGTCGAGGCCATGTTCCGCCAGTTGGGCGTGGCGCCGGGTGCGCGGGTCCTGGTTGCTGGCAGCACGCATGCCGGCGAGGAGAAGATCCTCGCCGAGATCTTCAAGCGCCTTAAGCTGCGCATGCCTGACTTGTTCCTCGTTGTCGTCCCGCGCCATTTCGAGCGCGGAAAAGAGGTTGGGCGTGAGCTCGACCAGGCGGGCGTGCAATTCATGTACCGGAGCGAGGTCGGAATCACCACCCAGGTCGAGCCCGGTGCGATCTCATGCTTGCTTGTGAATACCACGGGCGAGTTGCGGTATTTCTACGAGCACGCCACCGCCATCTTCGTCGGCAAGAGCTTGGTGGCGCAGGGCGGGCAGAATCCGATCGAGCCGGGAGCCTTGGGCAAAGCGATGGTATTTGGACCCAACATGCAGAATTTCGAACCCATTGCGGCCAGCTTTGTGGCGAAAGGCGGCGCCGTGCAGGTGGCCAACGCGGCGGAGTTGGAGCGAGTGTTGGGCGAGTTGCTTGATGACGCACCACGCTGCGCGGAAATGGGCCGCCACGCGGTCGAGGTGGTCAGGGCCAACGAAGGCGCCGTGGATCGCACGGTCGAGATGATCGTGGAGCGCTTGCCCGTCGAGGCCACCATGGTCGTCCGCCCCTAGCCTTTCAGCTGCCAAAACCTCCGCGTCACCCCGCTCTCCTTCGCCTCGTCCTCCTGCCCGGTGGGGCGACGCTCCCGCGGAGCCAAGATTTCTCAGCGCCCCAATTTGAACCCCGCGCCTCAGCCCACCCAGTCGGCCAGTCCATATCGTCCATATCGTCCACCAGGTCCATTCGCTGTGCCTCCAAGGGCTGAAAGCCCGCGATGTGATAGCCCAGGCAGCATGCCTGGGTGCCTGGGTGCCCGGGTAAACACCCACCCCAACCATCCAAAGCCCTGTAAGGGGCGCCACACCCCCGACCCCAATAAAGGTTCTCCCCCGGACCGCGGCTCTAAGAGCCGCAGCAAGGCCGGAGCATCCGAGAGCGTTGCGCATCCTCTCAGCCCCCAGCACGGGCGCCAGCTCACCCCCGGAGTGCGGCCGTCCTCGGCCGCAGCAAGGTGGCAAACTCCAGGTGCGTCGCGTCTTCTCGCACGTTTCACCTCACGCCGTCTGCGGACCGCGTCTCTTAGAGCCGCCGCAACGTTGGAATCCAAGCACGTTGTGTATCCTCTCGGACCCCAATACCGGCGCGAGCTCGCCCCGGAGCGCGACCTTAAGGTCGCCTCAACTTAGCTATTCCGGCAGCTCAAGCGATTCCCAGCACAAATGCCACGCATCCGTCCAAGCAGCGCGTGCGCTGCGAGGTCGGTCACCCCCGGAGTGCGGCCGTCCTCGGCCGCAGCAAGGTGGCAAACTCCGAGCGCGTCGCGTCTTCTCGGACGTTCCACCTCACGCCGTCTGCGGACCGCGGCTCTATGAGCCGCAGCAACGTTGAAACCTCAGGACGCCTTACATCGACTCACCGCGCTTCCTGACCCCTCACGCCACCGCGAGTCGCAGACTCGTGTCGCGGTTTTGATCGCCCCTCCAAGCCCCGCCGCAACGTTGGAATCCAAGCGCGTTGCGTATCCTCTCGGACCCCGATACGGGCGCTAGCTCACCCCGGATCGCCCCTCTAAGAGCCGCAGCGCCCCAATTTGAACCCCGCGCCTCAGCCCACCCAGTCGGCCAGTCCATTCCGTCCATATCGTCCACCAAGTCCATTCGTTGTGCCACCAAGGGCTGAAAGCCCGCGATGTGATAGCCCAGGCAGCATGCCTGGGTGCCTGGGTGCCTGGGTAAACACCCACTCCAACCATCCATAGC
>Ga0265314_10000515_pt1 | contig 49957 bp, 57 predicted proteins | sample 4126metaG_FD_203106 | JGI IMG/M metagenome (GOLD analysis project Ga0265314, IMG submission 203106) | Rhizosphere microbial communities from Carex aquatilis grown in University of Washington, Seatle, WA, United States - 4-1-26 metaG | ecosystem: Host-associated > Plants > Roots > Rhizosphere >... | reverse complement strand
TATCACGCACTCCGCGGCGGCACAAAGGGGTCCGCTCCGCGAGCGATGGGGCCGGCCCCTACTCCACCACTCGAAACTCGGTTCGCCCGACGAGCTGTCCGTCCTCGGTCTCGACGTCCACCGACCAAGCGCCCACGAGGTCCTCCGGCAGGTCTCGACCGGTCAGCGACGACCGCAGTCGGACCACCCCCTTCGGCCCCTCGATGCGCGACGTCTCCTCGCTCGACCGATGGACCTCGCGGCCCTCGCGGAGCCAGACGTGCCGAAGCCGGTCGCCTCTTCCACCCGGAACCACGACGTCGGTGACCGCGACGAGCTCCTGGATCACCGAGGGGTGCAGCGTCTTCACCTCCATGGCCAAGCGCCCGTCCGAGAGCTGCTTCGGGCCCACCGCCGCCGACGACACGTACATCGGCACGGGCGGAATGGCCGCGCGCGCGCGGTACACGGCGGCGACGCCGATCGCGAGGGTCAGCGCGAAGACGGCGATGTACATCCTTTTTCGGAGCACCCGCCCCGTCACGTGCAAAGTCCAGAAACCGACGACCGTGATCGCCGCCGCCGCGAGGAGCGACCAGAGAGTTCGTGTGTCCGGGAAGAGCGCCGGGATGACGAGGTTCAGGCAGCCGAAGAGGGTGATGCCGTGGAACAGCGACGCTAGCGCGCGCCAGCGCATGAGCACCCGATCGAAGACGATGTCCAGGGTCGACAGGACCGCACAGACCGCCAGGAGCAACACGAACCATCCGTTCGCGGCGTCGAACGTCGTCGACTTCCAGTAGAAGGGAAGCAAGAAGAAGAGCATCCCCTGGTAGAGGTTCTTCAGCGCGTAGGTCATCACGTAGAAGTGAACGCGCGTCTTAGTGTCCGTCGCGTCGAACGCGCGCATCTGCCCGCCGGATGCGAAGAGGCGGAAGATGAGCACCACGAGCAGCCAGGCGAGCCCGAGCGTCACCGCGAGCCAGCGCGCGTGGCCGAAGCCCCTCTGGGCAAAGAGGACCACGCCGGCGCCCAGCGCGAGCGCGTATGCCGAGTGCAGCCACCACAGCTTGCGTCCGTGATCGCGCAGAAAGACGCGCACGCGCACCACGATGCGCGCTGCGAGAGTATCGGCGGCCTCGATCGAGCCCTCCGGCGCGGGAACGTCGGGGGTGCCGCTGAGCTTCATCTTGGGTGTGCTGGGCGAGGTGGCCGGAGTCTAGCTCGCCGCCATCGAGATGCGACCAATCGCCAGTCGTGCCCGTGCTCGTACAGCGATTGCGCGTGCTGCCCTCGCCTGCGGCGTGCGCCGTAGAAGAGACGGAACAGCGAGGCTGCGAGCGGCTATCGTCGGGGCGTGAAGTCGAATCGCGCGCTCGTTTCAGCCTCGGTGCTCGCCGCGGCATGTGGTGGCCAAGCTCCTCCGGTCGCCCAGCGGCCCTCCGCCTCACCGCCGCCTGTTGCCACCGCCCCCCTTCCCGGTGACGCCACGCCGCCCGTGACGTCGGTATTCGCCTATCCGCCCGCAAGGCGTGGGGATCAGGCCGACGACATTCACGGCGTTCGCGTCTTCGATCCGTATCGCTGGCTCGAAGACGGCTCGAGTGAGGAAGTGAAGAAATGGACGAGCGACCAAGACGCCTTCGCCCGCGCGTTCTTGTCGAAGCTTCCGGGCCGCGACGCGATCGCTGCGCGCTTCAAAGAGCTCTTTTACGTCGAAAACGCAGGGACGCCGCAGCACCGTGGCAAACGCTGGTTTTATCCGAAACGCGACACGGGCAAGGAGAAGTTCACGGTCTATTGGCGCGAGGGCAAAGACGGCAAAGACGCCGTTCTCCTCGACCCCAACGCGTGGTCCACGGACGGCAGCGTCTCTCTCGGTGCCTGGAGCGTGTCGTGGGACGGCAAGACGGTTGCCTACGCCGTCAAGAGCAACAACTCCGACGAGGCGACCCTCTACGTGATGGATGTCGCGACGGGGAAGAAGAGCAACGTCGACGTCATCGAAGGCGCGAAATACGCGTGGCCGTCGTGGACGCCCTCGGGCGACGGATTCTACTACACGTGGCTTCCGCCTCCCGCGAGTGTGCCCGCTCCGGACCGCCCGGGCTTCGCCGAGGTTCGCTTCCACAAGCTCGGAACCGACCCGGCGAAGGACGTTCACGTGCGCGAGAAGACCGGCGACCCGAGAACGTTCATTGGCGCGGAGCTGTCGAAAGACGGGCGCTGGCTGCTGCTGACGACCGAGCACGGGTGGACGCGCAGCGACGTCGAGTTCATGGATCTTCGCGCGCCGAAGCCGGCGTGGCGGCCGCTCGCCGTCGGGCAAGACGCGCTGTATCTCGTCGACGTCGATCGCGATCGCTTCTTCGTGCGCACCAACGAGGGGGCACCGAAGTACCGCGTCTTCAAGGTCGACCCGTCGCGTCCGGAGCGCGCTTCGTGGGCGGAGATCGTCCCGGAGCGGAGCGACGCAACCCTCGAGGGTTCGAACGTCGTCGGTCATGCGCTCTCGCTCGTTTACCTGAAGGACGTCGTGACCCAGCTCGAGCTGCGTGACGAGACAGGCAAGCTGGTGCGCCCGATCGATCTGCCGACGATCGGCTCCTCCGGGGGCCTGAGCGGCGACGTCGACGACGACCTGGCCTACTACTCGTTTCAATCGTTCACGTATCCGACGGAGATCGACGAGACGAGCGTCAAGACCGGAAAGACCGCGACGTTCTACCGGCTAAAGGTGCCCGTCGATCCTTCGAAGTATGCCGTCACGCAGCTGTTCGCGACGAGCAAGGACGGGACGCGAGTCCCGTTCTTCGTCGTCCACGCGAAGGACGTCGCCAAGGACGCCGCGACGCCCGCCATCCTCTATGGATACGGAGGGTTCCAAGCTCCCCAGACCCCTTCGTTCGCGTCGTCGATTTATCCTTGGCTCGAGCACGGAGGGATCTGGGTGGTCGCGAATCTTCGTGGCGGCAGCGAGTACGGCGAAGAGTGGCACCGCCACGGGATGCGGCGCGAGAAGCAGCACGTGTTCGACGATTTCTTCGCGGTCGCCGAGGAGCTGATTCACCAGGGCTTCACGAGCCCGGGAAAGCTCGGGGCGCTGGGCGGATCGAACGGCGGCCTTCTCGTCGGTGCCGCGATCACGCAGCGCCCGGAGTTGTTCCGGGTCGCGCTCTGCGGCGTTCCTCTGCTCGACATGGTCCGCTACCACCTGTTCGGCAGTGGCAAGACGTGGATCGAAGAGTATGGCTCGGCGGACGACGCCGACGACTTCAAGGCGCTCTACGCGTACTCGCCGTATCACCACGTGACCAAGGGGACGAAATACCCCGCGACGTTGCTCCTCAGCGCCGACAGCGACGATCGCGTCGACCCGATGCACGCGCGCAAGTTCGCCGCCGAGCTCCAGTGGGCGTCGACCGACGGTCCGGTGCTCCTCCGCGTTGAGAAGCACTCGGGCCATGGGGGGGCCGACCTCGTACGAGCGGCCGTGGAGAAGCTCGCCGACGAGTACGCCTTCGCGCTCGATCAAATGAAGGACTGAGGCGCGCCGGGCGACCCGGGTGAATTCGACGTGGGCGGGTCAGATCTCACTTCTTCCGTTCGAGGTACTGCGTCAGCCCCTTGGCTGTTTCGACGAGGTTCGCCTGAATTTTTGTACCCAGGAACTCCTCGACTGCGCGGCCCACTTTGCCAGCGAGAAATCCAGGAACGCCGCGGATCTTCTTCGCGTCGACCTCGAGCGTGCCTCGGATTTGGAGCAACGTCCCCGGACCGTCCTCGACGAACAGATCGTGGCCCGCGCACCGCAGCGCATCGCCGAACGCGCGCGTCTCGGTGCGCCACTCGCAGCGCAGCGTGTCCGCGTTCCACGTCGCGTAGTCGGTCCAGCCGAGCATCGAATCCCCGATCACCGCGCGCAGGGCAGTCGGGATGTCACCTCCGCCTTGCCACTCGTTGACAAGGTGCGCGATCGGCCCGTCGTCTTTGCGAGACTTCACGTCGATGCTGCGCACGTTGGGCAGGTACGGCAAGAGCTTGGCGATGTCGTCGCGGTAGGCGGCGAAGACCTGGGCGCGAGGGAAGGGGATGCGGGCGTCGGCGCTGAGCTCCATGATGGGGCGGGAGGTTAGCGCATCGCGGCGCGCAGTTTCGCGGCAACCTCCTCCGCTTGCTCGTCGCTTGCGTACGCGTGGCGGGGCCAGAAAAACCCGCGCAAGCCGTCTCCTTTGCGGCGCGGGACGACGTGCACGTGGGCGTGCGGGACGCTCTGGCTCACGCGGTTGTTCATCGCGACGAACGTCCCTTCCGCGCGGAGGGCGCGCTCGACCGCTCCGCAAAGCCGCTGGGCGCTCTCGAAGAGCCCCGCGAGCTCGGCAGGCGTCAAATCAGCCATCGTCTCGCGATGCTCACGGGGAACCACGAGGACGTGGCCCGGAAAGAGCGGCCGCGCGTCGAGAAAAGCCACGCAGACGTCGTTTTCGAGCACGCGGTGGGCGTGGGTTTCGCCCGCGACGATCGCACAAAATGGGCATCGTGGCGGCGCCATCGGCGCCCGTGAGCCTACTGCCCGGCACGGCTCCGGGGTAGCTTGCCCGTCGTGCGTCGAATCCCTGCTGCCCTGGCGGCTCTGTTCGCCTCTTCCTTTGCCGGAGACGTGCGCGCGGGCGATCCGTTCGAGATTCAGGTCTACGACGGTACGGCGAACCCGGCTGGCGTGCCGGGGATCGAGCTCCACGTCAACGACTGGGCGACCGGTCAACGCGACGCGACGGCCCCCGAGGCACCGTTGCACGGGCAGCTGCACTTCACGCTGGAGCCGTCGCTGGGTGTGGCTCCGTATTGGGAGCTTGGCGCTTACCTCCAGATGGCGGTGAGAACCGACGCCGGCGTGGCCGACTGGGCCGGCGCCAAGCTGCGGTCGAAGTTCGTCACGCCGCCGGACTGGGACCCTCACTGGCGCCTTGGCCTCAACCTCGAGCTCTCGTACCTGCCGGAGACCTACGACCGCAGCCGCTGGGGCAGCGAGGTTCGCCCGATCGTCGCGTGGCACAACGATCAGTGGCTCTTCGTCATCAACCCCATCATGGGGCAGTCGCTATCCACTCCCGGTGCTTCGGACGGCCCGTCGCTCGAACCGGCGGCGAAGCTTGCCCGCGCGCTGGGTCCGGTCGCGCTGGGCCTCGAGTACTACGGCACGATCGGACCGATCGCTGCGCCACTGCCTCTACGCGACCAGGAGCACTATATCTTCGAGGTCGTCGACTTCCTCCGCATCGAGGCTTTCGAGCTCAACCTCGGGGTGGGGGAGGGGCTGACCCCGGCGAGCGCGGGCATCGTCGTCAAGGCCATTGTGGGCTATGAATTCGAGACCGCCACGACACGCCCCAGGGCGCCCCAGGCTCGAATGCCATGACCCTCGCCGTCGGCGACAAGGCGCCCGACTTCAGGCTTCCGTGCTCGACCGGGGAGATCGTGACCCTGTCGGACCTCACCAAGTCCAAAGGCCGCACGGTCGTCGTCTTCTTCTACCCGAAGGACGATACGCCCGGATGCACCGCCGAGGCGTGTGGGTTCCGTGATCTCTACGAGGAGTTCGCTCGCGTGGGGGCCGAGGTCGTCGGAATCAGCGCCGACTCGGCAGACTCGCACCAGCGCTTCGCCGGCAAGCACAAGCTGCCGATGAAGCTTCTCACGGACGCCGACGGAGCGGTGCAGCGAGCGTACGGAGTTCGGCCGACGCTGGGTATCTTTCCCGGTCGCGCTACGTTCGTCGTCGATCGCGGCGGGGTCGTGCGCCATTCGTTCGCCTCGCAGCTTCGCGTGGTCAGTCACGTACAGCAGGCGCTGGAAGTCGTGCGGCGGCTGGAGCGGTCTCCCCCCCACTGACGCTTTGCACGCCTTGCACGCCCTGTACGAATCGCCGCGGCCCCTCCGGACTCCACGCCAGAAACTCCGCGGTCGGCCCCGATGACGCCGGATGAATCACCAGGTGCGTTCGCGCCGCGCGATGGCTCGGGCGGGAATCGTCGACCTCAGCTTCGTGCCACGATCCGACGTTCACGTAGGTGGAGGCGCCTTCGGCGACCGAGACCACCTCCGGCGTGTGCGTGTGGCCCATGACGACGAACGCGGCAGGGAATAACCGCGCGAGATGTCCCGCTCGCTCGACGAGAGCCTGGTCGTTGTCGAGCCGCTCGCCGAACCACGCCCGCCTTCGCGCTCGCAAGTGGAAGTGGGCAAGGGTCCAGCCGATGGCGATCGCCGCGATGCCGATCCACCGCCAGGGGTGCGGCGAGCCGGCGATCGCGATCGCCGCCATGGCAGGCGCTGCGATCACGCCCAAAGCGAGGCGATCCAAGAGGACGCTGGCGAGGATCTTCGACACGGACCGGGTCACCGGCGGCGCCTGCAGCGCGGCGAGCGCGCGAAGGCGCTCGATCCCGACGCGCGTCACGATCGCGAGCGCCCCCATTCGCCGCTCGTGCTCTTCGCGCAGCGCGTGGGCAGCTACGGAGAGATAAGCGCGTCGCATACGAAATAGCTCGACGACGGCCGAGGCGAAGCGCCCGGCCAGGCGCAGAAGGCCGCCCACCCCGAGGCGGGCGCCGAGCAACAGATAGTCGGCCAGCCCCATGAGATGGTGACCGTACTCGGGAACGCCGCGCGTGGGCCGCACGACCCAGCGCAAGAGCACGTCGGAGAAGCTGCGCGCGATGCGGCGGCGATCGATCGGAGACAGCGGGGCCATGACGTGCTCGGTCGAACATAGAGTGTCGTACTGGTGACCATGCTCGACGTAGGCGACGCCGCCGACGTAATAAAACCATGGGGCGAAGTCGATACGCGCGTTGAATTCGTGCGCAAAGCCCGCGTCCCCGTCGCGTGAGCGAACCGCCATCTCGGTGAGCAGCGTCCGGAGCTCGTCTTTCACCCCGTCCCAATGGAACTCGACGTCGTGGTTGCCGTGGACGATCGTGAGAGCGTGCCCGTCGGCGACGAAATCGGCGAGCGCTTCGAAGACGACCTTGTGGCGCACCGCCACAGCGCGCAGCTTCACACGCCCGTGATCGGCCGCGTTGCCGAGTCCGTGCTCGCGCTCCTCGGCGCTCGGCTCGGTGTCATGCGGTCCGTCGCCGGGCAGGAGCGCCATTCCGATGAAGTCGATGAAGTCGCCGGCGATGATCAGGCGCCAGCGGCGCCCCGCGGGGCGCGTCTTCCGATAATGCGTGAGCAGGTTCGCGAGGTCGGCGTCGACGCACTCCGATCGGCGCGCGCCAAGGGTCAGGTCGTTCAAATCGTTGCCGAGATGAACGTCCGACAGGATGAGCAGGCTCTCGTCGAACGCGGTCGAAATCACGGGCTGATTAACTCTGGGCCGGGGGCTTCGCTTCAGCAAGGCGTGGAACGCTCCAGCGAGTCACGGAAGAGTCATATTCGTGCTCGCAGCCGCCGCGATCTCGGGTGCTCGAGCTCGAGCGGAGGCATGCTAGAGCCCAGCTTGTGCCCATTCACCAGAGCTTCGTCACCGTACCGACGCGCGGCCGAGGCTTGTACGACATCACCGGCGAGGTCGCTCGTCTGGTGACGAAATCGGGGGTGACCACTGGCCTCTGCACGGTCTTCGTGCGTCATACGAGTGCGTCACTGGTCGTCCAAGAGAACGCGGATCCTGCCGTGCTGCGTGACATGGCGCGTTGGATGGACGGCGTCGCCCCGGAGAGGGCCGACTACGAGCACGACGCCGAAGGTCCGGACGACATGCCCAGCCATCTGCGCGCGGCGATCACGAGAACGAGCGAATCAATTCCGGTGAGCCGAGGTGCGCTCGCCCTCGGCGTATGGCAGGCGCTCTACTTGTGGGAGCACCGGCGCATGGGGCAAAAGAGAGAGGTCGTCGTTCACGTCGCGGGGGAGTGAGCGGGCTTCATTAGAGGAAGGCTCGCGAGCGCGAGGGCTCGATCCCTTCAATGAACCGAATCAGCCGCCGCCGACCTTCTCCGCTTCGACCGGATTCGTCAGCTGCCCGATACCCTCGATTTCAATCGTGACCGCGTCGCCGGGCCGGAGCCATCGCGGCGGGGTGCGGGCCATTCCAACGCCGTGCGGCGTGCCCGTGAGAATCACCGTTCCGGGTACGAGGGTCGTGCTGCCGCTCAAGAACTCGATGAGCCGTGCCACGTCGAAGATCATGTCCGCCGTCGTCCAGTCCTGAACCCGCTCGCCGTTCAAGATCGTGGCGATCGAGAGCGCGTTGGGATTCGCGATCTCGTCTCGGGTCACGAGCCGCGGCCCGAGCGGCGCGAACGTATCGAACGTCTTGCCTCGGCACCACTGTCCGCCACCGAAGCGCTTTTGCCAGTCGCGCGCCGAGACGTCGTTCGCGCACGTGTACCCGAGCACGTATTCGAAGGCCCGCTCCCGCGAGACGTTCTTCGCGGCTTTGCCGATGACCACAGCCAGCTCGCATTCGTAGTCCACTTCTTCGCTCGCAAGGTGCCTCGGGAGGACGATGGGGTCCCCCGGATGTTGAACGGCCCCCACGCCTTTCATGAAGAGAACGGGGTACTCCGGAATCTTCGCGTTCGTCTCCTCCGCGTGCCGCCGGTAGTTCAGGCCGATGCAGAAGATCTGGGACGGCGCGACCGGAGCGAGCAGCTTGGCGACGTCCGCAGGGGTGTGGGTCGTCGTCCACCCGCCGAAGATATCCCCTTCGATTCGCTGGATCGATCCGTCGGGGCCTTCGCTGCCGTAGTGTGTTTGCGATTCGCGGTCGCGGTATCGAACGATCTTCACGATCCGACGCTTCCTTCCACCGGGGCTCCGCCCCGGGCGCTCGACTCGTAGCAGGCCTCGACGACCGCCATCGTCCGAAACGCGTCTTCTACCGCGGTCGGCAGCTCGGAGGTCTCTCCGTCGGCCCGTCGCATCAGGCTCGCCATGGTCCCGACGAAGGCGTGCGGGAACCAGTTTCCCGCGAGCGGGATCGACAGCCACTCGCCGGGCGCGTCACCGGCGTCGCTCTGGCAGTGCTCGAGCGCGTCTGGCAGCCCGCGGGGATAGTCGAGGTTGACGCCGAGGCGAGCTTTGATCGCGCCCGTCGTTCCCTCGAGCTTCAAGTAACTCTCCTGGTGGCGAGGCCCGAACGCGTGGCCATGGTTGGTCGTGACCGTCGCCCGCCGGACCTCGCCGTAGTCGAACAAGATCCCGGTCTTCGTCGAAGCGAGATCCATCTGCTTCGGGTGCTTCACGGTCTTGCAGTAGACGCCCGCGGGCTCGCCGTAGAACGAGCGCACGAGATCCACGTAGTGAATGCTGTGATAGACGATTTCCATGCGCGGAATTCCGAACAGGAATGTCCACAGCTCCCATGGCATGTGGCACGTGACGCGCACTTCGACGTCGTGCAGATCGCCGATCGCCCCCCGCTCGACCAAGTCGCGTGCGGCGATCACGCACGGCGCGAAGCGCAGCTGAAAGTTCACCGCGGCGAGCAAGCGCTTGCGCCGGCAGACCTCTAGGATGGCGCGCGCCTCCGCGATGTTCTCTCCCATCGGTTTCTGGATCAGCACCGGCGATCCGTCGGGGAGCTCGGAGAGCACACGCGTGATCGCGCGCGCGGGGACGGCCAGATCGAAGACGGCGCGATCGGGCGCTCTGGCCACCGCGTCGGCCAGCGATCGGGCCACGATCGGAATTCCGAAGTCGCGCGCCAGCGCCTCCGCCTTTCCGGCGTCGAGATCATATACGGAGGCGACCGGGAAGCCAGCGAGCTTGTAGGCGGGCAGATGTGCCTCGCGGACGATCGCGCCCGCTCCGATGCTGACCACGGGCCGAACTCGCCGCGGAAGCGAGGGTCGCTGCAAGACGTCGGATGGGTCGATCGCGGACGGGAGATTCACATCAGCCTCCCTTCGACACCCGCTCGACCATCGCTCGCGCTTCGATCACGAACGCGTAACACTGGAGCGCGTCGCGGAACGTCACGTCGCGCTTGGCGCGCGCCCCCCCCGCCGCCGCACAGAACGCGAGGTAGCGCTCTCCGTCGAGGCCCAGCAGGGCGACCACGAGGGCGGGGTCGCGTGGGCTCGGCTGCTCGCCGAGGAGCACGGAAGCGGCCGCGAGGGATCTCGACAGCAGGTCTTGGCACGCGCGGATAGCCCCCGCAGCGTCTCGCGCTCCGAGGAGCTGCTCGACGCGCCGTACGGACTCATGGTCCGCGGCAGGCCAGAGGTCAATGAGCGTGAACGCGCCGGCGGTCATCGCCGCCGCCAGGCGGGTCGACGGCAGCGGGGGCATCGCCGAAATGGCAAGATCGGGCCCGGGCAGGGGCTGGTGCGACGGCGTGCGGGCGGAGGGGCGCGAGCGTGGGGACGAGCCCGGTTTCGAGCGTGAGCGCAAGGCGCCCAGCCGTGCTGTGGACGAAGGGCGCGCCGGCTGTGAGTCGGCGAGTTCTTTGATAGCATCGGTGAGGCCGACCTCGTCCGCGTCCAAAAAGAGGGGCAAGCCCTCCGCTCTCGCGCCCGTCATCGGTAGCTCGGCGCGATACGCCTCGACGACGATCCGGGTGATGCGCTCGAGCAAATCGAAGACGCCTTCGCCGGTCGTCGCCACCGTGGGCACCGAAGGCGCACCGAAGAGGTTGAAGCGCCGGTCGAGCTCGTCGAGAGGCACGAGATTCGGCAGGTCGCGCTTGTTCCACTGAAACGCGTGCGGCAGAGCGCTGAGCTTGCGTCCTTGCTCGGCGAGGTTCGCGTTCAGATCGTCGAGCGACTCGAGGTTGGAATCGAGGCGCTCCGCTTGGGTGTCCGCGACGAACACGATTCCGTCGGCGCCGCTGAGAACGAGCTTCCGAGTCGCCGCGTAGTAGACCTGTCCGGGAACCGTGTAGAGCTGCAGCTTGACCGTGACGTTGCCTACCTGCAGAAGCTTGACGGGCAAATAATCGAAGTAGAGCGTTCGATCGGTGTCGGTCGCCAGCGACAGCATGTTGCCCCGGTTCTCGGGCTTCGTCGCAGCGTGCACATGCTGGAGCGTCGTCGTCTTGCCGCCGAGCCCGGGGCCATAAAAGACCACCTTGAAGAGGAGCTCGCGCCTGAGGCGATTGATCGACGCCATGAACCCGGCGCCCTCAGCATAGCTTAAGGAAAACGTCCTTTAGGCGCTGAAGATGCGCCGTATTTCCTCGGCCATTTCTTCTTCGGTCTTCTTTTTTGCCAGCGCCAGCTCCTTCAAGAGCAGGCCGCGCGCCTGGTCGAGGAGGCGGCGCTCGCCGAAAGACAGGTCCTTGTCGAACTTCAGGCGGTTCATGTCCCGCAAGACCTTCGCGATTTCGACCGGCGATCCGCTCTTGATCATCTCGGTGTAGACGCGGAACCGCCGGCTCCACGGCTGCACGTCGACAGCGACCTCACGGGCGCGCATGGTCGACATGATGTTGTTCGCTTCCTTGTCGGTCATGACGCCACGGAGCCCCACTTGCGTGGCCGCGCTCCTCGGGACCATGACTTTCATGCCGTTGTCGAGAATACGCAGAATGTAGAACATCGTGTGCGAACCCCCGATGTCTCGCTGCTCGATCGCCGTGACCTCACCCACGCCGTGCGCGGGGTGCACGGCCTTGTCGCCCACCTGGAAGTCGGGGGAAGGCGCGTGCGGCATGGGTGGTATCGAGCCGGGGGGTCCGGGCCGCCCGGGAGGCCGGGTGGAGGTGGGCCTTGGCGGGGGCGCGGGCGGCTCGATGCGGGGCGATGGCTTGGCAACCCGTTTTCCGTTCGATTTCGCCTGAGAATTCGATGACATGGGTGTTGATGTGGCGGGGGCGATGTGGGCGGCTGAGCCGGAGGGTGCTGTTCGGGCCATGGAGGTCCTGGAGGACGGGGGAGCGGGGTGCGCTACCATCAGGTGGCGCCCGCCGTCAATGAGGGGGGCGAAACGTAGGGTAGCCCCTGGCGCAACTACGTGCTCGTGCCGCGCGTCATGGATCTCGACGCCCGAGTACTGTACTGGTGGCGGCGAACGCATGGAAAACGCACGCATCGTCGCCGGCGCGGCGGCCTTTCTCCTCGCCGCGTGCTCGTCCAACCGCCCGGTGGCGTCGGTAGCACCCGCGCCGGCCCCGCCCGCGCCGGCCAGCGTGCCCGCAGACGCCGCCGCGCCCGAAGAGCTTCCCTCCCCATCGCTGCCCGCCGACGAGCGAGCCAAGGCGCTTCTCGCCCGGATGACGCTCGAGGAGAAAATCGATTATCTCGGAGGCGATCGCAATTTCTTCATTCGCGGCATTGCACGCCTCGGTATTCCGGAGATCAAGATGTCCGACGGGCCGGCGGGGTGCCGCAACTGGGGGCCCAGCACGGCCTACCCGGCGCCCCTGGCGACGGCGGCGACGTTCGACCCGGCGATGGCGGAGCGCGTGGGAAAGTCGATCGGGCGCGATTGCCGCGCGCGGGGCGTTCACATCTTGCTCGGGCCGGGCGTCAACATCCACCGTTCGCCGCTGGGCGGTCGCAACTTCGAGTACTTAGGGGAGGACCCGCTGCTGGCCGGCAAGACCGCCGCCGCTTTCATTCGCGGCGTCCAGAGCGAAGGGGTGCTCGCGACGGTCAAGCACTTCGCGGGCAACAACCAAGAGTGGGACCGAAACCATGTGAGCTCGGAGATCGACGAGCGAACGCTGCGGGAGATTTACTTTCCCGCCTTCGAGAGGGCGGTCCGCGAGGGCGGCGTGTCGTCCGTGATGACGGCTTACAACCTGCTCAACGGGACATTTTGCTCGCACGACTCATGGCTGATTCGCGACGTTCTCAAGAAAGAGTGGGGGTTTTCCGGCATCGTGATGTCCGATTGGGGCGCCGTGCACGACACGCTCGGCGCGGTGGCGGGCGGTTGCGACCTCGAGATGCCTTCGGGCAAGTACATGAACCGCGCGCTCATGCTTCCGCTTCTATCGGAGCACAAGATCGACCTTGCCTCGATCGACGAGAAAGTCCTGCGCATCTTGCGGACGATCGCCGCTGCCGGGTTTCTGGATCGTCTCCAGAAGCGAGACGACATTCCGCTCGATGATCCCCAGAGCTCCGCAGCGGCGCTCGAATCGGCCCGTCGCAGCGTGGTCCTCCTCAAGAACGCCAACGCGCTCCTGCCCCTCGATCGAGCCAAGATCAAACGCATCGCGGTCATCGGGCCCAACGCCGACCCCGCCGTTTCCGGCGGGTATGGCAGCGCGTTCGTCACCCCGATGCACGCAATCAGCCTGCTCGACGGCGTCAAGCAGAGCGCGCCGTCCGTGCGAGTGGACTACCACCCTGGCGTGCGCCAATTGGCCGAGTATGCGCTCATGGGTCAGGCTTGCTTCGCCGGTCCTGTCGATCAAGCCGTTTTTGTGGGAACGGAGCTCGCCGGCAATCCCATCGCGACGAGCAAAGTCGACCGCATCAACTACCGAACGGAAGGGGGTCTTCCCCAGCCCCCCGGGCCAGGGTTGCCCGCGGAGAACTTCTCGATCCGTTGGACCGGTGAAGTCGCGGTCACCAAGGCAGGTCGCTACGAGCTGATGACCAATACGGATGACGGCGTCCGCGTCTTCGTCGATCAGAGGCGGGTGATCGACGACTGGAGCCAGCATCCCGCGAAGACCAATACCGTCACCCTCGATCTGAATCCGGGACGTCACGCCGTGGTCGTCGAGTACTATCAGGGCGGCGGCGGGGCCATCGCCCAGTTCGGGTTTGGGCCGGAGCTCGACGCCAAGGCGCCGTCCTTCGAAGGCGGCGCAGACGTGTCGGCGCTCGCTCGCCAGGCCGATGTCGTCATCGTCAGCGTCGGCTTCGGGCAGGCGGCAGAGACCAATAGTCTGCGGGCGCCTTTCGACGGGCGCTGGCCTCCGTCGTGGGCTCGCCAGCGAGGGCTGGTCGAGGCCGAAGACAGCGACCGACCGTTCACGTTGCCGCCTGCGCAGATCGAGACGATCCGCCTCGCGGCGGCTGCAAACCACCGCACGATCGTCGTCGCCGACGCCGGTGGTGCCGTCGACCTGCAGTCGTTCCTCGACCGGGTGTCCGCGCTCGTATGGGCGTGGTATCCGGGTCAGGAAGGCGGTCGCGCCCTGGCCGACGTGCTCTTCGGTGACGTAAACCCGTCGGGCAAGTTGCCGGTCACATTCGCCAGGCGATACGAAGATTATCCGAGCGCCCCGTACTACAACCTCAATCAGAACGGGAAGACTCCGTATACCGAGGGCGTCTTCGTCGGATATCGCGGCTTCGAAGCGAAGAAAGTGGCGCCCCAATTCCCGTTCGGTTTTGGGCTCGGCTATACGACGTTCGAGTATTCGGATCTGGACGTCTCGCCGTCGTCGGATGGCTCGATGACCGTGACCCTCCACGTGAGAAATACCGGCAAGCGGGACGGGAGCGAGATCGTCGAGGTCTATGTCGCGCCGCCCAAGTCGAGCGTTCCGCGCCCCCCGAAAGAGCTCAAGGGATTCGCGCGTGTTGAGCTCGCGCCGGGTGAAACCAAACCCGTCTCGGTCACGCTCGAGCCGCGCGCATTCGCGTATTGGGACGACGGCAAGAAAGAGTGGTCGGTCGAGGCGGGATCGTATGAGATTCTCGCCGCCGCGTCGTCGGCCGACGTCCGGCTGCGGCGCAGGGTCGACGTGGGCGCGCGCGTCTCCCCGCCCTGACGCGCGGAGCCCTTCGAGGAGGTCTAGTGGAGCCTCGGGCTTGCTCTTCGGAGACGAAGAGGGATGGGTCCGTAGGGCCGCTCTATCGCTCGGCCGAGCCGTGCTGGGGCGACGCGTGAGGCCCCCCGGCCGGACGGGCGGGCGCCGACGGTTCCGGCACACCCATCGGGTTCGACAGCTGCGGTGCGGCCGAGGCGTCGGCCGTCGCCTCCGTTGCGCCGTGGCCACTCGCGGCCATCCCGCTCCAGACTCCCGCGGCAGCGCCGGCTACCGTCGCCGCCGCACACATGACCACCGAGACGACGATGCCCGCGAGGCGACGCCGACCGGGCGCGCGCGATGCGCTCGCTTCCGCCGCGTCCGCCGCTGCTTGCCTGGAGTCTCCTTCGGCGCCCGCCGCGGTCGTCCCGGCCGCGGCCCCCGCGTCGAGCGACTGCGCAAAGGGTGGAGGTGACTCGTCGAAGAGACTGGTCGTGGGCTCCCCGAAGGGTGCCTCGGAGGCATCGCCTGGGTCGTGCGCCTCGCCGGAGATCTCGGCCTGCGCCTGGGGTTGTCCGGCTTGCTCGGCGGTCGAGCCGCTCGCCACAAGCGCGACGACGCTCGCCAGGACCGGGCTCGGCCCGAGCGCTCGCTCGAGGAATTCTTCGAACGACGCGTAGCCGCACTCATCGAAAATGCGCATTCCCTCGATCGCGCTGAGCGTCGTGCGGGCGGTGGCCGCAGACTGGTAGATCTCCCCGTCGAGGCCGCGCAGGCGGTCGAGCGCTCGTGCGATCGCGGTCAGGGCCTTGGTCTGCCGCGCCCGGGCGTCTGTCGGGTCGCGCTTGGCGACGCTCAGCTTTGCGCTCGGCGTCGTCGAGGGTGGTACCGCGTCGCGCATCGCCCGCAGCACAGGGGTGCAAGCGAGCATTCTTTCTTCGAACTCGGCGCGGGAGGCGTAGCCACCGTCTTCGTGGATCCGCCGCGATTCGAGTTGCACCAGCAGCCGCTCGGCCGCCGCCAGCTTCGCGACCACCGTGTCCTCCAGCTCGTGCAGCTCGCGCACCATGCGCGCCAGCTGGCCTTCGTCCGGCGCTCGCCCGCGATCCGACAGGCCGGTCGCCGACGCCCGGTCCGCAGCTCTGCGGGCGCGCCCCGGACGGCTTGGCCGCCGAGCACCGACCTCGTCGCGCTGTTCCGCGACATCGGCCGGCATCGAGAATGACTCTTGAGCGAGTGCCACGCGCGCCTCCAAGAGGAGCGAACGGCGGCCGAGCGACAAGCTTTAGTGTTAGCGAGCGTCCGTCGTCTGCGCCAATGCACCGCCCAGCGTGAGCGGCACAGCCGCGGCGTACTGGGTGGGGTCGAGGACGACTTGCGCGCCCGATCGGGACTCGAGGTCGACGACAAGCGGCGCCAAGAGGTTGGCGACGAGCCCTTTGCCTTTGGTCGCGGCGACGATGACGAGGACCGCTACGTCCGAGGCCGCGATGCCCGCATCGTGCGCCAGCTTCTCCGGGGCGGGCTCGGGGTAGGACCCCGCGATGGCGCCGCCGTTCACCACCGGGAACGCGAGCTCCGGCATGTCTAGCGACTGCAGCCACGCCACGTGCCCCGCGCCGCGTGGCTCGAGGAGGACGTAGCGCCTCGCCTCGGGAAAGCCGATCAGGCCACGCGAGAAGACGATCGTCTTGGCGTCGTCGAGCTCAATTTCTCCGAATCTAGTCCCTACTACACGCATCATGATCTCCTTGAGGGGCTCTTGAATCCTCGTCGAGCTCTGCGCCTTCGGAGTCGGCGGCTCGGGCATTGGCCTGGGCCACGTCGTCGTACACTTCTCCGCGCAGAACGGTCACGCCCGGAGGCGCGCTCACCGCGAGGCGTACGCCTCGCTTTGAAACCGACGTCACTGTGATCTCGATTCCTCCGCTCACGACAATCCGCTGCCCCACTCTTCGTTGCAGGATAAGCATGCGGCGTGCCTTTCTTTATCCGCCCGCCTGGGCCAATGAGAGCGACAAGATCTGTTTGTTGACTTGAAGGGCGGCCTGGTACGCGGTCTGCGCCGCCTCGAGGTTCGAAAGCGTCGTCGCTGCGTCGGCGTCGGCCACGGGGGCGCGCGCCACCTGCATCTGAGTTAGCGCGGCGCCCATCGCGTCGCTGGCAGAGTGTAGGCGATCGGCGCGCTCGCCGGTGTCCACTTGCGCGGCCACGATTTGCGCGTGGGAGGCGTCCATGTTGCCGATCGATGCCTGGATCGCGGTCGGGTCGTTGGACGTCAGCGCCGACGAAAGGGTCTGCAGATCCGCGAGAACGTCGCGCCCGCCCGAGGCGCCGAAAGCTTGGGCGCCGTTCGCGTTCGAGACGGCGAGCACCCCGTCGGCGATCTCGACATGGGTCACGCCGCTGTTACCGATGAAGTTTCCGGACGAATCGAACGGGGGCGCACCCGTCTTCGTGCCGCCGAACAAGTACGCCGTGCTGCCCTTGGTGTTCGCCAGGGCCAGGAGCTGCTGTCGCAGCGAGTCGACTTCGGTGGCGGCGTTGGCGCGTGACGCCGCGTCTTGGGTGCCATTCGCCTCTTCGACCGCCAAGGCCCGCGCCTTCTGGATCAGGCTCGTCGCTTGATTCAGAACGCTGCCGGCGAGGTCGAGGTCGCCAGCCGCCGCCGTCGCCGCGGACTTGCGCGCCTGCATCGTCGCGATCCCCGCGTCCCGCTGGACGATCGACGCGTAGGCCGCCGGATCGTCGGACGGCTGCGATACGCGCAGCCCGGAAGACGCCATCTGGGTGAGCTGCGCCATGCGCTCGGAGACGCGTGACTCGGACTCGAGCACGCTGTTCAGGTTCATTGCTTCGGTGATACGCATGCGCGCCGGCCTCTCGTCACGCGGTTGACATCGCAGTCATGAAGTCGCCGAGCAGGCTGTCAGTCACCTGCAGCACGCGCGTGGCGGCCTGGAAGGCCTGCTGAAAACGCGTCAGGTTGACCATCTCCTCGTTGAGCGACACGCCGCTGGCGCTGCTGTTCAGGTTCTCGGCTTGGGTCACCATGTCGGCCCGAGTCGCGGCATCCGTGTCTGCCGCCGACTTCGCGCTACCCAGCTGGGACGCGATCGACGCGAACTGCTGGGCAGGCGGACCGCCGGCGCCGAGCGGCTGCGACGCGATCTGCGCGAGCTGGACCGCTATGTCGTTGCCGCCCGGAACGTCTAGCGCGTTCGCCGCGGCGGCGATGTTGCCGGGTTGCCCCGCGACCGAAGGGTCGACCGCCATGCTGGCCGCAGCGCCGGCGACCGACGCCGGTGGCGCGAAAAGCGGGCGCCCGGTGGCGCCGTCGAGCCCGTAGCCGGTCGAGTGGACGGAGTTCACGTTGTTGGCAAAATTGTACGCGAGCTGATCGAGCTGCGTGGCGGTCTGCGCGATGTCGACGTCGCGCGCTTCGCGCAGGCCCCCGAGCGTGCCGTCGGTGACCCCCGCGGTCACGTCGAGGGGAGCGCCGCCAGGGTTGGCCACGGTGAACTTCATCGCCCCCGCGGTGTCGAGCGACACACCGAGCGTCGCCGCCTTGTCGCCGCTTACCAGCACGGTGCCCGCCGCAAAGAGTGTGACGGTCCCGGACGGGTCGGGCACGACCCTCGCCCCGATGGCGTCCGCCACGGTGCTCACGAGCGAATCGCGCTTGTCGCGAAGATCGGGGGCGCTGTCTCCAGTTCCCTGCGCCTGGGCGATCTGCGCATTGAGCTTCGCGATCTGGGTCAGGTCTTGGTTCAGCGCACTCGCGGTTCCCTGCGCCTGCGAGTAGAGGGCGCTTTGCTCTTGGGCCAGGCCGTTTGCCGTGGTCGAGAAGCTCTGCGACAGCTGCGTGGCGTTTGCGAGCACCGCGGAGCGCACGGACGGGTCGCCCGGGTTCGCCGTGAGCGCCTGGAGCGACGAGAAGAACGCGTTCATCGCGTCGCTGACCGAGCCGCCGCCCTGGGGCGCAACTATGGCCTGCGCCTCGCCGAGCGAGCTGCTGCGCGCGTCGGCCGCGGATTTCTGTCCGTGCTCGGTGAGCACCTGGGAGTAGGTGAACGAGTCGAAGGCCCGCTGGATCTCCGCCACGTCGACGCCGCCGTCGCTCCCCGGCAATACGGCGCGCGACTCGAGGACGGCGCTGCGCTTGACATAGCCGGGCGTGTTGACGTTGGTGATGTTTTGCCCGGTGACGTCGAGGCCGGCCTGCTGCGCCGCCAGCGCGTCTTGCATCGTACCGAGCAGAGCCGAGAGAGAAGCGGCCATTTCAGCCTCGCACCGAAATGATCCGCGGGATGGGCGCGGGCGATCGCGGCTGGGTCGGTAGCGCGGGGCTCAGCTCGGCCCGCACGGCCACGAGCGCGTCGCGCAGCACGTCGCGCGCGTGCGCGAGAAGGACGCTGTTGTGCCGCAAAGCGGGGGCGAGGGCGCGAAGGCGCGCGGCGTTGTCTGCGGATAGGCCCGCCCCGCCCTGCTTCAGGGCGCCGACCAGCGCCTCTTTTCGTTCGGCGTACGAGAGCACGCGCGCGCTATCGAGCTGGCGGATCGCTTCACGCTCTTCGCGAAGAAGCTGTTCGAGCTCAGTGATCGCGTCGCTGCTCATGGCTTGCCCTATCCTCCATCGACTAGGCGTTGTGCGATCGCCTGGCGGTCAATCTGAAACGTGCCGTTCTGAATGGCGCCCCGCAGCTTGTCGACCTTCGCCGCGTCTGCGCTCGCCGACGCCTTTTGCGCGAGCTCGAGCGCCTGCGCCGAGACGGTCACCGCGTCGCCTCCTGAGCTTGCTGCTCCCTTTGCGTCGTCTGCGTCCGCTTTCGGCGCAGCTCCCGCTGCGGCTCCCTTCTTCGCCGTCTCCGCACCACCAACGTTGAACCTGCCGTACGTGTCAACAATGCGCATCCCGGCTCCCTCGCGAAGTTCTATGCCTGCGATCAGGCAGAACGGCGGACTCGCGGCGACCTTTAGTCTTTACCCGCCTTTGTGTGGGTTTGACGTTCCCGATGGAACGCCGTGCGCGATCGCCTGCTCGATGCGGTGCGCCAACCCCAAGCCGCCACCGCGTTCGATGGACGAAGCCAGCGCGTCCACCGCCATATCTGCGTATCCGCTCGCTTTTTCGTCGCCTCCAGCGCCGCCGATCTTGGCCGCCGTCAGCAGCTGTTTGACGAGCAACGACTCGAATTCGCCGGCGGCGTGCCGCAGCTTTGCGATGCGCGGATCGGTCGCTGGCTGGCCTGCGCCCGGGGCCGCGACGATGGGTAAGATACCGTTGCTCATTCGACCACCACCTCTGCTTCGAGGGCTCCTGCACCCCGTAGCGCTTGCAGGACGCTTGCCATCTCACGAGGCGACAGGCCGAGCGTTCCCAGGGCCGACGCCACGTCCGCGAGCGTAGGCGCCGCGGGCACGTATACGATCGAGCGGTTGCCTTCGTTGGCGCTGATCTCGGTGCGCGGTGTGACCACCGTCGTCCCCTGTCCGAACGGCGCGGTAGGTTGCGAGGCCACCGGCGTTTCTTTGACGACGATCGTCAAGCTCCCGTGAACGACCGCGACGGGCGCTAGGCGAACGTCGCCTCCGGCGACGATCGTCCCCGTGCGCTCGTTGATGACCACGCGCGCGCGACGAAGCGGGATGATTTCCACGTCTTCGAGTGCGGCGACGAAGTCGACGACCCGCGTTTCGTATCCAGCCGGGAGGTGCACGGCGACCGCGCCCCCGTCAACCGCGCTCGCGCTTCCCGCGAATTTCTTGTTGATGGCTTCGACGACGCGTGAGGCCACGGTGAACCCCGGCGTGCGAAGTTCGAGCCGGAGCGCTCCGTCTGCGACGAGTGTGGTGGGCACTTCGCGCTCGACCAGCGCCCCTTCGGGGATCCGGCCGGTCGTCGTCGTTCCGCTGCGGACCGAGCTTCCGCTCGTTCCGTGCGCGTCGAACCCTCCGACGAGCAAGCTGCCCTGGCCGACCGCGTAGGCGCGCTGGTCGGCGCCCTTCAGAATCGTTTGGACGAGCACGCCCCCGGAGAGACTGTGCGCGTTGCCGATCGAAGAAACCGTGATGTCCAGCTTGGTCCCCTGCTTGGCGAAGGGCGGCAACGTGGCGGTGACGGTCACCGCGGCGACGTTGCGAAGGCGCAGCTGCGTTGGGTCCACCTGCGCTTGTACGCCGAGGCGCCGCAACATCGAGAGAACCGCCTGCTGCGCGAACGGCACGGTGATGTCGTCGCCCGTTCCGGAGAGCCCCGTGACGATGCCGAAGCCCACGAGTTGGTTGTCGCGCGCGCCGCCCACTTCGACGAGCTCGCGGAGCCGTTCGGCCCTTGCGCTCGATGACCACGAGAGGGATGCGGCGAGGGCCAAGCCGACGATGCAGACGATGAAGAGTGGTTTTCTGCGCACGGTGGGTGAGACCTCAGCCATCACAGGGGAGTGAACGTATCGATGAGCCGGGAAAGCCAGCCTTTGCGGTTCTGGTCGGCGACGTCGCCGCGGCCAGTGAACTCGATCTGCGCGTCGGCGATGCGCGTAGACGCGATCGAGTTGTCTTGCCCGATATCGGTCGGGCGGACCAATCCGGAGAGGTAAAGGTGGTACTCTTCGTTGTTGATGAGCACGACCTTCGTGCCCTCGATGAAGAGGTCGCCGTTGGGCATCTCTTTGACGACGCGCACGGCGATGTCGCCGCTCAACTGGCCTTTTCGCTCGGTGGTTCCGGAGCCGACGAAGCCGGCTTTGCTCGCGAAGTTCATCAGCTGCGTGGGATCGATGTCGGGATAGGCGCGCTTGAGAGCGGGGAGGAGACCGAGCATCCCGTCCACGTTCATGCTCGCGCTGTTGTCTCGGCTGAGATTGGTGCTCGAATCGCCCTGCGCGTCAGCGCTCTCGCTGATGTGGATGATGACGAAGTCGCCCACACGGACCGCGCGCGTGTCTTCGAGATACCCGGGATTGGCGTCGCTGAAGAGCGAGCCGGGGCTCGGCTTGGCCGACGCGTCCTTCTGGGCGTAGCCGCCGGGGCTGTAAACGCGCTGCCGCGGCGTGAACGGCTGCACGTGGCGCGGGCCGCACCCGGCGGCCGAGCCGACGGCGGCGAGAAAGAGTAGCCCGCGCCAGAGATTCATTGGCCGCCCTCGAGCGCGACCGCCTCGTCCTTGCTCACCAGGCGGGCCCGAACGACGCGCCCCGACGGACGTAGCTGCACCGGGATGGCGTCGCCCACGTCGGCGTCGGCGGCGGCGAAGGCCGCGGCGCGCACCTCGACCAAGGTCCGCCGGACGATCAACGTTAGCGCGGCGCCGCGCGCGGTGTCGTACGTGGCGCCCTCCGCAGATACGGCGAGCTCCAGTCGGACCGGAAGTCGCGCGATCACGTCGTCGCCCGCGAAAAACGACGCGATGCCGGTGGTCGCGAACGGTCCTGCCTTCTTGGGCGCGCGGGGGACGTCGACGTCGACGCGGGTCCAGCCGTCCGCGACGTCGAACGCCCGATCGGCGCGCACGGCCGTCAACGTCACGCCGCGGCCGAGCGCCTTGGGACCCAGGGCTGTCTGTACGATCGAGTTCACGTCCGAAGCGGCAAGGTGCCTTGCGCCGCGAAGGACGCGTACGGCGTCCGGCAGGGCGGGGGGAGCGGCGACCTGCTTGGCGTCCAGCGCGGCGACGATGTCGGCGCGCGTGACGAGGCGCGAGCCGCCAGCAGCCGGAGAGGGGCCGAGGTCGATCTCCCCGGCCGCCGCGTCGGCGTCGGGTACGATGTCCCGCACGTGAATGCGGGTTCCAGTGACCACAAGCTGCCGGGGCGTCGCAGCGTCGCCCGACGTTGCGCCGAGCGCGCCAGCGAGGACGAGCAGCGATGCCAGGAGGGTGCGGGCGCTCATTGGTTCTGTGTTGCGTTGCGCAACATCTCGTCGGCCGCGGAGATGACTTTCGAGTTGATCTCGTACGCCCGCTGGGTCCGGATCATCGCGACCATCTGGTCGACCACGTTGACGTTCGACCCTTCGGTGGACCCCTGCAGCAGCGTTCCGCGCCCGTCGACGGCCGGCGCGCCCGTCACCGGCTCGCCGCTGGAGGCGGTCGGCGTGAACAGGTTGTGTCCGTCCGAGCTCAGGCCGTTCGGGTTGGGAAACGTCGTGAGCTGGATCTGACCGACGCTTGTCGGGGCGTGGCCCCCCGGCTGCTGCGCGCTGACGGTTCCGTCGGCAGCGATGGTGATGCTGGTCGCGTTGGCGGGGATCGAGATGGGGGGCTCGATGGGCAGGCCGTCGTTGGTGGTCAGCCGCCGCTGTGCGTCGAGCTGAAACGAGCCAGCGCGGGTGTATGCCATCTCCCCGGTGGGCCTCATGACGGTGAAGAAGCCGTCGCCCTCGATCGCGATGTCGAGCGGGTTGCCCGTCTGCTGGAGGGTGCCCTGCGAGAACGACCGTGTCGTCGCGACGACGCGCACGCCGGTGCCGAGCTGCGTCGCTGTCGGCGCTACGTTCCCATCCGCGTTCGGGCCGGCGACGCGCGCGTTCTGATACAGCAGGTCCTCGAACTGGGCAGTCTGGCTCTTGTAGCCAGCCGTGTTCGCGTTCGCGAGGTTGTTGGCGATGGTGTCGAGCTGGGTCTCCTCGGCGGCCATCCCGGTTGCAGCGACGTTCAGCGATCGGAACATACGGAGTCACGTTGCGAGTTCGGTGCCAGTCCCGTCCGGCGTGAACGGCGGCTCCGAGAGGGCTCTCTGAGGCTCCGTAGGCCCAGGGTCGACGACCACGACCACGACCACGTACACGGCTCCGACCACAGGATCGTCGGCCCGCTGACGCTACGTCATTCCGCCGGCGCGTCCCCGCCCTGGGAGCTCGCGTCGTCGTCCGGGGAGGGCGTCGGGCTGGACGCCTCGCCGGTGGAGCCAAGTCCGCTGTCTTCGCCGGTCGCTCCCTCCGCGGCGGCGCCGTCGCCGGGGTCCTGGCCGGGGGGGAAGACGCAGTGGCCGTACGCGCAGGTCAGTCCGGCAGTGCAGTCGCTGTAACGAAGGCAGTCCGAGGCCACGCCGCAGCCGGCGGCCGCGCCGAGTGCCAGCGCGAAGCCGAGGCACACGACCCTCGTCCCGTCAAAGGTCGACACGGAGCCCTCCTTGAAGGCGCACCTGCCACAAGACGGTTCCGTCGGGCAGGTCGGAGCCCAGAAAGAAGAAGTCGGCCTCCGGGCCTACCGTGATCTGCGCCCGTTTGGAGATGGGCAGCCGATAGTTGAGGCTCGTGCACACTCCGTAGAGCGACGCCGGGGCGACGATGCCCAATAGGCCCACGTCGACCACGAAGTGGTCGCCGGCCGCGCGAGCGTATCGGACGTCCGCTCCGAACCCACTCCGCGGCTCGATTTCGGCGATCGCCGCAAACTCCAGAATGTCGTCAGGCGATTCGTCGATTCGGACGTCACCCCCCAGGCGCAGCCGGGTGCGCGTGCGCGAGAGCGCGTTCTGCGCTCCGCCTCCTTCGACGCCCGACGACGCGGCGACGCTTCCTCCGACCAAGTATTGCTGCGCGCTGGCGACTCCCTCGGTCGTTCCGCAGGCGCAGGCGGCCGCGAGCATCCAACCGGCCATCCGACCTGGGCTCACGGCTGAACCTCTGTCTCCGTCAGCGCCGTCACGACGATGTCGACCCGGCGGTTTTGCTTGCGCCCTTCCTCCGTGGCGTTGTCGGCGATGGGTCGATACTCCGCATATCCGGCGATCGACGTGCGCTCCGGCGCCATCCCCTCCGCGAGGACGACGACCATGACGGCGCCGGCGCGTGCCGTGGAGAGCTCCCAGTTCGAGCGGTAACGGCCGCTGGCGATGGGGCGGTTGTCCGTGTGGCCTTCGATGCGCACCTCGAGTCTACGGTTCTTGAGCTCGGGTGTGAGGACTTTGAACATCCGATTGGTCGCCTCTTTCACGCGTGCGTCGCCGCTGTCGAAGAACACGCCCTCGGGGAGGCGCAGCACCAGCTCCTGGCGCATCTTGATCACTTGGAGTCCCTGTAGCGCGTCGTTGTCCTCGGCCATCTTGGCGAGCGTCGTGCGCAGGTCCTCGAGCGCCGACGTGCCTTGCACGGACGGACCGCTCGTGTCGTCCGGCGTCCTGCCGCCGGCCAGCAAGCTCTCGCCATGCATGGGGAACACGTCGATGCCGACGGCCTTCGAAAAGGCCTCGGTGAATCGACCCATCTTCTTCGAATCCACCTGGGAGACGGCGAACATGACGACGAAGAACGCGAAGAGAAGCGTGATGAAATCGGCGTAGCTCACGAGCCAGCGCTCGTGGTTCACGTGCTCCGGATGCTTTTTCTTGCGCATGACTCAGGTTGCCCGCGCTTCTTTGAGGGCCTGGCCTTCGCCCTTCTTCGCTGGATGCTGGTGCAAGAACTCGCTGAGGCGTTCTCGAACGAGCTTCGGGTTCATCCCCTCTTGGATCGCGAGCACTCCGGTCAGCATCAGCTCCATGCGCTGTACTTCGTCGCGGACGGCCATCTTGATGCGGCCCGCAAACGGCAAAAATAGAATGTTCGCCACGGCGACGCCGTAGATCGTGGCGACGAACGCCGCCGCGATGCCGTGTCCGACGGCGCCGATGTCGCTCAAGTTGCTCATGACGTGAATCAGACCGAGCACGGCGCCGATGATCCCGACCGTCGGCGAGTAGCCGCCCATGGCCTCGAACACCTTGGCGCCGTCCTCGCCGTGCTCTTCGTGCTGGCCGATCGCGATTTCCATCGTCTGCCTGAGGGCGGTCGAATCCGCGCCGTCGATGGCCATCGTCAGGGCTTTGGAGAGAAACGGGTGCGACGAGCTCGAAACCACCTTCTCGAGCGCCAGGATGCCGTCGCGGCGCGCACGGTTCGCGTAGTCCACGATTTCATCCACCAGCTTCGCGGCGTCCACTTTGGACTTCTTGAACGTGGCTCCCGCTGCGCTCAAGGCGCCGAGCAACGTCGCGCCGGGGAACTGGACGATGACCGCGCCGATGGTACCTCCGACGACGATGAGCGCCGCGGGGCCACCGACCATCGAGGCCATGTGCCCGCCCTCGAGCGCATTGCCGACCAGGATGCAGAAGAGGGCGACGGCGATTCCGATGAGAGGCCCGAATTGCATCACGTGCCTCCGCGCAGCCGGATCGATCCGGGCGGGTCGCTCAAGCGTCGCGCTCGGATCGACCCGGGTGGGTCGCTCAAGCGCCGGGCGGCGGGCACGCTGGCGAAGCGCGGAGGGTCGCCCTCGAGCGTCCCCAGGCGATCGGCGCTCGGCTCCGTCATTCGGACGCGGCGCCGAAACTCGATAATCTGCTCGATGAGCTCGTCGAGCGTTTCGCGCACGATGATCTTCTCGCCGCCGATCATGAAGAGCGTCGTATCGGGAGTCGCGTCCGCCCAGCCGATGTGATCCGGATTGATGGCGACGATATGGTTATTGAGGCGCGTCAGTTTGATCACGAATCCTCCTGCCGCCGACGTGTGAGTGCGCGGGCGGTGCCGAGTGCTCGGCGGTCTTCACGCTGAGCAACCACCGCGCCAAGTCTCGAGCGCGCGTTGGCACGAGACGTGATGAGAGACCACCCGCCGGAGGACGTGATGCGCATTCTCGATTCAGTTGAACACCTACGTGCGGGCATGGACTACCACCTCGCGCGTCACAACCTTTTGACCGCGAACCTCGCTCACGTCGACACTCCGGGGTTCCGGCCGATGGACCTTCAGCGCGCGGGCGCCTTCGAGGGTGCGCTTCAAACGGCCCTCTCGGCGACGCAGCCGGGCCACATCGCGCAGCCGCACGCGGCGAGCGGCGAGGCTTGGCGAGTGACCCAGGGCACCTCGCAGGCGACCGGGCTCGATGGAAACGGCGTCAACGTCGATCGAGAGGCCGTGAAGATCGCGACCAATCAGATCCGATACGACACGCTCGCGACCCTCGTGCAAGGCGAGCTTTCCGGCCTCGCGTGGGCCGCCAACGACGGGAGGGGCGCGTGAGCAGACCAGCGCAAATCAGCGGTGTTTTCAGTGCGATGGAGATCGCCGCGTCGGGCCTCTCCGCCGAGCGTGGTCGAATGAACGTCATCGCCAGCAACCTGGCGAACGCCCGCACGACCCGCGGCGCCAACGGTCAGGCGTACCAGCGCCTGGACCCCGTTTTCGCCGCTCGTCCCATCGCCGCGGGGAGCTTCGATCCTGTGCTCCGGAGCGTGAAAGAAGTGAGCCTGGCCGGTGTTCGGGCGGACACGACGCCGGGCGAGATGGTGTACGACCCGGGGCATCCCGACGCGAATCCGCAAGGATACGTGCAGTACCCGAATGTCAACGTAGTGACAGAGATGGTCAACCTCATGACGGCGTCGCGCGCCTACGAGGCGGGTGTGACGTCGATCGAGTCCATCAAAGCGATGGCGCGCGCCGCGCTCAAGATCGGGCAGTAACCATGAGCGTTATCGCCCGGCTCGAGTCCACACCGCTCATCATGTCCGAGATGACCCGCCAGGTCGGGGCTGTCGACGGTGTGGCTGGCTCTTCTCTACAGGGTGGTCCGAACGGCGCCGCAGGCGCGTCCGGGGCGGATTCACTCGGCTCGCTCTTCACCGAGGCGCTCGACCAGGCAAACCGAGCCGACTTGTCCGCGGCGAAGAAGGTCGAGGCACTGGCGTCGGGCGCCGCGGACGATCTGCACGGGACGATGATCTCGGTGAAGGAAGCGGACATCTCCATCCGGTTGGTCGGAACGGTCCGAAACAAGATTCTCGACGCATTCCAGGAGCTTTGGAGAACCAGTGTCTGACGCGAACCCCCCCGCCACGTTTCCCCGGTCGGTGCCCGCTGCGGTGGCTCTGGCGAAGGGCTGGTTTTTCGGCCTCTCGCGTCCCGCGCGGCTTCTCCTGGCGACGACCACCGTGCTCGCGATTGCCTTCGGCGCCTTCGCGGCGTTTCAGAAGGCCAACGAGGCATACGCCCCGCTCTTCACGCAGCTCGACCGCGACGACGCGTCGGCGATCGTCGCCAAGCTCAAAGAGACCAAAGTGCCATATCGCATCGAGGCCGACGGCTCGACCATCGAAGTTCCGGAGTCGAAGGCTCGCGAGCTTCGCCTCGAGCTCGCCGGGTCGGGGCTGCCGCGCGGCGGTGGTGTGGGCTTCGAGAGCTTCGACAAGATGCGGCTCGGGGCGACGGACTTCGAACAGAGGGTGCTCTACCGCCGGGCGCTCGAAGGGGAGCTGACGCGGACCATCGGCACGCTAAGCGCGGTGGAGTCGTCGAGGGTGCACCTCGTTCTGCCGGAGAAGTCGGTCTTCATCACGCGAGGCGAGCCGGCATCGGCGTCGATCATGCTCAAGCTGCGCCCCGGCCGCGCGCTCGGCCCGTCGGAGATCGGCGGGGTGGTGCACTTGGTCGCGTCGGCGGTCCCGGGGTTGGAGTCGGATCGCATCACGGTTGTGACCACCGAAGGCACGATGCTTCACCGCCCGCACAAGTCGAATGGCGCGGGAGATGGCGACGAGGGGGACGAAGACGCACGGGTCGCCGCGCGATCGTACGAGACGTCGCTGGAAGATCGTGTGCGGGCGATGCTGGAGCGCGTGGTCGGTCCAGGGCACGCGGACGTGCGGGTCACCGCCGAAATCGACCAGGCGCGGGTCGAGCGGCTGGAGGAGCACTACGACCCGACGAAGTCCGCGCTGCGGAGTGAAGAGCAGTCGATTGAGCATGGAAGCGCCGACCCGAACGAGTCGGTGGCGGGAGTGCCGGGCGCCGAGAGCAATTTGCCGACGGGCGCCGCCAAGCCTGCCGCCTCGGCCAAGCCCGCGGCCTCCGCATCCGCCTCCGGTGCAGCGGCCCCCTCTGGTTCCCCCGCCGTTGCCGCTGCGCCGTCGGGTCCTCTGCGGGAATCGCACACACGCAACTTCGAGATCGACCACGTCTCCGAGAAGCGAACCGTCGGCGGGGGCGCGCTCAAACGCCTGACGGTCGCTGTCGTGCTCGACGGGGTGAAGGGGGACAAGGGGATGATGGTCGGAAGACCGCGCGAGGAGCTCGACAAGCTCGCGACTCTGGTGCGCAGCGCCGCCGGGGCCAGCGACGCGCGCGGGGACGCCGTGACTGTCGAGTCGATGATCTTCGCCAGCAGCGCCGATGCGCCAGCCGACGTTGCGCTGCCGCCGCCGGTCGCGCAAACGCGATGGCAGGTCCTCCAGCGCTGGGCTCCAGCGGCGGTCGGGGCGGTCTTGCTCCTCGCCTTCGCGGGAGTCGCGCTGCGGCGCGGCAAGTCGTCGAAGGGAGAGAGCGCGGTCATGGCGCTGCCGGCTGCCGATGTGCCGCCGTCGCTGGAGGGGGCAACCCATCCTCCCGCCCTCGACGCGAGCGACCTCCGCGCCCGAGCGCTGTCGCGAGCCTCGCAAGATCCGGCCACCGCGGCTCTCGTGCTGCGCTTCTGGCTCGGGACCGCGGCGCAAGAGGGCACCCGCGACGCCGCCCGCACCTAGAAGCCTGCGCTTTTCGCCGATACCGGCGCGCTGGCTTCGTCGGCCGCGCTCAAAATACGGCAGTATTCGTCGCGCGGCCGCCGAACCCATCGCTTGGTCTCGGCGAAAATCGCCAGGCTTCTAGTCTGGCCTTGGGCTGGAGCGAACCATGCCCTGTTGCGGGAGCTGTGCGTCGTTAGCGCCTATTGGGTCGCGTTGTTTCGGGCGCGGGCACGGGTCGGAATCGCAGGCACCGCTCTTGCTCCGGTGCATCACCGTGATCACCAACGCGGAGAAGGCGGTCCTGTTTCTCCTCTCGCTCGACGAGCAGGCGGCGGCCAACGTGGTGCGCGAGCTCGGCGAGCTCGAGCTCCGAAAGCTGCGCGCGGTCGCATCGACCATGCGTGAAGTCCCGGCCGGGGCGCTCGACGACACGTTTCGCGATTTTCTCCAGCGCTCGGCCAGCGCGGTCGCCGTTCCGCGCGGAGGGTTACCGTACTTGCGGCGTCTGTCCGCCGGGGCCCTCGGCGAACAGCGCGCGCGGGAGATCTTCGAAGACGGTGTGACCAGCCCCCTCGCGCGGCTCGAAGGAGCTCCCTCCGACGCGGTTGCGGCGCTCCTCGAGAAAGAGCCCCCGCAGCTCGTCGCGGCCGTCCTCGCCCGAATGGACCCCAGCCACGCCGCCAACATCTTGAGCGCGATGACGCCCGAGCGCCAATGCACCGTCGTCCGACATGTCGGCGCGATGAAGGAGCTGCCGGCGAAGGTGCTCGAGGACATCGCGCAGGCTCTCGCCAACGAGCTGCCGACGGCCGACGCGTCCACATTGGTCAGCGTCGACGGTGTCGCGAAAGCTGCCGAGCTCCTCAAGGCTGCAGGTCGCGAGACGTCCACGGCCATCTTGAGCGCGATTGAAGCGAACGACGTGGCGCTCGCCGGCGAGGTTCGCCAAGCCATGTTCACGTTCGAAGATCTGCGCCGGCTCGACTCGAAGGCGATGCGCGAGCTGCTCCGGGAGGTCCCGAGCGAACGGCTCACGACGGCGCTGAAGGGCGTCTCGCAAGAGCTCCTGAACGCGGTCTTCGGCGGTCTGTCGCAGCGCGCGGCCGAGCTGCTCCGCGACGATCTGGAGCTCCTCGGCAAGGTCAAGAAGAGCGAGCTCGACCAGGCGCGTCGCGAGATCGTCGAAGTCGCCCTGCGCCTCGAGTCCGAAGGGCGCATCGATCTCGGAAGGGAGGGCGAGTGAGCAAGCCGAAGCCAGGGGCGCTCTTCATCCAGGCCTGGGTCGGATCGGAAACGACAGACGCAGTGCGAAGGCCGTCATGGATCGCGCGCAGAATGTCGACCCGCCCGCCGACCCCCAGCGTCGCGCCGGCCGCGCCGATCCCCAGTGTTGCGCCGGCGGGAACGATTGCCCCGGCGGAGCCCACCGAACAACCGGTGTCGATCGTCTCGATGTCGCAGCCGCCACCGCCCGCGGCGGTTCACATCGCCACGTCCATGGCCCTCGCGCAGGTCTCTGACGAAAATGCGGCCCTGCGAGCGCAGATCACCGAAATGGCCGCGACGATGGCCCGGTTGCGGCGGGAGGTGCTCGCCGCCAGCGAGGGGGAGCTCGTCAAGCTGGCGCTCACGGTCGCCGAGCGCGTCGTCGGCCGCGAGCTGACGACCGACCCCACGCTCGTCGTCGCCTGGGCGCGTGAGGCCGTCGAGTCGCTCGCCGCAAAAGACGGCGTGGTGATCGCGGTCGCGCGGGACGTTCGCGACGAAGTTCCCGCGAGTGCCTGGGGCGAAGTGGGCGTCGAGCACCGCATGCAGACCGACGCGCTTCTTGCGCGCGGCGGGGTCGAGGTGCGCACACCCGAAGGCACAGTGGCGACGGGAGCGGCGGCAAGGCTCGCGGCGGTCTCGCAGGCGCTCGGGGTAGGGGAGTCGTGAGCACCGCTCCGCCCCTGCGTGTCGATCTCGGCGCCCACATTCTTCGCGCCCGCGCCGCCGCCGGCCCGTGCGCCGAAGGGCAAGTGCGCGAAGTCATCGGCGTCCTCGTCGAAGTGGAAGGACTGGCGGCGCCGATCGGAGCGCAGCTCGAGGTGCGCTCGTGCGACCCCCGCCTGCTGCTCGAGGTGATCGGGTTCCGTCAGGGCCGCCTGCTCGCCGCACCGCTGGGTCCGACGACGGGAATCGTCCCGGGCGCGCGCGTCCGGGTGAGCCCCCAGGCGAACACCGTGGCCGTCGGTGACGCGCTGTTGGGCCGGGTGATCGACGCCTTCGGGCAGCCTCTCGACGGACTGCCCGCTCCGGAGGTCGACGCAATCGCGCCGCTGCACGCGCAGCCCCCGTCGCCGTTCACGCGACGTCCAGTGCATCAGGCCCTCGAGACGAGGGTACGCGTGATCGACGCTCTCTTGCCGCTGGGACGCGGTCAGCGAATCGGCCTATTCGCGGGTACGGGTGTGGGCAAGAGCACGCTCTTGGGAATGCTCTGCCGCCACAGCAATGCGGATGTCATCGTCGTCGGTCTCATCGGCGAGCGAGGGCGCGAAGTGGGCGACTTCGTGCGCGGCGTCCTAGGCAAGCAGGGGCTGGCGCGCTCGGTCGTGGTCGCGGCGACGGGCGACATGCCTCCGCTGGTCCGCGCGCGCGGTGCGGTGCGCGCCACGGCGATCGCCGAGCACTTCCGAACGCAAGGCAAGTCCGTACTGCTCCTGATGGACTCGGTCACGCGGTACGCGATGGCGTTGCGCGAAGCTTCGCTCGCCGCCGGCGAGCCACCGCTGACGAAGGGGTACACGCCGACCGTGTTTGCCGCGCTGCCTTCGCTTCTCGAGCGCGCCGGAAACGACGCGGGACCCGGTTCGATCACCGCCGTCTACACGGTGCTCGTCGAAGGAGACGACTTGAGCGATCCGATTGCGGACGCCGTTCGCGGCATTCTCGACGGCCACATCGTCCTGTCGCGCCGCCTTGCCGACCGCGGCCTCTTCCCCGCGATCGACGTTCTTCGCAGCGTTTCGCGCGTGGTGCACGACATCTGCGCGCCGGACCACCTCGAAGCAGCGGCGCGTGTCCGCGACGCTATGGCGACCTACGCCGAGGCCGCCGACCTCATTCAGATCGGGGCGTACGTTTCCGGGAGCGATCCGCGGGTCGACGCCTCGCGAGAGGCGATGCCGCGCATCGAAGCTCTGATTCGGCAAAAGCCCGAGGAGGCCGTCTCGCGCGCCTCGGCGCTTCACGCGTTGCGCGGGGCCATGGGAGGCAAATCGTGAGCTCGCGTTTGCGTCGTGTACGGCGGCTGGTGGAGTTGGGTGAGGACGCGATGAAGGCCGCGCGAGCCAGCGCGGCAGCTGCGGCGCGTGCGGTGGCCGACTCGCGCCGGCAGGCAGAGCGAGACGAGCACGCGTGGTCGGAGGCAGCGCAGCGCTTTGGAACCGGCGTGTCGCGAGCGTCCGACCTCGACGAGCAGGCGGCGCACCTTCGCACCTTGCGGCTCCGTGCGGACGGGACCGCGCGGCAGCTCGATCGTGCGATCGCGGAAGAGCGCCGCTGCGCAGCCGCGGTCGTCAAGGCCGCGATGGACCATCGAAAGCTGGAGCTCTGGCGCGATCGGATCGTCGCGGGAGAGCGCGAAGAGGAGAGCCGGCGAGAGCGGCGAAACACCGACGAGCTAGCGGCGCGCGGGGCGAGGGCGAAGCCATGAGCGGTCCGCTTTTCTTTCCCACGGGGACGACCAACGGCACGCCCGCCGAGGCGCCGGCCACCGCGCCCAAGGGAACCCCGGTGGATGCGCGTGGCGAGGCATTCGACTTCGCGGCCCTGCTCAGCGCCGGGGTCACCGCCGCGGCCGATGAGGGGCGGTCCGCGTTCGACGGCGCGGCCCAGAGCGTCGGCCAAGCCGCGCCGTCGGCCCCAGGTGCGCTGCCGGCGCCCCAGGGGCGCGGCACGCGTCGCGAAGCCCGCGATCGGGGGTCTCCCCAAGTCGCGGCCGCGCCCGTCGCGATGGTCGTGCTCGCGCCCGTGGCCTTGTCGCCGGGGTGGCTCCCGGTTGGTCGTCCGGCGATTGGACCTGCTCCTCGACAGGATACGGCGCCGTCCCATGCGGGCGCGCCCGCCTCTGCCGCGACGCCGGCGCTCGTGGTCGCGCCTCCACCCTCGAACGGCATCGCCGTGCCCGCGGCGGTTGGCCCCGCGGTGACGACCCCAGCGAGGGAGCTCGCGTCCCCGGCTACGAGCGTTCCCGCGACTGCGCCCGCCACGACGACGGAGACTTCGACCGCGCCCGCCGTGGCGATGGCGACGGTGCGCGCGCGTTCGACCGCCGGCGCGCCCCTGGTGGCGAGTCAGAATGCCGCCGAGAGTGCAGCTCCTCCCGGGCCGCCAGCGCCTGGCAGATCCACCACCACGACCACGGCCGCCCACGCGACCGGCAGGCCCGTCGCGACCCGGGCTCCGACCACGACCCCAGTCCGCGCTGCGACGACCGTCGCCGGCGCGACCACGAGCGCGGTCCCTGGCGTGACCACGAGCGCGGTCCCTGGCGCGACCAGGAGCGCGGTCCCCGGCGCGACCACGATCGCCGTCCCCGGCGCGACCCCAGTCCGCGCTGCGACGGCAGTTCCCGGCGCGCCCGCAGCCGGCATCGCGACGCTGACCGAGACCGGGACCGGGACGACGCCCGCGACCGCGTCCAACGCTCGACTTGCTCCGGTTGCTCCGGCCGATGGCTCCGTGGCGTCGCGCACTCCCGCCCTCGCCTCACCGCGCGTTGCCTCCGCGGCCATTCCACACGCTCGGGTTCCCTTCGCCGGACAGGCGTCGCCCGCGGTGGGGTCGAAGGCGCCGAGCGCGGGGACCCCGGTGGGCGCCGGCGATCGAGAGGCCCCCTCGCCCGTGCTTCTTGCCGCCGACAGCGCGGTAGCACCGCCGGTGGTCACGTCTCCTCCGGCCGCTGCGGCTCTGTCGGCCGACGCCGATGTCGCTGTCGCCGACCAGCCGATGGTCGCCGTCGCTCCCTTGCCGACGACGGCCGCGGCGAGCGTCGATGTCGTCGCGCTCGCGCAGCCCATCGAGATTGACCCGACGGCGCACGAGCCGGCGACAAAGGCCGACGCCGTCTCGCTCGAACCGCCTCCGGCTGCTGCCACGACCCGGTCCCAAGGCCGCGTCGTGATGGCGGACGCGGCGCCCGCGAAGAATCCGGGCGTTTCCGCGCTGACCTCCGTTGGTCAACCCGTCGCGCCTGCCGCTGCCCACGTCGCAGTCCCCGGCAGGCCCGCGCGCGCCGACCATGCCCCGGCCGGCGTCGACGGCGCGCCTGCAGCCCCCGCTGCCGTTCGGTCGAAGATCGGCGATGGGACGGCGGCTCTTCCGGACCGCGCCAGTCCTGCGCCGAACGCACAGCCCGCAGCGGCGTTGGAGGTCGCGCCCGTGGATGCCGCCGGTCCCGCCAAGTCCGTGACGGTCGTCACCAAAGCGACGCCGGCTGCCACCGTACCCTCTGCTGCGGTGGGAGCACGACTGCGGGATGCGCTCGTGTCGGTAGCCAACCACGCGGTACTCCGCGGTGACGCCACCGGGCAGATCGACGTACCAGAGCTGGGGCGCATCGCGGTCCGCGCCCACAGCACCGGCGCAACGGTGGACGTCGCGGTGACGGCGGAAGGGCAGGATGCGCGCGCAACGCTGCGCGGGCACTTGAGCGCGATGACGGCCGATCTGCACGCGGCCGACGTGCCCGTCGGGCGGCTCACCATCGACGGAGCGAGCGCCGCGTTCGGCGACTCCCTGGGATCGTCGATGTCGTCACCGGATCGCGGCAGTGGCACTGGCGGCGATTCGCCGCGGGACAACCGCCGGCAGTCCGACGGCGACATGCCGCCGGCGGTCGTCGAAGCGGTCTTGCCGCGCCGGGTCCGGATCGTGCTTTAGCGATAGGACACACCCGCCATGACCTCTCCCATCAACTCCACTTCGCAGCTGACCGCCGCATCGAACCCGTCGGCGACCGCCGCCGCGGGCGCGTCGGCACCTTCGCTCGGCACGAACGATTTCCTCAAGCTGCTCATGGCGCAGCTTCAGAACCAAGACCCCTTGGCTCCGACCGACGGCACCCAGTTCGTCACCCAGCTCGCGCAGTTCACGCAGGTGCAGCAGACCGTCGCCCAGTCGACCAGCCTCAGCACCATTTCCACGCAGCTCCAGGGGATGTCGAACTCGAACGCGTCGGACCTCGTCGGGAAGACCGTCACCGTGCAAGGCAGCGGCATGAATTGGGACGGAACGTTCGCCACCACCGCCAACGTGACCCTCGCGGGATCCGCCCAGCAGGTGAACGTGACGATCAAGGACGCACAGGGCAACGTCGTGCGGACGATGAAGCTCGGCGCCGTCGCCGCGGGCACGCTTCCCATCACGTGGAACGGAGCCGACGATTCGGGGACGCCTGCGCCCGCGGGCTCGTATTCGGTCGGCGTCACCGCCACGGACGCGAGCGGTCAGAGTGTCAACGTGTCTCAGTCGGTGGCCGGCGTGGTCACCAAAATTTCGTACGATCAAGGGTATCCGGCGCTCACCCTCAGCTCGGGTGCGGTCGCGCCGGTGTCGCAACTCGTGAGCGTCGGCGCTGCGCCGGCGACTCCGTGAGCGACGGCAACTAGGAGGAAGGTCAATGTCGATTCTCAATGCGATGTACGCGGGCGTTTCGGGTCTGGATGCCGAAGGAGAGGCGCTTGGCGTCATCGGCAACAACGTCGCGAACTCGAATACGGTCGGCTTCAAGCAGTCGCGAGCCGTCTTCGAGAACGTGATGGGCTCGGCGATCGGCGACCCGAACGCGATTGGCGCGGGCGTGCGCATGGATCGCGCGCAGCAGATCTTCGCGCAGGGAAGCATGCTCAACACCGGACAGGCCACCGACCTCGCGATCTCCGGAGACGGCTTCTTCGTCGTGCACGGGAACGTCGACGGCGAGACCGGTGACTTCTACACGCGCGCCGGGCAGACGTCGCTCGACAAGAACGGCACGCTCGTGAACCCCGACGGGCTCGCGCTGCAAGGCTACAAGATGCTTCCGAGCGGCCAGCTCTCGTCGCAAATCGGCTCCCTCACGCTGCAAACGGCGGCGCTCTCGCCCAAGCCGACGACCGCGCTGAACGTCACGGCGAACCTCGACGCGAACGCGACGCCTCCCGCCACGCCGTGGGATCCGCAGAACCCCGCGACCACCAGCAACTTCTCGACGACCCTCACCGCGTACGATTCGCTCGGCAACTCGCATCAGCTGAGCGTGTACTTCGAGAACACGGGCACCAACTCCTGGAACTACCACGAGGTCGCCAACGGCGGCGAAGTCCAAGGCGGCACCGCCGGCCAGAACGTCGAGTTCGGCTCGGGCACGATGACCTTCAACTCGAACGGCGCGCTGCAGGCGGTCACGCCCACGGGCGGCTCGGTGACCTTCAATGGTGCGCAGGCCCAGACCATCGGGCTCAACCTCGGGACCCCGATCGCCGGTGGCGGCACCGGGCTCGACGGAGCGACGCAGTTCGGCAACCCCAGCGTCGTGTCGTCGCAGGGTCAAGACGGATACGGCTCGGGCGACTTGAGCGGCGTGAAGATCGGCCAGGACGGCACGGTCAGCGGCGTTTACACGAACGGGCAGACCGTCGCGGTCGGCCAGCTCGCGGTGGCCAAGTTCGCTTCGAACGACAACCTCGCGCAAGCCGGAAACAACGTTTGGGCGGCCACGCAGGGCTCGGGAGATCCGGCGCTCGGGGCGGCGGGCGGTGGAGGCCGTGGGGCGATCGTCACCGGCTCGCTCGAGCAATCGAACGTCGACATCGCCGCGCAGTTCGTCGACCTCATCGCGCACCAGCGATCCTTCCAGGCGAGCTCGAAGACCATCACGACCGCCGATCAGATGCTGCAAGACCTGATGCAGCTCAAGCAGTAAGCAAACCTTCCCCTTCCTCCCATGAGCGACACCAAAGACAAGCAGCAGGCAGCCCCCGCGCGCGCGGGCGGACCATCCGTCGTGGGCATGGTGCTGCCGGCGGTGTTCGCTGCCGCGGCCGCGTTCGGGGGTGCGAAGTTCGCCGGCGGACATCACGCGAGCGCCGCCGAGGTTCCGGAGCACGCCTCGCCCGCCGCGGCCGCTCCGGGGCCCACTCTGGCCCTCGAGCCGTTTCTGCTGAGCATCGCCGATGCGAACAAGAAGGCGCACGCGATGAAAGTGGCCATCGCGATCGAGTTCGACGCGAAGGAGAAGGAAGAGGGCCTCAAAGCGCTGACGCCGCGGATTCGCGACGGGACGCTCGGCTTTCTACGGACCGTGCCTTACGAAGAGGTGATCGATCCCGCGGGAGGCGAGAAGATGCGTGCGGAGATGCTAGAGCACCTTCGCGCCGGCGGAGTTCCCACCGCCGAACACGTCCTCATCACGGATCTCGTCGTCCAATGAGTGACGCAGGCAAGCTGCTGCGGTTCGCGGCCGAGGGGGGACGTGTCCGGCGCGCTGCCGCGGCCCTCGAGCAAGCGAGCCCGCAGCTCGCCTCGGCGCTCCGCCGCTCGATGCCGTTTCTCGGACGTCACGGGACGCCCGTGGCGCTTTGCTTCGCTCGGGCGATCCCCATCGGCGAGCTGCTCGGCGATTTACCTCGCCCGATGCACGCCACCCATGTGGCCGTCACGCCGGGTGGCTCGCGCGGCGCGGTCATCCTCGACGCCGGCGCCATCGCGATGGTCCTGGACGGAGTGCTCGGTGGTGACGGAACGGCTCCGCCGCAGCTCGATCCGGCTGGACTGAGTCCGCCGCAGGTGGCGCTCGTCTCGCGCGTCGTCGACGGCGTGGTCCGTTCTTTTTCGGAGGTCCTCGCTCGCCGGTTCAGCGTGGCGCTCCAGGTGAGCGCGCCCGACAGCGACGACGCGAGCTCCGAGACCGCTCCGGTCGTGTGCAGCTTCGAGCTCGGGGCCGGTGCGCAGATCGGCCGGGTGATGCTTCTGATCGCCAAAGAGGCCTTGGTTGGCGGTGCCGAAGAGCGGCGTGACACACCGCCGAGCGCCGTCGATCCACGCGTCGCGGATGTGGTGGAGCAGGTGGAGATCGATTTGGTGGCGGAGCTCGCGCGCATGAAAATGAGCCTGGGGCACCTCTCGAGCCTGCGGGTTGGCGACACGATTCGGCTCGACGTCCCGGTGGGAGGCGCGATCAACGTTCGCGCCGACGGGCGCGTGGTGCTGCGGGGCCACCCCACGACGAACGCCGGGCAGATCGCCATTCGCATCGCGAAGTAGGGCGAGCGCGCCGTCGCATCGAGTCTGCGGGTCATGCGCTCCGTCCGTGGGCGCGCCGGCTCCCGCTCTCGGATGGCGAATTAGACCGAGCTCGACGCTCCCCGCAACTTTCGATCCGGTGTCCATGAGAGGCAAGACTTGCCGTTCAGCCTCCGAGTTGCGATCGAGAGCATCGGGGGGGCGGCCCCGAGCGACCGGATCTCGCCCCGTCGCGAATGGGAGGCGGCAGCGAGCCTTCGATCGGAGATCCAGAGCCGATGAAGCGCGGTCACGAGCCTTAGAACCGTGCGTCGGAGCCTCTGGGTCGCCAAAGAGAGCGGACGCGACTCGATCAAGAGCCCATCGATCGCGATCCAGAGCGAACCGGACGAGGCCCTGAGCCTCTGGATCGCGGTGATGAGCTTCTCAACCGCGATTCAGAGCGGATGGGACTCGATCCTGAGCTTCTCAACCGCGACCCGGAGCGGAGCGGGCTCGATCCTGAGCTTCTCAACCGCGACCCAGAGCGGAGCGGGCTCGATCCTGAGCCTCGCGATCGCGGTCCAGAGTGAATCGAACGAGGCCAGTCCCTTCTCGAACACGATCGAGAGCGCATGGATCGCGATCGACAGCGTCTGAATCGCGATCCAGAGCGGATGGATCGCGATCGACGGCGTCTGAATCGCGGTCCAGAGCGGATGGATCGCGATCAACAGCGTCTGAATCGCGGTCCGTAGCGTCTGAATCACGATCCAGAGGGGGTGAATCGCGATCCAGAGCGTATGGATCGCGATCGACGGGGTCTGAATCGCGGTCCAGAGCGAATCAGACGAGGCTAGTCCCTTTTCGAACGCGATCGAGAGCGTCTGAATCGCGGTCCGTAGCGTCTGAATCACGATCCAGAGGGGGTGAATCGCGGTCCAGAGCGAATCGGATGCGGTCGTGAGTGGGAGAAGGGGTTCCTTCGCTTCCACAACGCCGACATGAGCAGCGGTCGTGGCCAGAGGCAAGCGCTCCGCAGAATGAGCAGCCCGCCTCGGCACGTTCGTTGAAAGGAGACCCGTCCATCCATGAGCTCTCCCGAGAAACCAGAATCCCCCACCGTCGATGCCGCGCTCGCGCGCGTCAGCTCTCTCGACCTGCTGCAAGACGTCGAAGTGGAAATCACGCTCGAGATCGGGCGGCGTCGCCTGCGGATCGCCGATGTCTTGAGGCTTGCCAACGGCCAGACCCTCGAGCTGACCAAGTCCGCCGGCGAACCTCTCGACATTTTCGTCAACGGCCGCCTCTTGGGAAGGGGCGAAGCCATCGTCATGGGCGACCGCTACGGCGTTCGGATCACCGAAATCGTGGCGCCCACCGCGCGGGGCGAGTCGTGACGCGTGCTCGCTCGGTCGCCATGGCCGTGGCGCTCGCCGCCACCGTGCTGACGCAGAAGGCCGGCGCTCAGCTCGACCTACCTCGCGATACGTCCTCCGCCACGCCCGACAGCGCAACCCCCCTCGCCCTTCGCCCGAGCAAGCCCCTGGAGCTCTCGCCGCAGCCGCAGCCCGTGGGGTTCGCCTGGAAAGTCGTCGCGGTTCTCGTCACCCTCGGCGGCGCCGCCTTTTACCTTCGGAAGCGCTCTCTGCCCAAGCGCGTCGACGCCGGGGAGCTCACGATCGTTCGCCGCGCGCCCATCGGCCTGCGCAGCGAGCTGCTCGTCGTGAACGTCGAAGGGCAGCGCCTGCTCATCGGCGTGACGCCACACTCGATCCAGAGCCTCGCGGTTCTCGACGCCGAGGAAGCAGGAGCCCCGGCCGGCGTCGAGGCGTCCGGCCCGGAGCCCGTCGCGCTGGGCGATCGATTCGCCGCGATGCTCAAAGCGGCCGAGCCCCGTGACGTTGCGCGCGCGCCGGAAGGTCATCGCGCCGATCCCCCAGATGCGGCGCGAGACGCGGCCCTGACCGGGCAGGCGCGAGGCCTCGTAGGCCTGCGGAGGCGCGGATGATCCCGGACTTGAGCGCGATCAATGCGCCGGGGCTCTCGCCCCAGCTCAAGATCCTTGCGCTCCTCACGATCCTGTCTCTTCTTCCGGCCATCGTCCTCACGATGACCTCGTTCACCCGCGTGGTCATCGTGCTCGGCTTCGTGCGGCAAGGCATCGGCACCCAGCAGACGCCTCCGACGCAAGTGATCGTCGGGCTCTCCCTCTTTCTCACTTGTTTCACCATGGCGCCGGTGCTCTCCGCCATCGCGCACGACGCGTACGAGCCATACGCGGCGGGCACCATCAGCGATGTCCAGGCCCTCGAGCGGGCGAGCAGCCCGCTGCGGTCGTTCATGTTGCGCCAAACCCGCGAAGCCGACCTGGCGCTCTTCTACTCGGCGACGCGGTTGCCCCTCCCGAAGACCGAAGAAGAAGTGCCGATACGCATCGCGGCGCCAGCGTTCGTGGTGAGCGAGCTCACGACCGCGTTCCAGATGGGGGTCCTCGTCCTTCTTCCGTTTCTCGTGATCGACCTCGCCGTCTCTTCGATCCTCATGTCACTGGGCATGATGATGGTCCCGCCGACCACCATCAGCCTGCCGATCAAGCTCCTGCTCTTCGTCGTGGCGGACGGGTGGCACCTGCTGGTCGGCTCATTGTTGAGGAGCTTCGCGTGAACCCCGATCAGGCGGTAACGCTCGTCGCCGCCTTGCTTCGCACGACGCTGGTCGTCACGGGGCCGCTCCTTGCGGTGTCGGTCATGGCGGGCGTCTTCGTGGGAATCGTACAGACGGCGACCCAGGTGAACGAGGCGAGCATCAGCTTCGTGGTCAAGGTCGTGGCCGTGATCGCCGTCGCAGCCGCCGTCGGGTCGCCGCTCGCGACGTACGTGCTCGATTACACGCGCGCAAACCTGGCCGCGATCGCGAACGTCGTGCACTGATGCTTTTGCAACGCCTGATCATGACGAACGCCGCGCTCTTCGCGCTCGCAGCGAGTCGCATCGCCGGGTTCGTCGTCGTCTCCCCGTTTCCCGGGGGAAATGTGAGCAGGACGCAACGGGTCACACTGGTGGTCGTCCTCTCCTGGGTGGCGATGGCATTCGCTCCGGCCGCCGCAGTGCCCCGGGAGCTGAGCCTCGAGCTCGCGGGGCAGGCGATGCTCGAGCTCGGGTGCGGCATCGTCGTCGGGGTCGCCTTTCTGTTCGTCTTCGCATCGGCCGAGGTTCTGGGCGCTGTGCTCGGCCAGATGACCGGACTCTCGTCGCCGTCGGTCCTCAACCCGACGATGGACGCCCCCGAGACGGCCGTCGGTCGTGTCGTCGGACTGTGCGCCATGCTGGTGGCGCTCTCTGCGGGCGTGCATCGGGTCGCACTGGGCGGACTGCTTGAGTCTTTCCGGGCGCTGCCGGTCGGCACGGCGGCGGTGCTCGGCGCGCCGATCTTGCGCTTCGTCGACTTGGGCACCGACGCATTCGTCGTTGGCGTGCGCCTGGCCACGCCCGTCGTAGGAGTGGCGCTTCTCGTGCAGCTGGCGCTCGCGATGGTGTCGCGCGCCGCCCCCTCGGTTCAGATCTTCAGCGTCGGGTTCGGGGTGCTCTTCACCAGCGGCATCGTCAGCATGCTCGCCTGTCTCGACGACATGACCTCGGGTCTGACGGCGCACTTCGCGTCGCTCGCACCGTTCATCGATCAGTCGCTCGCCGCCATGCGAAGATGAGCTCGCAGCAAGGCGAGAAGCAGTTCGAGCCCACCGCGCATCGCCGCGAGGAGTTTCGCAAGCAGGGGCGCTTCCCTCGGGCACGGGACGCGGCGGGCGTCGCGGCGACGATGGCGGTCACCGGAGCGCTCCTGGGCTCGCGCGCAGGCATCGGCAAAGCCTTGGACCGCCTGTTCGCGGCTTCCTATGGCGACATCGGCGCGCTCGCTCACGGCGGTTCTGGCGACGCATTTCGCTTCGCCGGCGAGGCCCTCCTCACGATTGCCGGCCCCGCGTGCGTCGCCGCGTGCGTCGCGGCCTCGGTTGCCGGTCTCGCGCAGACCGGTCTGCGATTGAACTTGGACGCGGTCGGGTTCAAACCCGAGCGGCTGGACCCCGTCGCACGACTCCGGCAGATCGCGTCGCCCAAGCAAGCGGTCGTCGAGATGCTCATGAGCATCCTGCGCGTCGGTGTGGTCGGGTACGTTGCCTACCGCGCGGCGCTGATCGAGCTGCCCGGGCTGCTGGAGCTGGCGCGGACGTCGGTCGATGTCGCGATACCTCGTCTCGTGGATGCCGCCGTGCACATCGTGCTGAATGCCGCAGGTGTGCTCGCGGCCATCGCCGCCATCGACTACGCGCAGAGCCGCTTCCGTCTCTCCCAAGAGATGAAGATGACGCGTCAGGAATTCATGGAGGACATGCGCCAGAACGAGGGCGATCCGAAGATCAAGGCGCGCATGAAGGCGCGCGCGCGCGCGCTGGCGAAGAAGCGTGCGCTTCAGAACGTCAAGAAGGCCGATGTGGTCGTCACCAATCCGACGCACGTCGCCGTCGCTCTGCGCTACGACGAAAAGGACGCCGCGCCGGTGGTGTTGGCCAAAGGGCACGACGACGTGGCGCTGCGCATCCGAGCCGAAGCCCGTAAGTTCGGAATTCCTATCCTGGAAAACCGGCGGCTTGCGCGCGCTCTCGACGCCGAGGTGCCCGTCGGCCACACGATTCCCGTAGCCCACTTCGCGGCGGTCGCCCGAGTCCTGGCCTTCGTCTTCCGGCTGCGCGGCGGACGAAAGCGCGGCACGCGCCGTGCGTAGTGTCGCCTCGTGGCGGCTGAGGCATTCGTAGCACCCAAGGGGCGGAAGTGGGATGCGGTGGTGCCGCTCGGCATCATCGGCATCGTGCTGATGATGGTGCTGCCGCTGCCGCCGCAGCTGCTGGACCTTCTGCTGGCTTTCTCGTTGGCCCTCGCCGTCGGCGTCTTCCTGACGGCGCTCTTCATCGAGGAGGCGCTCGAGTTCAGCGCATTTCCCGCGTTCGTTCTTATCGCCACGCTCTTGCGGCTGAGCCTCAACGTCGCGACGACGCGTCTCATCCTGCTGCACGGCGGCGAGGGGCAGGGGTCGGCCGGCTCGGTGGTGGAGGCGTTCGGACGCTTCGTCGTGGAGGGCAACGTCCTCGTCGGTCTCGTCGTCTTTCTCATCCTGACGGTCATCAACTTCGTCGTGGTGACCAAGGGCGCCGGGCGCGTCGCCGAAGTGGCCGCCCGATTCACGCTCGACGCGATGCCCGGCAAGCAGATGGCCATCGACGCCGACCTGTCGTCCGGGGCGATCACGAGCGAGCAGGCGCGCGCGCGCCGAAAGGGCCTCGAGCGCGAGGCAGACTTCTACGGCGCCATGGACGGCGCCAGCAAGTTCGTCCAAGGCGACGCCGTCGCCGGCCTGCTCATCACCGGGATCAACCTCACCGGCGGGCTGATCCTCGGCGTGATGCGCGGAATGGACCTCGCCAAGGCGGCCGAAACGTTCTCCGTGCTGACCGTCGGCGACGCGCTCGTGTCCCAGCTTCCGGCGCTCCTCGTGTCGGCGGCCTCCGGCATCGTTGTGACCCGAAGTGCGACCGGCGACCAGATCGGGCGGGCGTTCGCGCAGCAGCTGATGGCGAGGCGTCGACCGGTCGTCATGACCGCCGGAATTCTGACGGTGCTCGGTCTGATGCCCGGGATGCCGTTGTTCCCGTGCTGGCTGCTGGCCGGTGGACTCGTGCTTCTGGCACGGCGCGCATCGAAGACGACGGAGGCGGCGGCGGTCGCGAAGAGTGCGATTGAGTCTGCTGCCGACAAGAAGCGCAATCCTGCCGAGGAGGTCGACGCCGCGCTCGCCCTCGACTTACTCGCGCTGGAAGTGGGCTACGAGCTGGTGTCGACCGTCGACGCGAGTCGAGGCGGCACGCTGCTCGATCGAATGGCGGTGCTGAGGCAGCAGGTCGCCCGCGACTTGGGCATCGTCGTGCCACCGGTGCACGTCAGCGACAACCTTCAGCTTCCGCCGGGTGCGTACCGCGTTTTGATCATGGGCAACGAGATCGGTTCGGGCCAGTGCAAGGCGGGGCGCCTCCTGGCCATCGACCCGACGGGCGGGTCGTCGCCGCTCGAAGGCGAGCGCACGGTGGACCCGACCTTCGGCATGCCCGCGACGTGGGTGGCTCCACGCGACAAGGAGCTTGCCGAGGCGCTTGGCTACACAGTCGTCGACCACGCGACGATCATCGCGACGCACCTCGGCGAGCTGCTTCGCACCAACTCGTACAAGCTCCTCGGTCGCCAGGAGGTCCAACACCTGCTCGACCTCCTGGCGCGGGCCGCGCCGAAGCTCGTCGACGACGTGGTTCCGAACTTGCTCTCACTCGGAGACGTGGTTCGCGTCATGCGCAACTTGGTCCGCGAGGGAGTGTCGGTCCGCGACACGCGGACGATCCTCGAGTCGCTCGCGGAGCTGTCCGCCCAGACCAAAGATCCGGAGCAGCTCACGGAGCTCGTACGAGAGCGCCTGGGCGCTCACATCACGTCACGCCTCCGCGGCACCGACGGATGCGTCACGGCCCTGGCGCTGGACCCGCGGCTCGAAGAGGTCCTTCGCCGCTCGCTGCGCGACATCGCGTCCGGGGCCGGCGGCGCGCTCGATCCCGAGGTCCTGCGCGGGCTGACGGCCAACGCCGAAAAGGCCGTGGCCAAGGCCGGCGCGACGTCGATTCCATGCATCATCGCGCCGCCCGATCTGCGCCGCTACGTGCGCGCGATCTTCGAGCGAAAGCTTCCCAATGTCGTCGTCGCTTCGTTCCGCGAGGTCGACGCCACCGTGCCGCTGCGCATCATCGAGCGGCTGTCCGTCCAGTAGTCCGCGATATCGAGAGGTAAAGGAGTCGAATATGAGCCCCCAGCTCTTCCGTGGTCGAAACGTAGTGGAGGCGCACCGCGCCGCCCTCGAGCAGCTCGGCCCCGAGGCCGTCGTGCTGACCACGCGGTCCGTGTCCCGCCCCGGTATCGGCGGTTGGTTCGGTGCTTCCGACATAGAGCTCGCCGCGACGCTTCCACAGCCCGCGCGAGGCGCGGCTTCCACCGGCGAGCCGCACGGGCTCTTCGCGCCAGGCGCGTACGAGGCCGCCACGGCGTCGCCGAAGTCCGCGTCCGACGTCGCCGCGCTTCGGGCGGAGCTGAAAGGAGACCTTCGTTCTCTCAAGACGATGCTCGCCAAGTCCGGAGATTCCGGGGACCTGGCCGCGGAGATCGCGCAGCTTCGCGAGCTCGTCGAGGGCCTCGCCGGCGCGAAGCCGGGACGCGACAAGGTGGCGGCGGCGCTTCGCGCGCTCGGCATCGAAGGCCCGGCCGTCCAGGCGGTCGTCCGCGCCCTCAAAGGAAGACCCTATGACGAGGCCGCGCTTCGAGAAGAGCTGGCCCGCCTGCTTCCGGCGACGGCATGGCCGCTCGACGGCGGCCCCGTATTGCTCGCGGTCGTCGGCCCGAGCGGCGTCGGAAAGACGACGACCGCGGCGAAGCTCGCGGCCCGCGCGCGCATCGACGGCAAGAGCGTGACGCTGGTTGGTTGCGATTCGTTTCGCGTCGGCGCAGCGGAGCAGCTCGCCTGCTACGCGGACCTGATGGGGGCAGACCTGGCCACTGCCCGCTCGTCCGACGAGCTTCGCGCGATCATTGATTCGGCGCGGACCGACGTGGTGATGGTCGACACGTCGGGTCGCCCGCCCACCGCCGACGGCGTCGAGCTCGCTCTCGCGCCTCGCAAGTCTCAAAAAGCGTCGTCGCGCAGGCGCCATGTCTTGCTCTGCGTGCCGGCAACGCTGCGCGCCAACGACGCTGCCCGAATCGTCCGCCGATACGGCGCTCTCGCACCGACGTCCGTCGCCATCACGAAGATCGACGAAACCGACGCCCCGGCGGGCATCGTGCACGCAAGTTGGGCGTCGAAGCTCCCCGTCTCGGTCATGTGCTTCGGCCAGCGGGTCCCCGAAGACATCGCCCCGGCGACCGTCGGCGCCCTGGTCGATTACGTCGCGCCTCGGGGTGCAGCATGAGCATGGCCGTGATCGCAGAAGCCGAGTCGCGCGCTCGTCGCTCGATGGATCGCACCGAGTACGAGCGCTTCTTGCCGCTCGTGAGACGAACCGCAATGCGTCTCGCGCGTCGCGTGCCCGCCACCATCACTGTGGCGGACCTCGTAGGTTACGGGTGGGTCGGCCTGATGGAGGCGTATCAGCGCAGCGCGACGAACATGCCGGACGAAGAGTTCCAGGCGTACGCCCTCTACCGCGTTCGCGGCGCCATGCTCGACTACCTGCGCAGTCTCGACCCGGCGACGCGCGATCTGCGCCGCGCATCCAAGAAGGTCGCGCACTCGATTCGAGGCCTCTCCCAGAAGCTCGGTCGCGAGCCGGAAGAAGAAGAGATCGCCGAGTCGATGGGCATGCCGTTGCGCGGCTATCGAGAGCTCCTCGAGAAGATCGCTGCGGCCGGCATGGCGCGACTCGAGCTGCTCGACCTCGACGACATCGAGGTCGAGAGCGCAGGCGATACGATCGACGACGCCGTGGCCAAGCGCCGCCTCGCGGACGCGGTCGCCTCCGCGATGGACACGCTGCCGCCCAAGCTCCTGCAGGTGCTGGCGCTCTACTACCAGGAGGGGTGTACGTTGCGCCAGATCGGCGCCGTGCTCGGGGTGGGCGAGTCGCGGGTGTCGCAGCTGCACACCGAGGCCATTCACCGTCTTCGCGCAGCGGTGGGGAGGGAGTGACGTGTCGGACGGCATCTACGTCGCGCTGAGCGGCGCCATCGCGCAGACGAGCAACCTCGACTCCACGGCGGCGAACCTCGCCAATGCGAATACCGACGGCTATCAGCGGGTACGTCCGGTATTCCGCGAGGAGCTTGCGCGTGCGGGCTCCGCGGCGTCCGGCTCGCACTTCGCGTCCTTCGACGGAACGCAGCTCGATACGACGCGGGGTGCCCTGCGCCCGACCGGCAACCCCCTCGATTTTGCAATGCCCGAGGGCACGTATCTCGCGGTTTCCACGCCGCGCGGTGAGCGCTACACCCGGGCCGCGTCGCTTCAGGTCGGAGCCGACGGAGTGCTGCGAAACGCCCGCGGCGACACGGTGCTCGGCGAGGACGGCAAGAGCATCAAGCTCGCGGGCGGCACGAAGGGCGTTCGGATCGACGACTCTGGACAAGTTTGGCAGGGCGCGGACGTAGGCGCTCGCGTCAAGCTCGTGACCTTTGCGCAGCCCGCGAGTCTCTCGCACGATCAAGGGCCGCTTCTCCTTGCGACGCCGGCCGCCGGCGCGATGACCCCTTCGCGGGGACCGATCCAAGTCGGCCAGCTCGAGGAGTCGAACGCCAACGTGGTCGGAGCGATGACCGATTTGGTCACCGCCACGCGCACGTTCGACGCCTTCCAGCGCGTCATCGACGCATTCCGCGACGCAGACCGCAAAGTGGTGACCACCGTACCCGACGCGACGCAATGAACCACTCACGCCGCGACACGACGACCATGCCGGAGGACCCCACGCAAGTCAGCGTGGCCGATTTGGAGAGAATCGGGGCTCTTCAGTCGCTCCTTGCGACGCTTAACGACCCGCGCGCGGGCGCCGACGTTCTCGCCCGCCACATTGCTACGATGCCTGTTCTCAAGGCGAGGGTGGAGCTCCGCTTCCGGCAGCATCATCCGAACCTCAGGAAGCACGCCCTCGCCCAGCAGATCGCGCTGCTCGGCAACCGAGTGCTCGAGGGGATCCTCCTCGGGCTTCTCGAAGACCTGGTGATGCTGCACAGCGATGTGGAACCGGCCAAGCGCTACACATTCTGACCCTCGGCCCGGGGGTTGCTTGGTGTTCCTTCATGCGAATCGGCGTTGAATCTTCGACCGCGGGCGTCCGGGGCGCCCTGCGCGAAGTGCAGGCCCAGCGCACCCCAGCTTCGATGGGCGAGATTCGCGCAGCGCTTGGCCGGGCGCTCGAAGCCTCGACCGGCCGCCGCCCCACCGGACGAACGCTCGATGTCCTCGCCGCGCAGGTGTCGCTCGAAACCGCACACGGCAACTCGATGTACAACTTCAACTTCGGGGGCATCAAAGGCGCTAGCCAGAGCGGCGACACTGCCAATTACATGACGCGCGAGGTGCTCGGCGGTCACGAGGTGCACCTCCAGCAGGGGTTCCGTGCGTACGGGTCCATCGACGAAGGGGCACGCGACTACGTCGCCGTGCTGCGCACGCACTTTCCGCAGGCCTACGCACAGGCCGCGACGGGCAACGTCGACGGCTTTGCGCACGCGCTCAAGCAGTCCCACTATTTCACCGCAGCCGAAGGCCAGTACGCGGCCGGGCTGCGCGCCGCCGCCGGACAGCCGGCCCGCGATTCCGTCACGGCGCCAATCGAGCCGGTGCCGACGGGCCTCGCCACGACAGCCGAGCTGTCGCGCGTCCTCGACGCCATCGCTTCGACCGCCGCACAAATCGCTGAACCCACACCGAAAGAGTAATTTCCGACTAAAGGCACGCAAGAAGCCGCCGTTCCCTACTCATGATGACGCCGGGCCATATACCCGGCTCGAACACGACGCCACGAAGGCGTCGAGCCACCTCCAAGAAGGAGCCACTGCCATGTCTATCTATCTGCAAACCAACGTCTCTTCTCTCGTCGCTTCCGGAAACTTCAACATGAACCAGGCGTCGCTCCAAGGCAGCTTCACGAAGCTGTCGAGCGGCTACCGGATCAACAGCGCCGCGGACGACGCAGGTATGTTGGGCGTCTCCAAGGTCCTCAACTCACAAGTTCAGTCGTACACGGTCGCCGCTCGCAACACGGCGGACGCGTCCAGCATGGTGCAGACGGCTGACGGCTCGGCGAACCAGATCTCCGGCCTCCTCACCCGCATGCGCGCACTGGCCGTCGAGGCACAGAACGGCACGATGAGCGCGAACGACGTATCCAACCTGGGTACGGAGTTCACGGCGGACCTCAACGAAATCGACCGCGTCGCGGGCGACACGACGTTCAACGGTACGTCGCTGCTCTCCGGCACCGCGGCCACGGTCAACTTCCAAGTTGGCATCAACGGCACCACGAACGACCAGATTGCCGTGTCGTTCGGCGGGTTGGATTCGACGGGCCTGGGCGTCAACGGCCAGACCGTCAACGCTGCCAACATCCTGACGACCCTCGACACCGCGATGACGACACTCAACACCGCCCGCGCCGGCTTCGGCGCGACGATGAACCGCCTGACGTACGCGTCGGCGCAGATCCAGTCGTCCTCGACGAACCTGTCTTCGGCGCTCAGCACGATCCAGGACGTCGATGTCGCCCAGGAGACGTCGAACCTCGCGCGCGAGCAAGTTCTCGCCCAAGCGGGTGCGTCGGTTCTCGCCCAGGCGAATCAGGCGCCGCAGCTCGCCCTCAAGCTGCTCCAGTAACGCAGTAAGGCAGCCCCCGCGGGGGGGGGCCGGTGGGGGGGGCGGGGCGCGGGGCGGGGGGGGGGGGGGCGGGGGGGGGGAGGGAGGGGGGGGCGGCGGGGGGGGCGCGGGGCGGGGGAGGGGCGCC
>Ga0265314_10000514_pt1 | contig 49985 bp, 38 predicted proteins | sample 4126metaG_FD_203106 | JGI IMG/M metagenome (GOLD analysis project Ga0265314, IMG submission 203106) | Rhizosphere microbial communities from Carex aquatilis grown in University of Washington, Seatle, WA, United States - 4-1-26 metaG | ecosystem: Host-associated > Plants > Roots > Rhizosphere >... | reverse complement strand
CGGCCACGGCGAGGGCGGGGATCTCGTCGATCGAGCGCAAGGCCAGATCGCCGGCAATGCGCGCTGCGCGCAGCGGACCTGCCTAGCGCACGCGGACGTGGCCCACCGGCTCGCCCATGGCCTCAGACGTTTGGACCACTTCCAGGTTCGCGCCCATGGCCCGCAAGGCATCGAGCACGCCGGTGCGCGTGGGATTGAGCCCGACGTGCTCAACGGTGATATCGCTGCCCGGCACCACCGCGCCCGCCACCAGCAGAAAAGCCGCAGAGGACAGATCGCCAGGCACATCGACCGCGGATGCCGTCAGGTCGCCATTCCACCCCGTTGGATCCACCACCACACGGCGAGTCTCCGGATCGGCATGGATGGGCGCCCCGAGAAAACGCAACATCCGCTCGGTGTGGTCGCGCGAAAGCCCGGGCTCCTCGATGCGGGTCCTGCCGCTCGCCTGCAGCCCGGCCAGGACGAGGGCGCTCTTGAGCTGCGCGCTGGCTACCGGCAACGCGTAGTCAATGCCGCGCAGATTTCCGCCAGTGATCGCGAGCGGAGGGAAAATGCCCTCGGCTCGCTGCGGGTCGCTCCGTCCCTCGATGTGCGCCCCCATCAAACGCAAGGGCTTGGCCACGCGGCCCATCGGGCGGCGCGAAAGTGAAGGATCGCCTGTCAACGTGGTCGCGAACGGCCGCCCCGCCAGCAGCCCGCAAAACAGGCGTATTGTGGTGCCGGAGTTGCCGCAGTCGAGCGCAACCTGGGCCTCGCGTAGGCCCGAGAATCCGCGGCCTTCAACCCGCGCGGAGGAGTCGGAGACCTGCACCAAGACCCCTAGCGCACGCAGGGCCGCGGCGGTGGAGGCATTGTCGCCGCCCAGCCCGAGTCCGCGGATCTCGACGGTGCCTCGACAAAGCGCCCCGAAAAGCAGCGCACGGTGGGAGATGGATTATCGCCGGGCACGCTGCAGACCCCACGCAGGGACGGGCTACGCCCGACGCGCAGAATTTCCTGGGCCGCGCTTTCGGTCATGGCTTCTTCTCCTCGCTCCGGTTCTTGCGCATGGTTGCGATGGTCTCCGCGACGATGGCCATTCTGTCCGAGATCTCCGCGCGTTCGCGCTGTGAAACGTGCACGGTTGCCTCGACCCCGGTCTCCCGCGCCGAAAAGCGCATGGAATCGAGCACGCTGGCAAAACCAAAGGCCGCGACGATGGGGCGTGTACGTACGTCGCGAATGCGTTCGGACATGCGAACCGCCAGATCCTTGGCTTGCAACTCCGTGCGCACGTTGCCGATGGCGGTCACGTCGAGATCGCTGCCCAGGTCGATGCGGCCGGCGAATTCTTCCAGGGTCTCGCCCTCGCCCATTTCCTGCTTCAGCGCCTCGCGCGTGGCGGGCTGCAGGCGCACGTAGAGCGCGGCCACCGGCGGCGAGGATCCTTTCGCGTGTGCAAGCTGGGAGCGCAAGTGTTCGAACCAAGACTCGGTATCGATGGCCCGAGCAACGCCGATGTTGCAGTCGATGGCGGCGCGGACAGCGATGGTCAGGCCGGAAATCACCGTGCGCTTACCGAGAAAGGCCAGCGCCTCTTCGCCTCGAACCAACATGTCGGCCCCGCGGTACCCGGAATGCTCGGCCGTACCGTTCTGGGCAAACGCCTTGCTGATGCGTTCGCGGTCAAACATGCCTTGCGCCACGAGTATGCTGGCCCCGTCGCGCAAGTGCGGGACTTTCGCGAACACCAGATGGTCGACGTCGCGGATCTCTGCGAACGAGTGCTCGCCGACGTCGGGCTCCGCGGATGCGATCTTGGAGAGGCTTTCGCGAGTCCAGGGCGAAGCGCGTAGCTTGCCCAGATCCGCCCACAGAACCAGATCTGCCTCGGCCGGAACCATGCCCCAGAGATCGTCGTCATCGAGCGCGGGCCGCGGCATGGCCGGGGCGCCCGGCGCGACAGCCGCGGTTTCCCCGCATCCGGCAACAAGAAGCAGCGGCTGAAGAAGCCAGAGCGCCTTCATTCCCTAACCAGGCGCTTGCGGCAGGACTGGGCGGCCGACAGGATGCGTTCGAGTGCTTCACCGTCGCCCGTTGCAACCGCGGATTTGATTTCGGCCACACGTGTTTCGAGTTCATGGATCAGGGGGAGCACATGGGTGGCGTTGGCGAGCAAGATGTCCCGCCACACGGCAGGGCCGGAGGCTGCAATGCGCGTGGTATCGCGCAGGCTGGTCGTGGGGCTTGCTGCGGTGGTGGTGCTTTCCAGGAACGGCAGGGCTGGGACAAGTGCGCCTGCCAGCGCGAAGGCGGCGACGTGGGGCAAGTGGCTTTGCACCGCCATGAGCCGGTCGTGAATGTCGGGTTCGATGGTCGACGTCTGACAGCCAACGAGACGCCAAAATGCCTCGGCGGACGACACCGCCGATGCGCGAGCGTCGCGGCTGGGACAGATGAAACAGACGCGGCCCGCGAAGATGTCGGCATCGGCGGCTTCGACGCCGGAGAACTCAGCCCCGGCCATTGGATGACAGCCGACGAAACAACCCGCGGGCAAGGCCGCCTCGGCCGCGGCCACAATGCCAGCCTTCACGCTGCCCACATCGATGACCGTGCTGTCCGCCACCAGCGCCGGCGCCATCGCGCGCAGCAAAGCCTCCATGCTCCGCACCGGAGCGGCGAGAAGCACGAGGGTTGCTCCGGCCACCGCCTCTTGTGGCGACGCGCATGAAGCATCGATGACGCCCATCCGGATGGCCGCCTGGGTGGCCGCCTGGGAAGGATCGTAGCCGACGATCTTGCCGACCGCTCCCGCCCGTCGAGCGGCAAGCGCCGCCGAGCCACCGATGTAGCCGACCCCGAGAAGCGCGAGACGAGGAAAAAGAACGTCTGTTTGCAAGACCCCCGCAGACTATCAGGTCACATAGGAATCTTCACCACGCAGAGGACGGAGATCACCCCCCCTTCCCCAGTGCTCCCTTCTTTCTTCTCTGTGCCCTTTTCCTTACCCGACGTACAGCCGGTGTTCCCGAATATGGTCCGCAACTAATTTGGGCAAGAGCCCGTCGACCGACTGGCCGGCTGCCAGGCGGCGACGCACCTCGGTGGAACTCAGCTCAGGCATGGCAACAGGGGGGCCGCCAGCAAAGCCGCCCCGGCCAACCACGATGCGCGGCACTGTGCGCAGAAGCTCCTCGGCGCCGTACCACAAAGGAAGCTCCGGGCCGATGTCCGCGCCCACGACGAGATGGAATTCGCAGTCGGGTCGCTCTTGGCGCAAGGCCTTGATGGTAAGCAATGTCCGGCTCTCGCCACCCAGGCGACCCTCGATGTCGCTCGCGCGCGCGCGCGACCCCAGGGCGGCGGCCGCCAGCTCGCACATGCGCAAACGCTGAGCGTAGGGCGCCAGCGCCTTGTCGAACGCATGCTTCCAGCACGGCACCAGCCACAGCTCGTCCACCGGCGCGGTTTCAAGCACGTACAGGGACACGAGCTGGTGTGCAATGTGCGGCGGATTGAAGCTTCCGCCAAAAAATGCCACCCGCATTCGCGGACCATACAACAGGATCCGCCGGTTGGCGCTAGCCCTGCGCTAGATCAATACAGGAGGCAGGCCCGACGGCGGTCGGCGAAGGCGTCCTCGGCGGATTGCCACGAGGCACGCAGGTCGTCGAGGCTGACGCCGGCCTCAATACCTTTGCGAATCGCGTCTCCACCGGTCAGCAGATCGATGGCGGGTCGATCGGAGACAAATTCGTATTTCTCCGTGCGCCAGCGAAATGCCTCGCCCACGAGCGCACGCAGGGCGCGCAGAATCGCGACTCCGGTCAGGTATGGGCGAAAGGCCAGACGATCCAACACATGGATCTGCACGCCGCCGCAGACCTGGCCCGCGAATTTGTGGAACGTCGGGCGGAACGACAGGGGGCGGAAACGTACGCCGGGCAGCCTATCCGCGGCAAGGCTTTCGGCCAGTCGATAGCCGTCGACAAACGGAGCGCCGACGATCTCGAACGGGCGGGTGGTGCCCCTGCCCTCCGAAATATTGGTTCCTTCCAGCAGACAGAGGCCCGGATAGACCAACGCCGTATCCACCGTCGGCATGTTGGGAGACGGCAGCACCCAGGGCAATCCGGTCGCGTCGAAAAAGTCTCCGCGCTTCCATCGGCGCATGGCCACGACCTGCAGATCGCAGTCAAGCGGCTTGGCGAAGCGTTCGCCTCCCCAGGGCATTCCCACCCGCACCAAGCGTGCAACCTCGCCGATGGTCAGCCCGTGGCGGATCGGAACCGAACCCAGCCCCACGAACGACTCGGCCCAAGGCGCAACCTCGCCACCCTCGATGCTCGCGCCGCCGATGGGATTGGGCCGGTCGAGAACCACGACGGCGACGCCCGCGCGCGCCGCGCTTTGCAGGCACAGGGCCATGGTCCAGATGAAGGTGTAGTAGCGGCTGCCCACGTCTTGCAAATCGACGAGCAGGACGTCGATGTCGGCCAGCTCGACTGCGGTCGGCGCCAGGGAAAGCGCGGTTTCGCCATACAGACTCGTGACTGGGATCCCGGTGCGGGGATCGCGATTGCCCGCGACACCGATCATGTCCTGGGCTTCGCCGCGAATGCCGTGCTCGGGGCCAAACAGGCGGGTCAGGTTGACCTGTGCCGCCGCCAGTGCGTCGACGATGTGGACGAGGCGGCTGTCCACGCTGGCGGGATGACAAAGCACCCCCACGCGGCGGCCGCGCAGCCCAGCGATTTCTTCTCCGAGCAGGATATCAAGGCCGGTTTGGACCATCGCCGCCAGCCTAGACGAACGAGCGCCGAGGGTCGAATTACGAGATCTTGACCGGGCGGAAGCTGATCTGGCTGCCCTGCACGGTTAGCAAGAAACGCACGACCTTGCATTCCCATTTCTCGCGCAGGCCAGCCTCGGTCAGGCTCAGCTTCGCCATGAAGGCGAGCACGCTCATGCCCTCGTGGGGCTGTTCCAGCTTCTGCAGGGTGGAGAGATACTCGCCATAGAGGCGCGGATAATAGGCAGCCTCGGCCTCCTCGGCCAACGCCGCCACGGTCGCGTCTGGCGCGCTGCCGTCGGTTTCCGCGATGACCATGGCCTCGGCTTTCCAAGTCTGCTTGCCGCCATCTTCTTCTTCCTCGACGGCTTCTTCGTTCGGTTCCTCGCGACCGAGAAGGCGTGCCAGCATGACGTTGAGACTATTGGACAGACCTTCGAAATCCTGGCCCACGGGCTTGAAGGTGTAATCGATGTTGCCGTTGATAACCTCGGCAACGCCAAGCTCGATCTGGTCGAGCGGTGCAACGAATCGGCGCGCGGTCAAGGTCGCGGTGACGATCGCGACGACGATGGCCAAGACCCCCAGCCACACAATCTTCATGCCCGCGGCGTGAACATCCGCCAGGCCCTCGGATAGCGAAGCAAGCACCACGAAGCCGCTGGTCTTGTCGGCGAAGTTGCCCGGCATCGGGGCGGCGACGGCCGAGAAGTCGCGCCCTTCGATCTCCCAGGTCATGACCTGCGTCGGCGTGCCTTTTTGCAGCGACCCTTCGGCCACCTTCTCCGTCGAAAAAAGCAAATTGCTGAGCGCTTGCGACTTCGTGACATCCTCTTTCGACTTGTCGACGCTGGACACGAAGCTGGAGGCGTAGACCTTGCCGGCGTGGAAGAAACCAATTTCCGTATCGAGCAGATCTCGGTTGGCCTGGGCGGTGACCGCGCTGACCACCCACGCGAAAAGCGCGGCCCCGACCACGGAGTTGTCGGCCTTGACCACAGGCGCGATCGCGATCTCGTGCACCCGATCTTGCCAAGTCCACACGTCCTTGACGGCCACGCCTTGCAGGGCGTGAGCCACGGCGGGGTACTTGGCGAGCAGGTCCAGTCCCACATCGGCGTTGGGATTCAAATCCCGACCGACGATCTTTCCATTGGCATCGAGAATGGCGACGATGTCTGCTTTGCGCCCGTCCTGCTTAAGTTGCTGATTAAGCTTCTCGCAGACTTCATAGGCGGCGGACTGGCGCGCCGCCGGGTCGGCCTTGTCGAACACCGCCAGCACGCCGGGCGAACGAGCTCGCTCGGCGGCCAGGTTTGCCAGCTTGAGGCCACTCAGTTGGCTGATGTCGCGGTAGATTCTTTGCGCGCGCGCCACGCGCGATTCCACATTCTGCCGAATGGAGTCCTTGAGGGTGGCGGTGATGGATACGTGGAAAATGGCGGTCAGCCCCGCCAGGGCAACCGCAGCGATGAGTCCGATCTTCATACGGTGCATTTGATTCCTCGCACTTTTCGGAGTGAACAGGCAGGCGATGGCTTCCCACAAAACCGCGCCGGGCTCGCGAACGCCGGGCGAATTATCAACATCAGGGGCCAGGGACGTCAAGCTGACTGAACACGTGGCAGCGAACATCTCTTCTCTTCGGCAGTCCAGGCGAAAATTTGACAGAGAGTGGGCCGTGTCCTACATGTAGGATTATGCATACATCGTCGTGTGATACGGGAAAGAAGCCGAGCACCCATGAACGCCGAGCTGATGCCCGGCGCGAAATCGACGTGCTCATGAATAGGTTCCTCAACGGCTCCCCCTACCTGTGTCGGGCCTCGGATATCAGCCGAACCGGCATGCGGATTCACCCCATCAGTGGCGCGGGCTCCGCGACCAGGTTCGTCGGGCTGCAGTTCCAATTGCCTGGCGTCGGGGACGTCATCACCGCCGCGGGTGAAATTGTGTCGCCCGGCGCGGGCGGCGGACCTCTTGGCGTGCGCTTCACGCGCATGCCGACAATATCTGCCGAGCGCATCGGCAGGTTCTTGGCCGCTCGCTGTCCGGACTAGCGCCACGCTTTCCTTTTCATCTTCTTTCCACGATGGAGGTGCTGACGGGCTCGCAGTCCGACGGCACCCGTGCGCTATTTGGCGCGCAATCCAGGATCATCCCGCGCAAGTCATGCTAGAAGCGAATCCGTCTCGCCCCTGTGGCCAAAGAAATTCGCATTAGTTGACTTCGGCCCTTGACAGGTACGCCCTGTCCTCGCTCATATCTTCATCGTCCCCCGCGGAGAGCACCCGGGAGCAATTCGACCCCTCACGCACGGAGATACTGCCTTGGAGCAACCGAAAAAGCCCGGTCCTGGAAGAGACATCGCTGACCTGAAAGCCCGACTCGGTTTGGCCCGAGGCGGTCCCGCCGCGCCCGGCCCCGCGCCGATGCCCGGACAAATGCCTGGACAGATGCCCGGTGCGATTCCCGGCCCCACCGCAATGCCTGGAATTCCATCGGTGCCTGCGCCCAGCGCAGTGCCCAATCCGCTGGCACCTTTCCCCAGCCCAGTGGCCGCACCCGTGGCTCCCGCAGCGCCACCGCCACCGGCGGCGCCGGCTTTCAACGATCCTTTCGCCTCCATGCGGCCGCCCGAGGGCAAGCACTTCGATCTGCGACAAGCCGACGACGGCCGCCCCGCGGTCAGCGTGCAACAGGGCGGTGGCTTGGCAGGAAAAGTCATTTTGATTATCGCCGTGCTGGTGGCTGCCGCCGTCGGATTCGGATTTGGCGCCTCCGCAGTTGGCCGCCGCATGTTCAATGCGGCGAACTTCGGCGCGAAGCGGGTCAAGGCCGAGCTCGATGAGATGCAAAAGACGGTGACCCAGATCGGCAGCGCCGTGGCGATGAGCCAGCAAAGACTGCAGGGTGAAAAGAAGGATCCCCTCGCCTACGACCCCAAGCTGATTTCCGAGCTTGAGATGGTCAAGCTGGATCCTCGGCCGGACACCTCCCGCATCTTCAAGGTGAACTACTACCTCCTCGAGGATCTCGCGGTCGACCGCCTGATGAACTACTACTACGACACCATCAACCTGTACGGCGAAGTCGAGCGCCACATCAAGCGCACCCATGCCGACAAAGCGACGCTCGAAGCCTTCGCGGCCAAGATGGCGGAGAAGGGTGGCGCGGATGCCGGAAAACCGGCGGTCAACTATGGCGTTGTGTTCTCGTCCAGCGGCAAGCTGGCCATCGGCAACCTGGTCGAAATGGGCAAGCCCGTCTGCAAGAGCGGTGCTGAGAACTGCACGGACAAGGATCCGCTCGACGCCTTCCAGATCCGCTCGAACACGGGTGCCCCCTGGTCCCCACGCAAGATTGGCTCCAAGCCGGAAGGCGACAAGGTCGTTCCCATCGAAAAGACTCCACTCTTCGATGCGGTCATGAACGGGTCGCCCGACCAGGTCCGCATGGAACAGTACAAGCAGCGCTACAACAACATCCGACAGATTCTGGCGCGCTTGGGTTCCACCAGGAAGGAACTCGGAGACGCCATCGACAAGGCAGCCGCGCGTCCCGATCTATTTACGTTCTAGACCGAACGACCAATCGCGAGACGGCGACGAGAGCAATCTCGCCGCCGTTTTCGTCTTAATGAGACCTAATCCAGCCCGACGTCGGCGAGATCCTCCTCGGACATGCCGAAGAAGTGGCCGGTTTCGTGGAGGAGCGTGATGCGGATCTGTTCGCGCAGGTCATCCGAGTCGATGGCCATGCGCTCCAGATTCTTGCGGAAGAGCAGGATCTGGCTGACCTGCGGTGCGCCTCCCAGCGAACCACCATCGGAATACGCCGTGCCCTCGAACATGCCGAGCAGGCGAGGATCCATGCCCTGCTCGATTTCTGCTCGGGCGGGCAAATCGACGATCAAAATGGGGACGTTGGCGAGGAGGTTGTGCGCAGCCTCGGGGAGTTCGCGCAATGCCTGCTCGGCCACTTCGGCCATTTCCGCCTCGCTCATGTGCGGATCCTGCAAGGGCGCGCCGCCGTCAAGCGTGAGCACGCGCAACCACGCCTCGCGCTTCGCCGACTCGTCGCCCTTGTCCTCGGCGCACATGCCGAGACCGTACCAGGCCTCGGCGTCGCTCGTGTCGGCGTCCGCGAGCGCACGAAACCTTTGTTCCGCTTCTACTGGAACATCTGCCTCAAGGAACAAGTACGCCAGGTCGAGCGAGAGGTCGGCTGGGAGCTGCACCTCGCCAGCCGGTGGCAGTTCCGCCAGCGTGGATTGTGCCGCCTTGACCTTGCCAAGCTGAATTTCGAGCCCGGCCTTGAGTACGACAGCGTCCAGGAATTCGTTCTCTTCCTCGGCACGATCGAGCGCCAGCGCAGCGTATTTCAGCGCCTCGGCGGGACGGCCCAGATCCTCGGCCAAGATTTCGGCAATCCACTGCGACGGCGCCCCCCATTCCTCTTCGACCTGGGAGGCTTGCTCAAGCAGCGCAAGCGCCTTCTCCGAGTCGCCTTCCCCCCGGCAACAGGCGGCAAGCAAGAGCAGCGCTTCCGGGTTCTCGGGATCGTCGAGCATCTCGCGCTCGGCCGACCGTCGCGCCCCGGCGAAATCCCCGTCGTCGAGGCACTGCCACCCTTTGTCGAGGACCGGACTCGACTCGCTCACGCCCTGCTCCGAGCAATGGCGACCGCTTCGTCGATCATCTTGTCGTGTTCCCCTGGCTTGGCCCAGCGTGCCTGTCCCTCGGGAGGCAGCAGGTGAATCGGATCGAAGTAGCAGAAATAGTCGCCCGGATGCACCACGGGCGAGATGAACACGCTGACGCCGGTGACTGGATTGTAGTGCTCGTAGGAATGGACGCCGCGCTTGCCGCCGCCCGGGGTGTCCACCACGACGGTGGGCATGTTGAAACCGCCCACCAATCCGCGAATCTGCTTTTCGATGTGCGCGCCGGTAGCCACCGTGGTGCGCAGGTCTTCCACTCCCTTTACCATGTCGTGGACGTAGACGTAGTAGGGATGGATGTTGATGTACGACAGACGCTTGATGAGCATGCCCATGGTCGCCACCGAGTCGTTCACGCCGCGCATGAGCACGGTCTGGTTGCGCACCATGATTCCGCGCTCGTGGAGTTTGTCGGCCGCCGCGTGCGTGATCCATGTGATCTCGCTCGGATGGTTGAAGTGGGTATGAATCATCACGTCGACGTGCGACTTGCGACCCTTTTCGACGATACGGGTGACGGCATCGATCCAGGCATGGTCGCTGAGGATCTTCTGCGGCATGACCGCCGGACCTTTGGTCGCGAAGCGGATCCGTCGCACGTGACCGATGGCCAGAAAGGCCTCGCCCAGGAAGGTGATCTGTTCGGCACGCAGCTGCGAGGCATCCCCGCCCGAAATGAGCACGTCCTCGACTTCGGGCCGCGAGGCCACGTAGGCAATGGCGGCGCGCCAGCGGTCGAGATCGACGCTGAACTGGAGCTTATGGACCTCCTCGGTGTCTAGCCCCACGGCGTAGCTGCGCGTGCAGAAGCGGCAATAGACCGGGCACGTGGCGACGGGCAAGAACAGAACCTTGTCCGGATAGCGGTGGGAAAGGCCAGGCACCGGCATGTCCTGGCGTTCGTGCAAGGGATCCAGATCCACCTTGGGATGGTCTGGAAACCGGCGCGACAGCAGCGGGATAAATTGGATGCGGATGGGATCCTCGTAGGGATTCGACCAGTCGATGAGCGAAAGCAGATAGGGCGACACGCGCACCGGCATGGGCGCGTGATGGAAACCGTTTTCCGCGTCGCGAACGAACTCGGACGAAACCAGACCCTCGAGCGTCGCCAGCAGCTTGGGAATGTTGGTGATGGAATGCTTGGCTTGCCACTGGTGGTCGAGGAATTCGGCCTCGGACACGTTGGCGTACGAGTGGATACGCTGCCAGAAGGGGCCGCTGCGCAACTCCCGGTGCGCGAGGGCTTCGGGCGCCACCGGCGGTCTGTGCGCAGGCGCGAGAATCGGCGCGTGCGACTGGGTGGACACGTCAACCAAGGATTCAGCACTCATGGATGCCTCATGCATGGATGGCAATGTTCTGGCACAAGAACCAAACCCTGTCGCCCAAAATTCCACGGCGGCGAGATACGCCGTGCTTCCTTTTCGTTCTCATCCGACTCTGCGCCCTCTAGCGCCTCCGTGGTGATGGCTGGCGCGGCGGTGGTGGCGTGGCGGTGGCGCCATCCTCGGGCCAGGCGTGCCTGGGATAGCGCCGGCCGAGCTCGCGACGGATCGCCGGGTAGTGCTTGTGCCAAAACCTGGCCAGGTCGCTCGTCACCTGCACGGCACGGTGGTTGGGCGCCAGCAGGTGCAGGGTCAACGGCACGCGGCCCCGACAGATCGCCGGCCCGGTGCTCATGCCGAAGAAATCCTGCAAGCGCGATTCGATCCAAGGCGGCTTCCCCTGCTCGTAGTTCACCTGGACTTGTCGGCCGCCGGGCAAACGCACGTGCTCGGGGGTTTCCTCGCGCAGCATTCCCACCACGGCTGGCGACAGCGCTTGCCGCAGCCGCTCTTCCATCGGCACAGCGGCGAACTCGGCCAGGCTGGTCAATCCTTGGCACGCCCCCGTGAGCAGGCCGCGAATCTGTTCGCCATCGAGACGCGGGATCTCGCGCTCGGGGAAGGCTTCGCGCAAAAGTTCAAGTTTTACTTGAAGTGAAGCGCTCGAACCGTCGAGAACACCACCCGTCGCCGAACCGACAGACAGGACAGCCTCGGTCAGCATTTGGCTCGCTTCCGGCGAGGGCGACGCGGGCCGCCTGGTCTCGTCGAGCACCACGGCGCCGTAGCAAAGCCGGGCCACAGTCTCGACCCTTCCGGTGTTCGCGTTCCACAGCGTTGCCTCCGATTCCGAGAGTCCAGCGGGAACCAGGTCAAGCAACCAATCCGGCTCGATGGTCACCGCGAGACGAACGACCACGCTGCGGCCGGCCTTCTGACCGGCTGGAGCCGCCCTCTCTTCCGCGTCCACGGCTACCAAAAGGTCCCCGGGTGGTAGTGGGCCGATTTCCGCTGCCCCGCCCGTGGCGAGGATGGCCTGGCTCGCGCCCGGCGATCGGCGGCGCACGACCCGGTCGGGGAACGCCGTCAGCGTGGCCATGGCCAGGGCCGCGTCCACGGCCTCGGCGCCGCTTGGTTTCGATCCACCGCCGCGGCCAAGTGCGTTCGCAAGTTGCCGGCGTGCCTTCTCGGCCGACTCGGCCGCGCGCGCGTTCACGCCGAGACCGCGCAGGCGATTGCGGTCGAAGCGTGCGCTACGCGCCTGCCCGAACCTGTCCAGCCGTTCGAGCAGATCCGCCCCTTCCGTCGGCCCTTGGCGATTCCTCGCATCGCCAAAGCGCGCCCTGGCCTCGTCGCTGATGTCGCCCTCGGACAGCAAAGCCGCCAGCGCGGCCGCCTCCTCGCCAACCCCGCGCCGCTCGCCCTCGACGAGCAAGCGCGCCAGGCGGGGATGGGTGGGAAAGCGCAGCATGCGCCGCCCGGTATCGGTCAGGCCGCCTTTGTCGTCGATGGCGGCGAGTTTTCGCAAGAGCACGGTCCCCGCTTCCAGCGACGCGGCGTCGGGCGTTTCGAACCACGCGAAACGACTGGCATCGCCAATTCCAAGCGCCGCCAACGTGAGCAGCGCTTCGGACAGGTCGAGCCGGCGGATCTCCGGGATCTCGTACGGTCGCCGCGAATCGAAATCGTGGCGCGGATAGAGCCGCAGGGCTCGGCCCGGCGCCGTGCGGCCTGCGCGCCCTGCCCGCTGCACCGCCGAGGCCTGACTGATCTTGCCCACCGCCAATCGAGACAAACCGCTCCAAGGAGAATGCGAGGCGATGCGGGCCAGCCCAGAGTCAATCACCGCGACGACGCCTGGAATGGTTACCGAGGTTTCCGCCACGTTGGTGGAAAGAATCACCTTGGGCCGGTCGGCCGGTCGCACGGCCCGTTGCTGTTCCGCCGGCGGCAGATCGCCGTGGAGAGGGAGGACGAGCAAGTTCTTCGCCTGTGCAAATGGCTCCAACGCCTCCCAAGCACGGCGGATCTCGCCGGCACCGGGCAGGAATACCAGCACATCGCCCGGGCAGCCATCCTGGTGAACCCGCCGAACCGCCGAGGCGATGCGCTCGCCAAGCGGGCGATCCTCGGGCAGGTCGGGATACTCGACGGCTACCGGAAAGGCGCGTCCTTCGCTGCGGATGCCGGGACAGCCGCCCAAGAATTCGCGCACCGGATCGCTCTCCAGGGTCGCGGACATGACCACCAAACGCAGGTCTGGCCGCACATCCCGCTGCAAACGCGCCAGCAACGCCAGAGCGAGGTCCGTGGCCAGGTGGCGCTCGTGGAATTCGTCCAGGATGACCGTAGACACGCCCTTCAGCGTCGGATCCACGAGCAAGCGGCGCAGCAAGATCCCTTCGGTCATGAAGCGGATGCGCGTGGCCGAGCCGCCGACATCCTCGAAGCGGACGGAGTAGCCGACCGTCCGTCCGACGTCCTCTCCCATTTCCTCCGCGACGCGCAGGGCGGCCAAACGCGCGGGCAAACGCCTGGGCTGGAGCACGAGGATTTCGCCACGCCCGCCGTCCAGCAGCACGGGCGGCACGCGCGTGGTCTTGCCCGCGCCCGGCGGCGCCTCGATGACCAGGTTCGGCGAATCGTCGAGCGATCTCGCAATCTCCGCCAGGAGCGGATCGATCGGAAGGCTGGTGCGAGACAAGGGCGCGCGCCGTCTTAAGGGAAGAACTGTGCGCCCTGGCCGCGCTCGAGATCGAAATCGAATCTGCCCGTCGTAGGGTCGCCGCCTAGCGTGCCGCCGATCTGCGGTTCTGGACTCGGCAGGTCGTTGATGGCCGCATTCACGACCTGGCTATCGACGAGAGTCAGGACGAAGCTCGTGGCGTAGATACGTTGGCCAAGCTCGACGCGAAAAGTGTTAGGGACCTTTTCGCGCTGCAAGGGTACCGTGTCCACTTGCGCCGCTGAGCCGAATTCCTGGAATTCCACCCACGATGCCCAACTGCCATCCGTCACCACGGGGTTCGAGGTGGCGTTGTAATAGGGAGGCACGGGGGCGGACACCGCGCTGGCCACCAGGTTGGCGGTGCAGGTCGCCTTGAGCGACAAACTGCCCAGGATTGGGCTATCGAACTGGACGCGCATGCGGCCTGGCGCCGTGTCGCTGGCGCGATAGCAGTTGGCCTCGTCCCAGTCGTTTACCAGCGTGTTCGGATCGACCCGTCCACGCACGCAGCGAGCGACTTCGTACGAGCTAACCACGTCGAAAGTAAGAACATCGTTCTGCTCGATTTCCTTGCCTGAATGCTGTAGGCGAATGCTGAGGCGGTTGTTCATGATGGCCGAGCCTGGATTGAGCTGGCGCAAATCGTCGATGGGCTCGCCAGCGAAAAAGCTGGGCCGCAGATCGTAGGGCGCGGGCGCTGCCTCGGTGCCACACACGCCAGACGACGAACAATAATCCCCGTTCTTGGAGCAGCCGTATTCGTAAAGCGTTCCACTGGCGGCCCCCACGCCCTTGCCCACCGTGCATCCGCACAGACCGGAAACACCCAGGCCAAGCAAGACGACCGCAAGCCTCGGGCTCACAGAACACCCTGCCCCCGCCTTGGCCTCCCGATGGGTGGTGATAAAGGTGACGCCTGACATGTCTGCTGGAGTCTACCTTAGCAGAACCTTGACCCCGAGAAAGTCGACTCACGCAACATGCCAGCAGTGAAAACGCAAACAGTCAAGTTCCCCAAAATTCCGCCGAAGAGAATTTGGGAGAACAGCTGAGTCGTTCTACCCTCAGGTGGCGTGTCTCGGCCCAGAAGCATCACGGTGGAGAGCCATGACAAAGTCGGATCTGATTGAGCATGTTGCAGAGCTAAACAGGGTTTCCAAAGGGCGTGCCGAAGCGCTGGTCAACGCGGTTTTCGAATGCCTCGGGGATGCCCTTCGCCGCGACGAACGCGTGGAGATTCGTGGCATCGGCAGCTTCGAGACCCGGCGCTACGGCTCGTACAAGGGGCGCAACCCACGCACCGGAGATTCCGTGGCCGTGAAGCCCAAGCGTCTGCCTTTCTTCAAGGCGGGCAAGGAGCTCAAGGATCTCATCAACTCCAGGCTGCGCAGGACCCAGGAAATGCCCGCCATCCAGGTAGGCGAGCCCTCCCCATCGACGCAAGCCGAATCCGAACCCCGCCCCGCGGTTTCGTCGCGCAGGCACTAAGGCAAAGGGCGCAAAAAGAGGCGCCGGTCGCCTAAGATTCGGGGCGAGGATCCGCCTCGCTTTGTCACTTGTGACCGCGCTGCTATCTGTGCTCTCTTCTTTGTCGTCCGTGCCCTCTCCTGCGCTTTTCCTTGCCTCCGGTTCTGGGACGCCTTCCCCGCTTGCCGACCTGGCGCTGATTGTCGGAATGGCGGCGCTGCTCGCCACCATCTTCCAACGGCTCGGCCTGCCTATCGTGCTCGGATACCTTCTGACCGGCCTGCTCGTGGGCCCGCACCTGCCCACCGGATTCGGGGTCAATCCCGCCCTGGCCCAGCCCCTGTCGGATGTCGGCGTCATCCTGCTCATGTTCTCCCTCGGTCTGGAATTCAGCGTGCGACGATTGATCCGCATTGCCCCTATCGGCGGTCTTGTAGCGCTCATCGAATGCAGCTTGGTCGCATGGCTCGGCTATTTTTCGGGCCGACTGTTCGGCTGGAGCGCGACCGAGAGCATCTTCGTGGGCGCCCTTTGTGCCATCTCAAGCACCACCATCATCGCCAAGACCTTTGCCGAGAAGGGCATCCACGGCCGATTGAGCGAGATCGTATTTTCCGTACTGGTGGCCGAAGATCTGATCGCCATCCTGATGCTAGCAGTGCTGACCGCGGTCACTGGCGGAAGTGGCGTGTCGGCGGGATTCCTCGGACAGACCACGTTGCGCCTGCTTGGATTTCTGACCGTCATGCTCGCCGGTGGCATGCTGGCGGTGCCCCGGCTGGTTCGCCTGGTCGCACGCTTGGGCCGCGCCGAGATCCTGGTCATGACCTGCCTTGGGCTTGCCTTCGGATTCGCGTTCCTCGCTCAAAAGGCTGGCTATTCGGTAGCCTTTGGCGCGTTCCTGGCCGGTGCCCTGGTGGCTGAGTCGGGCGAAGCCAAGGTGGCCGAACGCCTGGTGCGGCCGATCCGCGACATCTTCGCCGGCGTGTTTTTCGTCTCCATCGGCATGCTGATCGATCCAGGTGCCATTCGTGACCACTCCGCGGCCGTGCTGGTCCTGGTGGCGGTCGTGGTCACGGGCAAGGTGCTGGGCGTAGGCCTTGGTGCCTTCGTGGCAGGCCATGGCGTTCGGCTTTCCATCCAGGCGGGCATGAGCCTGGCCCAGATCGGCGAGTTCTCGTTCATCATCGCCGGACTGGGGGTCACGACGGGCGTGCTGCGCGGTTTCTTGTTTCCGGTCGCCATCGCGGTGTCCGCCGTGACGACCCTTCTGACCCCGCTTCTGATTCGCGGTTCCGCTGGCGTCGCGTCCTACGTGGATCGCAGACTCCCCCACGCCGTGCAGACCTACGCCGCGCTCTACGGCTCGTGGGTCCAGGCCCTAGGCGAGGCGCGCAGTCGGCGCTCGGAATGGACGCATATCCGCCGACTTGCTGGCTTCCTCATTCTCGACGTGGTCATCATCGCCGCACTTGTCGTCGCATCGTCGCTCGGCCGCGTGCGATTGGCCGTATTGCTGACAGGGAGAATCCGCCCCTTGGTCGCCCATGGGCTGGTGACCTTCGTGGCCATCGCACTGGCCCTGCCGTTCTTCTGGGGAGCGCTACGCTCGGCACGCAAGCTTGGTCGGGTGCTTGCGGAAGGCGCTTTTCCACGCAGGATCACCGGTGTCGATTTGGCCGAAGCGCCCAGGCGCGCCATGCGGGCCACCCTCGAGCTCGCGATCCTTCTTGCCGCGGGTGCGCCACTGGTTGCCCTGACCCAGCCATTTCTGCCCACCTCCTTTCCCTTCGCGCTGGCACTCGTCGTCGGCGTCGCCCTGCTCGCCCTGCCCTTCTGGCGCAGCGCCACCAACCTGCAAGGACACGTGCGCGCCGGTACGCAGGCCATCCTCGAAACCCTGGTTGCGCAGAGCCGCAGCGGTCAACCGGCGTCGAACAATCTGGAAGATATGCGCGCCATGCTTCCGGGCATTGGCGAGCCAGCGGCGGTTCCCATCGGCGGCGACGCGATCTGTGTCGGTCGCAGCCTCAAAGAGCTAGACCTGCGCGGACTCACCGGTGCCACCGTGCTGGCCATCGAACGCAGCCCGACCGAGGTGGTGTTCCCCAGCGCCGACGAGGTGTTGCGCGAACACGACCTCCTGGTCCTCACCGGCACACACGAATCCGTCCTTGCGGCCTGCGAGCTATTGAGACAAACGAGCAAGCCGGCGATCGTCGCCAGCGACGGCGATCTGATTGGATAGCGGACGCGGAAGACAACGGCGGGTCTGTATCGCCTTACCCGGACTTGGCGAGCCATGCCACCGCGGCGTCGAACAGCAACCAGCCGCTCGCCGTCAAACTCGTCGGAGACGTCTGCGAAAAGAGGGATGCAACCCGGCGCGCCGGTGCAACGAGGCCGAACATCTGCGCACCACCGACTTGGTTCCGAGTCGTGCGTCCCCCGGCCCCGTGCTGTCCTGATCGGGCGTGCCCTGGCCGTCTCCAAGACCGCCGTCTCGCTTGGCGGCACCGTTCTGTAGATAGTCGAGCGATCCTAGGTTGCAGGCGGACTGAGCGCAAGCCAAGCCCACCAGGAGTGTCACCAGTGGAAAGTGAGGTCGCATGGCAGTCAAGGGTGAAGTCATGAATCTCCTGCGCCATCGAGACGCTAGAATGGTGTTGCGACCTGGACGACGCCGGCGCCGGTAGGCCGAGGTGCGAAGCCGATAGAAGTCGCGTAAGCCTGTCCGTTAGTGCCTTGGCCATGGTTGGTGAGAAACAGGTAGGTCGCCACGCCCAGTGAAGCGAGGCCAGCGGCCAGGAACGTGTCTGCCAGCAGGTACTTCGTTTTGACTTCGTCTACCTGGCTCGACGACAGTAGGGCGAGCAGGAATGCTCAAGGTCGGCTTTGCGATGGTTCCCTTGGATATCGAGTACGGCAAAGCCGGCGACCCCTAGTGCACCGAGGCCCGCCAGCCCGTACGACAAGTACAGCATGGCTGGCCTTCGCTCGGTGGGCTTGGCCTGGAGACCAATGTCAATCTGGGAGGCAGGCGTCGGCGAAGACGTTGCGGCGAGCGGGCTCTTGAACTCGACATCAATGATTCGATTTCGCTCGCCCTCTCGGATCAGCACCTGTCGCTGGATGGATGGGAACCCGGAAAGGGCGAACGAGAACTCATGAGGACCGGGATCCACTGGAACCACCTTGCCGTCGAGTGAGTTCACCAGCGGCTTGTCGTCACAAGAGACTTCAACGTCTGTCACATCTGTTCCGTCGCGCCGAACGACGAAGACGACGGTAGGAAGGACGCTCTCGACCTGATCCACCCACCTCGTACACTCGTCGCGAAAAAACGTGGGGCAACTTGTGTCGATGCAACCCTTCAGGTTGACAAGGGCGGCGTTGAGATGCCCGGCCGCCTTCTCTTCCTGCGCTTTTTCGTAGAACGCCTTACACGACGACAATTCTGCGGCATTGGCGACCGAGCTTAGCGCGGTTCCGACAGCAAACGCGACAACCCAAGTTGCGTGGATCTTCATGCTAGGTCTCCATTGGCATCATCAGCCTAGAAGCACTCGTCCTTAATCCGACGGATGCCACTGGGGTCGATATAGTAGGGGGGATTGCAGTCCTTCTTCTTCCGTGGCTTGCCGGCGCTCAGCAATTTTGCAATTGCGGTCTTCGGCAGGGCGCGATGGTTCGTGGCCGGGAATGGCGTCTTCGATACGCTATTGGAGGTGGGGACCGTCGGCATTGAGGCGGCACGGGCGGTTTCTTCGGTGGCAGGCGCCGTTACCGCGGTATGTGTCGGGGCCATGGCCGATGGATTCGTGGCATTCGGTTGTAGGGAAGGCCGCGACTCGGTCACGGTGCTCGCGCGAGTGGCTAGTTGCAGGCCTTGTCCTGGACCATCCTTGCCAACCGCCTTGGTCCGTGTCCGGGGCGAAAACCACATCGCACTCGTGGCCGCGACCGCAACCAGCAGCGCCATACCTGCAACCACCGGCCACTTCCACGAACGGCCCGAGGGCTGAACCGTCGGCGGAGTTTCGACGGGGGGCGAAGGCAGCAGTTCCCCCTTCTCAGTGCTGGAGGTAAAGCTGCGGGCATTCGAGATGCCTGATCGTCCGGTATTGCCGGTCTCCCCGGTTCGACTCGCGTCCGCGTACGAACCGTCCGTCGCCCGCTTCGATCGGAATACTTGGTCGGGACCGCTTTGAGAATCCGCATCGAACGAGGAACTCTCGATCCGAGCCAGCCTCTCGGCACGCAAGGCAAGGTCCTTGCCGCCGACCAACGCGACCCATTCACCTACCTTTCGTGGTGTGGCGAGTGGGATCGCCTCTTCAATCGCCAAAGCGAAGTCACGGGCTGTCTGGAATCGCTCACGGGCTCTCGTTTGAGCGCCTTCATTACGGCTCGGCCCAGGGCTGGTGGCACGTCGTGGTTGATGGAGCTTGGCGGCGCAATGGTCGCAGTTAGGACTTTGGAGAGGAGAGCGCCCGGGTTATCCGCTTTGAAGAGGTTCCGCAGTGTGAGCGCCTCCCAGAGCACGACCCCTGCGGCAAAAACGTCCAGACGACGATCGATCTCGCCGGCTCGGACTTGCTCGGGCGCCATGTAGGCGAGCTTGCCCTTCATCTGCCCCTGCCGAGTCGACTGGAGTCGCGAGACTGCCTTGGCGACTCCGAAGTCGAGGACTCGGGCTACACCATCGACTCCGACAATGATGTTCTGCGGTGACATGTCCCGATGGACGATATTGAGAGGAACTCCAAGCTCATTTGTGGCCTCGTGCGCGGCGTGGAGGCCATGCAACGCCCCGCTGATGATGCTGGCGCTAATTGACGCGGACGCCTGAGACTTCGCGCCTTGTGCACCTTTCATCAGGCGCGCGAGAGTGTCGCCGTGGACATATTCCATGACCAGAAATATCTCTTCGCTCTCCTCCAGCACGATCACGTCGAGCGGCACCGTGACGTTCGGGTGTTGGATGCGAGATGCGATACGAGCTTCGTCGAGGAACATGGAGATGAAATCGGTGTCGTGGGAGTAGTGGGGCAGAAGGCGCTTGATTGCGACCGTGCGCGAGAATCCGACCGCGCCAAGCAAGCGTCCGAAATGGACGGTCGCCATACCGCCAGCTGCGATCTCGCCGTATATCGTGTACCGCCCGATATTGCGGGATTGCTGTGCCTTGTGCAGCGGAAGTGGTGGAGGCCCAAGACTCATCAGCTCGGTATTTATCGGACAATTACGTTGCCGTAAACGGGCCGCAGGAGCCGGCTCCGTAAACGGGGGCAGTTTATGCGTGTGGGTGTGTGGGTTACAGAGGCGACGTTATGCCGAGAGCCTTCGCGCTCGGATCTTGAGCGCCGTCACCAGTATCCCCACCACTGCGAAAGCGACGCCCATGACGATCATCCCAACCGACACGCCATTCGCACCGAAGTGTTGGACAAGGTACCCTGTCTTCTCCTCTGTCGTCGGCTCATGGCCATGCTTTACGATTCCAGCCACAAGAGCGCCGATCCCAACCAGAACGAGCATGATAGACCTGACCAAGCGTCACCTCCATTGAGAGCTCATCGATGCCGGCCAACGCTAGTCCAGCCACCCACTCCCGAGCAAGTGCGAAAATGAACTCGTCCAAACGCAGGCTGTAGTCGACGTTGTTATCGCCGACGTCCTCCTTGCCAACGCCAACACCAGCGGCGAGAATCCCTAGGTGCGCGCATTCCACTATTCTGGCGAGGCAATTTAGATGAACATGAGAGTCGAGCAATGCCAATGGACCGCTGCTGGCGGGTGGAACCCTCCACTGAGTTCCACCACCCTAGGCTCATCCGCCCAGCTCGTTCTTCTCTTTGGTCACCCCAATCTAGTGAAGACCCAGGAGTGCGTGGCGCGAGTCCGCCAAGCCTTTCCTAATGCCCACTTGTTTGGGTGCGGAACCGCTGGCGAAATTCAGGGGTCGCGTGTCGAAGACGGAACCCTCGCGCTCACCGCCCTTGCGTTCGCCCATAGTCGCATAGCCACGGCGCAAGCCCCTGTCGAAACGGCGGACAGCGGTTCTGTCGCAGGCGAACGCTTGATCCGCCAACTGAATCCACTCGGCTTGCGCCATGTGTTCGTTCTTTGCGAAGGCCTGCAAATCAACGCCAGCGACCTGGTGAGAGGCATCAGCGCAACGCTGCCGCCAGGCGTGTCCGCTTCCGGTGGTTTCGCCGCCGACGGCCATGCGCCGCAGGCAACGCTCGTCTGGTGCGATGGTGAACCGCAACAATCGACGGCCATCGCGCTCGGTTTCTACGGCGAACGGCTGCATTTCGGGTTGTCCGTGACTGGAGGTTGGCGCCCGTTTGGCCCCGAGCGACTGATCACGAGATCCCACAAGAACGTGCTCTACGAAATCGACGGACGTCCCGCGCTGGCGCTATACAAGCAGTACCTGGGCGAACACGCGGTCGGACTCCCTGCGGCCGGGTTGATGTTTCCATTGGAGCTGTGCCTAGCTCCGGACCGCAAGCGAGTCATGCGCGCGCTCATTGGAGTGGACGACAGTCGGCAGAGCATCACCTTCGCGGGTGACATGCCGGAAGGATCGCACGCGCGCTTCATGATGGGACAAATTGAGGATTTGATCGCCGGAGCGCTCAAGGCCGCGAAATCCAGCCTCGACAGCATGAACGGTAGGCAGCCCGGTCTTTCGCTGCTGGTCAGTTGCGCCGCACGACGCTTCTTCCTCAACCAAAGGGTCGAGGAAGAGGTAGAGGCCGTGCGCGATGTCCTGGGCGAACAAACCGCCTTAACCGGCTTCTATTCATACGGAGAGGTCGCGCCGCCGGAAGCAGGCGGCGCAGCCGAACTTCACAACGAGACCATGAGCATCACGAATATCGCTGAGGACTAGGGGCGCGGCCCTAATCTTTGGGTAGAAAATTTGAAGTCTAGTTTCTCCCCAGACTACCGCTTGCGCTTCCCTTGCATTTCCCGAATGCGCTCTTCGTTGAGAGCCTCCACCTCGTCGGGCGAGGCGGCGGCATTGTCGATTCCAGTCCGCCATTGCACCGCCGCGCGAGATTCACGAAGATTGACATCAGCTCCACCGAGTATCACGCCAGGCTGACGGCGCTAGCCCGCGCTGTGGACTCTCTTACGGCAGTTTCGGCGCGCCGCTGGGCACGGCGGCGGCTGATTCTTGCTCGAAGTACTCGGCTGGTTTGGCTTGCGACAGATCGAGTTCGAAGTCGGGAACGCCGCTCCGGCCGAGGACGGCGAGCAGTTCGTCGATCTCGCGGCGCGAGAGTCCTTTGGCTTCCATGTCGGCGCGGGACAGGTGGGCGGGATCCGTCGCGACCCCGCCGTCGGTGCCTCGCACGAGAGAGCGCAGCACATCCAGTTCCATGCGCGACAGATGCGCCCCGCACACATCGTAGTCGATCCACGCCTCGTAGGAAATCGGCGCCACGCGCTTGAGCATCCCGGCCATCACGCGGCCGAACTCCTGGATTTCCCACTGCGCGTGCGCATCCACCCGCAGGGTTAGAAAGTGCAGCAGGTTGTGCAGGTCGATCTTCCAGTACCACTGGGTGTACGTCGACAGCGGCAGATCGATGCGTGCGATCTCGCGCGCCACTTCGTGGCCGTTCAGCCACTCGTAGGTCGCGACCGCGTCCGCGCGCAGCGCCTGCCAGCGCTGGAACGCCTCGGCGCGAACATTCGCATCGAGCAGCGCGCCTGCCCTGCCCTGATGGTTCTGCGCACTTTGCGCGAGCAGCTGTTCTTCGGGGGGCTGGTAGAACAGCATGGGCATCAGGCTGTACCGCCCCGACATCTCGTTGACGTTGGCCGTGCGGTGGCGAATCCACTGGCGCGCAACGAAGATGGGCATCGAGCAGTGGAACTTCAGCTCGACCATTTCGCTGGGCGTGGTGTGCTTGTGCCGGCGCAGGTAGCGAAGCAGCCCGCGCGTCTGGCTGAGCTTGCGCGTGCCGAAGCCGTAACTCACGCGCGCCGCGCGCTCGATATCTACGTCGCTGCCCATGTAGTCGACCAGGGCCACGAAGCCGTGGTCGAGCACCGGGAAGTAGCGCCCCAAGATCTCCTCGGCGCCAGGGCTGACGCTTCGCCGCGTGGGCGTCTGCTGTGCTTCGTCCGCCACGTGCCTACCTCCTAGGAGAGTTTGTCCGGGGCGCTGGATTCGATGAACGCGCCCATGCGCCGATACTTATCGTAGCGCTGATCCTTCAGCGTCTTCGCCGACAGCGGCATCAGTTCGTTCAAACACCGTCGAATGGCCGTCGCCAAGTTCCGCGCGGTCACATCGAAGTCGCGATGCGCGCCGCCGGGAGCCTCGGGGATGATGGCATCGATCACGCCCAGGCGAAGAATCTCCGGCGCGGTCATCTTCATCGCCGCCGCCGCCTCCGCCTTGCGATCGTCGCTGCGGAACAGAATCGCAGCGCAGCCCTCGGGGGTAATGACCGAGTAGACCGCGTTTTCCAGCATGAGCACGCGATCCGCGACACCGATGGCCAGCGCCCCGCCCGAGCCGCCCTCGCCGATGACAACCGAGACGATCGGCACCGGCAGGCTCGCCATGACCTCCAGACTCTTGGCCACCGCCTCGGCCTGGCCGCGCTCTTCAGCGTCGATGCCGGGAAAAGCGCCGGGGGTGTCCATCAGACACAGAATCGGCCGGCCAAAGCGCGCCGCCAGATCCATCAGACGCATCGACTTGCGGTAGCCCTCGGGCTTAACCATGCCCATGTTGCGCGCCAGCTTCTCCTTGGTCTTGCGCCCCTTTTGCTGGCCCAGGACGACCACCGGCGTGCCTTCGAAGAAGCCGATGCCACCGATCATGGCGCCATCGTCGGCGAAACGACGGTCGCCGTGCAGCTCGCGAAAGTCGGTAATGATGCGTGGAATATAGTCGAGCGTATACGGGCGGGCAGGATGCCGCGCCAACTGAACTTTCTGCCAGGGTGAAAGCTCGGAGAAAATCTGCTTTTGCAGGGCCTCGGCGCGCTCTTCCAGAACGCGGATCTCGCGGCCAAGGTCATGCGAACTCTTGGGACGATGTTTGAGCGCCGCAATCTTGCGCTGCAGTTCGACGACCGGACGCTCGAAGTCGAGAACCGGGATTTCGGGGGCTTTCTCTTTCTTGCTTGGCATGAAGGGCCGCCCATCCTCTTTCGGCCGCAGTCAACAGTCAATAGATACGGGAAACGAGGGTGCGGCATAGAATTGAAGCCCCGTCGGGTACGTCATACGATGGCCCACCATTACCAAGGAGTCCGCCATGAAGACCGTTATCGGGATCACCTCACTGCTTCTTTGCGTCGGAGCCGCGCCGCGGGTTCGCGCGCAGCCAGAATCGGAAGAAATGCGCCGCGAGCACCGAGAGAGCAAGGAGCGGCGGCACGACGACCGCGAGCAGCGGCGCGAGCAACGCCACGACGAACACGAGGTGCGCCGCGAGGAGCGCCACGACGAGCACGAGATGCGCCGCGAGGAGCACGAACAGCGACGAGAGATGGAGCACCATCCTGGACCCCTGTACCGCGCTCGCATGGCCCCACCGGCGATGCGGCAGGAGGTCCGGCCGATGGCGCCCTCGCCCAGGCACATTTGGATCGGAGGCTACTGGGGATGGGAGGGCGGCCGACACGTGTGGATGGGCGGACGCTGGGAGTTGCCGCCGCAGAATGGGCAGATCTGGATCGAAGGACGATGGGTGAACGAGGGCGGCGACTGGGTGTTCACGCCGGGATACTGGTCGGCCCCCGCGGCCCCGCCCGCGCCGGTCTACGCACCGCCACCGCCGCAACCAGTCTATGCGCCGCCAGCCGAAATGTCGGTGAACGTGGCGCCCCCGCCGCCGCGCTATGAAGCCACACCTCCACAACCGGGACCGGGGTACTTCTGGATCGCCGGGAGTTGGCACTGGGACGGCCGCCAGCATGTGTGGTCTCCCGGGCGCTGGGAAGCCCGGAGGGCCGGATGGGTCTGGGTGCCAGCGCATTGGGAGGCCGGCCCGCACCACTGGCGCTACCGCCCAGGCCACTGGCGCGCGCAGTAGATTTGCGATGACCACGCCTGGTGCGAGACGACGCTGGGACAGTAGCCAGACTGAAACACCTCGGAATTTTGCCCGCCAGGCGCGGGAAAACTAAGCTGGCGCCATGGATAAGCAGTTTCTGGTCGAACAGCTCGCCGAGCGTTTGCGCGAATCCGCCTCGGTGGCCAGGCGGGCAAGTCAAGCGGCAGCGGAAACTGCCCGCGACGGAGCCACGCCAGCGGAGAAACGCGAAGATGCCCGGGTTGCCCTGGAATTCTCCGGCCTGGCCAAGGGACAGACCGCGCGCGCCGCGCGCGTGGCCGCCGAGATCAGCACGCTGGAGGTCTTTCGTCCCGCGAAGCTCTTGCCCAAGAGCCCCATATCCCTGGGCGCTGTCGTGGAAGTCGAAGACGGCGAGCAAGGTCGCACCTTCTTTCTCGCCCCCGTCGGCGCCGGCATCGAATTGACCGGCCCAGGTGGTGACGGTTTTCTATCCGTCGTTACGCCCATCTCGCCCATTGGCAGGGCCGTCCTTGGCAAGCGCGTCGGCGACACCGTCGAAGTGATGGTGCAAGACGAAGCCCGCGAGTGGAACATCACCTACGTCGAGTAACAGGGTCCTACTGTTGGCAGGCGTTGGCGCAGCTCGGGGCGCTGTCGAACATGCTACCGCTGCCGCTTACCACCGCACACGAAGCGGCTTGCAGGTCGGCTAGGCAGGTCGGCGCGAGGCTCGGCGTGTATCCATTCGGGCAGTACGTCGAGCCACCACTAGCGCATGCATAGGTAATGAGTCCCTTGCAGCCGGCTAGGCTTCCAAACGTGCCTGCCGACCCGGCGGGATCGCACTCGAAACTCCGATCGCAGGCAAGGCTGCCAGTGGCGCTGCAGAAGTCGGTCGGCGTGGCGAGCGATCCGGCATCGCTGGTTCCGGCGTCCGGACTGGATCCAGTGTTCGACTTCGCCCCGGCGTCCGGTCCACTGCTCGTTCCGCCGCAAATGTTCTCGCAGCCGCCAGCGGGGCTGGTCGTCCAATCGGTGCAGAACATCGATTCGAGGTTGTCCTCGCAGGTTGTGAGCGCCGTCTGGTTCACGGTCTTGCCCGGTCCGCAGCTTGGGCCAAATGCTTTGCCAGCGGGCTGATTGCTGGTACAGCGTTTCGAGAGACCATCCTCACAGTTTGCGCGGCTGGTGCCGTAGAGCGACTGGAAAGCGGCGTCCTGAGAAGCCGTGTCGACGCAGAGGTAGGCCAGGCGGCAAACACCGTTGGACCAAGCCAAGCAGGCATCCAGGCTGGACGGATCGACCGGCGCGCTCGAGCCGCCGCCAGCGCCACCGCAACCAACAACCATCAGCAAAGAGACAGCGCGAAGCTTGTGCATGGAAACCTCCGCCGTCAGTCTCCGCCCTTTGGGCAGCAGATGTCAAATCGCCGGCGAACTACTATGGGCCGGCAAAGAAGTGCCTCTCCGCCCTCACTTCGCCGGCACAACGACGGTCGCGCGCAGGCGAATGTCGCGGGAAGAACTGGCGGCGCGGATCTCGAAGGTGCCGGGGTCGATGCGCCAGGCAGCGCGCTCGGGAAGTTTGGCATCGAAGGAGGCGAAGGCACGCGTCGGCAGCTTCATCGTGACCTCGCGCTCTTCGCCAGGGGCGAGGTTGACCTTGGCGAAGGCGCGCAGTTCTTGCTCGGGCCGGAGAACGGCCGTGGACACGGCGTGAACGTAGACCTGCACGACTTCGGCGCCTCGCCGCACGCCAGTGTTCTTCACTTTGAGGCGAAGGCTGACTCCGCGCTCGGGATCCCAGGAAGAGATCGCCAAGTCGCGATACGCAAAGGTTGTGTAGGAAAGACCGTAACCGAAGGGAAAGAGCGGCTCGATCTTGCGTGTGTCGTACCAGCGGTAGCCGACCAGAATGCCTTCCTTGTAGACAACCTTGCCGTTCGCTCCTGGAAAATTGCCGAAAGCGGGTTCGTCTTCGAGTCGCTTGGGGAAGGTGACGGGCAGCTTGCCTGACGGGCTTACGTCGCCGAAAAGCACGTCTGTGAAAGCCGTGCCGGCCTCTTGCCCAGGGAACCAGCCGTGCAGCACGGCGCGGACCTGGTCGAGCCAAGGCATGGCGACGGCTGCGCCCGAGGTCGTGATGACCACGATCTTGGGATTCACGGCGGCGGCGGCGCGCACGATTTCGTCTTGCCGGCCAGGCAGCGCCAGCGACGCGCGGTCGGCGCCCTCGGTCTCGTCTCCCATGCCATCGCCCACGGCCGCGATCACGATGTCCGCACCGCGCGCGACCTCGGCTACGCGGCGAATAGGATCCTTGTCCGCCCTCTGCCACAAAAGCTCGACCGACGCGCCGAGGATGCCCTCGAAGTATTCCAGGCGCACATCGTACGACTTGCCGCCGACAAGTTCGAGCTGGGTGGTCTTCAGCGTCGGTGCGTGGTCGCCCCAGTCGTCGACCACCAGCTTACCGTCGAGATACAAGCGCGAGCCGTCGTCCGAGCGCAGGCCAAGCGCGTAGAGGCCGGACTTGGGCGGCGAGAGCTTGCCGGTCCAGCGCACGGAGAAGCCGTCTTCAGGCAGACCGGGCGCCGGTGCGGCAAGCTCCCAGTGGAAATCCACGGTGGCATCCACACGCACGAGCTTGGGCGTACCCGTGCGCTCTTTTCCGATGAAATACTCGCCCAGAAGCCCCTGCCCTGCGTGCCCCGCTGGCGGCGTGAGCACGGACGCCGGGATCGGCTCCAATCCGTCTGGTGTGATCTCGCCGGGCGCAAAGTCGACGCGAACGTTGCTGCCCAGGACTTCGCGGAGCGCATCGACGAGCGAAACCTTGCGTGTGGCGGAGACGTGAGCGCTGCCGCCGCCACCGTCGATGAGTCCGCCGCGCGGCCCCACCACCGCGATCCGCTTCAACTTGGTGCGGTCGAGCGGAAGCGTGCCGTTGTCGTTCTTGAGCAGTACGAAACCAGAACGCGCGGCCTCGCGGTTGAGCGCGCGGTGTTCGAGAGTGTCGGTGGCCTCGGGGCGAAGGCTGGCATCCTCGTCCAGGTGCAAGGCGGCGATGGTGCGCACTTGCCGCCGCACCATCTCGTCGAGAACGGCGGGCTCGATTTCTTTCTTGTCGAGGGCGGCGTGAATGGCGACCGGCGTGTAGTTCTCGCCCGTCGGCATTTCAAGATCGAGCCCCGCGCGCATGGCCGGCGCCGTGCTGTGGGTTGCGCCCCAGTCGGACATGACCAAGCCGCGGAAGCCCCAGTCCTTCCTGAGGGTCTGGTCGAGCAGCCCTGGGTTCTCGCAGGCGTAGACGCCGCCGAGACGATTGTACGCGCACATCACGGCCCACACGCCGGCTTGCTTCACGGCGGCCTCGAACGCGGGCATGTAGATCTCATGCAGCGCCCGCGCATCGACTTCGGCGCTGACCGACATGCGCTCTGTTTCCTGGTTGTTGGCGGCGAAGTGCTTGATCGTGGCCATCACGCCCTGGCTCTGCACACCCTTGATGTACGCGACCGCCATACGCGCGGCCAGTTCCGGATCTTCCCCGAAGTACTCGAAGTTGCGGCCACAAAGCGCTGTGCGCGCGATGTTCACCGCCGGGCCGAGAATGACATTTTTGCCGTGCCCCTTGGTTTCGCGGGCAATGGCGGCGCCCACGCGCTCGATCAGCGCGGGGTCGAAGGTCGCGGCCAACAACTCGCCCGCCGGGAACGCCGTGGCCTGGCCCACGCGCACGCCTACCGGACCATCGGTCATGCGCAAGGCCGGAATATGCAGCCGGGAAACACCGACCGTGTCGAACCCGGTGCCGGCCACCAGCGCGATTTTCTCGTCGAGAGTCATGGCGGAAAGCCAGGCTTCCACCTGCCGATCGACAGGGGTGCTACACGCAGGCGACTTTTCGGCGGCAGCCGTCGCCAGGGGCATGGCTGGCACAGCGTGATCCACGGGAGCGCTGACCGCGCACGCGAGAGCCAGAGGCGCGACCGCAAGCGCGAAGACGGCCCTGGCCACGCAGCGGCCGGCAGCATGGGTGGACTTGAGATGGAACTGGGTAGCTGTGGACATGATTCGGACTCCTTCAGGCGCGTTCGGCAAAGCAGCGTAACTCAGCGCCTGAGAACCTGGAGAAATTTCGAGCTGGCAGAAATCGCGACTCTAGATCGCGCCAGCGTCGGGAATTTGGGCGTTCGGGACTGCCGCCTGTCGCTTTCGCCGGACAGCGAACAGAACCAATCCGGCCAGGGTCGCTAGGCTTAGCGCCGATCCCAGGTGATAGACCCTCGTCGGCCTCCAGGCCGCGGTGACGACATGCGCACCAACATTCACGCGCGTGCAAATCACGCCCGTCCCAGCGCACGGATAGGTAGGCTGCGACATACCATCGACTGAAAGCGACCAGCCTGGAAACCAAAAAATGGGCAAGCGCAATTCCCCGGCGTGTTCGATTTGTGCCTGCAAGGTGAACCGGCCTCGCTGCTCTGGACTCGGCAACTTCGCCTCGGCAATCGGCACGCCGTCGAGAGCCACGTGCTCCGTCCGCATGAGGTGTGCCAAGCCGTCCAGATCGTTTGCCCACGACGGTCTAAATTCATCCTGGATGCTGGTCGTGTAGTAACCAAGGTCGAGCAAGTTGCGCAGAGTCGCCTCGTCGCACACAAAGGTCGCGAGCGGCCGGCAGTGGCCAAGCGATGTCGCGGCCAAGGCCAAGGCGGCGCAGACAGCCAGCCAGACCTCGGGGCGAACCCCACGCCACCGCCGCCAGCGCGGTGCCGCGAGCACCCGAACCGCCATGGCTCCCGTCGCCGCCACCAGCAAAGTCCCGGGCAGATGCAAGCGCCAAGGAAACTGTAGCACCGCCAGCGGGATGACAACCTTCCACAGCCAAGCTGACGGCTGGGTCGTCAGAAACGCGAGCGCGAGCGCGATCAGCGCGCAGCCGAGCAAGCGCGTGCGCCGGCGCGCTGAAGACCGTCCCACCAGCACCACGCCTAGCGGTGCGAGGACAAGCAACGTGGCAACTTGGGCAACGCCCAATTGCAACGGCATGGTGTCGTTGGGTCCGGGCAGCGAGAAGCCGTACCCCCACGCGGTGGAAACCAGCTGGTGCAAATAGAGGAAGTGCTGCCGGTAATCGAGGTAGCCGCTGAAATCGTTGGCCAGACGCACGTAGTGGCGGCCAAACAAGATCGGAATCCAGAAAAAAGCCGACAACAAGGCCCCGGCGGCGCTGGCCAGAATTGCCCGCCCAGCCCCGCCTTTGCGCTGTCCGGTCGGCAGCGTGGCCGCGAACAAGAGGCCGACCGCCGTAATGGTCGCGCCCAAGGTCAGCCCGCTGATGTTGTGACAAAGAGCGCTGGCGGCCAGGCAGACCGCGCAGCCAACCATATTCCAGCGTCCTTTGCCGCCGACCAGCCGGACCATGGTCCACAGTGCCCAGGGCGCGAAGGATCCCGCCACGAACTCAGGGAAATTTCCCCGCACGTAGAGATTCACCAACTGATAGGGCGCGAAAGCGAAGAGCGCGCACGCCACCCACGCGCCGGCGCGGCCACCCAGCTCGCGTCCGAGCATCCACGCGCCCGCCGCCTGCGACAACGCCGCTGCAATGGTCACCGTATTCAGGGCAGCCACCGGGTCGAGGCCGAGCACATTCAATTCGGCGGCCAAGGCATAGGACAGCCAGCCGTAATAGATGAACAGCGGGTAGCCGAGTCCGCCCGCAAGCTCAGGCACCCAGCGCGGAATGAATTCGCCGGATCGCCAAAGATCGGCAACCAGCAGCACGCGCAAAGCGTGGTACTCGGAATGGTGCCCGGCCAAAAGATCCGGCGTGGCCAGCGCGCGCAAAGCCCAGACCATGACCACGCACGCGCAAGCGCCGGCGAAAATAGCCGGCCATTGGGAAGCCAAGAATCTTCCCGCCTCCCTTGCCCTCGGCATGGTTCGCAGTGCCTTCACGGTTGCGGCGGCCCCGCGACTGATTTTGGCATGCGGCATTGTAGCCCAATGGTCACGGTTGCGCTCGGACCCGTGCTACCTTGGCACGGGTGATTGACCAGCCAGTTGCAGAGCACGCAGGCCCGGCGGTGGACAGCCCGCTTCGGCGCACGTGGTGGATCATCGGCCTGTACGCCGTGCTTGCCCTGCTGGTGATTCCGATCTTCCCGCACTTGCCGTCGGCGAACGAGTTCAGCCGATGGGCGCTCAGCGCCGCCCTCGTCGAGCGCGGCTCGGTCGAGGTCAGCCGCGAGATGGGACTTCTCGGCGACCGAGTCGTCGACGTGGCCATGCGCGATGGGCAGCTCTACTCGAACAAGGCGCCAGGCGGTTCGCTGGCGGCGGTACCGGCGTACCTGGCGGCGCGCACCGTGGTCGGACCACCGAATCGCCACAACCTGCGCGCGACCGTGACCACCATGCGTCTTTGCATCTGCACCCTACCGCTGCTTGCCCTGTGCGTCTGGTTCGCGCTGCACGCCCGCCGCGCCGGGATCGCTTCACAGCGGATCGCCTTCGCCATCGCCACCCTGCTATTCGGCACCCCCATCTTCGCTTACGGCTTGCTCCTGTTTTCCCATGTGCTGACCGCGGTCGCGCTGTTCGCCGCCTGGCTGCTGCTGTTCGGCGACTCGCGCATGCGCGAATCCACGCGCGAACTGGTCGCAGGCGTGCTCGTCGGCCTGGCCGCCATCTCCGAATACCCCACGGCGATTCCGGGCGCCGTTCTGGTCGTCTGTGCCCTGCGCCGCCGTGGCATCGTCGGCGGCCTGCGCATCGCCGCGGGCGCACTGCCCATGGTCGCCACCCTGGCCCTGTACAACCACGCCGCGTTCGGCAGTGTCTTCGCCCTGTCCTCGTCATTCGAGCGCAGCCCCGCCTACAACCAACTCAGCCGCACGGGCCTGTGGGGCGTCAACCTTCCCTCGCCCTGGACCGCCCTGCGTCTGCTGCTCGACCCCACCAAGGGTTTGCTGATCTTCTCGCCCGTGCTCGTGCTTGCGCTGCTTGCCATTCCCGCAGCCCGGCGGCGACTTGCGCCGGATGCATTTTGGTCCCTCACGCTTGCGCCGCTATCGCTCTTTTTGGTCTACGCCGGCTATCCCAATTGGCACGGCGGGTGGACCGTGGGCGCGCGCTACCTCGTGCCCGTTCTGCCTTTCCTGACCTATCTGCTGCTCATGGGCCGACCGCGCCTCGCGGATGCATTCCTGCTCGGAGCATCGGCCGCTGCCATCGCGCTCACCACGCTGGCCTTTCCTTTCGTATCCGAAGGCTATGCCTTCCCGTGGGCCTCGTTCGCCACGCCCTTGCTTTTCAAGGGTCTGGTCGCGCCCAACCTGCTCCACTTCGTGTCCCACACCGCCGCAATCGTCGTGCCCTTCGCGCTGGTGGCCGCGGCGCTCTTCTTGGCCGCCGAGCCCCGCCGCGCCCCGCACACCCTCGCGGGCATCGCAGTGTGGGCCTTGGCCGGCTTCCTCTGCGTCGCCACTTGGTTCCCGGGCGGCGACGGCTCGCGCTGGTACGTCGAGAACGTCTACTTCGAAAGACTCGATGTCCTGCACCAACCGACCCCTCAACTCGACCCGCGCATCCGGCGCCAGATGCAATTCGATCGAACGCTGCCGCCGTCGAGCTGGCCCTTCTAAGCAAGAAAGATCTTCACAGCGGCGGCAAGGCGTTGCGGACTAGATCCACAAAGTAGGACTCGAACCATTCGCCGGCTTGCGGGGCGCCGGGGGCGGCGTCGTGGTTGGCGCACATTCCGTCGTAGCGAGGCTGCGTGGGATCGGAAATGCCATCGGATTCTCCCGGCGGCTTGATCCAGAAGTAGGCATCGACGCCGCGGATGGGCTCGGCGTGCGGCCGCTCGCCGAGGCCGGCGCCCTTGACGTTGCACCAGCTTCCCCAGGCGCGGCGAATGCCGCCCTTGCCATTGCGAGAGGTGTCGATGATGAAGCCCTTGCCCGGCATGCCGTACATGCTGAGGGTTTCGGCGAGCATCTTCACGTAGGTCAGTTCGTTCGGGCAGGGATTGGTCAGCGCCAGGGCGGCGCCATCGCGATTGGAAAGGTGCGTGTAGTTCGACACGTTGGTGGCGAAGCCGCGGATCATGTCCGGCCCGCCGGCTTCGTCGAGCACGCGGCGAAACACCTTCGCCATCTTCTCGCGATTCTGATCCCAGCCGAGCCAGCCCGCGTGCGCGGCGTCGAGATAAACGCTCACATTCGGCATGGCGAATCGCTTGATCGCGTACACCACGGAATGACGGTAGGCCTCGGTCGAGGCCGCGCATTTCGGCACGTACTGGTTGGTGGTCATGTTGGCCAGCGAGTCGGGCTCGATGACCGCCACGATGGGCTGGTCGGGGTGAGCGGCGAATTGCTCGGCGATGGGGTCGACGAACTCGTTGCGATAGCGGGCCTCGCCATTTTCCTCGACCGCGAGCTCGCCCGCCGAGGCATTGGCCGCGCAATCGCGGTTGGGCAAGTTGCACAGCACCACCACTGAAAGTGTCGGCTGGCCGCTTGCGTCCTGCTGTTTTTTGGCTTCGTCGAGCCAATACTTGAGTTTCGGCACACGCGCAATCTCGTCGAGCCAAACCGCCGTCGGATACTGCTCGACCTTGCGAATGGTGCTGGTCAGCTCCGGGTACTTCTGCGCCGTTGCCTCCACCTTCTCGGCGTAGTCCGGATTGATGAAGAAGCGCACGCCCTTGAAGGGATTGGTGCCTGAGGTCTCGCTTACAAAAGTCACTTTCGGGGGTTCGGGCCCCGCGTTCTTGTTCAGCTTGCCCCCGCAAGCCGCACCACACACGACTAGGAAAAACGACCCGGTAAGAAGTTTGTGGGACGTCGACATGGGCAGGCTCCTTCTACGCGTCTAGAGTCCCAAGTTCTGTACCGCGGTTCAGAAAACTTCGCCAGCGCGTCTCAGGGATTGATGCGACCGATCTTGTTGCCGGTCTGCTCGACGAACCAGAGGTTGCCGTCCGGCCCGATGGTGATGCCGGCCGGGCCGCTGCCAGGGGTCGGGATGGGGAATTCCGCGATCTCGCCCGCCGGCGTGATGCGGCCGATGTTGTCGCCGGCGTCCTCAGTGAACCACAAATTGCCGTCGGGTCCGGCCACGATGTCGATGGGATAGCTGCTGGGGGTTGGAATGGGAAATTCTGCGATCTCGCCGGCCAGCGTGATGCGACCGATCCTGCCACCGCCGTATTCGGCGAACCACAGGTTCCCATCCGGTCCCGCCCGGATGCCCCAGGGTTGGCTACGACCACTCGGCAGATCGAAGAGCGTGGCATTGCCATCGAGACAAAGCCTGCACAGGCGGTCGATGCCATTGCCGGTGAGCCACAAACACCCGTCAGGGCCCGACGTGATGCCGAGCCAGACGCCAACCGTTCCGCAGGAAAGGACGGTGCTGATTCCGGCGGGCGTGATGCGGGCGATGGTGTCCTCGAAATAGCCCGTGAACCAAGGGGCGCCGTCGGGTCCGACGGCCACGCCCTTGGGCAGGGTGCTGTCAGCGCCAAGCGAAAACTCGGTGACGAGCCCGTCGGTGGTGGCGTAGCCAACCTGGTGCGCGAGGACTTCCGCAAACCACAGCTTGCCGTCGTTCCCGGCGGCGATGCCAAAGAGGCCAGCGTCCGAGGTCGGAACGGAAAACTCCGTGATGGCGCCAGCGACGGCGATGCGTCCGAGTTTGTCGGTCTTGTATTCGGTGAACCACAGGTTTCCATCCGCTCCGGTGACGATCTCGCGCGGCTGGCTACCGAGGGTGGGGATTTCGAATTCGACGATGGTGTGGACAACCACAGCGGCACTGCCGCCGGTCGCGGTCGAATTCTCGCCGCTTGCTCCGCCGGCCACGCTGGCACCGCCGATCCCTGCTTCACGGCCCCCTGCCCCGCCGCCAGCCGCGACGCCAGCGCCTGGAACCTGCAACAGGTCAGTACGGCCACAGGCGAGGGCCGCAAACAAGACTGCAACGATCACGTGGCGCGTTCCCATCGTCAGTTCCCGACCATACCAAATCGAACGCACATCCCCTGTCCTTTCCCAACCTATGGATATGCGCGCGCTTGGCGCTCGACGGACATTCCACTAGACTGTCCGCACTTTCAGGCCATGACCGATCCAACCGCTCACGATCCGGGTTCGATGGACACGGCCGCGTCCGCGGCAGCCGGTCCATACCCCGGCACCCTCGTCGGCGAATACGAGATCAAACGCGAAATCGGCCGTGGCGGCATGGGCGTGGTGTTCGCCGCGCACCACCCGGTGATTGGCAAGCGCGTGGCCATCAAGGTTCTCTACGCCTATCTTTCGCGCGACCAGGCTTTGGTTCGCCGCTTTCTAGACGAGGCCCGCGCCGTCAACAAGATCGGGCACCCCAACATCATCGACGTGTTCTCGTTCGGGCAACTGCCCGATGGGCGGCAGTACTTCGTGATGGAGTTCTTGGAAGGCGAGACCATGGCGACGTGGCTCTTGCGCGGGCGTCCCGATCCGCTAGAAGCGCGGCGCCTGCTGCTGCAGGTGTGCGAGGCGCTAGAGGCTGCGCATCGCGAGGGCATCATTCACCGCGACCTCAAGCCCGAGAACCTGTGGATCGCACGGCCTAAGCACGGCGAGCCCTTCATGAAGGTGCTCGACTTCGGCATCGCCAAGCTGGTCGCCGAGCAGGACGCCATCAACGTCACCAAGACCGGCACGGTCATGGGCACGCCGCAATTCATGTCGCCCGAGCAGTGCACCGGGCGCGGCGTGGATCATCGCACCGACATCTATGCCCTCGGCGTGATTCTATTTCTCATCTACTGTGGCCGGTTGCCCTTCGAGAGCGAGTCGGTCGCGGAGGTCATGACCGCGCAGCTCATGCAGCCGCCGCCCAAGCCGAGCGAGTTCGCGCACCTGTCGCCACCTCTCGAAAACCTGATCCTGTCCTGCCTCGACAAGAACCCGGCCAATCGCCCGGTGTCGGCCGCCGAGCTTGGCATGCGGCTCAGGGAGATCGCCCAGGTCGGCGGCGCAATCACTGCCGTGCACGCCCCGGTCCATCGCACGGGCGAGGCCAAGACCGAAACGCGCAAGGGCTTCGCCGTCGACGGGGAAGAACGCGGCGCCGGCAAGACGGCGCGAGGATCGCAGCCAAGATTGCTGCTTGCGCTGGTGGTTGCGGCGGCCCTCGGAGGAGCTCTTGTGGCGTGGCTGGCTGCACGTGACAGCGGCAAGGTACCACCGCCAGCGACGGCAATTTTCCCGACGACCGCACCCGCACCGGTTATCGCGAATCCAGCTCCCGCAGCCGAGCCCTCGGCAGCCGCACCGTCACCCGCTCCCCCGACGGCTGCGGTTTTCCCCTCCGGCGCAATCGCGAAACCGCCGGTCGCGCATCCCTCGGCCGAGTCAGCGCACCCGGGCGAAAACGCGGCCAAGACCAATCTGGTTCATCCCTCATCTGCGAGAAGCAAGCACTCGCGCGCGGCTCGCCAGGGACTCATCCAAGAGAATCCATTTTGATGCGCGCGCCCTCCTCTTGGCAGTCGTCTTCCCGTCGTAGCCGCGAACCACAATCGCGCGGCTAGTGCCGCCCGCGGCCGCCGCCAAAGCTGCGTCCGCCCCCGCCACCAAACGAGGGTCGGGCGCCGTAACTGCCGCCGCCCACGCCGCGGTTGCCGCCCACAGTTGCGCCCGGGCTGCTGTGGTACGTGTTGGCCCGCGGTCCAACGGTGCCGCCTCCGACGTAACCGGCGCGGGCGCCAAAACGCGCGCCACCGTACCCGCCACCACCTCGGTAGCCGCCCCAACCGTAGCCGCCACGAACGAGCCCGTGATACCAGCCATAGTGCCAAGGCCCCCCCACGCCGAAGTACGGATACGGTCCCCAGCCCCACAACCAGGGCGACGCAAGCCAGAGCCACCCATACGACGGGTAGTAGACGTAGGAATAGGGACTGGCGTCGTAGGCGGTACCTTCGTAGGCATACTGATCGCCATAGGGCATGTAGACCCAACCGTACTGGCTTGTGTACACCCATTGTCCGCCCGTCGCTTGCCCCTGCGGTGCTGGTGCTTGGGCTTGCTGCGGCGCCTGCGCTTCGGTTTGCACCGGCGGGGCCGGCGGTTGTGCCGGCGGCGCGGGGGGCGGCTGCTCGGGCGCAGCAGTCGGAGGCTGCACCGGCTCGGGTGGCTGCTCTGCCTGGGCAACGTAGTAGCCTTGCTCCTCGCTGGCCTCTTGCGCGAGAGCCACGGTGGTCCCAAGCAATGGGATGCACACTGACAGAATCGCAATGATGAATGAACGCTTCATGATGCCACCTCCGGCTCATAGGTTGGACGGCCGGAATACGCAAACAATTCTACGCCCTGCGCGTTCAAGAGCCACTTCAAGCTACAATTGAATAGACGCGAAAGCTGCCGCCAACCGGCATCGTCAGGCGCTATAACGAGCGTCCGCAATGGCTCCACTCCTGGCAGAAGCGCGGCACGCTCACGACGTCCGATTGCTTTTCACGACGCGCATCGTTCGACTTTTCGCCTACGGCCTGGTTTCCGTGGTGCTGGTTCTGCACCTGACAGCAGCCGGGTTGTCCGAAAGCCAAATTGGCCTGCTACTCACCCTGACGCTGCTGGGGGACGCCGCGATTTCTCTCTGGATCACGACGCGCGCCGACCGGGCCGGGCGGCAGCGCATGCTGCTGCTCGGCGCCCTGCTGATGATTTTCGCCGGCGCCCTCTTCGCCATCACGCGCTCGTTCTGGCTGCTGCTGCTCGCCGCCACGTTCGGTGTCATCAGCCCAAGCGGCAACGAGGTCGGCCCCTTCCTTGCCGTCGAGCAGGCCGCGCTGGCCCAGAACATCGCCGCCGAACGACGCACTGGAGTCTTTGCCTGGTACAACCTGGCGGGCTCGCTGGCCACGGCGCTCGGCAGTCTGTGCGGCGGCGTGCTTGCCGACGGACTGCAGGGAAGCAACGTCAGCGCGCTCGGCAGCTATCGCGTTCTTGCCGCCGGATACGCGGTGCTTGGCGCCGGACTGGCGGTTCTTTTCTTGCGCCTTTCGGCCGCTTCTGAGGCGCCCAGAGTTGGCGAACCGCCGCCCAAGGGCGCTGGTTTCCATCTCGGCCTGGCGACCTCACGCAACCAAGTCTTCAAACTGGCCGGCTTGTTCACGATGGATTCCTTCGCCGGCGGATTCGTGGTGCAGGCCTTCGTCGCCTACTGGTTTCAGCGCCGTTTCGGCGTCTCGCCCAGCGTGCTTGGCGCGATCTTCTTCGGTGCCAATCTTCTCGCCGGCCTGTCCGCGCTGATGGCTTCGCGGGTGGCGCGCCGAATTGGCCTTCTCGCCACCATGGTGGCAACACACATCCCGTCGAACGTGCTGCTCTTTCTGGTTCCGCTCATGCCCAGCCTGCCGCTGGCCATCACGGTTCTGCTCCTGCGTTTCAGCATCTCGCAGATGGACGTGCCCACCCGGCAGGCCTACACCATGGCGCTGGTGCCAGCGGGCGAGCGCTCGGCCGCCGCTGGCGTGACCGGTATCGCCCGTACCGTCGGCGCTTCGCTCTCGCCTATGATCGCCGGCCCGCTCTACGCCTCCGCGGCCCTGGCCAGCCTGCCCTTCTTGCTCGCAGGCGGGCTCAAGATCGTCTACGACGTGCTCGTCTGGCAAACGTTCAAGAAGGTAAAGATCGAAAAGTCCGCGTAGCGAGTGGGCACTCGCGTTCGAAATCCACGGCCCACGCCACAGGGCGCGACCGTGGCCTTGGGCGGGTCATTTTTTAGATCCCGTCGAGAAGTTCGCGCACCTTGCGACGCAAATCCGCCAGGCTGAACGGCTTGGCGATGAGGTACGTTCCGGGGTCGAGCGTTCCGTGATTGTCGATGGCGGCGTCGGTGTAGCCGGACATGTAGAGGATCTTGATGCCGGGCCGCTGTTTCACCAGTTGCTCGGCCAAGGCCCGTCCGCCCATTTCGGGCATGACGACATCGGTCAGCGCCAGATGAATCTTCCCCACGTGCTGCTCGCACAAGCGCAACGCCTCGCCGCCATTCGCCGCGGCTAGCACCGTGTAGCCCGCCTTGACAAGAACTTGCATGGCCAGCTCACGCACCGCCGCCTCATCTTCCACCACAAGAATCGTTTCATCTCCGGTCATGCGCGTGGTGGCTGGTGCGATCGTCGGCGCCTCTTGGGCAGACGCCTCGCTGCGGGGCAGATAGATCCTGAACGTCGTGCCCTGGCCACGTTGGCTTTGGACGATGATCTCGCCACCGCTCTGCCGAACGATGCCGTAAACCGTGGACAGCCCCAGGCCCGTCCCCTTGCCTCGCTCTTTGGTGGTGAAGAAAGGCTCGAAGATCCGGTCGGAGGTCTTGGCGTCCATGCCACAGCCTGTGTCGGTGACCGCAAGCATGACGTAGGGACCTGGTTTGACCGTCGAGCCGCTCAGCATGAACGCAGCGTCTAGTTCGACATTGGCGGTTTCGATGGTCAGTTTGCCGCCCGTAGGCATGGCGTCGCGAGCGTTCACCACCAGGTTCATGATCACCTGCTCGATCTGGCTGGGGTCGGCCATGGTCAAACCGAGATCCGGGGCAAGGATGGGCACAAGGGCGATGTCTTCTCCGAGGATGCGGTGGAGCATCTTTTGCAGCTCGGTGGTGACGCGATTCAGGTCGAGCGGGACGGGCTGCAGGATCTGTTTACGACTGAAGGCGAGCAATTGCCGGATCAAGACCGCCGCACGATCGGAGGCCTTCTTCACCTCGACGAGTTGGCTTCGCCGCGCATCCCCCTCTTCCGTCGCATCGAGCACGAGATCGGTGAAGGTCATGATGACGTAAAGCATGTTGTTGAAGTCATGGGCGATGCCACCCGCGAGGCTACCGATGGCATCCATCTTCTGCGATGCGCGCAACTGGTCTTGCAGCCGGGCGCGCTCGACTTCCGCTTTCTTGTCCTGAGTGATGTCCTTGATGACGTGGGCCAGCGAAACTACCTGGCCATGTTCGTCCATGGTCGGCCAGGCCACGAGGCTGTAGCATTTTCCGTTCTCTTCATACTCCCCCATGCACGGCTTGCGCTCGGCGATGGATTGCACGCACGGACAGCCTGGGACGGGCGAGGTGCGGCCATGCATGAGTTCGAAGCATTTCCTTCCGAGAATCTGCTCTTTGCCCCGAGCCAACGCCAGGCAACCAGCGTTGTTGACTTCCAGCACGTCGTGGTCGCGGGAAACCACGAAGACGACATCGGTAATGGCATTGAAGGTATCGCCCCACTTCTCGTTCGATTGGCGAAGGGCGGCCTCGATGCGTTTGCGCTCGGCCAGCTCCCTTTCCAGTTCATGGGTGCGGTCGGCGACCAATTCCTCCAGCTGCTCTTTCACGAGGCGCCGCATGCGGTTGGCCGCTTTCAGCTTGACCATGGCCCGGATCTGCGCCACCAGCTCTTGGTCGTTCCACGGTTTGCCGAGGAACGCCTCAGCGCCCAGCTCCAGTGCCCTGACCCGGCTCTCGCGGTCGGTTCCGAGCGCAGTCAGAAAGACCACGGGAATGTCTTTCATCCTCTCGTCGGCCTTGAGCCTGCGGCACACTTCGAAGCCGTCTATGTCCGGCATGACAATGTCGAGCAGGATGACATCGGGATCCTCGACCCGGGCGAGGTCGATACCGGCGGCGCCGTCGAGCGCGGTGAGAAGGTTGTATCCAGGCATGGTGTCGCCGAGCACCGCCTGCAACGTGATCAGGTTGTCCCGGTGATCATCAATGGCCAAAATTTTGGGCTGATTCGAGTTCATGATTCATCCTGCGTTTCGAGAGCCTTGTGCAAGGTTTGCAGCAAATGCCTGTGCTCGATGGGCTTGGAGATGTAGCCATCGAAACCGTGGGCTAGGATCTTCTCTCGATCACCGGTCATGGCGCTGGCAGTGACGGCGAATACTGGAATGTTCCGCAGCGCTTCGTCGCGCCGGATCTCGGCAAGGGCCGCGATTCCGTCGATTTCAGGCAGCGCAATGTCCATCAATATAACGTCGGGATGGTTGCGACGGGCCTGTTCGACGCCTTCGCGTCCGTCGTGTGCCTCGACGACGTGGAAGTTCGGCTCAAGCAGCGCTTTCATGGTGCGCAGGTTGTCGAGGTTGTCCTCCACAACGAGAATCAGAGGCTTCCCCTCGCCCTCGTGCTGGCGCTTGCGCCTTCGCGGCGGTGGTGGCGGCGGTGCGGGCGGCGCGGGACGGGATGGCGCCACCATGTCAGCGACCGCGGCCAGCAGCCCGGCCCTGTCCACGTAGCCCTTCTGGATGAGCTGGTGAATGTGATTGCCCGTGAGGAAGCTCAGCTCCTCGCGGCTCACATGCCGGGCAGTCAGGATCAGTACCGGCAGCGCCGCCGTCCGGGGAGAGCTGCGCAGGTGTTTCAGCACTTCGAAGCCATCCACCTCGGGCATCATCAAATCCAGCACCACGGCGTCGGGCAAGGTTTGCCCCACGAGTGCGAGCGCGGCTTTCCCATCGCGGGCCACCTCGACGCGATAGCCGTCGGCCTTGAGAATGTCGGTGAGCTGGATGATGGCGGGTTCGCTGTCCTCGACCACCAAGATGCACTGACCCTGGCCGACCGGCGCTGGCGGCCCCATGGGAGGCCGGCGCAATCGCGCATCCGAGGCTCGCGGCCCCGCGGCGTCAGGCGCGGCAAGCGGCAGCCGCAAGGTGAAGGTCGCACCTTGGCCAAGTGTGCTGCGCACAGTGAGCTCGCCACCCAGCAGGCGCGCGTATTTCCGCGCGATAGAAAGGCCCAGCCCGGTGCCGCCATATTTGCGCGACATGCTTTCGTCGGCTTGGCGAAATTCCTGAAAAATGATGGACTGCTTGTCCTCCGCGATGCCAATGCCGGTGTCGCTGACGCTGACTTCGATGGCGTCGGCGGCCACAGTGGCGGCGATATCCACGTGGCCTTGCTCCGTGAACTTGATGGCGTTGCCAAGCAGGTTTTGCAGGATGTGGCGGCACTTGTCAGGATCGCTGGTTAGCAATGGCAGATCCGCGGAAACCCGATTTCGTAGGATCAAGGCCTTGTTTTGCGCCAAAGGCAAGAGCACGGGAACCAACTCGGCGACCAGCTCGCCCATCGAGAACTTCTGTATGCGCACATCCTCGCGTCCGGCCTCAAGGCGCGACAGATCGAGAATGTCGTTGATCAATTCCAGAAGGTTTTTGCCGTTGCGTTCGATGACCTCCAGATAGCCGAATTCCTCGGCGGGGATCTTCCCGGCCAGCCGGCGGTGCAGTACGCCGGAAAGAGCAATGACCGAGTTGAGCGGGGTGCGCAGCTCGTGACTCATATTGGAGACGAACGCACTCTTCTGCCGGTTGGCCTCGCCGATCTCCCGCTTCTGCACCTCCAACTCGGCGTTTTGCTCGATGAGTTCGCTGGCCTGCGAAGACAGCTCGCGTTTCTGCTGATCGAGTTCACGATTTTGCGCCTCCAGCCGGTCGGCCAGATTGTGGATGCGCCGGAAGGCCAACACGCCGTTCATGCGGGCAGTAAGCACGCTCCACACATCGTCGACGAGCTGAATGGCCGCTGCTGCATAGACACGAACGCTGGCCAGCGAGACAATCGCGCACACCTCGTCCCCCGACAGCACGGGGATCGTCACAATTTCTCGCGGCACCATCCTGCCGCTCACGGCGGTGAAGGTGAAGCGCGTATCGAGCGGAATATTCTTGAGGTGCTGGATCTTCCGCGCGGCTACTGCGGCGCCCAGTTCACCCGCCAAGTCGGTCGCGGAAAAGGCAGCGCGTCCGCCTTCGTCGAGCCCGATGGATTCGAAGTGCACGAACTCGGACTTCGCTTCGTCCAGCAAATAGACTGCCCCCATCTGCGAATCGGTGCGAGCCAGCAGTGCCTTGAGCAGTTCCCGACAGAATCGGTGCGCCTCGTCCTCGCGGAGCATGACGCTGGCGAGCATTGCTGAGTTCTCCTTGGCGAGCATCTCCTGGCTGATGGCATCGGCCATGGTGTTGAACGACGATGCCAACGTCCCAAACTCGTTGCCGGATAAGTAGCGAGACCGGACATCCAGCTTCCCCTGCCGGAACTGGGTCGTCGCCGAGGTCAGATCCGCGATGGGCGTGCGGATCCCTCGCAGCAATTGCACGGCCACGAAGAAGCACACGCACAGGATGAGCGCCATCGCGCCTAGCAGCTGCAAATTCAGCGTGTCGAACAGTTTTTGCGTGTCCCGGTATAGCTGGTCGGCCCTATTGTGGGCGAATTCGCTCATGGTGCCGAAGTCGGACAGTACTGCCTTCACCCGAACGTCGTCGGCGCCAGACGCGATGACTCGGGACATCGCCTCGGCGCGCTTGCCCGCCCTAAGCGTCCGAACGGTTTCGTCTCGAACGGGATCCCAGGCTAGAAGGTCCCGCTTGGTCTGCACGACATCCGCTGCGGGACCAAGGTACCGCGCCTTCACGACTTCGAGCTGGCGGAGGGCGTCGTCCCTGCGCTCATGGATATCGACAACAATGGGCTCGAAGCTCTTGGCGCTCTCATCGAGACACAAGTCCTTCAGATCCAGCTGCATAGTCATGACATCTGCTCGAAAATCGGACAGCGCACGACGCACGGCGAACGGATGTTCGTAGAGATCCCTGGCCGGCTGCGCGAGCAGGATGTTCTGCCACCAAGAAAGCGCGGCCAGAAGACCTGACAGCAAAAGGATGAGTCCCAGGCCGAGGCCCAGCTGCGTACCGATCTTCAAGTCCCTGAGTTTCATGGATCACATCACCGCCTGAAAATCGCCGCGGGCAGAATCAGTGGCCTAAAGCCAGCCGCCTGCACGATCTCACGTTCGGCCTCGCCGGTCACCAGGTACCCGTCGGCAGCCAGACAACGTCGCAGTCGTTCCAGGATGCGAAGCTGGCACTCGGGACGATAATAAAAGAGGACGTTACAACACAGGATCAGGTCGAATCCGCCGAAGATGCTCGCGCTCGGCGAGACGCTGTATTCGTCGAGAAGTCCGTGCAGGGAAAAGTCGACCCGCTCGCGAAGTTCGGGTACGACGACGTAGGCGTCTTCCCGCCGTGAAAACCAACGTTCCAGATGGCGTTGCTGCAAGTTGCCCACCAGGGGCGCTGGGTACGAGCCGAGGCACGCAAGTGTGAGCTGCTCCGCGGAGTTGTCCGTGGCGAACAGCCGGAAGCGAACGGGAACCTCACCACGGTCGGATAGTTCACTGAGCAGAATGGCGATGGAATAGGCTTCTTCGCCCGCGGCGCAGCCGGCCGACCAAACGCGCAGCTCGGGATAGTCCGAAGCGGCTTTTGCATTGGCGATACTGGGAAGCAGCCGTTGCTCCAGCAAGGCATAGGTCAGCGGATCGCGAAAGAACTCGCTGTGATGGATGTGCAGTAACTGCACCAAGGCTTCGCATTCGCCCCTGTCTCGCTCGATGAGGCGGAGATACCCCGCTTGGGGCATGCCAGGCATGACTTGCCGGCGCCGCTCGAACGACCGGGCGAGAAAAGAATCGGAATAGCAGGACACGTCCATGCCGTGGACCTGGCGCAAAATTTCGATCAGAGCGCCCATGGACTCGATTCCATCCGTGGGCGCGTTCACGTCACTGCGCGAGTCCATAGTCCCCACCTATCGGCGGTTGCACGCTATTTCCGAACTGGTATTGCAAAACCGCTGCGAGCGCCTCCGGCCGCAGTCTACCCCATGTCGCCAACTGCAAGGGCGCATCGATTGGGTTTCCGTGGTAGGTAGTTGCAGAACTTCGATGTTCACTCCGCGACAGGGCGGGCTGGAGGACCCGAATGGCTAGCGCTCGGATCTTGGTTGTCGAGGACGAGGCCATTGTGGCCCGCGATATCGTTCGCCAGCTCGAACACTTTGGCCATCACGTGGTGGCGGAAACTTCACGCGGCGAGGAAGCCGTCGAGCTGGCCTCCAAGCTACGGCCCGATTTGGTATTGATGGACATCCAGCTCGCCGGTTGGCTGGACGGAATCGAAGCCGCGCAGGCCATTCGACGCGAGTCGGCTGTACCGGTGGTGTTTCTCACCGCCTTTGCCGCCGAGGCTGTTTTGCAGCGGGCGAAGCAAGCCTCACCCTTCGGGTATCTGGTCAAACCCTTCGATCCCCAGCAGCTCGAAACCGCCATCGAGATCGCTTTGCACCAGCACGAGGTCGAGTCCAGTCTGCGCGAAAGCCGCGAGCAGCTGGCGGCCATCCTACGCACCGCCACCGACGCCTTCTTTCTGGGCGACGACCGGGGTCGGTTGCTCGAGGTGAACGAAGCCACATGTCGACTGCTTGGCTACGCGCGCGAGGAACTGCTGACCCTGACCGTGGCGGATCTCGATCCCGAAGAAGGAGAACAGGCGGCAGCCGAAAACACCGCCCGTATTCTCGCGACAGGGTCCGCGCGTTTCGAACGACGTATGCGACGCAAGGACGGTTCCTTTGTCGAGGTGGAACTAAGCGCGAATAGACTGCCCCTGGACGAGGGGCGAATTGTGTCCTTCGCCCGCGACATCAGTGCACGCAAGCGCGCCGACGAAGAGCGCGATGCCACCGTCCGCATGCTCAAGCTCATCAGCCAGCCCAATGGTCTCGATGCGCTCATGCGCGAGGTAAGCATCCTGCTGCGCGACTGGTCGGGCTGCAGCGCGGTGGGGATCCGGCTTAAGGATGGCGACGATTACCCCTACTTCGAGACGCGCGGTTTTCCCCCGGAGTTCGTCGAGTTGGAGCGCCACCTGTGCGAGCGCGATCGCAATGGACAGATCGTGCGCGACGCCGCCGGGAATCCCGTGCTCGAATGCATGTGCGGCAACGTCCTGTGTGGACGTTTCGATCCGAGCAAGCCCTTCTTCACGGCGAAGGGGAGCTTCTGGACAAATTCGACCACCCAGCTCCTGGCCTCGACCACGGAGGCCGACCGGCAGGCGCGCACGCGCAACCGCTGCAACGGCGAAGGCTACGAATCCGTCGCTCTCGTGCCCTTGCGCGCAGGCGAAACCACCTATGGCCTGCTGCAATTCAATGACACACGCAAGGACCATTTCACCCCCGAACGCATCGCTTTGCTGGAGCGCTTGGGCGATAGCCTGGCCATCGCCATCGCGGAGAGGCAGGAACACGCCGCCCGCCAGGCGAGCGAAGAGCGTCTTCGGCGTTTGCTGGAATCGACCACGGACTACTCCTACGCCGTCGAGCATCGCAACGGACAGCAAGTGCAGACTCGCCACGGCGTCGGGTGCGTGAAAGTCACCGGGTACACGACGGAAGAATTCGGCGCCCGTCCATCGCTGTGGTTCGACATGGTGGTGCCAGAGGATCGGCCGGCGGTGCTGGCCTTCGCCGGACGCATCGATCGGGGCGAGACGCCGGCGCCCATCGAGCACCGGATCGTGCACAAGAACGGTTCCATCCGATGGGTGCGCAACACCGTGGTCTCGCGCCCTGCCCTTTCGGGCCACGGGTTCATGCACGACGGGCTGATCTCGGACATCACGGATCGCAGGCGACTCGAGTCGCAGCTTCAGCAGGCGCAGAAGATGGAAGCCATGGGCCAGCTCGCTGGCGGCGTGGCCCACGACTTCAACAACATCCTGGCCACCATGCTGATGGAGCTGGGGCTGCTACGCGAAGAGCCGGGCCTTGCCGAGAGCGTTCGCGCCGGACTGAGGGATCTAGAGGCATCCGTGGGCCGCGCCACGGGACTGACCCGGCAGATCTTGGCCTTCAGTCGGCGGCAGCTCATGCAGATGAAACCGGTTCGGCTGGCCAACCTGCTGACCGATCTGCACAAGATGCTGGGGCGCATGCTGGGCGAAACCATCCAGGTCGATCTATATGCCTCATCCGAGAGCAGCGCCATCAAAGGCGACGGAGGCATGATCGAACAGGTGATCATGAATCTGTGCGTGAACGCGCGCGATGCCATGCCGGCCGGCGGCCGCATCGAATTGCGCGTCGAGGATGTCTTGCTCGGTGAATCCGATATCCGGGGCAATCCCGAAGCACGCGCCGGACATTTCGTTCGCCTCAGCGTGACCGACTCTGGCTACGGCATGAACGAACAAGTTCGCCAGCACCTCTTCGAGCCCTTCTTCACGACCAAGGAGACGGGCAAAGGAACCGGACTGGGATTGTCGACGGTCTACGGCATTGTCAAACAACACGACGGCTGGATCGAAGTGGAAAGCCAGGAGGGCAAAGGCAGCACCTTCCGCGTGATGCTTTCCGCCCTGCCCGCCGAAACCATCTCGACAATCCCGGACACCGCCGCGGCACCAGCGCGCGGCAAGGGCGAAACCCTGTTGCTGGTCGAGGACGAGGCCAGTTTGCGCCTGGCCTTGAGTTCCATCCTGCGCCGATTCGGCTATCGTGTGCTGGAGGCAAGTAACGGTAACGAAGCGCACGCAAGGTGGCAGGCCCAGCGCGAAGCCATCGATTTACTCATCACCGACATGGTGATGCCGGGCGAGATGACGGGGCTGCAGTTGATCGAGAGTCTGCGCCAGGAAATGCCCGGCCTGCGCGCCATCATCTGCTCCGGCTACCTCGGCATCCAGAGCATTCCCGCCTCGTCAGGCATCGACGTTCTGGCCAAGCCTTTCGAAACCACGGTGTTGCTGCAAACCGTGCGTCGCTGCCTCGACGCGGCCGCTACATCAAGAGCCAACCCCTGAGGAGGTGCGCCAGGGCGGAGGGCACGGGAGTCTGGTGCGAGCGCAGGTTGATCTCCTCGCGGCGGAACCAGGTCCGCTGCCGACGGGCATAGGCCGAGGTCGCCGTCTTGATATCGGCGACGGCCGCCTCCAACGACAAGGCACCGTCGAGAAAGAGGCCAAGCTGCTTATAGCCAAGGGCCTGCATCGAACGCGCGGAAGCAAACCCAGCGGCGCGCAGGCCGCGCACCTCGTCGAGGAACCCGGCGGCCATCATGTGGTCGACCCGCGCGGCGATGCGCGCACGCAGGGTTTCCATGTCGAATTCGAGCAGCACGGAAAAGACCCGCAAAGGAGCTGGCGCGACTGCCTTTTGCCGACGCTGGTCGCTGATGGTGGCGCCCGTCTGCTCGTATACTTCCAGCGCCCGGCTAATGCGAACCAGGTCGCCGGGCAGGATCTTGGCGGCGGCTTCCGGGTCGATGAGGCGCAAGCGCTCGTGCAGGGCTGGAATGCCAAGGCTGGCGGCCTCGGTCTGATGGCGCGCGCGGATCTCCGGGTCGGGCCGCGGCGCCTCGAACAGGCCGCGCACCAGCGCGCGAAAATAAAGTCCCGTGCCGCCCACGATGATCGGCAGGCGCTCGCGCCGCTCGGCATCGCGGATGAGCGCGAGCGCGGCCTCGGCCCACGCCGCCGCGTGAAACTGTTCGCCAGGCGAAATCAAGTCGAGCAGGTGATGCGGAATCGCGGCCCGATCGCCGGGCGTGGCCTTGGCCGTACCGATGTCCATGCCGCGATAGACCTGCATCGAATCGCAACACAGAATCTCGCCGCCGAGCTGACCGGCGAGTTCCAGCCCGAGCGCGCTCTTCCCCGATGCCGTAGGTCCGAGAATCGCGACGACGGGCGGTGGGCGTGGCGACCCGGCCATCAGGTTCGCCCTAGACGCTGTTCGATCTCTGCCACGGGCATGCGCAGAAGCACCGGCCGGCCGTGTGGGCAGTGCGAGCGCAGGTCCACGGCATCGAGCTGAGCCAAGAGCGCCTGCGCTTGCTCGCGGCTGACCACATCGCCAGCGCGCAAGGCGCCGTGGCACGCCATGGTGGCGAAGACCTTATCGAAGCTGGCTTGAGCGTCGTTGCTCTGCTCGCCACTGGCCAGACCGGCGATCACGTCGAGCAGCAGCGGCTTAGGATCGACTTTCTTCAGCAGATCGGGCACCGCACGCAAAAGCAGAGTCTGCGGACCAAAATCCTCGACCTCGAAACCCAGGTGGCCCAGCTCCTCCAGCGCGTCGCCCTCGCGCACGGCCGCCATGGCCTGCTCGTCGATCTCGATGGGGATGGGGAAAAGCAGGCGCTGGCGCACGACCTGGCGCTGGCGATGCGACTGGCGCAAACGCTCGAAGGTCACGCGCTCGTGGGCCGCGTGCTGATCCACGATGACCAATTCCTCCTGGCTTTCGCAGATGAGGTAGGTGCGATGAACCTGTCCGATGTATTCCAGGCTGCCGAAAAAGCCGGTCGCGGCGACCATCGGCGACGCAGGCACGCCATCGTCCGTCGAAGTCTCCCTGGGTAGATCGAGACCTTCGACGGTCTGGACGAGCCCGCGCGGACGGGGGCGCGGGACGGAACGCAGCGGCTCTTGCCAGCTGCGACCGTCGCGCTGAGCAGGTACGGGCGGAGCGGTCGCTTCGGCCACGGCTTCCACGGAAGCCTCAAGGTTCTCGGGCGGCAAGGTGTATGCGCGCAGTGGGGCCGGCGGCAGCCAAGGCGCGCGCGCCACCGCCGCGCCCACCACGTGGCGAACGGCGCCGTAGACTTCTTGCGGACGCGCGAAGCGAACCTCCAACTTCTGCGGATGGACATTCACATCCAGCTCCTGCCCAGGCACGTCGACGAAGAGCGCGGCCATGGGATAGCGGCCCTTTTCCAAGAGCTCGCCGTAGCCCATGCCGAGCGCGTGCAACAGCGACCGGTCGCGCACAAAGCGTTTAGCCACGAACATAAAGGTCGAACGCGGCGTGGCCGACGCCTCCTCGGGCGCGGCCAGGAAGGCGCGCACGACCACTCCGGATTCCTCGTCCTGCGCCTCGTGCAGAAGGCTGGCGCCCCGGCGGGCCAGGGCCGCGCGCACGCGCTCGCCCATGTCGCGATGGGGGGGAAAGTCCAGCACCACGCGGCCGTTGCCGCGC
>Ga0265314_10000511_pt1 | contig 50084 bp, 52 predicted proteins | sample 4126metaG_FD_203106 | JGI IMG/M metagenome (GOLD analysis project Ga0265314, IMG submission 203106) | Rhizosphere microbial communities from Carex aquatilis grown in University of Washington, Seatle, WA, United States - 4-1-26 metaG | ecosystem: Host-associated > Plants > Roots > Rhizosphere >... | reverse complement strand
ACGATCCTGTGGATGTTGTTCTTGTAGCTGTCGCGGATATCCTCGGCCGATCCACCGAACGCGCCGGTCTTGTCGCGCATCGCCTTGACGTTGCCCCCGGCCGAGAACGCCGTGCCGGCCCCGGTCAGGATGGCGCAGCGCAGATTGGGGTCGGCGTTGATCTCTGTTGTGGCCGCAACGAACAAATCGCCGTCGCCCTCCTCGCCCAGAGGGTTGCGCGCATCCGGCCGGTTGATGGTCAGGGTGGCGACAAAACCGTCTTTCTCGAGAAGCAACGCCGGCATGATTTTCTCCGCTTGGGTCGGGAATGGAGGCGTTACTATAGCGCATCTCGATGTGCGGCGCTCATCCTTCGCTACGTCCTGCCAAGGGGGCAGCTCTGCTATAGCGCCGCAAATCGCTTCAGGTGGTGATCCACATTGCCGTACAGCGTGTCGATCATCGTCAGGCGCTTGAAGTAATGGCCGACGTTCAGCTCGTCGGTCATGCCCATGCCGCCATGGATCTGGATCGCCTGCTGCCCGACGAACCGGCCAGCCTTGCCGATTTGCACCTTGGCGGCCGAAACCGCCTTGCGCCGCTCCGCGTCGCCCGCGTTCAGTTTCAACGTCGCCATCAGCGTCATGGACATCGACTGTTCCATGTTCATGAACATGTCCACCATGCGGTGCTGCAGCGCCTGGAACGAGCCGATGGGTTTTCCGAACTGCTTGCGCGTTTTGGAATAGGCGACCGTCGCGTCGGTCAGCACCGACATGCAGCCGACCGCCTCGGCGCAGTGCGCCGCGATGGCGTCGTCCGAAACCCGTTCCACCAGCGCCAGGGCGGCGTCGATCTCGCCGATGGCGGCGGCGGCGGGCAATTCGACGTTTTCGAAGGTGATTTCGGAGGCGCGCCCGCCGTCGACGGTGGGATAATCGCGGGCGGAAACACCTTTCGCACGCTTGTCGACCAGGAAGACGGACACACCCTTCTCGTCGCGCTGCCCGCCCGCGGTACGTGCCGTGACCAGCAGCATATCGGCCCAGGGTGCGCCGAGCACCACCGCCTTGTGCCCGTTCAGCACGTAGCCGCCGCCCTGCTTCTTGGCCGTCGTGCGAAGATCAGCGAGGTTGTAGCGGCCCGTCGGCTCGGCAAACGCGAAAGCGATCATCGTTTCGCCGGTCGCGATCTTCGCCAGCCATTCTTCCTTCTGCGCTTCACTGCCGGCGCGCGCGAGCATGCCGCCGGCGACGATCACGGTGGAGACGTAGGGTTCCACAACCAGCGCCTTGCCGAACTCATTCATCACGATCATGGCGTCCACAGGCCCACCACCCAGACCGCCGTAGGCCTCGGGCAGCGGCGCCGCGAGAAGCCCCAGCTCGGCGAATTGCTTCCAGTGCGCCGGATCGCGCCCTTCGCCCGAGCGGGTGAATTTGCGCCAAGCATCGAAGCCGTAATTGTCAGCCAGATAGCGGCCGACGGAGTTGCGCAGCAACGTCTGCTCTTCGCTGTAGGAAAAATCCATGGTGCCGCCTAGAACGTGATCGATTTGAAACGAATGTCATTCCCGGCGAGCGCGTAGCGCGAGGGAAGGGAATCCAGAAGTCTGCGCAGGCTCATGGATTCCCTTCCCCTCGCTTCGCTCGGCCGGGAATGACAGGCATGGGGTGTTGAGAGTGGTCATCGCCTAGAGTCCCAAGATCGCCTTGGCGATGATGTTGTGCTGGATCTCGTTCGATCCGCCGTAGATCGACGCCTTGCGCATGTTGAAATAACGCCCCGCCGAACCCAGCGCATAATCGGGGCCCAGCTTCTCGTTGCCGCCGAGCGCGCGCTCGTAGGGGAACGCGTAATAGCCGACGGCCTCTTCCGCCAGCTCGGTGATGCGCTGCTGTATCTCGGTGCCGCGGATCTTCAGGATCGAGCTTTCCGGCCCGGCCGGCTTGCCGTGCGATTCCGCCGCGAGCGTTCTAAGTTCGGTGTATTCGAGCGCCAGCAAATCGATCTCCAGCTCGGCGACCTTGCGCAGGAACTCATCCGTCTCGATCAACGGTGTGCCGTCCACCTGTTCGGCGTGGGCGAATTCCTTGAGCCGCGCGATGGCTTGCTTGGAGCGCGCCACGGCGGCGATCCCGCTGCGCTCGTTCACCAGCAAGAACTTGGCGTAGGTCCAGCCCTTGTTCTCCTCGCCGACAAGGTTTTCGGCTGGAACTTTCACCGCATCGAAAAAGACCTCATTCACCTCATGCGCCCCGTCGAGCACGATGATCGGCTTCACCGTAACGCCGGGCGATTTCATGTCGATCAGGATGAAGCTGATGCCTTCCTGCGCCTTCGCGTTCGGATCGGTGCGCACCAGGCAGAAGATCCAATCGGCATATTGGGCAAGCGTCGTCCAGGTCTTCTGGCCGTCGACGATATAGTGATCGCCCTGGCGCACCGCACGCATGCGCAGGCTGGCCAGATCGGACCCCGAGCCGGGCTCGGAATAGCCCTGGCACCACCAATCCTCGCCCGACAGAATGCGCGGTAGATATGTCTTCTTCTGCGCCTCGCTGCCGAACGCGATCAACACCGGCCCCAGCATGTTGAGACCGAATGGCACGATTGCCGGCATTTCGGCGGCACCGCATTCTTCGTTGAAGATATAGCGTTGGGCGACGCTCCAGCCGGTGCCGCCATATTGCTTGGGCCAATGCGGCGCGATCCATCCCCTGTTGTAGAGAAGCTTGTGCCAGACCAGATAGTCGTCCTTCGTGCGCGCGGCTTCTTCCGGCGCGCCCAGCGCGCGCGGCAGCTTCGGCTTGGATTCGGCGATGAAGGCGCGAACCTCGGCGCGAAAGGCTTCTTCCTCGGACGAGAAGGAAAGGTCCACTTCGTTCTCCCACAGACGATCGCCGGGCATTCGCCCGTGCACGCAAAGCAGACCATATGCGCGAACGCGGGCCAAGCGTTTGCAGCCAACTTTATCTTGACGCCGGGGAATTGAGCGGCGCGTTCGCCACGCAGCGGAAGGTCGATGCGCGCCTTAGGGGGACGCGCTACTTGTGTCCGCGGCGGATGGCTTTGTGGTGGTGGATCACTTCCTTGACGATGAAGTTCAGGAACTTCTCCGCAAAGTCGGGATCGAGCTTGGCCACTTTCGCCAGCGCGCGCAGACGCGCGATCTGCTTGGCTTCGCGCGCGGGATCGGCTGGCGGCAGACCGTGCTCGGCCTTGAAGCGGCCGACGGTCTGCGTGCACTTGAAGCGCTCGGCCAGAAGATGGATCAGCGCCGCGTCGATATTGTCGATGCTGTCGCGCAAGCGAAGGAGTTCTGGATCAGTGGACGCCATCGGCCGGCCCCTCGGTAATATAGCTTAGTCTTAAGCGATGTGACCCAAACCGCGCAATGCCGCCAATGCGGTACCCGGGACAGCCGATTGCCGGCGAATCGCGTTCCATCGATCATGACGCCAAGGTTGCCTGGACCACTCCGACAGGTGTATCAATCGAAGGAATCCTCTTCGGCCACCCGAATAGATCGCGCGCGCCGCGGAATCGGAGCGGAAGATGCCATCCAGAATCAGAATCGTCGCGGCAATCGCCACGGTCTTCGTCGGCCTGATCGTACTCGGGCTTGCCACCCGCTTCCTGGTCAGTTGGAGTTGGTTCTCCGCCGTCGGCTACGGCGGTGTTTTCTGGACGGTCGTCACCGCGAAGATCGCTTTGTTCGCCACGGTCTTCATAGTATCTGCCGCCGCGATCTGGCTGAACGGCTGGATTGCCCACCGCGTCGCGGGACGGCGCGCGGAATTCCGTGCGGTTTCCTCCCCCTGGGATACGCTGGAGGGCGTCACGCCGCGCGTGCCGCTCGAATATTTGTACCGGCATATTCCATGGCGCCTTGCCATCGCAGCGATCGCGCTCGCATTGGGCCTGATGATCGCCTCCGCGGAGGCGGGGAACTGGAACCTCGCGCTGCGCTACCTTTACCAGGTTCCATACGGCCAGAGCGACCCGCTGTTCGGCAGGGATATCGGTTTCTACCTCTTTTCCCTTCCCGCCTATGTCGAACTCAAAAGCTGGATTCTCACCACGCTTACGCTGAGCGCCATTTGCGCGGCGGCTCTCTATTGGGTCCATGGCGCGATCGTGGTCGACAAACAGCGCCGTTCGATCGTGCCGGCGGCGATCGCACACGCTTCGGTGCTTCTGGGGCTCTATTTCGTGGTCGAGGCGTGGTCGTACTGGCTTGACCGCTATCTGCTTCTCTACGGCGACAACGGCGTCGTCGTGGGAGCAAGCTTCACCGACGTTCAGGTGGAACTGCCGATCCTGTGGGCGCTTATCGCGCTCAGTGCCGCCGCTGCGGCCGCCTCTTTCTTCAATGTCCGCGCGCGAACCGTCAGGATTCCAATTATTTCTGCGGTGCTGGTTTTCGGCTGCGCGATCCTCGTGATGCCGTTGTTTACAACGCTATACCAGCGCGTCTACGTCAAACCCAACGAGCTCAAGTTCGAGGTCCCGTACATCACCCGCAACATCGCGCTCACGCGGGAGGCCTACAAGCTCAAGAACGTCGTCGTCAAACCCTTCTCGCTCGACGAAACGCTCACTTATGAATCGCTGCAGAACAATCGCGAAACCATCGACAACATCAGATTGTGGGACTGGCGGCCGCTGCTCGACGCCTATGCGCAGCTGCAGGAAATCCGGACCTACTACAAATTCCACGATGCGGATATCGATCGCTACACGCTGGGGGGAACCTATCAGCAGGTGATGACGTCCGCACGCGAACTCGATTCCACCTTGTTGTCCGCGAACGCACAGACCTGGGTGAACCAGCACGTGCTGTTCACGCACGGCAATGGCGTGGTGATGTCGCCGGTGACGCAAACCACGCCCGAAGGGCTGCCCAAGCTCTACCTCCAGGATATTCCGCCAATCACATCGGGCGGACCTGCGGTAAACCAACCGCGAATCTACTTCGGAGAGGCTTCGGACACCTATGTGATCGTCAAGGGCAACACGCCGGAGTTCGACTATCCGAAAGGCGACAAGAACGTCTATACGGACTATACCGGCGCCGACGGCGTATCGATCGGCGGAATCGCGAGGCGGGCGTTGTTCGCCTGGCATTTCGGCGATATCAACATCCTGCTCAGCGAATATATCACGGGCAAGAGCCGCATCCTGTTCCACCGCAACATCCAGGAACGCGTGCGCATGATCGCGCCGTTCCTGCGCCTCGATGCGGACCCCTATATTGTCGTCAGCAACGGGCGGCTGTTCTGGATTCAGGACGCCTACACCACCAGCAGGTGGTTCCCCTATTCGAAACCGATCGACGACGGTTCGGCGAACTACATTCGCAACGCCGTCAAGGTGGTGATCGACGCCTACAACGGAACGGTCGACTTTTATATCAGCGACCCCGCCGACCCGGTCATCGCGACCTATGCGCGGATATTCCCCGGTCTGTTCAAGCCGTTTGCGGCCATGGCGCCGGACCTTAAGAGCCACGTCCGTTATCCCGAGGATCTGTTCCAGATCCAGGCACAGATTTATCGCTCGTATCACATGAACGCGCCGGAGGTGTTCTACAACCGCGAGGATCTCTGGCAGTTCCCGCGTCAACCGACCGGTGTCGACGACACCGGCGACACGAAAATGGAGCCTTACTACATCAACATGCGCCTGCCGGGCGAGACTCGAACCGAGTTCGTGCTGATGCTGCCGATGGTGCCGAGCCAACGCGAGAACATGATCGCCTGGATGGCGGCGCGCTGCGATCAGAACGACTACGGCAAGCTGATCGTCTACACCTTTCCAAAGGAAAAGCTGGTTTACGGCCCATTCCAGATCGAAGCCCTCATCAATCAGAATACGGATATTTCCCAGCAGCTGTCGCTGTGGAATCAGATGGGGTCGCGCGTCATCCGCGGAAACCTTCTGGTGGTTCCGATCGAGAACTCGTTGCTTTACGTCACGCCGCTCTATCTGCGCGCGCAGACCGGGCAACTGCCAGAACTCAAGCGCGTCATTGCGGTCTATGGCGGTCGCGTGGTCATGGAGGAGACGCTTGCACAAGCGCTCGCCGCCCTCTTCAAGGCGCCTCCCGCCGCCATTGCGCCCGCAACTGCGGAGTCGACGCCAAATCCGGCTTCAGCTTCTCCGGCCGTGCCGATGTCCGGCGCGGCCCGTGCGGCGCTCGACCATTACGAGCGCGCGATCGCAAAGCTCAAGGCCGGCGATTGGGCCGGCTTCGGCAAGGAACTCGACGCGCTTCGACCACTCCTGGACGAGCTGAACAAGCAGCCGAGACCTGCCGCGCCAGCAAGCGCGAAGCCCGGGCCCTGAAGAGACTGTCGCCTGATTTAAGACCAAGCGTCACGCTGCCGCACCGCGCTTTGTCGGCATCGGCAGACATTGCAATTGAACAGAAAGTCCGATTGCGCTCGACACGGCACGCGTCAATTGCTGATTCCGCCCAAGGATGGCATCATTCCAGCGAATCTGGATTCGACCGATCCGATACGGAAGGCGGCGTTCGCCAGACGGACAGTTGGCACGTGGGATTTGCATTGAACAAGCTCGTCGACATCGCGGAAGCAAATGCTCTGATCGACGCAGGAAAGAAGCTGCACGTCGCCGGTGACGAGGCTGCTCTGCGTCAACTCCACCGTGGAACCTGGATTGGAGGCACGATCCCCTACTTCCTCACGACCAAGGGGGGCGTGGTGGAGAGGAAAAAGGTGTTTGTCACCCAGTTTCCCGACGTTGTGACGCACGCGAGCATTCGGCTAATCGACATCGGTCATATCCCCGCCATTATCTCTGAAGCTCCGCGCAACGGTTTCGCTATCGTGATTGCCCCCGGCATGAGCGACATTCATACCACCTACGCTCTGACCGCCAGTAGCATCCCGGGGCTCTACGAACACCCGATCATCGGCTGGGTCGCGGGTGTGCATCTGGATGACCTTGAAAAATCGACCCCGAAAGTCTTCGATGGCCTGACGGGAGAGGTCTCCGACAACCGCATCGCCGTGATGCATGCCACGCTTGCGAACAACAAGTCCGCAACGATCGGCATTATCAACCTGTTTAAGCCGGGGCTTGGAGACGAGATCGTTTTCCAGCAACATAGTTTTTCGGCGAAAGAGTGCACGATCAACGGCCAGCCGGACGATTTCTTCGACTACGCAGTTCGAAACGCGCTGGATGTGAAGCTGCCCTTGGTCGCCGAGCTTTCGGGGCAACTGATCAATGTCAGCTTCCAGGCAATCGATGCCGAAAGCCGGACTGTCAAGTTCTATGCGCCGGTCATGCGGGATCGCGTCTACCGTCAAGCGGCCCCACTGCCCGATTATCGGGCCGCCCTGGTGGGTGCCATCGACAAGCTGAAACTTTCGCCGGTTTTTTCCTGCAACTGCATCCTCAACTACCAGTACGGCCGTTTGGAAGGCGAGCAGTATATCCCCCTGCCCGGACCTGCGACGTTTGGCGAAATGGCCCAGGTGCTGATGAACCAGACATTGGTCTATCTATCACTCGTAGATAAATAGGGCCCTGCGGCGGAGCCGGTCGGCGCGAATTCCGCCAGCCTGACGTCGGCGAGGCCCGCAGTGGCGTCGCCTACGTCGCGGACCTATTACTTCTTGTCGTCCGCGTCGAGCTCGAGCCACATCGCGTTGAGCACCGCTAGCGTGACGGCGAAGCCCAAACCCAGTATCCAAGCAAAATACCACATGGAGCTTGCCCTCAATAATTGCCGTGACTGTCGGACATGATGGACTCGGCTTTCACCGGTCCGCGCATGACGCGATACGCCCAGCCGGTATAGGCCAGGATGATCGGCAGAAAGATCACCACGCAGCCCAGCATGATCTCCAGCGTCAGTTTGCTGGACGAAGCGTCCCACACCGTCAGGCTCATGTCCGGATTGGTGGTCGACGGCAGCAGGAACGGAAACAGCGACAGGCCCGCGGTGGCGATCACACCCAGCGGCACCAAGGCCGACGACACCCAGGCGAGCAGCGGAAGCTTCCGCGTCAGCACGGCCAGCAGCGCGCCCAGATAAGCCACCAGCGGCGCCAGCCAGAACACCGGATGCAGCGTGTAGTTCTGCCACCAGCCGCCCGCAACGCGCGCCGCCGTCTTCATCAGCGGGTTGGAGGGTCCATCGGCGACGAAGGCGCTGGTGATGCGAAAGCCGTTCATTTGCAGCGTCCATAGGCCCGCCAACGTGAACAGGACGATGAACGCACCCGCCGCATAGGGCACGAACGCACGCGCCCGCTTGCCGGGCGCTCCGTCGGCTTTGAGGCTGAGCCACGTGGCGCCATGCAGCGTCAGCATCGACACCGACACCAGCCCCGCCAGCAACGCGAAGGGGTTGAGCAGCGAGAACAGCGTGATGTCGTTGGTCAGCCGCAAATCCGTGTCGAAGGAAATCGGCACGCCGACAAAAATGTTGCCGAAAGCGACGCCGAACACCAAAGCCGGCACCAAGCCGCCGACGAACAACGCCCAATCCCACATCGTGCGCCAAGTGGGGCTCACGAGCTTGCTGCGGAACTTGAATCCGACAGGCCGCAGGATCAGCGCCGCCAGCACCAGGAACATCGCGAGGTAGAAGCCGGAGAAGGCGGTCGCGTAGAGCGGCGGCCAGGCGGCGAAAATCGCCCCGCCGCCCAGGATCAGCCAGACCTGATTGCCTTCCCACACCGGCCCGACCGTGTTGATCACCACGCGGCGATCCAGATCGTTCTTCCCGACGAAGGGAAGCAGGATCGCCGTGCCGAGATCGAAGCCGTCCATGATCGCGAACCCGATCAGCAGAATGCCGAGCAGCGCCCACCAGATAAGCCGCAGCGTATCGTAATCCATCACCGTCACTCCGCCGGATTGCGGGCGAACGGAACCGCCACGGTGTGGCCGAGCGTGCCGTCCGGACCGAGCCGGATGTATTTCACTAAGAGGTAAACGTCAGCGACCAACAGGGTGCTGTAGAACAGCGCGAAGCCGATCAGGCTGAACAACACATTGCCTGGAGCCGTTGAGGAAACGCCGAGCGCCGTCGGCAGGACGCCCTCGATCACCCAGGGCTGCCGCCCGTATTCCGCGACGATCCAGCCGAGTTCGGCGGCGATCCACGGCAGCGGCAAGGTCCAGAACGCGAATTTCAAGAATAGAGGATAGGCGTCGAGCCTGCGCTTGGCCGAAAGCCAGAACGCCAGCGCGAACAAGGCGATGAAGTAGAAACCCAACCCCACCATGAAGCGGAACGACCAGAACAACACCGGCACGTCCGGGATGGTGGAGGCAGCCGCGGCGTCGATCTGGGCCGGGGTCGCGTTCTGCACATCGGGGCGGAAACGCTTCAGCAGCAGCGCGTAGCCCAGATCGGCAACATGGGTATCGAGTTCCTCGCGCATGGCTTCGTTGCCGCGGTCGGCCTTGAGCTTGGTGAGCGCCCCATAGGCGATCATGCCGTTCTTGATGCGCGCCTTGGCGAGATCGACCAGATCGTCAATCCCGTACACCACCTTGTCGGACGAACGCGTGGCGATGAGGCCCAGTGCCCACGGCACCTTCACCTCATAATGCGTCGTGCGCGTCTTGAGATCGGGGATGCCGAAGATCGTGAAGGAGGCCGGTGCCGGCTCGGTGTTCCACATCGCTTCCACTGCCGCGATCTTCATCTTCTGGTTCAGGCCGGCGGTATAGCCGCTCTCATCCCCGAGCACGACCACGCTGAGCGCGGAGGCCAGTCCGAAACTCGCCGCCACGGTCATCGAGCGCTTGGCCAGTTCGACGTGGCGCCCTCGCAGCAGATAATAGGCACTGATCGCCAGTACGAAGACCGAGCCGACGACGTAGCCGGCGCTGACCGTGTGCACGAATTTCGCCTGCGCCACCGGATTGAACAGCACCTCCATGAAATCGGAGACTTCCATGCGCATGGTGTCGGCGTTGAAGCGCGCGCCGGCGGGAAACTGCATCCAGCCGTTGGCAATCAGGATCCACAGCGCCGAAAGGTTGGTGGCGATGGCCAACGCCCAGGTGACGACCAGATGGGAAATCTTCGACAGCTTGTTCCAGGCGAAGAAGAACAGGCCGACGAAAGTGGCCTCCAGGAAGAAGGCCATCAGACCTTCGATGGCGAGCGGCGCGCCGAACACGTCGCCGACATAATGCGAGTAGTAGGCCCAGTTCGTGCCGAACTGGAATTCCATGGTGATGCCGGTCGCCACGCCCATCGCAAAGTTGATGCCGAACAGCGCGCCCCAGAATTTCGTCATGTCGCGCCAGATTTCGCGGCCCGTCATCACGTAGACGGTCTCCATGATGCCCAGCAAAATGGAGAGGCCGAGCGTCAGTGGCACGAACAGGAAATGGTAGAGAGCGGTTACGGCGAATTGCAGGCGGGATAGTTCGACGATGTCCATGATCTCTTCCTAGCGGTGATCTAGCGGTCCGTACTCAGAACATGGGCGGAAACCGCGCTGGTGTCGGCAAGCGGGCGATGCGAAGGACCGAAAAAGAGCAAGTAGAGGCAGGTCAGCGCAGCCACCTTCACCGCCAGCAGGATAGTGATCTCCCGCCACAGAAGGGGCCGTCGGGCAGAGGTCATCTTCCGTTTCTCTTCGCCCAGAGTCGTTCTCTCCAACTTACGACGGCCAAAACGACTGCAAAAGTAGTTAACGCGAGAATCACGAGCACCAAGAACAACGATTCTTCCGGCGACATTGGCATTGCCCTCCCACATCTAAGGGCCTCGCTTCTGTCATGGGTTCCCCCGCCCGGTATTTGACGGATGTCAAAATTGCCACCCTTGATTGGCATTATTCTTAGAAAAAATCACGAAAAAGACGGTGTGGCGGCCGCGCCTGCGTCGCCGGGTCGCGATTAGGCACCTCATTGCCCGCCCGATGACCTCCAGGGACAGAATTCGGAGGGGCCTCCATACCGATTCGCTATCGGTGTCCCTTGGGGTAAAGGCGTGCAACCGACTCCCGTTTCGTTGGTCGCCCCCCGACGTGGGCCGGATTCGTGGTGTCAACACGCAAATCAGCGGCCGATTGCATGCGGCGTGTTGGCGCTGCGTCGCAGGCCTGCTAAACCTAGAATGTGTCAAATCTGCAAAGGCATATGACAGAACCTGCCGCGCCCGCACTATCAGAATCGCCAGGCGCCGATACCCTTCTCGAGACGCTGATCGCCACGGCTGCAGACGGCATCATGGTGATCGACGATCGCGGAACCGTACAGGTCTACAATGGGGCCTGCGAGCGGCTGTTCCATTACCGGCCCGACGAGGTCGTTGGCCAAAACGTCAAAATGCTGATGCCTTCGCCTTACCGCGAAGGACATGACCAATATCTCGATCATTACAAGAAGACCGGCGATGCACGCATTATCGGCATCGGCCGCGAGGTCTCCGGACAGCGCAAGGACGGATCGACATTTCCGCTCTATCTGTCGGTCGGCGCGGGCATGTGGCATGGCAAGCGCATTTTCGTCGGAATCGTCCACGATCTCAGCGTGCTCAAACGCGAACAAGCGGCGCGCGAAGAACAAACGAACCTTCTGGTGTCCATCGTCGAATCGTCGAACGACGCCATCATCAGTCGGACCTTGGACGGTTTCGTCACCTCCATGAACAGCGCGGCGGAAGCGATGTTCGGCTACACGAAAGCGGAATTGATCGGCAGGCCGATCTCGATCCTGTTCCCGCCCGGAAAGCTCGCGGAGGAGGAAGCTTTCCTCACCACGCTCCGCGATGGCCAAAAGGTCGAGCATTACGAGACGACGCGCCTGCGCAAGGATAGAACCCAAATCGACGTCTCGCTCACCGTCTCGCTGATCTACGACGCGGCAGGAAATATCATCGGCGCGTCGAAAACCGTCCGCGACATCACTGAGCGCAAACTGGCCGAGGCCCGGCTACGCACCTTGCAGGGCGAACTTTCGCATATCGCCCGGCTGACGGAGATGGGCCAGTTGTCCGCTGCCCTGGCGCACGAGCTGAACCAGCCGCTCACCGCCATCCTCAACTATATGAACGTCGCCAAGCGGCTGCTCGCCTCGACGGACGTCCCCACCGTCGCCAAAGCGAACGACGCCATCGCGAAGGCGGGTCAGCAGGCGCTTAGGGCCGGCCAGATCATCCGCAGGCTGCGCGATTTCGTCGAGAAGCGCGACACCAAGCGCACGATCGAGGACATCAACAAAGTTGCCGAGGACGCCATCGCGCTCGGGCTGCTCGGGCACGCCTCCGCCAACATCAAGGTACGGGCCGAGTTCGCGCACAATCTGCCGCCGATCATGGCGGACAAGGTTCAAATCCAGCAGGTGATCATTAACCTCCTGCGCAATGCAGCCGAAGCGATGGCCGACTCGCCCAAGCGCGAACTGACGATCTCCACCTCTGGAATCGACGATTCCGGCGTGGAAATCACCGTCGCCGACACCGGACCGGGGATTCCCGAAGCGGTCGCGGCGCGGCTGTTCGAGCCCTTCGTCACCAGCAAGCCGAATGGCATGGGAATCGGGCTCGCCATCAGCTACTCGATCGTGGAAGCTCATGGCGGGCGGCTGCGCATGACGCCCAACAAAGGCGGCGGCACGGTTTTCCGTTTCCACCTCCCTGCTGCACAGACCATGGAGTAGAGCGATGGCGCAAAGCGGAACCGTTTTCATTGTCGACGACGATCCCGATATCCGTGAATCTCTTGCGATGCTGCTGGACTCGTCCGGTTACAGCGCCAAGGCCTTCGAGTCTGCCATGGCATTCCTCGCCAGCGACGCGCCGAACGCGATGGGCTGTCTGATCGTCGACATCCGTATGCCAGACATGGACGGCCTGCAGTTGCAGCGAGAACTGGTGGCGCGGCGGTCACCTCTTCCGGTCATCGTCATGACCGGCCACGGCGACATTGCGATCGCCGTACAGGCCATGAAAGCAGGCGCAGTGGATTTCCTGGAAAAACCGTTCGACGACACCGTGCTGCTGGAAAGCGTGCAGCGCGCGCTCGACCAAGCCACCTCCGCCGTCAACCACGCCAACGCGGCGCTCGATGCCCAGACGCGAATGAACGAGCTCACCGATCGCGAACGCCAAGTGCTCGACCTCATCGTCGCCGGAAAGGCCAACAAGGTCATCGCCTACGAGCTTTCGATTTCGCCGCGCACGGTCGAAATCCACCGCTCCCGCGTGATGGAAAAGATGGGTGCGGCGAATCTTGCTGACCTCGTGCGCAAGGTACTTTCCGCTGCGGCGTGAAGGCTTTTAAGGGTAATTACGTATTTATTTCACGGCCTTATCCGAACTAGCCTGACTCAACCCCTTGATATTTAAGGGTATTGGAGATGGGTGGTTTGGCACTCTCGGTCGACATCGTGGAAGACGACGACGCTGTGCGCGACTCGATGCGCGCGTTGCTGGAGTCCTATGGCTACAGCGTCCGGGAGTATCCTTCGGGGGCCGACTATTTGCATCGCGACGACGCCGCAGCCAGCGATGTCCTGATCGTGGATTATCACATGCCCGACATGACGGGCCTCGAATTGCTGGAAGACATGCGCGTGCGGCGCGACTACACCCCGGCGCTTATCCTGACCGGGCACAACGAACCTCTGCTCGAGCGCAGGCTTATTCGTGCGGGGGTCGTCAAGCTCCTGCACAAGCCGATCCACGATGACGAATTGGTGGCCGCCATCGAAGAGGCCACCCACAACGCGGTTCGTCACTAAGAGGTGAGACTGGTAGGGGTTTACCACTACGGGAAACCCACAACTTCCAATCCCGCGCCCCGGCCGTAAGATTCACGCATTAGAATAAGAAAAAAGCCGAAAGCGAACTCACGGGTGACGAATTTTGGGTGTGATCTTGGACCCCAGTCAACAATCCCCCCTGACGGGTCTGTCAACCACCGTCACCCGTGACCTTTCTTTCCAGTAAAAAGGGAACACGCCATGACAGCGTTCCAGGTATTCGCACTCCTGCTGCCGCCCATGGCGTTGACGATGCAACTGGATGTCGAACGTGAATCGCTGGTCGAGCGCGCCTACCGGATCAGAGACGAGGTCCTTTGGCCGCGCGTTCCAGGCCGCGTGCCGGACGAAAACTGACCAGAACGCGCTGCATTAAAAGCCGGTTCAGCCGCTCCTTGGCGCCTGCGACATACTATCATTTGACATTATCCCCGCCTCTGCCCGACGTTTCCCGCCAAGAGGCACCCATCTTCGTCTGAATTGACCGCGCTGGCTTCGCAGCTTGGCGTATCCGGCGATCCTTTCCGAGCGGGAAAACGCATGTCTTTGCGCAAATTGACGTCCAACAATCTTCATCTGGCAGCGATGGCCGGACTGGTGATTCTCATCCTGATCTCGCAGGCCAACGCGGCCGGAGCGACCCTCAGCGACGGCTGGATCCGCCGGTTGCCGGGCGACTTGCCGGCTGCGGGTTATTTCACGCTGCACAATGGCGGCAATAAATCCGTTGCACTGACGGGTGCAGATTCGCCGTCCTGCGGCATGCTCATGCTGCACAAGTCGGAGAACATGGGCGGCATGGAGCACATGTCGGACGTGTCCCGGGTGGACGTGGCGCCCGGCGAGACCGTCAAGTTCGCACCGGGCGGATATCACCTGATGTGCATGATGCCGGCCCCGGCGCTGAAGCCCGGCGGCCGCGCTTCCGTGACGCTGATCTTCACTGATGGAACCAGACTGCAATCCCAATTCGCGGTGCGCGACGCCAGCGGAAAATAGGTGCATGACGAGAAAGAAAATACTGGCGGCGGGTCTTCTTATGATCCTCGCGCCGTCCCAGAGCTTTGCCTGTGCCTGCGGTTGCGGGGTCTTCGGCGTGGGGACCTTTGCCCTTGTCGCGAACGGGGAAGGGGCGAATGTCTTCGTCGAATACAACTTCATGGACCAGAACCGGAACTGGAGCGGCACGAAAAGCGCGCAGGCGTCGGCTAACGACGATGTGGAAATCAAAAGCCAATTCGTCACGCTGGGCGGGCAGACAATGTTTGCCAACGGTTGGGGTGTGATGGCCGAAGTGCCTCTGGTCAATCGCACCTTCAAGACGGATTCCGGCGCGGGCATCGACACATTCGAGAATACCGCGCTGGGCGATATCCGCCTGATGGGTGTCTATTCGGGTTTCTCCGAGGACATGGCGACAGGCATGATCTTCGGCGTGAAGCTACCCACCGGCGATTTCCATCATGCAGGTTTCGACCGCGACACGGCCATCGGCAGCGGCAGCACCGACCTGTTGTTCGGGCTCAATCATGTGGGCGAACTTCCAAGCGACTTCGGCTGGTACGGTCAGATCATGTGGGACAAGCCGGTCGTAAGCCAAGGCGGCTACACGCCAGGAACCGAAGTGAACGGCGCGTTGGGCATCTACTATGGCGGCATCTCGCTCGGCGGCGCGACGATCAAACCGATGCTGCAAGTCATCGCATCGAACCGCACGCGGGACGGCGGTGCAGAAGCCGATCCGGACAATTCCGGCTACAGCCGCATCCTGCTATCGCCGGGCATCGAAGTTGCCTACGGAAACTGGAGACTTTACGGCGACGTCGAGTTTCCCGCTTATCAAGACGTGAACGGCAACCAGCTCGCGGCGCACCAACTGTTCAAGTTCGTCGCAAGCTATAGCCTGGACAGTTAGTACACACCTTCATTCGCTCCAACTTTCTTTGTCATTCCCGGCCGAGCGAAGCGAGGGGAAGGGAATCCAGGTGTCGAAAAGCCAGTACGGCGTCGAGACCTGGATCCCCTTCCCTCGCCGCGCGGACCGCGCGGCTCGCCGGGGATGACACGTTGGTGTTAATCCTGGTGATCGCGTCCGGTGCTCAATCCACTTCGTCGAGCAGGCGCGCGCCCGGCAGGCCGCGCAAATATCCGTCGGACAATGGCCCCGGAAGCGAAAGAACGGCGAGCAGATCGTTTGCCTCGTCTGCCGTGATATGGGCATCGGCGAGATCGCGGAACACCGTCGCAACCTTGACCATGTCGCAGCTGTGCGGCGACAGGCGCAGCGACGCAACGCCGGCCTGTTTGAGATCGGCAACCTCGCGCGTCGCCGCGGTGACCACGAAGCCCAAAGTCTGGACGCCATTGACGGCGAAGATCGGCGTGCCATCCGTCGTCAGCACGTTAAGGCCGTCGGCATCGCGTTCGCAGACGAAATGACAGGAGTCCTTGGATACGCCGTCGGCACGGGCGTGATAGCAGCGCGCCGAAAGCGCCAACGGGGCGCGGCCGAAGGCAAACACCTCCACCGCGTCGTCGCCTGTCGCAAGGATGCGGATCGACGCCAGCGGAAGTTCGGGCGGCAGGCAGACGCGCGTCGCGCCCAGCGAGCGGTGCAGCGCCAGCGTGTCCTCGTTATAGATATTGAGGAACGGCCCGACGACATGCGGGCGGCCGTCGAGCAGATGGACCGTCGCGATGTCGTTGGCTTCGATCTGAAAGCCGGCTTCTACCATTTCGCCGATGGCGCGGATCTCGCGCTTGTTGGTGGGCAGTGCCAGCGTCGAATAGACCACATCCTTGCCGCCCCGCTGGAGCCGGTCCGCCGTATCGAGGATAATCTCGTCGCGGAACGGCTGGCGCTTCGAACACACGACCGTGCCGAGGCAGACGCGGTCGACCGGCGCTTCGTCGGCGACGCGGGCGTAGAAATCGACAAAGTCCTTGACCGGCCAGTGGAACAGCACCGGTCCGAGCGTCAGCGCCATGCGTGCTTCGCTCATCGCCAGGCCTTCTTGTAGGCACCGGTGGTGTCGCGCTGGCCTTCGGTCAAAGTGCGCAACTCCTCGACATCGACTTTGCCGCCGGCGGCCATGGAATCGATCGCGCGGCGGAACGCCCGCACCACGGCCGCGACATAGGCGCGGCCGCGCTGGCGTCCTTCGATCTTGAAGGCGGTGACCCCGATGTCGACGAGCCGCGGCAACAGTTCCACGGCATTGAGGCTGACGGGATCCTCGAACAGATGCGAAACGGCCCCGTTGGCCTGGAATCGTCCCTTGCACAGCGTGGGATAACCGGCAGGCTCGTCGCGCTCAAACCGTTCCACCGTGAAGCCGCCGACCGAGGCAATCAGAGCGTCGCCTTCCTCGCGATAGGTGACATGACTGGGCGGCGAACAGACGCCGGTCATGTTGGGCGACTTACCTGTCGCATAGGACGAAAGCATGCAGCGCCCCTCGGCCATGACGCACAAGCCGCCGAACACGAAAACTTCGGTCTCGCACGGCGCCGCGTTGGCGGTCAGCCGAGCGATTTCTTCGACAGTCAGCACCCGCGGCAGCACCACGCGCGCCACGCCGAACCGGTCGCGGTAGAAGGCGATGGCCTCGGGCGTCGCGGCGGCAGCCTGTACCGAAAGATGCAGCCGCTGTTTGGGATGCGCCTTGCGCGCGTAGGCGACGAGCGCGACGTCGGCGAGGATCAGCGCGTCGGCACCGGCCTCGACGGCGTCGTCGACACCGCGCTTCCAGATATCCACTTCGCCGGCGCGCATAAACGTATTGAGCGCGACCAGGACCTTGACGCCCTTTTGGTGGGCGTAAGCCACGCCCTCGCGCAATTCCGCGCGATCGAAATTGAGGCCGGGAAAATTGCGGGCGTTGGTCTCGTCGCGGAAGCCGCAATAGACCGAATGTGCGCCGGCATCGACAGCCGTGCGCAAGCCGGCCGGCGTGCCCGCAGGGCAGACCAGCTCAGGGCCGTTCCAGGCGCGCGCGGCCGTCATGGCAAATACGCCTTCCCCCCGCTGGGCTCGGGCGCGTGGAGCGCGCGCCGGAGCTGTCCGAACAGGAATTCCGTGGCGCGATTGAACGGGCGATGGACGGGTTTCGGCAGGCCGAGCACGGAGGACGGATCAAGCTCCGCGTTCTCGATGGCGTTGCGCAACGCCAGCACGGCGCCGGTATCGCCTTCGATCCTGAGATCGCGCGAGAAGAACAGCGCGTCGCCGTCATAGGTCCCGTCGATCATGCCGCACAGAACGATCAGCGGCGCTGCGATGCGCGCGTCATAAGCGGCCTCGGAAAGATCGCGCACCACGCGGACATGGACTCCATCGCCGCCTGGCGTGATGAGAAAGGCGAATGGGCAATCCAGCGGATCGATGGCGAAGGTGCGCCCGGCGTGTTCCCCCAGTCGTGCAGCAAACGACGGCCGCGCCGCCATGGCGTTGGCGAGCAGGCGACGCGAGACCAATTCCAATGGGAGGAGCGGAAGTACGCTCGCTGCCCTGGAAAGGACGAGCGGGATGGTGCCACGCATTGGGTTTGGAGTGCCTTCTTCTCAGTGAATCTTAGGCCGATCCTGACAGCACGCAAATCGGAGCCCGCCAGATTTGCGGCATTTTTGGGGGCCTTGCGGCATTGCGGCGTGCGACGTGGTGGCGCGCCTATTTGACACGCATTATCTATTCAGGCGAAGGCATGGAGCACGGCGCGCGAAATAAAATGGCGCGGAGGCCTTTCGGCAGAAAAGCGTCTCATCGCAGAAATGACTCGTCCGTATACGGCGTGTTTCGGTTAACCTGAAGTTCAGTGATAATGAAGCAAAAACAGGAACATAGATTCTCCGTGGCACCGATGATGGAGTGGAGCGACCGGCATTGCCGGATGCTGCACCGTCTGCTGTGCGACAACGCGCTGCTCTATACCGAGATGGTCACCGCAATGGCCGTGATCCGCGGCGACCGCGCGCGGTTGCTCGGCTTCGACGCACGCGAACATCCTGTGGCGCTGCAATTGGGCGGCGCGGAGCCGGAGGGGTTGGCGGAAGCCGCAAAGATCGGCGCGGATTTCGGTTATGACGAGATCAATCTGAACGTCGGCTGCCCGTCGGACCGCGTACAGTCGGGGCGCTTTGGCGCCTGCCTGATGCGCGAGCCGGCGCTGGTGGCGGACTGCGTGGCGGCGATGCGCGCCACGGTTTCGGTCCCAGTCACCGTGAAATGCCGCATCGGCGTGGACGATCAGGATCCGGCGGTTTCGCTGCGCACACTGATCGCAGCGTGCGAAGGCACCGACACGTTCATCGTGCATGCCCGTAAGGCGTGGCTGGAAGGACTGTCGCCGAAGGAAAACCGCGACGTGCCCCCGCTCGATTACGAGCTTGTCTATGCGATCAAGCGCGAGAACCCGGCGCTGACCATCGTGCTGAACGGCGGCATCGCCACACTCGATCAGGCCGAGGCGCATCTCAAGCAGGTGGACGGCGTGATGCTGGGCCGCGCAGCGTATCAGACGCCTGCGATCCTGGCCGAGGTGGACGCGCGGTTCTTCGGCGGCGCCCCGAATTCGGTCGAGGCGGCTGTGGAGGCCTACCTCGAATACGTCGCGCACCAGCTGGCGAACGGCGTGCCGCTCAACGCCATGACGAGGCATATGCTCGGACTGTTCAACGGCCGGCCCGGCGCGCGCCAATTCCGCCGCCATCTGAGCGAGAACGCCACGCGGCCGGGCGCGGGCATCGAAGTGCTGCGCGAGGCGCTGGCGCATCTGACACGGCGCGAAGAGGTCGCGGCTTAGGAGAACGGGGACAAAGATGGATTTCACATCCGCCATGGCGGCGGGCGATCTCGGCACGCTGGCGCTTGGACTGTTGATCGCAGGAGTGGTTTCCGGCCTCACCGCGGGCCTGCTGGGCGTGGGCGGCGGCATCGTGATCGTGCCCGTGCTGTATCACGTGCTCTCGGTGATGGGCGTAGAGGAAGGCCTGCGCATGCATATCGCGGTCGGCACCTCGCTCGCCACGATCATTCCGACCTCGTTCTCCTCGCTGACCTCGCACAACAAGAAAGGCGTGGTGGACTGGGAGTTGCTGAAACGCTGGGTGGCGCCGATGTTCGTCGGCGTACTGGTGGGAAGCGTGCTGGCGGGCATGGTGCGGGGACAGATACTGACACTGGTTTTCGGATTTGTGGCCCTGCCGCTGGCGGCACAACTGGCCTTCGCGAAAGAGTCGTGGCGCCTGTCCGACCATCTGCCGCGCGGCATCGGCGGGGCGGCGCTGCCGTTCGGCATCGGCGGCGTCTCGACGATGATGGGCATCGGCGGCGGCTTGCTCGGCGTGACCAACATGACGCTGTGCGGGTATCCGATCCATCGCGCGGTCGGGACCGCCTCGGCATTCGGCGCGATCATTTCCATCCCGGGGACGATCGGGGCGATCGCCGCGGGCTGGGGCGTGCACGGGTTGCCGCCCTATTCGCTGGGATACGCCAATCTGATGGGCTTCCTCATCATCGCGCCGGTGTCGTTCTTCGCGGCGCCATTCGGAGCCTCCATCGCCCACATGACCGACACCGTCAGGCTGCGCAAGCTATTCGCGCTGTTCGTCGCCGTCACCGCGGCGAAGATGCTGTGGGATGCGTTGGGGTAAGAGTGGTTGAGAACACAGCGCGGCATGAAACAAGGATCATGACCAAAGCTTCGGATTTCGCTGTCTGACGACTTTAAATGAGCGAAATGCCAGTCGCGCTTTGTAAGTCTCGGCGTGTGGCGTGATTACACCAAGATGACTGTATAGCTCATTACGGGTTAGCTCACAGCGATGCCCGACAATCACTTCCTTAAGCGGCATCCTTTTGGAGAATGGAAGAAAATACAAACCTGCTCTTGGGCGCAAATGGCTGAGGCTAACAAAGTAGCGTTCCTCATCTTCATAGCGCCAATGGCTGTATTTCGTCGTGAGCATTCTCTTGAATTCGACCATCGCAGCAGCGCCACCACCGCTAAGGGCACCTAGATTTAAGGCAGGACGCCTGTTGGTGTACCTCACGCGGTAAAGTCTGGCATCCGGTACGTCAAAGCCGAAACAGACCCCGCGGTGTCCGTCCGCGTAGTGACTCCATTGGACGGGATTAGTCCAATTCCTGCTGAAACATATTAGGCCGAAGTACACCGCAGTCGCTCGCTTAAACATTTCAAACACTGCGCGAATATCGCGATTCGAAGACGCCGGTCCAATTAGTTCAAACGGATCGTTCAAATCGTTTATCGTTGCGACTTTCAATCTCCTTCGACGAAGATCATCAAGTCCGAATTCCAAATTGGTGAAGTGGTAGACGCGCATGTGAATCGTAAAATGCTACCTTAAATCTTCTGATCGTACTCGCCGACTTCGGGGTGCTTTGACAGCCGGCCGTTTAGATCTTTGAAGATCGCGTGCATGCTGGCGTCCGAAGTTGGGCTTTCCACCACCACCACCAGCGAGGGCTTGTTCGACGAGGCGCGCACCAGGCACCAGGTGCCGTCCTCCAGCGTCACCCGTACGCCGTTGACGGTGACGATGCTGACGATTTTCTGGCCGAGGACCTTTTCGCCGCGCGCTTTCAGGCCTTCGTATTCCTTGGTGACCGCATCGACGACGCCGTATTTGCTGTCGTCGGAACAGAACGGACTCATGGTCGGCGAGGACCAGGTCTTGGGCAGGCTCGCCACCATCTCCGACATCGGCTTCTTGGCGTGGTCGAGCATTTCGAGCACGGCGATCGCGGCGATGCTGGCGTCGTCATAGCCGCGCCCGAGCGGCGCGTTGAAGAAATAGTGCCCGCTCTTTTCGAGGCCCGCGACGGCCTTCAGCTCCGCGGTGCGGCGCTTGATGTATGAATGGCCGGTCTTCCAGTAATCGACCTTCACCCCGTTCGCCTTCAGCACCGGATCGATGAGATAGATGCCCGTCGACTTCACATCGACCACGAACTGGGCGTTGGGAATGCGCGACGACAGATCGCGCGCCAGCAGCACGCCGACCTTGTCGGCGAAGACCTCGGCGCCCGTATTGTCCACCACGCCGCAGCGGTCGCCGTCGCCGTCGAAGCCCAGCCCGATATCGGCCTTGTTGGCCCGCACGGTGTCCGCGATGGCATGCAGCATATGCATGTCTTCGGGATTGGGATTGTATTTGGGGAAGGTGTAGTCGAGCTCGGCATCCATCGGTACCACCTCGGCGCCGATGCGCTTCAGCATCTCGATCACGAATGCCCCGGCCGTGCCGTTGCCGCACGCCGCCACCACCTTGATCGGGCGCGAGAGCTTATGTCCCGCCGTCACAGAGTCGAGATATTGGGAGCGGAAATCGGAAACGAAGGAATAGCCTCCGCCAGCGCGCGCCTTGCCCTCGCCGCCGAGCACGATCTGCTTCAGCCGCGTCATCTCGTCGGGGCCGAAGGTGAGCGGTTTCTGCGCCCCCATCTTGACGCCGGTCCAGCCGTTCTCGTTGTGGCTGGCCGTTACCATCGCGACGGCCGGGCAATCGAGCGCGAATTGCGCGTAATAGGCCATCGGCGTCATCGCCAGGCCGATATCGACGACCTCGCAGCCGGCATTCAGCAGCCCCAGCGTGAGCGCCTGTTTGATCGACAGCGAATAGGAGCGGTAATCGTGGCCGGTGACGACCTTGGTCGCGCCGACCTCATGCAGATAGGTGCCGAGCCCCAGCCCGAGCGCCTGCACGCCAAGCAGATTGATCTCTTTGCCGAACAGCCAGCGCGCGTCGTATTCGCGAAAGCCGTTGGCGGTGACGAGCGGAAGGTTCTCGTAATCGGCGGTGTTGGGCTTCAGATCGCTGCGGGGCTTTGACATGGCGCGGGGGTGGTCTCTTTGGTGGACGGCCCGTTGTCTAACGCAACGGAGCGGGAAAAGTCAGTTGAATCCGAAGTTGCGCCCCGTGACGAAAATGAGCTTTCATCTATTTTGCGTTCTAAAGATGTGATATAGTATTTTTCACGTGAAAGAGATGTAGAATGCCAAACGACCTTCTGAACGCCGCCGAGCGTGCCGCAGTGGAACGGCTAGCGACGGCGCTTGCCCTGCCTGCGTTCGACAAGGGCTGGGTCTGGCTGGCGGGCGCAGGACCGGGCGATCCGGGCCTCATCACAGCCCTCGGGCTGCACGCCATCGCCAGCGCCGACGTCGTTCTCTACGACGCGCTGGTCAACGAAAAACTGCTCGTGCTGGCGCGTCCGGGCGCTGAGACGATTTATGCCGGCAAACGCGCCGGCAAGGCGTCCTGCAAGCAAAGCGATATCTCGCGCACGCTGGTTTCGCTGGCGCGCAAAGGCAAGCGTGTGCTGCGGCTGAAGGGCGGCGATCCGCTGGTGTTCGGGCGCGGCGCGGAAGAAGCCCTCGCTCTGGCGCGCGCCCGCGTGCCATTCCGCATCGTGCCGGGGATCACGGCGGGTATCGGCGGATTGACCTATGCGGGGATTCCCGTAACCCATCGCGACACCAACCATGCGGTGACGTTCGTCACCGGCCACGGCGCGGACGGTAAGCTTCCCAAGCTCGACTGGGCCGCGATCGCGCGCGGCTCGCCGACCATCGTGCTCTACATGGCACGCAGATACGCGGGCGAGATCGCGGCGAAGCTGATCGATGCCGGCCGCAGTGCGGAGGAACCCGCAGCCGTCATCAGTGATGCGTCTTTCGCCGCCCAGAATGTGCGCGTGACGACATTGGGGGGCCTCGGACAGGCCGCCTCCGAAAGCACCGCGCCTGCGATCCTCGTCATCGGCGAGAACGTGAGACTGCGCGAGGGCATGGACTGGCTGGGCGCGCTGGCGGGCAAGACGCTCGAATCCGAGACGCTGGGACGATCCAACCTCAGCAACGTGTCGTAGTCAGCTTTATCTTGCGATCTTCCAGAACGCGTATGATCGCAGCGCGTTCCGAGTCGCTCATGCTTGCCCAACGGGCGATTTCGTCGAGCGTGCGCCCGCATCCCGTGCACAGGCCCACGGCCGTATCCATCGTGCAGACTTTGATGCAGGGCGACTGAATCATACTTCTATTGCTTTGCGGAACAGTCCCTTAACCGAAATACCCGATTGCCGCGGCAAGGCCAGGTGTGCGCCAGACCTTAACGTTCACTTAATCGCGACGTTTTAGACTTAATCCAGAGAGGTGGATGTTCCAAATGGCCAAAGCGCAATTCCACAAAAACCAGCGCGTTTATGTGAAGACCGTCGGGACATGGGCGCTCGTCGAGCATGTCGTACCGCAATGGGCCAAGGGCCTCGATGAGCCGATCCGCGTGCATTACGACTGCGGGCTGGGCCGCGAATTCGCCGCCGAAGAGCTGCAGGCCGAGGAGCCTTTGTCCGACAAGGTCGTGCCGACAACGGAAACCTGGCGGGTCACGCGCGCCCGCAACAAATGGCAGCCGGCAGAAGACTGCTCGCGCCATCCGGTTCCGGGGACCTACCCCGTCGTCATCACCGGGCAGGCGGAATGGGGCGGCTGGCGCGTGCCAGGCGCGGAATACGATCTCGATCCCATGAAGATCGAGCGGCAGGCGCGGCTGATTGCACTCGCGCCCAGGCTTGCGGCCTTCGCGAAGGCACTCGTGGAATGGGCACGCAAGTCTGGCGAGGAAATGCCCACGGCGCTGGCCGATCTCGCCCACGACGCACAAGACATCCTCACCCATATCGAACGCGACGTCTGAATTCCCGTCAGAGAGACCTCCTTGGAGCGACATACGATGCCGCAATCTCTGGCCCCTGCACCCCACGAGATCCCTGCCAAAACATCTGTCGAAACGATCACGCTCGATCAGCTGGACAGCCCGCTCGTCCGGCTGGGCGCAAACTACTGGCGTTCGCTGCGCAACGGCCGGAAATTTCCCGCGCGCGAGAATCTCTCGCCGCGCGACATGGCTGGCGTTCTGCGCAACATGATCCTGGTCAAGGTTCTCGATGACGGCGCGGATCTCGAATACCGGATCGTCGGAGATGCCCAGGTTTGCGCCTACAGCATACCGTTGCAGGGACGGCGCCTCAGCGAAGTCGCCGCCGACGCTCCGCGCTTTGGCCGAATTTTGCGGGGGCTTTACACGCAGATTTGCCAGACTGGCGAACCGTTCGCCATACGCGGGCGCGTCGGCCGCGACGTTCCCCAGGCGAATTTCATTTACTGCGAAAGTGCGTTCCTGCCGCTCGGCGTCAGCCCTGACGCCGTGGACCATGTTCTTGTCTTCAGCACGTACATCGTCCGCTCCTTCGCGGCTGACTAAAAAATAGGCGCAGCGTCCGCAATCCGAAAGAATGTGGCGCTGATCGATCTTGCGCATGATGGGAGATGCTCTCTCTCGCATCTCGACCAGAAAAACTGATATTTGTATCTTCGCAGACTCAAAGTACAGAAGTTCATGGCGCATCCACACACAAACGAGCTTCGCGACGACCCGGACATCACCTCGATCGAGCGGATCACGCTCGACGAACTGGAAAGCCCCGTCGTCAAGCAAGGCGCCAATTACTGGAGCGCCCTGCGCGGGACCAGGCGCTTTCCGTCGCGCAAAGATCTGCATCCGCGCGACGTCGCATCGGTTCTACCCCACATGGTGCTGATCAAGGTCATCGACGGCGGCGACGACTTCGAATACCGGATCGTGGGCGAGGTCCAGGCACAGGCCTATGGCCATCGATTACAGGGCCGGCGTGTCAGCCAGATCGCGGCCGAGCGACCTGCTTACGGCCACCATGTGCGCGGCGCCTACCGCCGCATCTGCGAAAGCGGCGAGCCGATCGCCGTGCGCGGTCAGATCGGCAGCGATTTTTCATATTTGAAATATACCTACTGCGAACACATCGCACTTCCGCTCAGCAACGACGACAAAAATGTCGACCATATTCTGATTTTCAGCACTTATGTTGCGCGCGCCTTCGCGGACGGTAAAAAATAGGCGCGGCGTCCGACGGCTTCCGGTGCCTATCACCTCGTCACCACCGGGCAGGTGGAACATGTCCCCGGACGATCTTGTGAACGATGTTCAATGCATCCTCTCGCGTTTCGACCGGAAAAAGTTGATAATCGTACACTTGTCGATTTCAAGCACTGCATTTCATGACGCATTCACAGACAAGCGAATCTCGAGACGCCTTGGGCATCACGTCGATTGAGCGGATCACACTCGACGAACTGGAAAGCCCCGTCGTCAAACTGGGCGCCAAGTACTGGCAGTCACTGCGCGGGACCAAGCGCTTTCCGTCACGCCGAGAATTGCGGCCGCGTGAGTTTGCCTCGATCCTGCGCAACACGCTGCTTGTGAGGGTCATCGACGGCGGTGCCGATTTCGAATTTCGCATCGTAGGCGAGGAACAGGCACGGACCTATGCCTTGCCGTTCGCAGGCAAGCGAATCAGCGAATTCGCGCCGTCCGATGTCGCATACTGTTACGCCTTGAAGGGCCTATTTGGTCACGTTGCCGAACATGGCGAGCCGGTCGCCGTACGTGGAACCATGGGGAATGCGTCTGCCAACGTGCAATTTGCCTACTGCGAGAGCTTGTTTCTGCCGTTGGGCGAGAGCGGTGGTGCGGTGGATCATCTGCTGGGATTCAGCGCCTATGTTCCGCGCGCTGTTGTGAACAACGCAAAATAACGGCGCCGGAGAAGCGGCCCGGAAGAAAACAGCAGCATCTTTGCGCTGCTTTCGCTATACCCATGCGGCCCCCAACGAGGATCACGCATGCGCACCGAAGAACCGCGGGCCGTTCACCTGAGAGAATATCGGGCACCGGACTACAAAGTGTCCGAAATCGCCCTGGACTTCGTCCTCGATCCCGAGGCCACGCGCGTCACCGCCAGGATGCACGTCGCCCGCACGGGCTCCGCCGCACCGCTGGTGCTGAACGGCGAGCATCTCAAGCTTGTTTCGGTCGCGCTGGACGGACGCGTTCTGCAACCGGGCGAATACAAGATCGATCCCGACACACTGACGATCCCCGGCGTGCCGGCGAATTTCGCACTGGAGATCGTGACCGAAATCGCGCCTGCCCAGAACACCGCGCTCGAAGGGCTGTATCTGGCGAAGGGCATCTTCTGCACCCAATGCGAGGCGGAGGGCTTTCGCCGCATCACCTATTTCCTCGACCGGCCGGACGTGCTGGCGGTCTACACGACGCGGATCGAAGCGGACAAGAAGCTGTATCCCGTGCTGCTGTCGAACGGCAATCCGACGGCCAAGGGCGATCTTCCGGGCGGCCGCCACTTCGCGGTGTGGCACGATCCGTTTCCCAAGCCGAGTTATCTGTTCGCGCTGGTGGCGGGCGATCTGGACGTGCTGAACGACTCCATCGTCACCATGTCGGGGCGCAAGGTGGACCTCAGGATCTTCGTCGAGCACGGCAACGTGCCCAAGGCGGCTTATGCGATGGATTCGCTCAAGCGGGCGATGAAATGGGACGAAGAGAAATACGGCCGCGAATACGATCTCGACATCTTCATGATCGTGGCGGTGTCCGCGTTCAACATGGGCGCGATGGAGAACAAGGGCCTCAACATCTTCAACGACAAGGTGTTGCTCGCCTCACCCGAGACCGCCACCGACGACGATTATGCGCGGATCGAAGGCGTCGTGGCGCATGAGTACTTCCACAACTGGACGGGCGACCGCATCACCTGCCGCGACTGGTTCCAGCTTTCGCTCAAGGAAGGCCTGACGGTTTTCCGCGACCAGAGCTTCTCCGGCGACCAGCGCTCGGCCGGCGTCAAGCGCATCGAGGATGTGCGTGTGCTGCGCCTGCGCCAGTTCCAGGAAGATGCCGGGCCGCTCGCCCATCCGGTGCAGCCGCAGAGCTACATCACCATCGACAATTTCTACACCGCGACCGTATATGAAAAAGGCGCCGAAGTGATCGGCATGTTGAAGACGCTGGTCGACGAGGAAGGTTACCGCAAGGCCACCGAACTCTATTTCGCGCGTCACGACGGACAGGCGGCGACCGTGGAGGATTGGGTCATATGTTTCGAGGACACCAGCGGGCGCGACCTGACGCAATTCCGCCTGTGGTACCGGCAGGCGGGCACACCCGTCGTCGAGGCGAACGGCAAGTACGATCCGACGGCGAAAACCTATGCGCTGACGCTGAAGCAAAGCCTTCAGCCGACGCCGGGCCAGCCGGTCAAGCAGCCGATGCATATTCCGGTGCGTCTGGGGCTCCTGGGCAAGTCGGGCCGGGCCCTGCCGCTGACGCTTGAGGGCGAAAACGCTTCGGGACCGGATGAGCGCGTGCTCGAAGTGGCGCAGGCGCAGCAGACCTTCACTTTCGTGGACGTCCCTGAAGAGCCGCTGCTGTCGATCGGGCGGAGGTTTTCCGCGCCTGCGGTTTTCAAAGTCAAGCAAAGCGCTGCGGAACGCGCGGCGTTGATGGCAAAAGACACCGACTCCTTCAACCGCTGGGAAGCGGGCCAGGCGGCGGCGCGCGACACGATGCTGGCGATGATTGCCGGCAAGGCATCCTCGCCGGATCCGCTCTATGTCGAGGCGCTAGGCGAAGTGCTGACGCGCGCCGGCGACGATATGGCATTCGCCGCTAACATGCTGTCGCCGCCGCTGGAAAGCGAATTGGCGATGGCCATGACGGTGGTCGATCCGGATGCCATCCACATCGCGCGCCGGACACTGGTCCGCGCCATTGCCACCGCGCACGGCAAAGCGTTCGCCGCGCTCTATGAAAAGCTCGCCCCGTCGGGCGCTTTTTCGACGGATGCCGCTTCGGCCGGACGGCGGGCATTGCGCAATGCCTGCTTGCGCTACCTCACCGCTGCCGACGACGAGGACGCGGCCACGCTTGCCGCATCGCATTACCGGGCAGCGACCAACATGACGGACATGATCGCGGGGCTAGCGGCGCTCACGCGCATGACCTCGTCGCGCGCGGAGGAGGCATTCGCGCATTTCTACGAACGCTTCGCCAAGGATCCGCTGGTGCTCGACAAATGGATGGGCTTGCAGGCGGGCTCCTGCCGCGCGGATACCGTCGCACGGGTGCGCGCCCTGATGGACCATCCCGCCTTCGACATCAAGAATCCCAACCGCGTGCGCGCGCTGATCGGCGCTTTCTCCGGCAACCAGCTGCGCTTCCACGCCGCCGACGGCAGCGGCTATGCGCTGGTCGGAGAAACCATCCGCACGCTCGACAAGATCAACGCACAGGTGGCCGCGCGTATGGCAGGCGCATTCGAGACCTGGCGGCGTTTCGACTCAGGGCGCCAGGGTCTTATGCACCGCGAACTGGACTCCATCGCCAAAACGCCGGGGCTATCGTCGAATTTGTTCGAGGTCACCGGCAAGATGCTGGGGTAGAGTACCGGGTTAGCACGTGACAGCGACTCGCCGATTCGCATAATCAAATGGGCGCGAATCACCGGTCCGCGCGGGCGGGGTGACTTCCAGATGGCGGGCGAAGCAACAACGGCACGTCCCACCGCAGGGCCTCATGGCCTGCTGGCGAGGATTGCTGCCCTGCCGACGCGAAACATCCGCCTGACCGTGGTGCTCTGCGTCTTGGCCATCGGCGGCAGCTTTGCAGCCGCCGGCGCGCTGCAGATGAATTTCGACCGGCTTCAGGCCTATCGCCAAGCCTCTTATTTCGAGGCGCGGCGGGCGCACGAAATTGCCTCGGTGACGGCGGCCTCTCTGGCGCGCTACGAGCGCTTGGGCCGATCTTTCGCAGCCGGCGAACTGCCGGACGGCGCGCTCGCCGCCATGCCGGATGTCAGCGGGATCGCCGTCGCGGACATCAACGGGGTGGCACTGCGGACCTTTGGCGCTGCCATCGACCTGCAGGACCTGACCGCGCAGGCGCGCAAAGGCCACGTCGTCGCCCGCACGCCGCAGCACGCGGTCATCGCCTTCATGGACAACGACAACGTCGTCGCGGTGTCGTTTGCGCCCTCGGCGCTGGTGCCGCTGGCGCTGTTGAACGGTGCGGGCCTGTTGAGCGCCGACGGGGCGATCCTGGCCGGTACGACGCTGGATGCAGACGCCACCACCGCGCGTACCGGCGACTGGCCCGTGACGGTGCGAGTCGGGCTGGATGACGGCGGTGCGATTGCCGCGTGGTATGGGTCGCTACCGCTCTATCTGTTCGTCATTCTGGGGCCGGCACTGGTGGGGGCCGGGCTGGCCGCCGTCTTCGTGCGCGAGTTCGAGCGCCGCGCCAAAGCGGCCGAAGCGATCCGCTCGCTGCGCTCAACGCAGCCCTCCGAGGCGCGGCTGCTGATCCGCCTGGCGGACGCGGAACGTAGCGCCGCCGAGGCCGATCGCTCCAAGACCGAGTTCATCGCCCATATGAGCCACGAGCTGCGCACGCCGCTCAACGCCATCATCGGCTTCGCCGAAGTGATCGAACGCGGCTTCTACGGCGCAGTCGGTCACGCCAAATACATCGAATACGCCCGCGACATCGGCATGGCAGGACGCAGCCTGCATTCGAAGATCGGCGACATCCTCGAATTCGCGAACCTGGAAGCCGGACGCTTCCCGCTCAAGCCGGTGCGGTTCGACATGACGGAACTGGTCGGTGCCTGCGTCAACGAAAATGTCGGCCGCGCCTTCTCGCGCCGCATCGCGCTCGACATGGTACCTGCGGCGCCCGCCGAGGTGCAGGCCGATCCGCTGGCAGTCAGACGCGTCGTCGCCAACCTGCTGTCGAACGCGCTTCTCTACACCCAGGAAGGCGGCAGCGTGCGGGTCAGCGTGTGCGAGGACGAAGGTGCGATCGCGATCTGCGTGACGGACAATGGTAAAGGCTTCACACCTGACGAAGCGAGTGCCGCCGGTGTCGCATTCCGCCGCTTCGAACGCCCGGGGGTGAGCACCGGAACCGGACTTGGATTGGCGATCGTCGTGGCCTTGGCAAGACGCATGGGCGGCGCGGTCAGGCTCTCCAGCACGCACCGCGAAGGAACCCGCGCGGAGTTCCGGCTGCCGAAGGGCTGACTAAAAACCCCTGCCCTGCCCCATGTGGTGCATGCCGAATGACATGTGCGACTTGATCTTGTCCGCAGCAGCGCGCCGTTCGTCCTGCGTCAACGCAGCCACGCTTTGGGAGACGATCTTCAATTGTTCCGCCTCCAACGCTGCGTCTGCGGCGCGCATGCGGTCAAGAGCCTGATCGAAGGCGGGCTGGCTAAACGCCGGATCGACGAACGCGCGCATCACCTGATGCCGAGCATCCATGGCGTCGTGCCCAAGAGTCGTCATGCGATCCCCGTGCGCCGTGACAATGCCCTTGATCTTGTCCGACTCCGCCGGGACAAGATGCATCAACGCGTAAGGCGCGTGCGGTCCGTGCCCGTGTCCGAAGCCTCGCTCCATGCCGAACATCATGTCGGGATGGAACATCCGGAACGTTCCCATGGCGATCACGCCGATGAGAAGCAGATTGAGGCAGAGCGAGACGATCAACGCCACGTTCGACTTCCGCTCCGGCGGCCCGTTCGGGTTGCTCATCCTACAAATCTCCTGAAAGATTCAATGAAGGCGTCTTGTCGAGCGCCACCGTGAGGACTTGATTCGGATTGTCGGTCTCGACGGAAGCGGAAGGAACGAACGCGCCCGCGGCAAGTCCTATCAGCAGGGACAGGGCAAGGGCCGACGCAGGCGTCCAGACCGGCGCGCCGGGCCACACCATATCGCGCAAGCGCTCCGCTAGTTTCACCGCCGAGAACCGCAGCGAATTTCTCCGCCGCTCCAGGGCGGCATCGAAATCGGCGAGGATGCGCGCTTCGAGTGTATTGGGCACGGTCTCGGCCGGCAGTGTTGCCATCATGCGACTGACAAATGCTGCGTCGCTCTCGGCCGCCGGCTCGTCCGCGTTCTCGTTCACCATGTCCCGGCTCTCCTAGTTCTCTCTCAAATACGCGAGCGTCGTCCGCAACGTGCGCCGCCCGCGCGCCAACAGGGACTCTAAGGCTTCAACGCTGATACCCAGCATTTCCGCCGCTTCGATGTTGCCGCACTCCTGATAGTGGCAGAGCAGGATGGCCGCGCGCTGCCGCTCCGGCAATTGGGCCAGCGCGGCTTCCACCTGCACGGCCAGCGCGGCGCTTTCCAGCCCTGCGTCCGGCCGGGGTCCAGGATCGGCGATCTGTGCCGCAGCTTCCAGCTCCGTGGTCGGCTTTTTTCGCAGCCGGTCGAAGCACTGGTTCATGGCGACGCGATAAAGCCAGGTCTCGAACTTGGCCTGCCCCGGCTGCCAGCGCGCGGCGTGCGTCCAGAGCCGGAGAAACACCTCCTGCACGGCGTCCTCAGCCTCGGTCCGGTCGTGCAGCATTCGCCGGGTCAAGGCCAGCAATTTGGGCAGATGGCGCGCCATCAGGGCCTGCGCAGCCGCGCGGTCGCCCCTGCCCGTGCGGGCGACAAGTTCGGCATCGGGATCGAATTTCATTCCCGCGTTCACGCAAATCGCCCTCACCATTGAACGCTATTGGGCGGAATCTCCGTCGCTGGGCAGAATGGGAGCCGGAACCGGCAGAAATGGCAAGGCGGCGGTACGGCACGCGCCGCCATCCAGCATCAGCTCGGTTCCGGGTGCGGCAGCATCCGCCGCGAGGGCGGCCAGCGCAATGGCCCGGCGCAAGGCCGGCGAATAAAGCGAGCCCAGCGACCGTCCGACGGGACGGCTGGCACGCGTCAGTTCCCTGTTTGGGGCGGGTGTTTCGGAATCGAGCAGGATTCCGGTGAGGACCATTTCCGGATGGGCCGCCAGGTATCCGGCGCAGCCATTGAAGGTGTGCTCGCGATTGACAAGCCCCGACAGCCCGAGAGACTGCGGCGAAGGCTCGAGCGCAAAGCCTTCTCGCGCCGGCGTGTAGTCGCGTCCCGCACAGGGGGTGCCGCCCTCCATATCGAGGATGTCCAGTGCCTTCTGCCCTGCCGGGCAGAGCGCGAACGAGCGTCCCGCCACGACGATGCGGTCCCACACGATCAACGCATCGTCGGGCTTGCACCATAGTTCGTAGCCGTCGCCGAGACGCGACAGCGTAACATCCAGCCCCCGCCAGAAGGATTTGCGCAACGAGAGGGGCTCCAGCTTCGGGTCCAGTCCGGCGGCGCGAAGCACCTGGGCCGATGCCGGGCCGACCAGCGCGAGCACGCCATCGTCCGCCGTCACGTCGCGGACCGTGACGTCGTACAGCGCGGCGGCGTCGCTGATCCAAGCCAGATCCTCGCATGGAGATGCGAGCAGGAACGAGTCCCGCCCCATGCGCACAACGACGCCTGCGCCGCGCACGCCACCGGCATCATTCAGCCACAGCGCTTGCAGCGCCGCGCCGGGAGAAAGCCGGGAGGCGTTCCGGGTAAAGAGACGCGAAACGAATTCCTCCGCGCGTGCGCCGGCGATCGCCGCGCGCGGTCGCCACGAAACATCCCCAAGCACGGCGCCGAAGCGCGCCGCCAACGCCTCGCCGTGCGCATCGCCATAGGACGAGGCCAGCGTGAAGCCGCCACGGTTCTCCCACGCGTTAAGGCCGTTTGCCTCGGCGGCCCGCGCATGGAACGGCGTGGCGCGGAGAAGTTCGTTCGTCATCGAGCTTCTCCTTTCAAGCGCGCGGCGACGATGGCGGCAGCGATGCGCGCAGCGCGTCCCGAAATCGCCGAGACCGGCTCCGCAGCCTCGCCGCAAAGATACAACCCATCGATAGGCGTAGCGATACGGTCGGACCACCCCGCCAGCGTGTGCTCGACGGTGTGCGGATCGCAGTCGCGCGGCTCGACGAAATTCATCGCGGTGACGCTTGCCGACAAGCCCGGCGCGTGGCATTCGAGAAGCGCGAGCACGCGCTTGCCAACCAATTGTGAAAGCTCCGTCCATCCTTCCGGCGGCGATACCGGAAGCGGACGTATGAGGACCGAAAGAAGATGCGTGCCAACCGGAGCGAGCGTCCTGTCAACGGACGTCGGAACGATCGCTTCCAGTGCCAGTTCGCCGGGCAGGCGGCCTGCTCGCGCCTCGGCATGAGCGGCGACGCAACTCTCTAGGCGCTCTACGATGACAAAGCGGCCTGCCGGCTGCAGCGCCGCGAATCCGGGCGCGGAAGATAGCGCCAGCACCAGCTTTCCTTCACCGACTTCGGCCGTGTGGCGCCTGAGCCGGGCGGCAGCGGCAAATCCCGTCGCGCCGGCCGAAGCAAGCTCCAGCAACGTACGCCGCCGCGAGAGGCTCGACAGAACGACGCGCGCGACGATCTCCTCGCCCGATACGAGCGCTGCGCCGCTCGCGGCGTCTCGCGCCAGAAGCAAGCGTGCCACCCGGGCGCCGGTTCTCATCTCTACCCCTGCGGCCTGGGCAGCGGCGACAAGCGCCTCCACGAACGCTGCGGGGCCGCCGCGCGGGATCGCCACCGCACCCTGCAAACCGCACATCTCCTGTGCCGCGCGCCAGGCGAACAACAGCGAAGAGCCCGCATCCGCGGGCGAGATACCATCCTGCAGCGCGTCGAAGGCGAAGGTCGCCTTGAGGCCTTCGGATTCGAACACGGCGTCGAGCATGGCGGCCGCTGAGGTTACGCTCAGGCGGCGAAGTTCGTCGCGCTGCGCTGCGCCGCCAAGCGCGCCGCTTTCCCACCACAGCGCCCGCATGGCGCGCGCGAAGGCAAAGTGATCGCGGCGGAACCCTCTGAACCGCTCGGCATCGCGTGCCGAACAGGGCGCAATGCTGCGCGCCGCCGCATGCGCATCGCGGCCGAGCACAAGCGGCTTGCCGTCCGTGCGCAGGCCGATCAGCGTGAGGTCGCGCGCAGCGAACCGCAGACCGCGGCGGACCAGCATCAGGTCTTTCACCACGCGCGGATCGAGCGCGCAAAGCGTGTGGGAGCCCGACGGAGCGGTAAGATCGCCGAGCGGCAGGCGGCTCGCACAGGCGCCGCCGAGCACGGCTTCTGCTTCCAGGACCGTCACACTGGCGCCGGCGAGAGCCAGATAGGCCGCCGCGACGAGCCCGCCCGGGCTTGCGCCGATCACGATCACGTCGCGCGGTTCGCTCACCTCAGCCTCCCCGCCGCGAAATCCGCCAACACGGCGCGCGCCGCTGCGACACCCGACGCGCAGGTCGCCAGCGGTCCGAGAGTCGAGGAAGGCCCGGCCAGATAAAGCCCTTCAACCGGAGTGCGCGTGCCACGGCAGGCAGCGAAGGGGCGGAAGCCCAACATCTGATCGGCCGCGAGCTCGCCGCCGGACAGATCGCCGCCGGTGGCGCCGAGCATGTTTTCCACATCCGGCGGCACGATCAGTTCGGCGCCGAGCACATGTTTCGAGAGACCCGGGAAGACGGCTTCCACGGCAGCCAAACCTGTCTGGCGAAGCTTGTCGCGCTTCTCGTGTGTCCAGGCACCGTCAAACGGCGTGTGCGGGATGGCGTCGAGCGTCACCGTCATGCAGGCGGCACCTTCGGGTGCCAGCGACGGATCGACAGCGGAAACCAGGCGAAGGACGGCTGGCGGGCGCGCGGGCACTGTGGCGCCGCGCCAGGCGCGGTAAGCCGCCTCGAGAGCAGCCGCATCCGGCGCGACGCGGATCGGAGCGCGCAGGGCGGAAAAATCCGTTCCCGCCGGCGGATCGGGCGGCGCGTCAAGCGCGAGAAGCAGCCGCGCCGTGGCCGGTGCCGGGCGGAAGGCTCCCGCACGATCGACGACTTCGCGCGGCAGCGTGCTCCACGTGAACAGCGAAAGAAACGTCCGCTTGAGATCGAGCGTCGAGATGACGGCGCGTGCCACGATCTCGCTGCCGTCGGCAAGACCGACGCGGACGGCGCGTCCTCCCTTGCAGCGGATGTCTGAGACCTCCAACCCGCAGGAGATTTCAGCGCCGGCTTCCTCGGCGGCAGCACGCAGGGCATCGCCCAGTCGTCCCAGACCGCCTGCCACCATTCCGCCGCCAGGGCCCGCGAGCAGCTCAAGCGCGCTGCCGGCCAAGGTGGGGTCGCAAGCCCGGCCGTCAAGCAGCGCGGCGGCGGAGTTTGCGGAAGCTTCGCCGAGCAGATCGCGCAGTGAACGCCCGGCAAGCTCCTCGCCGGGCCAGGGTAGAGATGGCGTGCGCCGTTTGAACCATCCGCGGCCAGGCGGCTCCTTCGCGTCCGCCATGACGCGGCCGATGATCGCTCGGCGCAGAGCGCCGGTGCGCGCGGCAAGGGCGGGCGGCCGCGAGGCTGGAAGGACGACGCTCTGCCGGTCAGGCCAGATCGCCAGCGACGCCAGCGCCGGCGCAAACAGAGCGCCGCGACGCGCCAGATCGAGCGACCAGAAGATGTCGGATGGAATGGCGGGAAGTTCGTCGGCAAAGCCAGAGGCACGGAAGCCCGGATGGAACTCTCGCGTGGCACAACGTCCGCCGCAATGCGAGTCGCGCTCGACGACGACGACCTTGAGGCCGCGCGCGGCAAGCGTCGCCGCAGCGGCCAAGCCGTCCGCGTCTCCGCCGATGACACATGCGTCGTACCGCACCGCCGCAGCCCTGCCTTCCCCGGCTCATTGTCGCTTACAGGATGACATTCTCGCTGCGTACAATTGGAACGCGGTTAACGCATGCGAGCGCACCGGCGCGCGGCAGGATAGAGCCAAAGAAAAAGGGCGGAAACGGTTCTATCGACCATTTCCGCCCTTGGTTAATTCACGCTTCGAGGCTGATTACAGCACGCCGCGCTTATGTTCGCCGATGACGAGGCGGCCGGGATTGAAAGCCGCCTTGAACACGGACAGGGCCTTGCGGGGTTCTGCGTCTCCGCACATGAACACGTCGAAAGCCGCGTATTTCCTTTCAGGCCAGGTGTGAACGCTGATGTGGCTCTCCGCCAGAACGGCAACGCCTGAGATGCCGCCGCCGTCGGTAAACGTATGCAGGTGAATGTGCAGCAGGGTTGCCCCGGCCGCTTTCACCGCATCGATCAGCGCCGTTTCGATCCTGTCACGATCGTCGAGACCCTCTGCGTCCCATAGATCGATGATCAGGTGACTGCCCGCATAGGTCAGTCCGTTGCGAGTGATGAAGTGGTCTTTGTGGTCTGCGAGCACCGGTTGAGCGGCAATCGCAGCGGTCTTCGCCGAAGTCCGGACGCGTGCCGCCCTTGCTTCTTTGTTCGCCGTAACAAGTTGGAGTCTAGCCATTTCGGGCACCTACCCCTTCGGTAAGAGTTGACACCTGCGCCTTGGCCTTACGGACTTCCGGTCGCGCCTCAAGAAGAAAGCGGCGCCGACGGAGGCCCGTCTCGCCGCTTTGCTCCCTTACGAGAGCCGGCGAAATATAGGCACGTTGTCCCCCAACGCAAGAATTTTGTCACCTAAGTGTAAATTTTTTTTCGGGAGCGTGGCGTGGCTGCGCCTCCGGCCGTCACAATTCTAGGAGGCTCGCGTCGCTCGCACCACGGGATCGCGGCCCGCTGATCGCGTCGCCCGGAGGTGGCCGCGAGACGGCCCTCGAAGGACGACGCACGCTTGCCAGCGCGGAGCGAGCGCCCTAAAAGCGCCGCTCTTGTTTCATTTTTGCCGTCTCAGAGAGGATCCAGCGATGCCTGTCAGCTCCTTCAAAGAGCGTCTCCACAAAGGTTACGCACAGGCCATGGAACTCGTCGGCAAGCCGCTGGTGGAGGAGAAAAGCCGTTACCAGCACATCAAGATCTTCGACTCCGTGGCCAATGGACGCGTGCTGATCCTGGACGACATCGTCCAGATGACGACGCGCGACGAGTCGGCTTATGCCGAAATGCTAACCCACTTGCCGATGTTGGAGCACGGCGCTGTCGAGCGGGTGATGATCGTGGGCGGCGGCGACCTGTCGATCGCCGACGAGGCCCTTAAGCATAAAGGTGTCAAGGAAGTGGCGCTGGTGGATATCGACGGGCGTGTGGTCGAGCTCTGCCGGAAACATTTCGCCGAGGTCAACGCCAGAGCCTTCAAGGACAAGCGGCTCACCGTCGAGATCGCCGACGCCTTCGAGTATCTCGGCCGCAAAGAGAGCAAGGCCCGCTTCGACCTGATCGTCGGCGACCGCCCGGACCCGATCGGGCCGGGAAAGGCGCTGTTCGGCGAAACCTTCTACAGCCGCATCAAGCGGGCGCTAAGGCCCGGCGGCATCGCCACCTTCCAGACCGGCGTTCCCTTCTACCAGCCGTGGGAGATCACCGACGCACTCAAGGAGCTGAAGGCGTTCTTCCCGCAGTCGGGCCTCTACCTGACCGTCGTGCCGAGCTATATCGGCGGCTTCATGGCGCTGTCGTGGGCTGGCAAGGGCAAGCGGCTCGGCACGCCGCAAGGCATCAAACGTGCCGCTGCGGCATTCAAGAAGAGCAAGCTCAAGACCGACTACTACAATCCGGCGGTCCATGCGGCGGCGTTCGCGCTACCCGAATGGATCGAGCGGCTGGTTCCCTGATGGGGAGCGAGCTTCCTTCGCCCGAGGCGCGCGAGGCGGCGCTGTACGACCGCTTCCGCTCGCTCGGCATTGACTGGAAGACCTACGAGCATGTGCCGGTATTCACCGTGGCCGAAGCCGATGCCGTTCATGACAGCGTGCCGGGCGGCCACACCAAGAACCTTTTCCTCAAGGACAAGAAGGCTGGTTTGTGGCTGGTCGTCGTGCGCGACCGCTTGCGCGTGGACCTGAACGCGCTCGCCAAGCAGCTGGGCGCACCGCGGTTCTCCTTCGGCTCGGCCGAGCTGCTGATCGCCACATTGGGCATTGAGCCCGGATCGGTGACACCGTTCGCGCTGATGAACGACGCGGAAAATCGGGTGACGGTGGTTCTGGATGTCGGGATGCTGCGCGAAGACCCGCTGAACTTCCACCCCTTGCGCAACGATCGCACCTCGGCGATTTCCGCAGCAGCTTTATTGAAATTCATCCACTCGACCGGTCACGAGCCGCTGATCGCCGAGCTACCTGAAATCGTCAAAACACTTTGAGCTCCACCAGCCGCAGCGTGCTTCCCGGCCGCAAGGCGAACCAAACGCGCAAGCGGCTGCTTTCCACCGGCCGCCACGCCGCCTGGTTGACGCCGTTGGCTATCGGATGGCGCACCGCGCCGAGGCCCTTCACCGCCACCCAGTGCCCGTTCTGCCAAACCTCGATGCGATAGGCGTCGGGCGCAAAGAAGGCCTTGCCGTCAGCGAAGAAACTGAGTTCCGCCGCGCTCAAGGTGAGCGACTTGCCGAAATCGACCGAGAACCATTGCGTGCGCGCCGTGGCGCCTTGCGTCGACCAGCCGTTTGGCATTTCGGGGAAGAACCAGACGCGCCCATCGAGCGCCTGATGCAGCGAAGCTTCGTCGGCGTTCACCGAGGCATCGCCGTGCGGCAACTCGCCGGGCTTGAGATTCATGGCGAGGTCGATCCGCCGCACTACCGGCGGCGGCGCCTTGCGCATCAGCGACACCGTCAGGCGGCCGAGCTTCGGCGCGGAGGCCGCCACACGGCCGTCGACCAGCACGAACAGTCCGGCGCCGCGGCCATAGCGCTTGCCGTCGGCGTCGAAGACGATACCGACGAGATGGCCGTGGTAGGGCACGTTCTGCAAAGCGAAATAGCGCAGATATTGCGGATCGGCCGGATCGGAGGGGAGCAGCGGATTTACCTCCAGCACATCGTCGGCGCGCGGCCTGAGGCCTGCCAGTCCGCTGATGATCAAATCGTCGAAGCCGGAGTGGAAATAATGATGGCTGCGTCGTAGCCCGACAATCGCCTTGCCGGTGGCGGGATCGTAATCCTCCTCGAGATTGGGTCTGCCGTCCTTGAGATGCAGCCTGGCGTATTGACGCAACAGCCGCAGGTAATCGGAACGGGTAACGACGCTCTGGTGATAATCGTTGAGCAGGTTGGCCATCCCGGTCAGTACCTGGGTGGTCTGGAACGGCCATACCGGACCGTTCCACTGGCATTCCCGCAGACCGCTGCCGTCCTCGTAGCGGTACTGTCGCATGTAATATTCGTAGGACGGACCGACCGTGCGCAGACCTGCCGGACCCGCCAGCCCGTCCGGCGACAAGGCATAGGACCAGGCCCGAGCATGGTCCGAATCGTCTGGCGCAAGACCGAATGTCCAAGGCAGATAGCCGACCAGCTCGCGGCCGTGGATCGGCTGCCAGTATTTGACGAATTCGTTGTCGACTTTGTAGCGGTCGATGAAGTGGGTGAGATCGGCGCTCCACAGGCTGTTCAGCACTTCGCCGCGCAAGGCTTCCGCCTTCTCGTCGTAGAGTTTTGCCGTCGCCGCATCACCGGTCAGCGCTGCAAGCCGTCCGATGGCGCGCGCGTTGGCGAACATGAAGCTGTTGATCGAGGGGCGGAATGCATCGCCGCCGCGAAAGCCGTCCTTGCCGCCGCTCGCGTCGATCGACGAGATCGTATATTCGGTCGCATCGAGCAGCGGCTCAATCCAATAGAGCCTCTTGGCGGCGTCGTAATGATCGTCCCAGGCGGCGTAGGTTCGCTTCATGCTTTCAAGCTGCTTGGCGGCAAAATCGAGATCGCCGTCAACCAAGAAGTTGGCATAGGCCGCGTCGGATATCGCTTCGGAAAAGTGCCGGTCGTTGCCGCCGGAAAACATGTAGTTGATATAGTCGTCGACGGTGCGGCGGTTGCGCAGCCAGCGGCCTTCGTAAATGTGAAAGCCGGTCGCGTCGTTGAGGCTGGCCTGGGGCGAAAGCTGCCAACTGACGTCGTCGAGAAATTCGGTCGTGATATAGCCGCGGCTGCCGAGATCGCGCTGATGGGCCCGATAGATTTGCCAGCGGTAATAGTAAATCCGGTCGAGCAGCGGATCGGCGGATTCGAAGAACGGAATGTTGTTCTCGAACCACGGCGCGTCGTTGCCGAAGCGCGCCTTGGCGATCTTTTGCTCGTCGAGCAGCGGCTTCACGGTCGCATGGGCGGCCGGCCCAGCAAGCAAAGCGGCAAACGTCAGGCCGCAGAGCAAAAATGCGCGTGCGATCCGCTTGATTTTCGACATGCCTTCTCCCCGCGATGGATTTCGGACGTGCTGCGAGCCCGGGCTTTCAGGCGCCGGATCAATCTTGCCGGGAAACTCCGTCAAAATATACCGGCAACTTTCTGCGGGTGAACAGGCATGCGCACCCCGGTCTTTGATTCAACCCGGGGGCCGTTCAATATGAGGAATGAACCGCGATGACGGGCACTGCCCGTCATCATGTCGATCGAGGTGGCATCATGATTCCCGTCAGACCGCTTGGTCCGAATGTTCTCACCGGTCGCTTCGTGGCGCTGGAACCACTGGAAGGACACCACTATGCCGACCTCATTCAAGCGGCCGCGGACCCCAAGATCTGGACCTATATCCCGCTCGACATGACCAAGGGCTTCGCCGCACGGTTGTCCTGGTTTGTCGAAGAGATGGCAAAGCACACGCAGCTGACCTATGCGGTGCGGCGGCTAGCCGACGGCGCGATCGTCGGCTCGACCTCCTATCTCGCCATCACGCCCCAGGATGCCAAGGTGGAAATCGGTGCCAGCTGGTATGTCGCGGGCGCGCAAGGCACGGCGGTGAACCCGGAAGCAAAATACCTGCTGCTCGCGAACGCATTCCGCGCCGGCTACAACCGCCTCGAATTCAAGACCGACTCGAAAAATGCGCGTTCGCGCGCGGCTCTCAAGAAGCTCGGCGCAAAAGAAGAAGGCACCCTGCGCGGCCATATGTGGATGCCACAGGGATATTTCCGCGACTCTGTCTATTTCTCGATTCTCGCCGCGGAATGGCCGCAAGTGAAGACGGCGCTGGAACAGCGCCTCGCAGCCTTCGGCTGAGAACCGTCGGAAACTGTCGCAAAGCGTGATTGCGCACCACAGAATTGCCTTTATCGCGGAACGTTTTTGCCACGTTCCACGTTCTGTATGGAGCCGTGATGCTTCGAGGAGCGTGGAACATGTCAAAGAGATTCATTTTTGCCTGCTTGCTCGCCCTAACGATCGGCGCCGCTGTGGGATTTGCGATGCCCTCCGATGCTGCCGGTACCATGACGATGCATGATGCCCCGTAATAAGGCTTAACCCTCCTTTTTGGCGTTTCCCAAGCGCCACCCACCTGGTTCCCCACGGTTTTCGCCAGCCCGTGGGGGTTCGCTTCAAAGCCCTTTTCTTTCCAGCCGCTTGCCGCCATGTTGCGCCCTGCAATGCAGGATTACTGAGCTATGGCGTTGATCGGTTCCACAGGCAGGCCTCTCGGGCAGAACGCCAGCCAACCGGCGGCTGGCGCCAGTCCGTACATCAAGGATGCGACGCTACAGACCTTCGCCGCCGATGTGCTGGAAGCCTCTCGCGAAGTGCCGGTGATCGTCGACTTCTGGGCGCCGTGGTGCGGGCCGTGCAAGCAGCTCGGCCCAGCGCTCGAGAAAGCGGTCAACGAGGCCAAAGGCGCGCTGCGTCTCGTCAAGGTGAATATCGACGAGAACCAGGAAATTGCGCGGCAGCTGCAAATCAAGTCGATCCCCACCGTGTACGCCTTCAAGAACGGACAGCCAGTCGACGGCTTCATGGGCGCCATTCCCGACAGCCAGATAAAGGCCTTTGTCGAGACGCTGATCGGCCCAGGCGGCGGACATGGCGGGGACGACCATGCCGCCGAGGTTCTGGCCATGGCCGATTCGATGCTCGCCGCGGGAGATGTCGGCGAGGCCGCACAGGCCTACGGGCACGTGCTGCAGGACCAGCCTGGCCATCCCAAGGCGGCGGCCGGGCTCGCCAAGTGCTATCTGAAAAGCGGCGATCTGGAGCGCGCCCGAACCACCCTCCAATTGGTGCGTCCGGACGACGCCGGCGACGAAGCCGTGCGCGCGGTGGAAGCCGAACTCAAGCTGCGCGAACAGGCGGCCAGCGTCGGCGACGCGGGCGGACTGACGGCGAAGCTTGCCGCCGACCCGAACGATCACCAGGCACGTTACGATCTGGCGCTGGCGCTCGATGCCAAAGCCGATCGGGAAGGCGCCATCGAGATGCTGCTGGAATTGGTGCGGCGCGACCGCAAATGGAACGACGAAGCCGCGCGCAAGCATCTGGTCACTCTGTTCGAAGCAATGGGCGCGACGGACCCGCGTACCCTTGCGGCCCGCCGCAAGCTGTCCTCCATTCTGTTTTCGTGAGGTTATGCCGTGAGCGGTAACTATCACGCACTCGATGACTTGCCGAACACCCTCGACGTGTTTCCGCTAACCGGCGTTCTGCTTCTGCCGCGCGGACATGTGCCGCTCAACGTGTTCGAACCGCGCTATCTTGCGCTGGTGGATGCGGCCCTCGCCGGTACGCGCCTGATCGGCCTGATCCAGCCCACGCAGAACGAAGACAAGATCCTCAAACCGGCGCTTTCCGCCATCGGCTGCGCCGGACGCATTACCTCGTATCGCGAGAGCGAAGATGGGCGTTATCTGATCACGCTTTCGGGCATTTGCCGCTTCCGTGTCGTGGAGGAACTAGACACCTTCGAACCCTATCGCCGGGTGACGGTCGACTTCGTACCATTCCTCGACGATCTCGTCGTCGCCGACGAGAGCGACTTTCCCCGCGACCGGCTGCTGGCGGCGCTCAAGGATTACCTCAGCCGGCGTGATCTGAAGGCCGATTGGAAAAGCGTGATAGGCGCGCCGCCCGAGACTCTGGTCAATGCGCTTGCCATGCTGTGCCCGTTCGAGCCGGCCGAGAAACAGGCATTGCTCGAGGCCCCGGGCTGGGCCGAGCGGGTCGATACGCTGGTGGCGCTGCTCGAAATGGCCAGCGCAGGGCCGCCCGGACAGGTGTCGATAAACTGACGCGGAAAGACAGGGTGATGGAAACCGACCCGAAGCTGCTTGAAATTCTCGTCTGTCCGGTCACCAAGGCGACGCTCGTCTACGACCGCGCGCGCGAGGAATTAATCAGCCGTCAGGCAGGCCTTGCCTATCCGATCCGGAGCGGCATCCCGATCATGTTGCCCGACGAAGCGCGGGCGCTCATCGACGCGGAGCGCGACGGCCGATGACCGAAGCCGCCACCCGGCCATGGCCGACCGAACTGCGCCTTGAAGGCGCCAAGAAAGCGCTGATCGTCGTCTTCGACAATGGGCAGCGTTTCACGCTGCCGGCGGAATATCTGCGCGTGGAATCTCCCAGCGCCGAGGTCCAAGGCCACAGCCCCAGCCAGAAGCAGATCATCAGAGGCAAGGAAAACGTGACGATCGCGGGCCTCGAACCGGTCGGCAATTACGCCGTGCGCATTCTGTTCGATGACGGCCACGACACTGGGCTTTTCAGCTGGGATTATCTTTACGAACTGGGGCGCGATCAGAAAGCCAAATGGGCGGCGTATCTCGCCGCCGCACGTGGCCAACATGCCTGAACGCGGCCGCAACCCGGGCAAACATGCTCCCGGCCCAGGCGAGGTTGCGCGCGCGCGCCGCGGCCGCCGGATGGCGATCATCAGAGGCCAGGATAGGAGCCGCTGGACGGATTTCTACCATGCGACGCTGACCGCGAGTTGGTCCGAATTCTTCCTGGGTATGGGGTTGGTCTTCTTCGCGATCAATCTGCTGTTCGCCCTGCTCTACACGGCCGATCCGCACAGCATTGCCAATGCGCGTCCGGGCTCGCTGGCCGACGCCTTCTTCTTCAGTGTCCAGACATTCGGTTCCATTGGCTACGGCGCGCTGACGCCTCACTCCGCCTATGCCAATGTGCTGGTAACTGCGGAATCTTTTGTCAGCATTGTGAACATTGCCGTCGCCACCGGTCTCGTCTTCGCGCGAATTTCGCGTCCGTTCGCACGCGTGTTGTTTTCCAACGTCGCGGTCATCACTATGTTCGACGGAACTCCCACCTTGATGTTCCGGGCGGCAAACCAGCGCGCCAACCAGATCCTCGACGCCAACATCGTCGTCTCCTTCGCCAGTCAGAAAGTGACAAAGGAAGGAATCGTCATGCGCCGCTTCGAGGAATTGAAGCTGGTGCGCGCTCGCACGCCGCTGTTTGCGCTGTCGTGGACGATCATGCACCGTGTCGATGAGGCCAGCCCCTTCTATGGACAGACCCGCGACACGCTGATCGAAAATCAGGTCGAGTTGATTGCGCTCATAAGCGGCACCGACGAAACGCTATCGGAGACCATCTTCGCCAGGCAAGCATATGCGCCGCATCATATCTTGTGGAACCGCCGTTTCATTGACGTCCTTGCGGTGACGGAGCGCGGCCTGCGCGTGGTCGACCTCAACCGTTTTCACGATACCGAAGCGGACCCGGTTATTTCCGCCCCGTAGCCTTGCCTTCCAGCTCGGTGATCGGCTTTTTGGTGAAGAGATATTCGCGCAGCTCTTTATTGAATCGCGGATCGTTGCGCCTGATCCATTCCAGCAGCATGGAGGCGTGCTCGATCTCTTCACCGGCATTGTGCAGCAGGATCGCCTTGAGTTTTTTGTCTGGCATGTCGTCGGCCCGCTGGCGGTACCAGTCGATGGCTTCGAGTTCCTCCTTGAGCGAGGTAATGGCGTAATGCATATGTAGCGTGTGCTTCGACAGCTTCTCGTAGGGAACGTGGATACCTTCGCTCGACATGGAATAATTCCTCGTTTTGGTATAGGCGCCGACGGACGCATCGACCGCGGCGGAGCAGACGCACAAGCATATCCCCCCGTATGCGCTGCGGCCACAACGCAGATGACGGCCGAACGAAAATTTCAAGCGTCACGATTAGGGCGCAAATCCAGCTTGAGATGGACAAGTCCAGCCGTTAAGTTCCGGCCGCCATGGAAACATTCAATCACTTGTCCGGCGTCGCGGCGCCGCTGCCGATGATCAATGTCGACACCGACATGATCATCCCCAAACAGTTCCTCAAAACCATCAAGCGTACCGGTCTCGGCAGGGCGCTGTTCCACGAAATGCGCACCAAGCCCGACGGCAGTCAGAACCCGGACTTCGTGCTCAACAAGCCGGCCTACAAGAATGCCCAGATTTTGATCGCGGGCGCCAACTTCGGCTGCGGATCGAGCCGCGAGCACGCGCCGTGGGCGCTGCTCGATTTCGGCATCCGCTGCGTGATCGCGCCGTCCTTTGCCGATATCTTCTACAACAATTGCTTCAAGAACGGCATTTTGCCCGTCGTGTTGCCACAGGCGGAGATCGACAAGCTGCTTGATGATGCTTCGCGCGGCGCCAACGCTATCGTCTCCGTTGACCTGGAGAAACAGGAAATCCGCGGGCCCGACGGCGGCTGCATCAAATTCGACGTCGACCCGTTCCGCAAACAATGCCTGCTCAATGGCTGGGACGACATCGGGCTGACATTGCGCAACGAGAGCAAAATCTCCGATTTCGAGTCCGCGCGCAAAATGCAGGTCCCATGGCTTTAGATCGCTGCGGCGTCATGGCCCGCAAATGCGGGCCACCCAGGTGACGCCAGTTGTTGCGCTCGAAGAACCGGCTGAGATAGTTCTTCAGTGCCTGTGCCCGATGTTCAACTGGGTGGCCCGCATTTGCGGGCCATGACAAGCGAGTTGATGACGATGACCTACAAAATTCTCTTACTTCCCGGCGACGGCATAGGGCCGGAAGTCATCGAAGAAACTCGCCGCGTGCTCGGCTGGTATTCGGCCAACCGCAATTTCTCGTTCGCAACCGAGGAAGATTTGGTGGGCGGCGTCGCTTACGAGAAGCACGGCACGCCCGCCACCGACGCGATGATTTGGAAAGCGCAGGACGCCGACGCCGTGCTGTTCGGGGCCGTCGGCGGGCCAAAGTGGGATACGCTGCCCTTCCAGCACAAGCCCGAGCAGGGGCTGCTGCGGTTGCGCAAGGATCTGGGGTTGTTTGCCAATCTGCGCCCGGCGATGTGCTTCGAGGCCCTGAAAGACGCTTCCTCGCTCAGGCCGGAGATCGTCGCCGGCCTCGACATCCTGATCGTGCGCGAGTTGACGGGCGGCGTCTATTTCGGCTTGCCCAAGGAAACGACCGTGCTGGCGGGTGGCGAACAGCGCGCCGTCGATACGCAGGTATACACGACAGGCGAAGTGGAGCGCATCGCACGCGTGGCCTTCGAGCTGGCGCGGCTGCGCAGCAACCGCGTGGTTTCCGCCGATAAATTCAACGTCATGGTGACGGGTGTGCTGTGGCGCGAGACCGTACAGAGGATTCACGATGCGGAATTTCCCGACGTTCAGCTTTCCCACATCCTTGCCGACAATTGCGCCATGCAGCTGGTGCGCAATCCCAAGCAATTCGACGTGATCGTAACCGACAATTTGTTCGGCGATGTGCTTTCGGACGAAGCGGCGCAGCTCACCGGATCGATCGGCATGCTGCCGTCGGCCTCGCTAGGCGCTAAAGACGCGGGCGGCCGCCAGCCGGCACTCTACGAGCCAATCCATGGCAGCGCGCCCGACATCGCGGGTAAAGGTCTCGCCAACCCCATCGCCACGATCCTGTCGTTCGGCATGTGTCTGCGCTACTCGTTCGGACGCAGCGAAGATGCGGCGCTGCTGGAAAAAGCGGTGGAACGCGTGCTGGCCGAAGGTTACCGCACCGGCGACATCATGCAGCCCGGCATGACCAAGCTCGGAACAACCGCGATGACGGACGCGATCCTGAAGGCGTTGGACAAGCTGGCCGCTTGAAACCTAGGCGTTTCCCGTATTGACGCCAGGTTCGGCCGCGCAAGGCAGGGTGCGCACGCCGCCGAGGAACAAGGCGGTGGCGAAATTGGCGGCGGCGACGGGGTCGTGCGGCTCGCGCCCCAGCATACGTTCGCCGACTTCGAAGGCGACGCCGACGATGGCGGCCATCAGAAAATCCGCGTCGATGGGCGGGAACATGCCTTTGGAGATGGCTATCTCGATGTCCTGGCGCAGTTCCTCGAAACCGGCAATGACCTCGGGCGTATCCATGCGCACGCGCGTGGTGTCGGCGGTATGACGGATGGTGCGGAAGTTGATCCGGTCGTCGGCCACATATTCGAAGAAGGTGCGGAAGGTGCAGGAGATGAATTCCTCTACTGTGTTCGCATTCACCCGCTCCTCGTGCAGGCGCGGACGAATTGCGAGCGCAACTTCGTCGCGGATCGCCTGGAACACTTCTTCCTTAGACTTGAAATAATTGTAGAAGGTGCCCGAGGCCAACGGCGTGGCGCGAATGATGTCGCGCACCGTCGCGGCGCCGTAACCCATTTCGGCAAAAACCTGACGCGCCGCATCCAGGATCAGCTGACGATTCAACTGCTTGGTCTGCTCGCGCCGGCCCGGCGCAGCGATGCTCGACGGAAAGTCCCTTGGTGTCGTGGCGTCCATTCAGCTGTTCCCATGGTACAACTTGTCGCAGTGTACCTGCCCGTGACACCTCGTCAACTTCCTCCGCGTAGGTTTATACAGTATTTTTTGTGTGCAATATGAAGTAGCAAAGTATCCATCCTCCTTTCCGTCCAGCTTGCCGCTTGGGAAACGAAAGACGCGGGATCGAATGTCAGGCGATGCGGCGCAAAATTAGTTCCAGCTGCCGTTGCGGATGCTAAATCGGCCCGCCCCTAGGAGGACAACCGACAAGGCGGCCACCAGATAGAGCAACTCGGTTTCCAGCGCGTACCCGCCACCTGGGGACAGAACTGCGATATCCGCCATGCGCATCAGCAGTACTGCGACGATTATGTTGAGAGCGATCAGCAATCCACCAATGCGCGAGAACAGACCGATAATAATCAGAACGGGCGCGACCAGCTCGCCCAGATAGACACCGTAGGCAACGGCGTCGGAGATGTTGTGGGCGGCAAGCGCCGACTTGATCGGCTCGAGTCCGTTCAGAAGCTTGTGGACACCGTGGAAAAGAAGCAATCCGCCCAAGCCAAGGCGAAGCAGCAATTTGCCGAAGTCTTCGGTCATTACACCCCCCACGCGCGATAGTTGTTCTTTTGTGCGGATACTATACCTCAACATGCTCCATTTTGGAGGCACGCATAGATAGAAGAATGGGACTTCAAAAGTGGCGGCAAACTGGGAAAAACCGGGGCCGGACAGGCCCTTCAGGACCGGCGCCGAATTTTCGGGCGCTCGGCGCGGTGGCGGCTGGCGCGCACCTTCAGCCGCTTCGGAGTGGAGGTCCGGCCTGCTTTTGGGGGGCGAAACGGACCGCTGGCAGAACGGGTCTTGGCGGCCGGAATCTCAAAGACCTGGGTCGTACTGCCCTTGGCATGGGAGACACGATTCGCCGGTTGAAGCGCCGCGGGAATGTCGTGCGGCCGAGGCCTCAACCAACCCGCCGGAAGAAAGCTGACGCGCATCCCTTCGAGCATCATGACGGCGGCGAACGCCACGGTCAGACCAACGAAAATCCGAATCTCGATTGGCTCGGCGCCGAACAACACCAGCGCGCGATTCCACACCTCACCCCACGCGGCATGACTCATTGCCGACTGCCCCTGAATACACCCCACATGTTTCACATTCTGCACAAAACACGCCGACTTCAAATGCTTTCCGGTGCGCGGCAAAAGCACTTTGGGATTTCGGTTTATCTGCCCACGAAGAAGGCAGGGCGATTAGTTATTGGGCGTGATTACAACTTCACATCCGCGCCCACTGCATTGGCGATGGACGAAAAGCCGTCACGCGCGAGGCATTCCAGAAGCTCGCGCTTGATGCGGGTGAGAAGGCCGGTACCTTCATAGACCAGCGCCGTGTAAAGCTGGACCAGGCTGGCGCCGGCGCGAATTTTCGCATAGGCGTCGGCGCCCGAAGAAATCCCACCGACACCGACAAGTACGAGTTTGGTGCCGACACGCCGGCGCATCTCGGCGAGCACACGCGTGGAGGGTTCGAACAAAGGCCGGCCGGAAAGCCCACCCGGCTCCTGCGCGTAACCGCTTCGCAGCCAGGGCGGACGCGCCAAGGTGGTGTTCGATACGATCAGCCCTTCGATGCCCGATTCAAGAACGACAGCGGCGATGTCGTCCAGCGCATGTTCGTCGAGATCGGGCGCGATCTTGAGCAGCAGCGGCTTGGTTTTCCCGCCGCGCGCTTCAACGAGCATTGCGAGAAGTGTGCTGAGCTCGTCGCGGTTCTGCAGGGCCCTGAGACCCGGCGTATTCGGCGAGGAAACGTTGACGGCGACAAAATCGGCAAGCGGCGAAAGCTTCGCGAAGGCCGTGCGATAATCCGCGATGCGATCAGCGCTGTCCTTGTTGGCGCCAATGTTTATTCCGACGATGCCCTTGCGCCGGCGCGCGAGACGCTTGCCCACCACCTCCATGCCGTCATTGTCGAAGCCCATGCGGTTGATGACGGCGCCGTCCTGGCGCAGACGATAGAGGCGCGGCCGTGGAT
>Ga0265314_10000510_pt1 | contig 50214 bp, 45 predicted proteins | sample 4126metaG_FD_203106 | JGI IMG/M metagenome (GOLD analysis project Ga0265314, IMG submission 203106) | Rhizosphere microbial communities from Carex aquatilis grown in University of Washington, Seatle, WA, United States - 4-1-26 metaG | ecosystem: Host-associated > Plants > Roots > Rhizosphere >... | reverse complement strand
GTCGCGCACCGACATGCCGACGACGATGGAGAACACCAGCGTGCCGTTGACCAGGCAACGACCGTGTTGCGACTGGCTGGCGAAGTGCTCGTCGAAATGAATCGGGTTGGTGTTCATCGTGAGGAGCGTGAACCACGTGTCGTCCGCTTCGCGAATCGTGCGGCCGGGCCAATGCTTCAACACTTCTCCGACCGTGTAGTCGTCGAAGTAGCGTCCCCAAACATGCGTCATCGCCATGGTCGGCTCATCCAGCGGTCTTGGGCGGCTGCGCAGGCGCCGGGTTGACGAGATCCATGCCCAGCGTCGACGGAAACAGTGCTGCAATCTCCTCCGGCCTCCAACGCGTCGCCTTGGTGATGGTACGGACGGGCGCCGGATAGTTGGTCAGCGAGATGATGCCTCCCATGACGACGAACACCTGACCGTTGATCCCGGCGGCGGCATCGCTGGCGAGATAGGTGGCGAACGGCGCGACGTCGTCCGGCTCACGCTGCGGGCGCGGCAACAAGCTGCGCGCTTCGGCTCCCATCCCGGCGATGCCGGCTTTGCTACGGGCCTGGCGCGCTGCGTCGCCCACGCTGGCGGTCATGCGCGTCGCCGCCGCCGGAGCGATGGCGTTGACGGTGATACCGTAGCGGCCGAGATCACGCGAGACGACACGCGTAAAGCCAGCGATACCGTCTTTCGCTGCGCCGTAATTAGCCTGGCCAGGGTTGCCGTAGAGTCCGGACGTCGACGACATGCTGATGATGCGACCGCTCTTCTGCTCGCGCATGCGGACGGCGGCATGGCGGCTGCAATTGAAGGTGCCCTTCAGATGGACGGCGATCACCGCGTCGAAGTCTTCTTCGCTGAGATTGAAGATCATGCGATCGCGCAGGATGCCGGCGTTGTTGACCAGGATGTCGATGCGCCCGAACGCCGCAACGGCGGATTCGATGATGTGCTCCGCGCCGCGATAGTCCGCAACGCTTTCGTGATTGGCGAGCGCGTCGCCGCCGGCGTCTTTGATCGCCGCCACGGTCTCCGCCGCCGCGGACGTGTCGCGCCCCTGCCCCTCGAGGTTAACACCGAGGTCGTTGACCACCACGGCCGCACCTTCCGACGCCATCAGCATCGCGATGCCGCGGCCGATACCGCGCCCGGCGCCGGTCACGACTGCGACTTTGTCCTTCAGACGACTCCCCATGTTCAACTCCCTCAGCGGGAAACGACGCGGTGAAACAACCTGCGCCGCGGTCGCGTGCCGCGCATCATCCGGCCTTCGGTGGCGCTGGATTCTTCAGACCATCGGCCAGCGTCTGCGGAATCAGCTGGTCGAGCTCGTCCAGCGTCCAGCGCCCTTCCTTATAGAGTGTCTTCTCGGCGCGCGGCAGGGCGAGCAGCGAGTACGAGGTTCCGGCGCACAAGAAGATCTGCCCGTTCACGTTGGCGGCGTGGTCGCTGGCCAAGAAGGCGACCATCGGCCCGACGTCCTCGGGCTTGAGGTTCTCCAACTCGCGCAGGGCCGACTCCTCCCGGACGATGCCCTGTTGTTTGCGGATCTCGCGCGCTTTCAGCGTCGCCTCGGTCATCGTCATGCGGGTGGCAGCGACCGGACAAATGCTGTTGGCGGTGACGCCGTAGCGACCCAAATCGCGCGCCACCACTTTGGTCAGCCCGCTGATGCCGGCCTTCGCCGCGCCATAGTTGGCTTGGCCGGGATTGCCGAACATCCCGGCCCCCGACGAGAACGTGATCAGCCGTCCGCCGCGTTGCTCGCGCATGATCGGCGCCGCGTGGCGCACACAATTAAACGTGCCTTTGAGGTGCACGCCGAGCACCGCATCCCATTCTTCCTCGTTCATGTTGAAGATCATGCGGTCGCGCAGAAAGCCGGCGCAGGTGACGACGATGTCGAGCCGGCCGAACGCCGACACCGCCTGGTCGATGATCGCCTTTGCGCTGTCCCACTCGGCCACCGAGTTGCCATTCGCCACCGCCTCGCCGCCCGCGGCGCGAATCTCTTCGACCACGGCGTTGGCTGGATCGCTCGTTGGCTCGCGGCCGTCCAGGCTGACGCCATAGTCGTTGACGACCACCTTGGCGCCTTGCTCGGCCAGCTCGAGCGCGACGCCGCGGCCGATGCCGCGGCCGGCGCCCGTAACGACGGCGACCTTGCCGCGCAACATGTCTCCCACGGGACTCCTCCTCAGGCCGATAGCAGCGAAGCGGCCTACCTATGTAAGCGGCGCGGTAGTGGTCAAGGCGCGGCCGGGCCGACGGGCGGTAATGGTGCCGACGCATCGCCAACCGATGGTGCGGATACTCGTGGCAGCGGCGGACCGACGTCGGGCAGCGCGGTCGACGTCGCCCACGGCGTCCACTGCAGCGCCAGCATCAACGTGAAGTCCGACGACTGCTCGACGCCGCTGACGTTTTCGATCGCCATCAGCTGCGCGCCGAATCGCTCGTCCCACGCCCATCCAACGCCGAGCCCGAGCTCCACGACAGTGCCGTCCAGCACAGCGGCGCCGGTGTGGAACGGACTGGTGTAGGTCGCCTGATGGAGCATCGCGGTCCAGCGCCGGCTGATCGCCAGATGTGCCGCGAAGGATTCGGTGAAGATCGGGTTCAGCGTCAGATCGGCCGAGGTGATCGGGCCAACGGGGTAGATGAGATTGACGTTGGTGTAGAGCATCAAGCGCGACCAGGGCTGGTAGTCCGCCGCCAGACCGGCGCCGAAGTCCGGCTCGCCGCTGCCGGTGGCGTCCTTCAGATCGCCGGTCGGCGCCTTGATCAGCCCGCGCACCGCCAAACGCGGCCAGCCAGGCGGCAGATCGAAGGCGTGCTTCACCGAGAGGACGAGATCGCCCGGCTCGAAGGCGGCGCGACCTGGGTCGAGAAACACTTGATCATTCTTCGCCAACACATAGCCGCCAAACGTATTGTTCTTGAACAGGCTGCGCTCGGGATTCTCCGTGCCAAACAGCTTTTCTACCCAGTCGATCGCCGGATCGAGGAAGCCGCCGTATCGCGAGATGAACGGCATATCGAGGCCGAGCTCCCAGTTCTCGGCGACCGAGTATCTTGCCCCGAAGCTGGTGCGGTTCTGCTCGAACTTCAGCGTCGCGTCGATCTCGCCTTGGTGCGTGGCAATGATGTTGCTTTCGGCGGTCTGTGTCAGAACCGCAAACTGCCCAGCCGGTAGGGTCGCCGCTTGCTCGAACGGCGGATTCAGAAACAGCAACTGCAACGGTGCGAAGTTGCGCGTCGGCACCGGCGGCTGAAACAGAAACTCGCCGGCTGATGCGCTGCGCAGGCTCGACATCGTCCAAAGCGCGGCGCACGCCAGCGCCGCGAGTCCCCGTCCCCCGCCCAGCATGGCGAGAACCTTACGAATGAGGGCGCAAAGAAGGAAGGAGTTCCCCTTGGCGCCGGAGCTCTGCTAGCTGAGCCGACAACAGCCCGGCGGAGGTCTACCTAATGTTGTTTGTGATCATCGGCCACGATGCGCGTGATGCGAAAGAGAAACGGCCAACGTTCCGCCCCGCCCATCTGGCTCATCTCGAACCGCTGTCCGCCGCGGGCAAGGTCCCCCTGGCCGGACCGCTGACGGACGGCGCCGGCAGCTTGATCGTGGTCGACGTCGAGTCACTCAGCGCAGCCTGGGAACTGGTGGCGCGCGACCCGTACGTCGTCAACGGCATCTTCGAACGCGTCGATGTTCACCCGTTCACGCAGGTGTTTCCGCACAAATAGCTGGAATTGCCCGTGTCTCAGCGTTCACGGGGCCGCGCGACTCAGGCCGCAACGGCGCCGCGCTTCGCGCGCGGAGTGTATGCGCTGGTTCGCCGCATCCCGCGCGGCCGCGTCACCACCTACGGTCAGATCGCCGCCATTCTCGGCTATCCCCGCGCCGCGCGCGCGGTCGGGACCGCCCTGTCCCACCTGCCCCGCCCGCTGTCGCGCGTCGTTCCCTGGCAGCGCGTCATCAACGCCAGCGGACGCATCAGCTTGCGCGGCTCGCTCGGGCGCCCCGATCTGCAACGCGAGCTGCTCGAGATCGAAGGAATCCTCTTCCGCGGCAATACGGTGGATCTGGCACACTATCGCTGGGCCGGGCCGCAGCGCGAGCGCCACATCCGCCTGACCGTCGAAACCCCCTTCGATACGCAGCGAGTCAAGCGGCGGCCGCGCTCCGAGAAAGTCAAAAGACCGACCCGGTGATCCGCGCCACGACGCTGGATAGACACTGGCGCGCCGCGATCGTCCCGCTATTGTCTGTCGAATGACCGGGCAAGGAAGTTGCTCCTTCGCGCGTCGCCTCGCACAGTAGGGCGATATGATCGAGTTATCCGAGCTGACCAAGTGCTATGGCACCACGACTGCCGTCGACCAATTGAACCTGTCCGTCCGGTCGGGGGAGATCTTCGGCTTCTTGGGACCGAATGGCGCCGGCAAGACGACGACCATTCGGATGATGATGGGCTTGCTGCAGCCGTCCGCCGGGTCGGTTCACCTCGGCGGCTTCGATCTGCACCGCGAGCCACTGCAGGCCAAGGCGCTGTGCGGCTTCGTTCCCGATCGGCCGCACGTCTACGAAAAGCTCACGGGCGCGGAGTATCTCGACTTCACGGCCGACCTGTACGCGGTCGATGCGGCCGCCAAGCTGCGCCGGCGCGAACGTCTGCTGGAACTCTTCGATCTGGCGGAATGGCGCGCCGAGCTGGCCGAAAGCTACTCGCACGGCATGAAGCAGCGCTTGGTGATGGCCGGCGCGCTGATGCATGCGCCGCGCATCCTGATCGTCGACGAGCCAACCGTCGGCATGGACCCGCGCGGCGCGCGCCTGCTGAAGCGGATCTTCCGCGCCCTGGCAGCGGATGGGGCAACCGTCTTCATGTCGACACACAGTTTGGAGGTCGCCGACGAGCTATGCGACCGCATCGGCATCATCCTGAAAGGACATCTGATCGCGCTCGGCTCGGTTGACGAGCTGCGCAGTCAGGCGGGCCGCGCGCACGACTCGACCTTAGAGAGCGTATTCCTGCATTTGACCGGTGCCGAGCTCGATTTCGCCGACGCGCCGGCGGCGGCCAATCTGCCGACGTGACAGGCAGCAACCATGGCCAACGGTAGCGCCTCGCGATTGCTCGAGCTCCACCCGGTGCGGGAGGGTCCGGGCGCGCCGGCAGGACGGACGTGGGCGACCCTGCGCACGCTGGCGTCGCCGCGCGGCTTGGCCATGCGCAACCGCTGGCGGCGGCTCTCGCGCAGCGGGCGCTGGCGCCTCGGCGGCTTCGCCGTGCTCGCGCTGGGCTTCGGCACCGCGGTCTTTCTCTTCTTCCAACGCGCGCTGAGCTATTTTCTCAGCGTTCCCGAGTTCGGTCCGGTGTTGACATACAAGTTGCTCGGGATGGTGTTTCTCACATTCTTCTCGATCCTGTTGTTCTCGAACATCGTCGCATCGCTCTCGACGTTCTTTCTCTCGCGCGAGCTCGATCGCCTCGTCGCGGCGCCGATTCCACTGCGGCAGCTGTTTTACGCCCGCTTTGCCGAGACGACGCTCGACTCGTCCTGGATGCTGTTGGTGTTCGCCCTGCCGGCATTTCTCGCCTACGGCGTCGTGCACGGCACCGGGCCGATCTTCTATCTCGCGACGGCGCTGGTCCTGCCGCCGTTCGTGCTCATTCCAGCCGCGATTGGCGTGACCGTCACCGCCGTGTTGGTAAACGTGTTTCCCGCGCGCCGGACGAAGGACATCCTCGTCTTGCTGTCGGTCGTCGCGGTTGCCCTCCTCTACTTGTTGTTCCGCGTCATCCGCCCAGAGCGCTTGGTCAACCCGGAGGGGTTCGCCGACTTCGGCGCGTTCCTGGCGGCCATGCGCACACCCGACGCGAGCTTCCTGCCCAGCACGTGGGCCACGGAAGTGCTGTTTCCGCTCCTCGGTCTGCGCGACGGCAGTCCAGCCTTCTACTACGCATTGCTCGTTTCCACGGCCGCGGTGGCGGTGATGGCCTGTGAAAGCATCGTCACACGCCTCTTTCTGCGCGGCTGGACCAAAGCCCAGGAAGGACGACAAGCGCGCTTCACGCAGCGCGCCTTGTGGGAGCGAGGACTGAGCGTCGTCACGCGCCCGTTTCCGCTGCAGATGCGCATCCTGATCGCGAAGGAGGTGAAGACCTTCTTTCGCGATACGAGCCAGTGGTCGCAGCTGATCCTGCTCGGCGCGCTGGTGGTCGTGTACGTGTACAACTTCAGCGTGCTGCCGCTGCACGGCAGCCCGCTCGTGACCTTCTACTTCAAGAACGTCATCGCCTTCCTCAATCTCGCACTGGCCGCGTTCGTCATCGCGTCCGTGGCGGCGCGCTTCGTCTATCCGTCGTTCAGCATGGAAGGACGCGCGCTGTGGTTGGTGAAGGGAGCGCCGCTGCCCGTGCAACGGCTGTGGTGGGCGAAGTTTTGGATCGGAGTCATTCCCTTGCTGGTGTTCGGCGAAATTCTGGTCTTGGCGACGAACTCCTACTTGCAGGTGATGCCGTTCATGATGTGGCTGTCGGCGGCGACGCTGTTCGGGATGGTCTTCGCCATCGTCGCGCTGGCGCTGTCGGTCGGCGCCACATACCCGAACCTCGACGCCGACAACGCCGCCAAGGTCGCCGCCAGCGCCGGCGGTATGGTGTACATGATCCTCTGTCTCTCGTTCATCGGCGCCGTCGTGATGCTGGAAGCATGGCCAGTCTACGAAGTGTTCAGCAGTCGCTTTCGCGGCGAGGCATTGTCACCGGCGGTGTGGGTGTCTGTCGGGCTCTCACTGCTCGCGGTCTTCGCTCTGGTGATCGCGGTGTTGGTCGTCTCGGTACGCGTTGGCATACGCCGCGTCGCGGCGCTCGAGCCATGAGCTGTCCAATCAGCGCAGCGCGGCAACCGCGCTCCACGGGTCGCGCGGCTTTCGGTTCGCCGTGTCGACCACCGCGCGAATCACGCCGCGCAAATCGCCGCCGCGCGCAGTGAACAATGCGTCGAACACATCCAGGCGATCGGCATAGAGCCGATCCTGGACGATGACCGCGTTGTTGAGCGGGCTGCGCCAAAACCCAGCGTAGTCGTCCGTGATCCAGTGTTGCTGCGCCGCATCGCGCTGCAATGCGGTGAACAGCGCCTGGCGTGTCGGCTCGTCGATGCCCTGTCGATACGCCGCATCGAGTCGAGCGATCGCGCCGTCGAGAAACGTCGCGAAGGTCTGCGCATCGACGGCGCGGGCCGTGACCCGCGTCGCCCTCGCCGCCTCGGCCCGCTGGACGAAGAACAGCTCGGCCCCGCGCAAGCCGACGAAGGTAGCGAAGGATTCATTGAAGGCCGCCTGTCCCGGCACGTACAGCGTGTTGTGGGTCAGCTCGTGGATCACCGTCTCGGCCAAACGCGAGGCATCGTCGCGCAGCAGCGACGACGGCAACGGATCGTTGAACCAGCCCAACGTACTGAATGCGACGGCCGGCCGTACCAGCGTGTCGTACCCGTCGCGCTCCATCCGTCCGGCCAGTGCATTCGCGTCGGCGGCCTCGAAGTACCCGCGGTACGGAACGTCGCCGACGATTGGAAACCACCACGTGTACGGCGTCAACGCGTTGCGCGGTGCGGCAGTGACGACGTGCACGACTTCGCCGCCGTCGACTACGGCAAACGAGGTGTAGCTGCCGCCGGCGCGTAGACCGAGTGTGTCCGCCGCGAACTGACGCGCCGCCAGTACCAGCTCCAATTTCGCGCGCGTGTCCGCATCGAGGTCGGGCCGCGCCAGCACGCGATCGATCGGCTGTCGACGCCACAGCAAGCGCGCCTCCTCGTACGCGGCGCGAACGACATAGCCGGTCGCGCAGCCGCATGCCGTACAAGCGATCGCGGCAAGGGAGAGGAAGACGAGCAGGCGGCGCCGCCCGCGCCTCATGAGGCCGCTGCGGGCTGGGACGTCTCAAGCGGCGCGCTGCCGCGCGCCGCATACTGCAATTGGTACAGCCGGTAGTAGAGGCCGCGGCGCGCCAACAGCTCGGCGTGGCTGCCGCTCTCGCGCAACTCGCCGGCGTGCAGGACGAGGATGCGATCGGCGTGCTCGATCGTCGACAGGCGGTGGGCGACCACCAACGCCGTGCGCTCCGCGAGCAGGTGGCGCAGCGCGTCTTGAATCAACACCTCGGTCTCGGTGTCGACGCTCGAGGTCGCCTCGTCAAGCACGAGGATCTTCGGCTGGTACGCCAGCGCGCGGGCGAACGACAGCAGCTGTCGCTGGCCGACGGACAGGTTGTTGCCGCGCTCGCGCACCGGCTCATCGTATCCGCGCGGCAGACGCCGGATGAACGCGCCGGCGTGCACCGTCTCCGCCGCGGCGATCGCCGTCGCGCGCGCGACGTCGTCGCGATCCAGCGTGAGATTGCTGGCCACCGAACCGGTGAACAAGAACACGTCCTGCAGCACCACGCCAATGTGACGGCGCAACGCTGCCAGATCCCACTCCCGGACGTCGACGCCGTCGACCAGCACGCGTCCGCGCCGCACATCGTAGGAGCGGTTGAGCAACTTGATGATCGTCGTCTTGCCCGAACCGGTCGGCCCGACCAGCGCGATCTTCTCCCCCGGTTTGATGCGGAACGAAACGTCGCGCAGCACCCAATCGTCCTCGGCATACGCGAACCAGACGTGCTCGAATTCAATGCCGCCGCGCGCCTCCTCCGGCGTGCGCGGCTGTGCCGGACTGGCGATCGGCACCGGCTGGTCGAGCAGCTCGAAGATGCGCTCGGCCGACGACATCGCCGATTGCATCACCGCGTACTTGGTCGAGAAGTCGCGGATCGGCACGAAGAAGCGCTGCATGTATTCGATGAAGGCGACCAATGTACCGAACGCCAAGGTGCCGGCGAGAATTTCTGCACCGCCGAACCACACGATGACGGCGATGGCGATCGAACTGATCGCCTCGACGATCGAGAACAAGGCGGCTTCGTAGATGTTCGAGGCGTGATTGGCGCGCCGGAAATCGTCGTTGAGGTCGTCGAAGCGGCGCTGGCTCTGTCGCTCGCGAGCGAAGAGCTGGATGACGGTCATGCCGGCCAACGACTCCTGCAAATTGGCATTCAAGCGCGCCAGGCGATCGCGGATCTCGCGGTAGTTCTCGCGCGCCCGCACGCGAAAAAAGTTCACAGCCAGCGCCAGCGCGGGCGCGACGCCCAGCGTGACCAGCGCCAATCGCCAATCGATGAAAAGCATGATCGAGACGATGCCGAGCAGCGTCGCAACATCCATCAGGATCGTCAGCGCTCCGGCGGCAAACATTTCGTTGATCACGTCGACGTCGGTCGTCAGCCGCGTCACCAACCGCCCGACCGGATTGCGGTCGAAGAACTGCGCCGGCAGCTCCTGCAGATGCGCCACGAGGTCGATGCGCAACGCCGCTAAGCTGCGCTGCGCGACCAGCATCATCAAATAGTATTGCAGATACAGGAAGCCGAACTCCGCCAACATCGCCAGTCCGTACAGGCCGGCAATGCCGACGAGCCCGCTGCGATCCCCCTGCGCGATGAAACGGTCGATGGCGATCTTCAGCAAATATGGCTGGGCAAGGGAGCACGCCGACGTCAGCGGCAGGCACAACATCGCCGCGTAGAACCAACGCCGCCACGGTCGAATGTATGCCCACAATCGACGCATGAGGCGCGCGTCATAGGCTTTGCCGAGATCGGCTTCGCGCGGTATGTCGGCCGCGGCGCTGGAGGGAGGCGGCGTGCTCACAGGGCCTCGATCTCCTCTTCCAGCTGCTGCTGGCGATAGAGATCCGCGTACAGGCCGTCGTAGGTCAGCAGCGCCGCATGGGTGCCCACCTCGACGATGCGGCCTGCGTCCATCACCGCGATGCAGTCCGCATCCATGATCGTCGAGACGCGGTGCGCGATGACGATGCTCGTCTTGCCGCCCATCACCTCGCGCAGTCCGCCCAGGATGGCGTGCTCGGTGCGCGTATCGACCGACGACAATGCGTCGTCGAGCACCAGAATCTTCGGCGCCGCGGCGACGGCGCGCGCCAACGTCAGACGTTGCTTCTGGCCGCCGGACAGCGTGATGCCGCGCTCGCCGACGATGGTGTCGTAGCCGCGTGGGAACGACTCGATGTCGTCGGCGACGCCCGCGACCTGCGCCGCCCGGTGAATCCACGCGTCGTCCGGAGCGTCGACGGCAAAGGCGATGTTGTCGCGAATGCGGCGCGAGAACAGAAATGGATCTTGCGGAACGAAGCCAATCGCGCCGCGCAGCTGCGCCAGCGGCAGCGTGCGCACGTCGCGATCGTCGATCAGAATGGCGCCGTCGCTGACGTCGAACAGCCGCGGCAGGAGATGCACGAGCGAGCTCTTGCCCGCACCGGTACGACCGACGATCGCCAGCTTCTGACCCGGCTCGATCGTGAACGAAACGTTCGAAACGACCGCGTGCCCGTTGTCCCGGCTCGGGTACGCGAACGACACATCGCGAAACTCGACGCGCCCGCGAATGGCCGGCAGCGCGGTCGCATCCGGCGCATCTGTGATCGCAGGGACCATCGCAAAGATGTGTTCCAGACGTTGCAGCGCGGCGCGACCGCGCTGCACGATCGACAGCATCCACCCCAACGCCATCGTCGGCCAGGCGAGGAGGTTGAGGTAGCCCATGAACGCCACCAGATCGCCGAGCCCGATGCGCCCACCTACGACCTGATTGCCGCCGACCCACAAGACGACCAGCGTGCCGAAGCCGGCCGCCAGCTTCATCAGGGGCATGAGACGCCCGCGCACCTTCGCCAGCGCCACGCTCTGACGGGTGAATTCATCATTGAGCCGCGCAAAGCGCGCCACGGCGACCGATTCAGCGCCGTAGGCTTTCACCACCTGAATACCGCTGATGTTCTCCTGCACGGCGCTGCTCAAGCTCGACAAGCCTTCTTGCACGCGCAGCGTCTGCTCCATCAGCGTACGACTGACGCGTTTCACCAACAGCAACAGGATCGGAAACGGCAAGAGGGACAAGACGGTCAGCAACGGATCGAGCGTCAGCATGATGCCGACGCCGTACACGTAGTAGATCGGTGTATTCACCAGGTTCAGGACGCCGACGCCGAGCAGCATGCGAATGGCCGTGACGTCGTTGATCAGGCGCGACATGAGATCGCCGGTCAGTTGCGTCTGATAGTACGAGAGCGGCAGCCGCTCGAGATGCGCGAACAAGTCGGCCCGCAGGTCGTGCTCGACGTCGCGACCTACATTGAAGATCAGCGCGCGCGAGAACGTGCGCGCCACCGCCTGCACCAGGGCGATGGCGACGATGCCGAGCGCGAGGTGCGCCACCTCGGCAAACGGCGCGTTGCGCTGAATCGCGTCGATCGCGCGCTTCAGTAGATACGGCACCGCCATCGCAAGCGACGCAGTGACCAGCAAGCAGGCGCCGCCAACCGCGTAGCGCCCGCGGTAGCGCCGCAGATAGCCGGCCAGACGCTTCACGCCGGCATCATGGTCGGATGCCAACGGCGAATCAACGCGGCTTGACCGCGTCGGGGCGGGGCGCCCGTCGTACAACGACGGACGCCCCGACGAGCGTTGCTTATTGCGAGGCGCGCTGTCCGAACCAGACGCCGACTTGACCGAACTTGCCGCGCGACGGCGGCGCCTTCGGCTCCTTGTCGTCGCCCTTCTTGGCGCCCGAATGCCATGTCGGTGCGACGACGTCGCCGAACGCCACGGCGATGTCGTTGATCCCGTCCTTGTTGATGTCGGCGATGCCGACACCCCAGGTGCGCTCTTTGCCGGTCTGCGGCAGGCCGACCGGGATGACCGGAGTCCAGTTGCCTTTGCCGTCGCCCAAATACGTGTAGACCCCATAGACGCCGCCGATCTCGTCGAGCGCGCGCTTGCCGACGGCGGTGACGTCGGGCTTGCCGTCGTTGTTGAGGTCGCCGATCGCGACGCCAAGTGCGTTCATCGGCAGGAAGCCTGCGTTCGAGGCTTGCCAGGAGCCGTCGGGCTGCTGCAGGAAGACTTCGACGCCGCCGCCGCCGCAGGTCGGCGCACCCGGACCGCCGCAACCTTCGGGCAACGGAGGCATCTGCGACCCCGACACGATATCGAGCCGCCCGTCACCATTCACGTCGGCGACATCGATGCCCCAATACAAGCCGTGGATATCCGGCGCCGGTAGACCCTGGGAGGCTTCTTGCCAGTTACCTTTGCCGTCGCCCAACCAAACCCGCGGACCGGCCGCGTAGGCGGCGATGATGTCGAGATTGCCGTCGCCGTTCACATCTTTCATCTCGACGGCGTTGCCCCAGTCCGTCAGGGAGAGGCCCTTTGAGGACTCTTTCCAAACACCCTTGCAGTTGCCGAGGAAAGCGCGCACGCCTTCTTCGGCCGCGGCGACAGACGCCAGATCCGGACATCCGTCATTGTTGAAGTCGCCCAAAGCGACGTCCTCTGAGCCGATGGTCGGCAGCCCGGACGACGCCGTACGCCAATTGCCCTTGCCGTCACCGAGGAAGACGAAGACGCCTTTGCAGTGATCGGAAATGGCGACGTCCATGAGACCGTCCTTATTGACGTCCATGAAGTCCATCCCGCCACCGCAAAACGGCTCGCGCGGCAATCCATTGGCAAAGTCTTTCCAGTTACCCTTGCCGTCGCCGACGAAGATCCACGGACCATCCGCCAGACGGGAGACCACCCCGATGTCGGGAAAGCCGTCGCCATTCACGTCACCAAGGGCCATTTGCGACTTCCAAATGCGCCCGCCGGGAATTCCATTGTTGGCTGATGTGTAGGCCATCGGCGCCGGCTTACTCGCCGCCGCGGCTGCCGCCTCACTTTTGGCAGCGGCACTCTCAGGAGCCTGCGGCGCTTTTTTGAACATGCCGCATCCGGCCAGTCCCAGCACCAAGGCCCCCATCCCGCACACCACTCCAATACGCAACCTCATCAGTTAAACCTCCCGTGCCTCAGACTGTGATGCGAGCCCTTTATTCGGCTCAGCATTTGGCGTGGCCGGTGAAAAATGATCGGTCCGATTACCAGAGGGTTGGTCGCGGGGTCAAGGAAACGGGACGCGATCGCGCTCCTAGTACACCAAAAGGATGGCGCTGCTCTCGACGCCGCAAGTTTGCAACAGATATCGCCCTTTTCCGCTTGACAACCGCAGGACCTTCCAGTAACTGGAGGCAGCTTTCGACCGGCCGGAGAAGCGGCCTGGCGTTGTGTTTGCGCGAATGTCGACACGTAGGATAGTCGGACTCGGTTGAGAGGCGGGACGGGAGAGCGAGATTCTTCTCCGCCACGAAAGGAGACGGGTGATGAGCAAGGCACTGGGGATGCGCTGTGTGTGGGGCCTCTGCGGAGTGCTGGTGAGCGTCTTGGCGTTGGCCTCGGTGACGCGGGCGGAGGTTTCGACCGATGTCAGCGGATCGGTGCTGGTATTCCCAAAGGTGGTTTTCGCCGGTGGAAACGACACCGTGATCGAGATCACCAACACCAGCAACAACATGGTGCACGCGCACTGCTTCTACGTGAACGGCGCCCCGGACAGCCGCGGCAACCCGCTGTGGCAGGTAACTGATTTCAGCATTTGGCTGACCAAGCAGCAGCCGACCCACTGGGTCGTGAGCGCTGGCCGCCAGGTGAATCCGGCTGATTCATTCGGAACGGATGGCGCCGGTCTCGATCCGGGCGCGGTTCCGCCGGTTGTTCCCGGCTTCACGGGCGAGTTGAAGTGCGTCCAGGTCGACGCCTCCGGCACCCCGTTCGGCGGCAACAACCTCAAGGGCGAAGCTGTGATCACGTCGGCTTCGGGCGACGTCAGCAAGCACAACGCGGTGGCGATCCTCGCCAATCCGGATCTGGCCGGTGGGGACCCCGCGAATCAGCTGCTGCTGGACAACACGCCGGAGCACGACGGCGAGTACAACTCATGCGCCAATCAGCTGTACCTCGATCACTTCGTCGACGGCACGCCTGATCCGGTCGTCCAGGAGTTCAACGAAGGCGCGTGCACGGACGGCCAGTGCCCGATCCGCACCTACCTGACTCTGGTGCCCTGCACGCAGGACTTCGAGAATCAGCTACCGGCCGAAGTCACGGTTCAGTTCGCCATCGTCAACGAGATGGAGCAGGTGTTCTCGGCCAGCACGACGGTCGATTGCTGGCTGACGACGCAGCTCTCCAGCATCGATGCGCCGACCGGCCACTGCAGCGAGGGCGTCGGCGCCGCCTGCACGTCGGACGAGCAGTGCATCGGCCTCAGCCAGGGCTTCTGCAACAGGAACAGCGTCTTCTCCGTCGGGACCTTGGGCACGGGCAGCGCCTTCACGCGCATCAGCCCGGTCGACCTGGACGGCGGTGTGATTGGTGTGGCGGAGGAGTACCACTACGTAGATTCGGGCGCGAGCGCCCGCGCCGCGTGGAACCTCCAGCAGACGGGTAACCGGTACGACGCAACTGCGGATCTGCCGGGCGGGCCGGTGGTGGACGCCATCACCCTTCCCGAGAACTTCTAAACGGGATTGGATAGCGAGCAATGGTGTTCTCCACGGGTGAGGAAAGGAGACAGGTGATGAGCACGAAGATGGGGATTTGGCGGGGGGCGCTCGCTGGTGCCGCGATCCTGCTAGCGGTCGGCTCGGCCGAAGCGAGGGTCATCGACCCGACCGGCGTCACGACCAACGAGACGGCGGCGATCCTGCTGTATCCGCTGCTCAAGGCGAATCCGGCGGACGGGCAGGACACGCTGATTCAGTTGACCAACACCTCGGAGTTTCTGACCAAGGTGCACTGCTTCTACACCAACACGAACGGCCACTGTTCGAATGCCCCGGAGACGATCTGCACGGACGTCGACGTGTCGACGGTCTGCCCGCTGGGCGGCCAGTGCATCCCGGGTTGGCAGGAGACCGACTTCCGCCTGACGCTGACCAAGCGCCAGCCGCTGTCGTGGTCGATCAACAACGGTCTGTCGTCGCTGCCGCTGGCCAGCACGCCTGGCCAGGGATCGCCGCCGCAGTTCAACGAGGGCAACATTCCGCCGGTCCTCGAAGTTCCGTTCACCGGCGAGTTGCTCTGCATTCAGGTCGACGTGACGACCGAGCTGCCGACCGATCGCAACGACCTGAAGGGCGAAGCGACGATCGTCGAGTCGGGCGCCCCGCCCGATAACGCTCCCGGCGCCGACAACATCGCCGGCATCGATGCCAACAAGTACAACGCCATCGGCATCAAGGCGATCGAAGGCCGTCAGGACGGCAACCCGAACGTCCTCAACATCGGCGGCCCGGATGCCGAGTACGGCGTGTTCGACGAAGACTCGGATCCGGCGCGCTTCGTTGGTTGCCCCAACGTGCTGACGCTGAACCACTTCTTCGACGGTGCCAACGTAGTAACGGGCGTCGGATCGAGCACGGTGGTCAGCGACCTGGTGATCGTACCGTGCGCCAACGACTTCCTGACCCAGACGGCCAACGGTGCGCCGACGGTGGTTCAGTTCCTCGTCTACAACGAGTTCGAGCAGCGCTTCTCTACGTCGACGAGTGTGCAGTGCTTCAAAGAGACGCAGCTGTCCGACATCGACACCCTGCCGGGAACGCCTGGCAACGCCTTCTCGATCTATAGCGTCGGCGTCGAAGGGACACTGACCGGCACCTCGCGCCTGCGCTCGGTGGCCGGCCCGAATGTCGACGGCTACGACGCCAACGGCATCCTGGCAATCATCAGCGAGACCTGGACCGGCCCCGGTGGCGACTACACCGCTAGCGCCAACGTGCAGTTCCAGGGTTCACGCGAGCAGGGCGATCAGATCAAGATTCCGCTGCCCTGATCGAAGAACACGACCTGCCACAAAGGCCCGGAGGAGCAATCCTCCGGGCCTTTTTTCTTTTCCACCTGCAGATCTCAGCTGTTCGACCGGGCGCGCGCCAACTGCCGCCGATCGCGGCAACCGCCCTGCTCAACCACGATGAGCGTCGGCGACAGCTGCATCCCGGTCACCACGGAGCGCGCCGTCGGTTACAGCCTTAACTCGAACGGCGGTACGGGCTGCTCAACGACGCCTCGGGCACCGCGATGGACAGGTCCGGCGCACAAGCCCGCGTGGCTTTCCGGAGTATTGCGGATCCAATCCCGCCATGTATCGCGGACGACCGCGCGATTGGCTCTGAACGCCGAATCACGAACGCGGTGTTCGTCGCCCTCGCCGTCGGCGGGCCGTGACTGCTTGGCGGCAAATCGCTTGATGCCGTCAACGATTGGTCGTCAGCTTCGGAACGCCAACGGGCACAAAGGCCGCGCTCGAGAGACGGCCGATCGCTGAGGTTATTCTCAAGCAACGCCGGCTCGCCCAGCGGCGCACCGTGCTTGGGTGGTGGCGGCTCGAGCGTTCGGTGGGAGGGCGCTCACAATGCTGACAGGCCCGGTCACGCGCGCGAGTGGGCTGAATGGCTCCCCACAGTCGCCTGGCCGGCTTGGTCCAGAACCGTGTCAGCGATCGGCCTTCCCCGTTCGGTCAGGCTGCCCGAGTCTGTTGGGCTCTCCGGAAGCTGACAGCCGATCGCTCACGGCCGAAAGCGTCTTTTGCTGGCCAGGCCGACTCGGCCGGCTCAGGTCACACCGCCCGGTCCAATGCACCGCCGTGCTCAATATGCGTTGGCGCCGCCCGGCGACGCGGCGCCCAATCCGGCCAGGGTGAACTGCGCTTGCAGCTGCACCTCGTTGGGGTTGGTCGTCTGCTTGAACCCGACGTTCAGCGTCCAGCAATCGCATGACGAAAGAAGCCGCATGCCGACGTAGTTCTCGAGGAAGCGGTTGTTCAAGACGTCGTAACGGATGGCGTACATGCCGGCGATGCGATCGGTCACCGGCAGCGCCATGGTCGAATCGAGGAACTGCAGAATGCGATCGGTGATGTAGCGATAGTCGATCGTGAAGCTGGCGCGTGTGAACAGGCGGGCTCGCGAGCCGTTGTCGAAGGCGCGCAGCGGCTCTCGCAAGCGCACGCCGATGGTCGCAGACGAGAAGGCACCTTCGCTGGTGTCGTACGTCGTGTACGCGCGGATCGAGGTGATGGCGTTTGGATTCACGCGCATCGACATGTCGATGTCGGAGAAGTGATCGCCGGTCTCGTTATTGACCGGCTGCCCGGTGACGTCGTTGATGTTCGTGGTGGGTGGAATGTCGCGCAGGACGTCGTAGCTCTGCATCAACGAGAAGCGCAGCAGCTCGAAGACTTCGCTCCCCTTCTTCGAGTCCGCGGAGCCCTCGCTGCGTCCCAGCAGCCGGGAGGCAAACCCGTACGTGAACAGGCTGCGCTTGTTGATGCGGTCGATCCCGTCGAACACCGGCAGATCGTCCTGGTTCTCCGGCGGAACATACAGATACTCGACCTGCGGCTCGATCGTATGGCGCAACTTGTCGAGGCCGAAGTAGTGAAAGTCGTAGATCCGTGAGAACTCCGTTCCGACATTGCCGTGCAGCTCGAAAATCTCGCGGCTACTGGTGCTCGGCAAGTCGATCAGGGGGAGCGACGGATCCGCCCCGGTAAACCCGCCGCTCATCTCATGATCGGTCAGCCCGTACGCCGTCTCGCGAAAGGTGGCGCGCACCGCGCCGAAGAGCGACGACCCGAGCGGCAGTCGCAGCTCAGCCGACGGCTTGAAGTCGCCGCGCACACCGGCGAGGCCGAGCGAACGCTGGAAGTTGGTCACGCTACCTGTGAAATCTCCGATCAGTCCGAATCCCAACTGCTTCTGGGCCTGTGCGCGGATGTCGGGCAGACGCTGGATCACCAGCGATTCGTTCTCGCCGATCACCGGTGCCGGCGTCGGCGTGCCTGGCCCGACTGGCGGCGTGCCGATCGGCGTCGGTTCCTCGACCTGCGGACCGACCAAATCTTGATAGAAGACCGCCTCGCTCTGCAGCGCAACGCGTTCCCATTCGTTGAGAATGCCGAGCTGCGAGGTCGTGAACGGCAACGTGCGCAACTTGACGTCCTGCTGCTCGTCTCTCGCGAAGGTATTCATCTCGCGTAGGAACAGGTCGTCGCCGACGAGCAACAGGTCGACGTACCCGCTGGTGCCTTCGAGCTGCGGAATGCCTTGCTCATGATGGCCGAGGACCGCCCAGCGATTCTGCGGCGCGTTGGGATCGGCACCGGGCGGCACGCGGACGTTGTCGGTCTGGCCGCGGAACAAATCGTTGAAATAGGCGGCTTCGAAAACGCCCTGCGTCTCACGGCTCAGGGCGTAGCGGTACTCGCCCATCAGGCCGATACGCAATGAGGTCTCGAGATCGAAGCTGACCGTCACGTCCTGGGTCTTGTCGATCTCGTAATAATACGGCTGCAACAGCTGGAAGCCGCGGCGGTTCGAGATGCCGACGCGCGGGAACAACAAGCCCGATTGGCGCTCGCGAAATACCGGAAAGGCCGCACTGGGCAGCCACAGCACCGGGTGGTTGAGGATGTCGAAGGTGCCCCCCTCGAGCTTGGCATAGCCGTCGACTTCGACGTCGATGCTCTTGCCCGTCATGCTCCACGAGGGCGCATCCTCGCCGCAATTGCAGGTCGTGAAGCGGCCGTTTTCGATGCGATAGCGCTGGCCGACGCCCTTCACGATGCGATCGCCGCTGAGCGAGTAGCCGAGGCGATTGGAGGTGATCGTCGCGTTCTCCAGCTCGCCGGTCTCGTCGTCCAGATCGATGAACATGGCGTCGGCGCGCATCTCCGCCTGCGGACTGGTCAGCACGCTGTCGCCGAAGGCGCGCGCCTCGCTGGTGCGGCGATTGAATTGCACCGAGTCGGCGCTGAGCGTCGTGTCGCCGCGCCGGATCAGGACATCGCCGGTGGCCGACAGGCTGTCGCCCTTGGTGTCGTAGGTCAGCGACGCGGCGTCGATGGTGATCTGATCTTCGCTGGTCGCGACCGGCATCCCAGGCGTCGGCGTCGGCGTTGCCGGCGGCAGCGTGTGAGTCTGGGCGTGCGCGGAGGCCGCGACGAGGCCCGCCCACAATATGCACCAGCACGCGAGCCGCGCCGCGCCGCAGACGGCGCGCCGGCCCATCACGGGTGCGCCGTCCCGTGCGTTGCCATGGCGGTCGGTGATGAGATCCCGAGGGCCCGCAGGGCCCCGACGAGGAAGAGCGAGCCGGCGGCGACGATCGCGCCGTCGGTGCCGGCGGCCTGGCGTACGCGGTCCCACGCGCGCCGAAGATCGGGCTCGGCGACCGCCGGACAGCTCGGCGCAAACGCCGCCGCGACCTCCGCGGCCTTGGCGCCGCGCGGCGTCCGGACTTCCGTGACCACCACCGAGGCGCAGGCGCTCGCCAACCGCCGCACCATCGGCCGCCAGTCCTTGTCCGCCATGACGGCGAACAGCAGATGCACCTGCCGGCCGCCGACCATTCGCGGCAACTCGCGCGCCAGCACCTCTGCCCCGTCGGCGTTGTGCGCGCCGTCGACGATGGTCAGCGGCGCCCGGCCGACGATCTCCAGCCGCCCCGGCCATTGCACACTCGCCAATCCGCTGCGGATCGCCGGCTCGTCGATCGGCACGACAGGGCGTATGGCGGCCAGCGTCGCCAGGGCGGTGGCCGCGTTGTCGCGCTGATGGGCGCCGACCAACCCCACGTCGAGATCGCGCAGCGCCAGGCCGAGCCCGTCGAAATCGAGCCGCTCCCTCCCACCGACGCGGTAATCGCGCTCGCGCTCGATGAGCGGTGCGCCGCGCTCGGAGGCCAGCCGGCGCAATTCGCTCAATGCGGCGCCCTCGATGCGGCCGAGTACCACCGGACGGCTCGGCTTGATGATGCCGCCCTTCTCCGCCGCGATCGCGCTGAGCGTGTCACCAAGCCATTCGGTGTGGTCGAGGCCGATCGTGGTGATGACCGCAGCCAGCGGGTCGACCACGTTGGTCGCGTCGAGGCGGCCGCCGAGCCCAACCTCGACGACCGCAATGTCGACAGCACTGCGCGCGAAGTGCAGAAACGCCAAGACCGTGAGAAATTCGAAGAAGGTGAGATCGATGCCGCGCGCCGCACTGACCGCTTGCACCTCGGCCGCGAGCGAGACGACGGCCTGGCGCGCTGCCGGCACACCGCCGACCTGAATGCGCTCGCTGAGCTCGACCAGATGCGGCGAGGTGTAGAGGCCGACGCGGTGGCCGGCGGCGCGCAGCACGGCATCGAGCATGGCCGCGACCGACCCCTTGCCGTTGGTTCCGGCGATATGCAGCACACCGTAGCGGCGCTGCGGATGGCCCAAACGCTCGAGCGTCAAGGCGACGCGCTCGAGCTTGAAGTCCATGCCCTTCGCCGCCTCCAGCGCGTAGAGCCAGTCGAGCGTCCGCTGGTAGTCTGTCATCGGCGTCCGTGAGGCGAGACGGTACTGCGGCGCCCGCACCCTCCCCCAAACCTCAGGGCGCGGTCACGCGCCAATTGATATACGCAAGCGCCGCGAGCGGCGCCACCGCCCTCACGCCGCGGCGGATCGCCGCGTGGCGTCCTTCAGCGCGCGCATGAACGCGCCGACGCTCGGCACCAACGACGGGCTGCCGGTCTCCATCTCGATCAGCCGCGTAATGGCGCTGCCGACGACCACGGCGTCGGCGAATTCCGCCACCGCGGCCGCCTGTTCCGGCGTCGAAATGCCGAAGCCGACGCCGACCGGCAGGCGGCAGTGGCGGCGCAGGGTGGCCACCATACCGGCGACGTCGGCGGTGTCGATCGCCTTGCTGCCGGTGATGCCGGTCATGGACACGAAGTAGACGAAGCCGCTCGCCTTGCGCAGCACGGCTTTGATGCGGCGCTCATCACTGGTCGGCGCCAGCAAGAAGATGACGTCGAGCTGCTCGGCGCGCGCCGGCTTCCACAGCTCGTCGGCCTCTTCGGGCGGAAGGTCGACGACCAGCAGGCCGTCGACGCCGGCGCGCCTCGCATCCGCGGCGAGCCGCGCCGGCCCGTAGTGAAAGAACGGATTGTAGTAGCCGAACAGGATGATTGGCGTAGCGAACCCGCCGGCGCGCAGGTCGGCGACCAGCTCGAGGATCTGGCGCAGCGACGTGCCGCGCGCCAACGCGCGCACACCGGCGCGCTGAATCACCGGGCCATCGGCGGTCGGATCGGAGAACGGCACACCGAGCTCGATGAGGTCGGCCCCGGCGTCGGCCGCGGCCAGCAGCAGCGCGCGCGTCGTATCCAGGTCGGGGTCGCCGGCCATCAGAAACGGCACCAGCGCGACCTCGCCGCGCCGCTTCAGCGTCGCAAACATCTGTCCGATACGGCCTTTCACAGCGACACTCCCAGATACTTGGCGACCGTGTTCATGTCCTTGTCGCCGCGCCCCGACAAATTGACCAGCACGATCCGATCGCGATGCATCGTCGGCGCCACCTGGCAGGCGTAGGCGATGGCGTGCGCCGACTCGAGCGCCGGGATGATGCCCTCGGTCGCGGTGAGCTTCTGCAGCGCCTCCATCGCTTCCGCATCGGTGACGCCGACGTAACGCGCGCGCCCGCTGGCGTGCAGATAGGCGTGCTCGGGGCCGACGCCAGGATAGTCGAGACCGGCGGAAATCGAATGCGCCGGGCTCACTTGCCCGAGCTCATTCTGCAGCACGTAGGTCTTCTTGCCGTGCAGCACGCCGACCATACCGCCCGAGATCGAAGCGGCGTGGCGCCCCGTCGTGAGGCCATCGCCGGCTGCCTCGACCCCGACCATGGCGACGTCGGCGTCGTTGACGAACGGATAGAACAAGCCCATGGCGTTGCTGCCGCCGCCGACGCAGGCGATCAGCAAGTCGGGTAGACGCCCCTCGCGCGCCCGCATCTGCTTTTTCGCCTCGCGACCGATGACCGACTGAAAGTCGCGCACGATCATCGGATACGGATGCGGCCCCATCGTCGAGCCGACGAGGTAGTACGTATCGCGGACGTTGGTCACCCAATCGCGCAGCGCCTCGTTGACCGCGTCTTTCAACGTCGCCGTGCCGCTGGATACCGAGTGCACCGTGGCGCCGAGCAGCTTCATGCGAAACACGTTGAGCGATTGGCGCTGCACGTCTTCGGCGCCCATGAAGACTTCGCAGGTGGTGCCGAGCAACGCCGTCACCGTCGCCGTCGCCACGCCGTGCTGGCCCGCGCCCGTCTCCGCGATGATGCGCGGCTTGCCCATGCGGCGCGCCAACAGGCCCTGGCCGACGGTATTGTTGATCTTGTGCGCGCCGGTATGACACAGGTCCTCGCGCTTCAGGTACACCTTGGCGCCGCCGAGCTGCTCGGTGAGCCGGCGCGCAAAGTACAGCGGTGTCTCGCGGCCCGCGTACTCGCGTAGGTAGTCGCGCACCTCGCGCTGAAACTCGCTATCGCGTCGCAGCTTGACGTAGGCGCTCTCCAGCTCCAGCAGCGCCGGCATCAGCGTTTCGGCGACATAGCGGCCGCCAAACTCGCCGTAGCGTCCGTGTTGATCAGGCCATGCGTGCATTGGCGATAAACCGTTCCACTTTCTCCGGGTCTTTGACGCCCGGGCTGCTCTCGACGCCGGACGCGACATCGACACCGGCCGGCCGTACCGCACGGACTGCCTCGGCCACCGTCTCGGGCGTAAGCCCTCCGGCAAGGATCAGCCGCTGGCGCGCAAAGCCGGCGAGCCAGTCGAGCGGCACGCGCTGCCCCGTTCCTCCCGGCTGACCGGCGACATGTGCGTCGGCGAGCAGGTAGTCGACATCGTACGCCGCGGCCGCGCCGGCAGTGTCCGGTCCTGACACGCGGATCGCCTTGATCGTCTTGCGCTCCCACCCGTCACAAGCCGCCGGCGGCTCGGCGCCGTGGAACTGAACGGCATCGAGGCCGACACGCCCGGCGATCTGTTCGATTTGCCCTCGCGGCATGTCGACGAAAACGCCGACGCGCCATACGCCACGCGGCAACGCGGCGGCGATGTCGGCCGCAACCTCGACCGACACCACGCGCGGGCTGGCTGGATAGAAGTTCAGCCCGATGGCATCGGCGCCGGCCTGCGCTGCGTACAGCGCTTCTTCAACCGTGCGCAGGCCGCAGATCTTCACGATCAAGCTCATCCGCGCAGGGCCTCCAGCGCGGCGCCGGGATCGGCGGCGCGCATCAGCGACTCGCCCACCAGTACGGCGTCGTAGCCGGCTGCAGTCATGCGCGCGACGTGAGCGGCGGTCTCGATGCCGCTTTCCGCGACCGTGCAGATGCCGGCCGGCAGGCGCGGCCGCAAGCGCTCCGCCGTCTCCAAGCTGGTGACGAACGTGTGCAGATCGCGGTTGTTGACGCCGATCAGCGTCGCACCGGCGGCGACGGCGCGATCGACCTCCTCAGCCGTATGCGCTTCGACCAACACATCGAGCTCGAGCCCGTGCGCTGTCGCGGACAGCTCGCGCAGCGCCACGTCGTCGAGCATGGCGACAATCAGCAGGATCGAGTCGGCGCCCCACGCGCGTGCTTCGGCGACCTGATAGGCGTCGAAGAGGAAGTCCTTGCGTAGCAACGGCACGTCGACGGCTTCGCGGATGGCCGTCAGATACGATGCATGGCCTTGAAAGAAGCGCTCCTCGGTCAGCACGGAGATCGCCGCCGCGCCGCAGGCGGCGTAGCGGCAGGCGATCGCGACGGGGTCGAAGTCGGCGCGGATCACCCCTTTCGACGGCGAGGCCTTCTTCACCTCGGCAATCACCGCCGGCCGTGTCCGCCGTAGTGCGGCCGCGAAGCCGCGCCGCGGCGCGTTCCATAGCGGCGCATCGCGCAACGCCTCGATCGGCGTGGTGCGTTTGGCCGTGGCGACGTCGGCGCGCCGCGCGGTGACGATGTCGTCGAGGATCATTGGTTGGTGAACTCGATGAGCGCTTCGAGCGTACGCGCCGCCGCTCCATTGTCCAGCGCCCGGCGCGCCAGCTCGACACCGGCGGCGATGCGCTCGGCGGCGCCGGCGACATACAGGGCGGCACCGGCGTTCAACAACGCGATGTCGCGCTGCGCCGGCGCGGCACGATTGTCGAGGATGGCGCGTATGATGCCAGCATTGTGCGCCGCGTCGCCGCCGGCAAGGTCTTCCGGCCCACACAATTCCAATCCCGCTTCGGCCGGCGTGAAGCGATACGTGTGCACGACGCCGTCGCGCAGCTCGGCGACCCAGCTCGGGCCGGTCAGCGACAGCTCGTCGAGACCGTCTTCTCCATGCACCACCAACGCGCGCCGGCTGCCAAGCTGAGCGAGCGCATGCGCCAGCGGCTCGACCCACTCGCGCGCGAATACGCCCATCACCTGGCGCGTCGCACCGGCCGGATTGGTCAGTGGTCCGAGTACGTTGAACACCGTGCGCACGCCGATCTCGCGCCGCACCGGCGCGACGTGACGCATCGCCGGGTGAAACGCTTGCGCGAACAGAAAGCCGACGCCAACGCTATCGACACAGGCACCGACGCGAACCGGGTCGTCGTCGAGCCGCACGCCGAGCGCCTCCAGGACATCGGCGCCGCCGACCGTACCCGACATGGCGCGATTGCCGTGCTTGGCGACCGGCACGCCGGCCGCCGCCGCGATCAGCGCCGCTGCCGTCGAGATGTTGAACGTGCCGCGCATATCGCCGCCGGTGCCGCACGTATCGAGCACATCGGCGCGCGTGGTCACGTGCGTGGCGTGCCGACGCATCGCACGCGCTGCGCCGACGATCTCGTCGACGCGCTCGCCCTTCATGCGCAGCGCGATCAGAAACGCACCGATCTGCGCCGGCGTCGTCTCGCCGGCCATGATGGACAGCACCACCGCTTCGGCATCGACGGCGGCCAGGTCGCGGCCGGCGGTGAGCGCGGCAATGGCGGTGCGAATGTCCATTGGAGCGGATGGTCACCGCGACGACGTCGAGACGCGGAGACGAGCTCCCTCGAACGGATCTGTCGGGTTCTTCTTCTCGTACATGAGGTATTGCGAGCGGATGGACTCGGCGCGCGCACCGCGCCTCTGCGTCGCCGCGGTCAAGCTGTTCAGCCGCGCGTCTGCTCGACGAAGTTGCGCAGCAACTGCTTGCCCTCCAGCGTCAGGATCGACTCGGGGTGGAACTGCACGCCTTCCAATTGGTGCTGCTTGTGCCGCACGCCCATGATCTCGCCCTCCGCCGTCCAGGCGGAGATCTCCAGCGCCTCGGGGATCGAGGCGCGCTCGATCAGCAGCGAGTGGTAGCGCGTCGCATCGAAGGGATTCGACAGGCCGGTGAACAGCGTCCGCCCATCGTGGTGAATCGGCGACGTCTTGCCGTGCATGATGCGGTCGGCGCGTACGACATTGCCGCCGAGCGCCGCTCCGATGCATTGGTGGCCGAGACAGACGCCGAGGATCGGGATGCGGCCGGTGAGACGCTCGATGACAGCCACCGACACGCCGGCTTCGTTCGGGCTACACGGACCGGGCGAAATGACGATGCGATCGGGCTGCAGCGCCGCGATATCGTCGACGCCGAGCGCGTCGTTGCGCACCACCCGCACCTCTTCGCCCAGCTCGCCGAGGTACTGCACCAGGTTGTAGGTGAACGAGTCGTAGTTATCGATCATCAACAACATCGCTACATCGACTCCGCCAGCTTCACGGCTTGGAACAGCGCGCGCGCTTTGTTGACGCACTCGGCGTGCTCGCGCTCGGGATCCGAGTCGGCGACGATGCCGGCACCGGCTTCGGCGTAGATGGTGCCGCCGTCGATGACCATGGTGCGAATCGCGATCGCCGTATCCATGTTGCCCGAGAAGCCGAAGTAACCGACCGCGCCGCCATAGACCCCGCGCCGGATGGGCTCGAGCTCCTCGATGATCTGCATGGCGCGAATCTTGGGCGCGCCCGACAACGTGCCGGCGGGAAACGTGGCGCGGAAGGAGTCGAAGCAGTCGAGCCCGCCGGCCAGCGTACCGCGCACGTTGGAGACCAGGTGCATGACGTGCGAATAGCGCTCGATCACCATGCGCTCGGTGACGGCGACGCTGCCGATCTGCGAGACGCGGCCGACGTCATTGCGCCCGAGGTCGACCAGCATGATATGCTCGGCGATCTCTTTTGGATCCGCCGCCAGCTCGGTCGCCATCGACTGATCGTGTCGCTCGTCGGTGCCGCGCGGTCGCGTTCCGGCGATCGGCCGCACGGTCAGCTCGCCGCCCTCCAGGCGCGCCATCACTTCCGGCGAGGCGCCGAGCACGATGCGCGGGCCGGTGCGCAGGAAGAACATGTAAGGCGACGGATTGAAGGTGCGAAGGCAGCGATAGATGTCGATAGGGTGGGCGCGCAGCGCGCACTGGAAGCGCTGCGCCAGCACCACCTGAATGATGTCGCCGGCGCGGATGTATTCCTTGGCGCGCTCGACGATCGCCTCGTAAGCGTGCGGCTCGAAGTTGGACGTCACGCGCGGCGGATCATCGACGCGCACCGGCACCGGCGGTTGCACCGGCCGCTGCAGGCGCGCCACCAAGGCATCGACGCGCGCGCGGGCCGCCTCGTATGCCGCGCGCAGGTCCGCGCCGTCGCCGACGGGCGCGTGTGCGACGACCTTCATCGATTGCGCGACGTTGTCGAACACCACCAACGCGTCGACCAACATGAGGTAGTAGTCGGGATGGTTGAGGTCGTCGCGCGTGCGCGTCGGCAGGCGCTCGACGGTGCGCACCAGGTCGTACGACAGGAAGCCGACCAGCCCGCCGGCAAAGCGCGGCAGTCCCGGCACGGCGACCGGCGTATAGGCGGCGAGCAGCTGGCGCGCCAGGTCGAGCGGATCGTCGCTGTGGCGGGTCGTGAACGGGCCGCCCGGCGGGCCGTCCTGCACCACGCCGTCCTTGCAGATCAGCACCCGCGCCGGCTCGCTGCCGAGAAAGCTGTAGCGCGCCCACTTCTCGCCGCCTTCGACCGATTCCAGCAGAAACGCATCACCGCCGTTGTCGAGCTTGAGAAAGGCCGACACCGGCGTGTCGAGATCGGCGAGGATCTCCCGGTACACCGGCACCAGGTTGCCCTGCCGCGCCAGGGCGCAGAAGGCGTCGAAGTCGGGAAGATAGCGGATCGTCATGGCTCGCGCGTCACTGCGCCACCACCGACGCCGCCTCCAGCCCCTCTTCCTCTCGCAGCTTCGATTCCATGGCTTTGGCGGCGACGTGATCGCGGAAATGGCCGACGCGCACCGTGTACCAGGTGACGCTGCCGACTTGCCGCGTTGCCGTCGTCGCGTCGAAGCCCTTGGCGCGCAACGTGCGCGCCAACATCACCGCCCGCACCGTGTCGTTGGTCGCGTACGCCTGCACCGTCCACGTGCCGGCCGCTGGCGTCGGGCTCGTCGCCGCGACGCGCGCGCTGGTGGCCGTGGCGCGCAGCAACGCAACCGTGAAGGTCGGGGTGGCGCGCGGCGCGCTCGTCGCCGTGGCCGCCGCCGGCACCGCGGTCGGCACAGCCGCGCGCACCGATGGGAACGTCGGCGCCGCGGCAGGCGTATAGGCGACGGCGGCCACCGCGACGGTCGGCGGGGCCGCCGCCATAGGCACGTGCGACGGCTCGTGTTGATGCAGCGCCTTCTGCTCGGCCAGGTCGCGACCGACCCACAGGCCGAAGATGAAGATGACGACCGAAGCGAGCAGGAACCCGAACGTCAGCGTAATCAGCTGTCCGAAGGTGAGCCCCGTGCCGCGCCGCTCCGCCATCGTCCCTCCTCACATCGACTCGGGCGCTTGCACACCGAGCACGCCAAGGCCGATGCGCAACACGCGCTGTACGGCCGCTGCCAGGACCAGGCGCGCGTCGCGCAGATCCGGCTCGACGTCGAGAATGCGGTACCGGTTGTAACAACGGTGAAACGCGGCGGCGAGCTCGATCAGATGAAAGACGATGCGGTGCGGCTCGCGCTCGATCGCCGATTCCTCGACGACATCTGGGAATTGCGCCAGCAACTTCACCACCGCCTGCTCCTCGACCTCGCCAAGGCGCTCGAGCGGCGCGGCGGCCGCGCTCAGCACGGCGACGCCGGCGTCGGCCGCCTTGCGGAACAGCGTGCAGATGCGCGCGTGCGCGTACTGCACGTAGAAGACCGGGTTCTCCGACGACTGCTTGGTCGCCAGCGCCAGATCGAACTCCAGCTGGCTGTCGCCGCGGCGCATGAGGAAAAAGAAGCGCGTCGCATCCGTGCCGACTTCATCGACCACTTCGCGCAAGGTGACGAACTCACCCGTGCGCTTGCCCATGCGCACCGGCTCGCCGCCGCGCGTCAGGCGGACCAGCTGCACCAAGATGACCTGGAACTTGTCGCGCGCGCCGCCGAGCGCCTCGATCGCCGCCGCGACACGCGGAATATAGCCGTGGTGGTCGGCGCCCCACACGTCGATCAGCTCGTCGAAGCCGCGCGCCAGCTTCTGCTGGTGGTAGCCGATGTCGGCGGCGAAATAGGTGAGCTCGCCGCTGCTGCGCTGCACGACGCGATCCTTCTCGTCGCCGAAGCGCTCCGAGGCGAACCAGCGCGCACCGTCCTTCTCGTAGACGAAGCCGGCGGCGGCCAACGCATCGAGCGCCTTGCCGACTACGCCTTCCGCGTGCAATGCGCGCTCGCTGACGAAGACCTGCATATCGACGCGCAGCGCCGCCATGTCTGCTTTGATCTGATCGAGCAGCCAGTCCGCAGCGCGCCGGCCGCAAATTTCCTGGGCGATATCGACGTGCTCGCGCAGCAACCTCGCCGCATCGGAAGCCGAGCCGCCGGTCGCGGACGCGATCTCCGTGATCAATGCGTCGCGGCGCTCGACCATCAAGTCGCGCAGATAGTCGCCCGGGTAGCCGTCTTCCGGCAGCTCGACTTCGACCCCGCACGCCTGCAGCAAGCGCGCATAGGCCGAGCGCGCCAAGGTCGCCACCTGCTTGCCGGCGTCATTGACGTAGTACTCGCGCGTCACGTCGTACCCGGCGAAGGCCATCAAGCGCGCCACTGCGTCGCCCAGCACCGCGCCGCGGCCGTGGCCGACGTGCAGCGGGCCGGTCGGGTTGGCGCTGACGAACTCGATGAGAATCTTGCGGCCGTGGCCGACATTCGGTTTGGCGAAGTCGTCGCGCTCGGTGTCCGCCAGGCACTGCGCCCAGAAACGCGGCGAGAAGCGGAAGTTCAAATAGCCGGGGCCGGCGATCTCGATGCCGGCCAGCAGCCCGTCGGGATCCTCGACGTGCGCTTGAATGATCTCGGCGATGGCGCGCGGCGCTTTGCGCTCGGGGCGTGCCAGTCCGAGCGCGATGGTCGAGGCCAAGTCGCCGAACGCGGCGTCCTTCGGGATCTCGAAAAGCAAAGGGGGGAGGCTGTCTAACTTCAGCGCTCCCCCCTCTTTGGCTCGGTTCAACGCGTGCTGAAGCAGTCCCTCAAGCCGGTGTTTCATCCCCGGCCCACCAGCGCCAGCCACCGTCATCTGACTCGCCGCAACGAGGAGAAGTTGTCTGTCGCATGGTCATCCGTACGCCTTGGCGGACATAGCCCGCACGTCCTAGGGGGTCAAGGTGACGGCTTCCACGTTCGGCGGCGTTACCGAGACCTGCCGAAGGGTTCAACGCAGAGACGCCGAGACCGCGAAGTACGCGGAAGCGGTCACGCAGAAGCCGAGGTGCGCCTCGCTCACCGCTGATTCGTCAGAGGACGCAGAGAGGCTGCCGTGCCTTCAGGCGGTGCGGGTTTCAGGACTTGCGAATGGACGATCATCGCTCGTCGAGCAGTCCCGCAACCCAATCGGCGCGGACGCACTCGCGCACCGATTTCCCGGCCGCGTTCGTATCCATCGGACGCGCACCATGGGCGATCAGCAGGCGGATGACCTGCATCTGCTGTTCGCGCGCCGCATCCGAGCCGCTGCCGCCGCGGCCGGTGTCCTGCACGGCGAGATGCAGGGCGGTTGAACCTTTCTCGTTCTTCAACCGCACGTCGGCCCCGCCTGTCAGTAGTGCATCGACGGCCGCCGCGCAGCGCGTGCGCGCGGCGCGATGCAACGGCGCGACGCCACTCTTGTCGGCCGCGTTGGCATCCGCGCTCGCTTCGATCAGCAGCCGAATCACCGCCGCCTGCGCGTCCGGATTCCACCCCGGCGAATCGGGATGCCCATCCGCCGCATAGTGCAGCGGTTCCGCACCGCGTCGATTCTTCGCCCGCACATCCGCACCACGCGCCAGCAGATCGCGCGCGATGTCGGTGGCGTACGCCGCCGCAGCCATGTGCAGCGCCGTGTCGCCGCCATACGCGTAGTGCATGATGGCGTCGAAGAAGTACGCCTTCGCCTCCTGCCGCGTCGCACCCCCCACCGCAGCCTGCCGCGCCAAGCCTGGAGTCTCGGCAAGCAGCCGCAACGCCGTCGCCGCGTCGCGCGCGGCGATCGCGCTGAACAACTCCCCGAGCGCCGCGTCGCGTGAGCCCGAGCCCGTCATGTCCGAACGGTCAGCGACTTGGTACCTGACCGCCTGGTCCGTACGTCATGGGATGGCTCGCACATTCCTTGCGGCAACTGTCGATGCCGCCGGAATCCTGTATGCAGGCGCGCTCGCAGGGATTGGCGGCCGCTTGGAAGTTTCGCTGGTCGCGTTGAAACGACCAGTCGAGCAAGACGTTCACGAGCACCGCGGATGCCGCGAGCGCGGCGATGGCCAGCAGGATCCACTTCACGACACGCGACATGGCTCGAGTCCATCACCGGTGAAGCAGCGCGCGTCGGAGTAAGAAGCAGTTCAAGAGCGACGCCGGCAACCAGTAGCCCGCCGTGAACACTCCGCCGAGAACAAGTGCATCTCCCGCCCACCCAACGAGTCCGAGCCCGCTTCGCTGCCAATAGAGCTTATGAAGCCCGATGCCCCAGGCGAGCACAACGGGCACGAAGGCGGCAGCCGATGCCAGGGCATAAGCGGCAACGAGGCGTCTCCTCACTACGGCGGGCCACAATGCGAATGCCGCCACGGCTGCGGCGACCCACGCCACGAAAACGAACACAAGTGGGCCTCCGAGATCCATGTAGAAGATGAAGCCGAACGACGGCGAAGACAGGATCGGAATCGCTATCAGGTTGCCGGCAAGGAGCCACAACATCCGCTGGTTCCCATGCATCTGACGGGGCTCACTCGGTAGGGGTAACCGTGAACCGCCACGGCGTGCCCTCCGACGACCAGATACTCAACTCCGTGAGAGCTCAATAACGCGATGAACTCTCTCAAATCGCTCTGCAGATTCGCCAAGGGCTCTCCGGTGGCGTGCGACCAGGTCGAGCAAGATGTCGAGTCGCTTCTGCGGGGTCAGATCCGCGTAGAACTGATCGTCAGCCTGCTCGGCTTCTTCGAAGCTGCGAAAGACCCGAGCAACGCGATCCACGCACGAACGCTACCATGCGTCCGTCCGCGTAACTACGGACATCATCGCAGGAGGGTCGCCGAATGACGCCTTAGATGTCGCTGCGATACTCGCACCGCCGAGATACTGGTCGAGGCGTTCGGAGCGTGTAGACTCAAAGCCGTTCGACGCAGCTCGACTCCACGAGCCGACGCGACGCGGGACCAAGATTCACTCCGGAGGCCTTGTGAGCCAAGACGCCGAACACGAACGCGCTATGGTTCAGCATCTATTGCAAAGCTACCTGCTCCTCTTCTCGGAGCAGCGTTGGGACGAGTGGATTGATCTGTGGACCGACGACGGCGTGCTGGAGTTTCCGTTTGCGCCGTCTGAGCGTCGTCGCCGTTACGTCGGCAAGCCTGACATCCTGGCCTACATGAAACCGTTGGCGGGGAAGATGAAGGTCGAAGCGCTTGAGTATTTCGCCGTGCATCCGATGCTCGACCCCGCAGTGAGCTGCTTCGAGATGGGCCTCAAAGGTCGCATCGTAGAAACCGGCGCCCCATACAATCAGAAGTATATTTCGATCATCGAAACGAAGGGCGGAAAGATCTCCCTCTATAGAGAATATTGGAATCCGCTCGTCTCCATGGACGCGAATGGCGGCCGTGCGGCGTCGACGGCGGCGTTCGGCAGTCCCGAACAGGAAGATGCCGCATCATGAGCGGTCTGGTCCTGGTGACCGGGGGAACCGGCAAGACTGGCAGCAGCCTGGTGACGCAGCTGCAGCGAGCCGGCGCGCCGTACCGCGCGGCGTCGCGTCACGGCGCTCCACCTTTCGACTGGGCGCAGCCGGCCACATGGGATGCGGCACTAGAGGGCGTAGCTTCCGTCTATCTCGTCGCGCCCGCGACCGTGAACGACCCCTATAGTCTGATGCTGGACTTCATCGCGTCGGCGATGCGCAAGGGGACGCGTCGCTTCGTCTTCCTCAGCATGTCGTCGCTGCCGGCCGGTGGGCCGGCGCATGGTCAGGTTCACCAGTGGCTGAAGGACAACAGCGACGATTGGTCGGTGCTGTGCCCCACCGCCTTCATGCAGAACGTCAGCGTGGGCCCCTCGCTGGCGACGATCCGCGAGGAGGACACGATCTACTCCAACACCGGCATGGGACGCGTCCCATTCATCGACGCGCACGACATCGCCGCCACAGCGCTTGCGGTGCTGACGGCTCCGGCGCCGCTGAATACCGAGTTCGTCCTGACCAGCGATGAGCCGATCACCTATGACCGCGTCGCCGAGCTCATCAGCCGCGCCTGCGGTCGCCACATCTCGCACACCCACGTTTCGACCGAAGCGATGGCGGAGCGGTTCATCAAGCGCGGCCTTCCCGAGACCACCGCGAGATTTCTCGCCTACGGCTACGAGACGATCGCCGCCGGCTGGGAAGATCGGACGACGGATGCGATTCGAACCCTGACCGGAAAGCCTCCCACGAGCTTCCAGAGTTTCGCAGAGACCAATGCCGACGTCTGGAAACGGGCGCAGTGACTAGCGGCTCAAGGTGCAGAGCGAACGTGATGACCAACGAAGAACAGCATGAAGGGTCAGCGAGTCAGCTGCCATTCGATCGCTGATCGACGCCGAGCTTGCGCTCCATGATCAGCGCGTCGACGCCTTTGCCGTAGTAGTTCTTGCGGCGACCGATGTGGCTGAAGCCCATGGCGCGGTAGAGGGCGGCGCCGGCGGCGTTGTCGTGGCGCACTTCCAGGCTGACGCTGGTGGCGGCATGCGCTTGCGCGTCGTCGAGCACGCGCTGCACGAGGGCGCGGCCCATGCCGCGACCCTGTGCGTCGGGGTGCACGGCGAGGTTGAGGATGTGGATCTCGTCGCCGACCAGCCACCAGCAGGCGTAGCCGACCAGACGGCGCTTGGCGTCGCTGGTGCGCGCCAGCTCGAGGCGCGAGAAGTCGAGCTTGAGCTCGTGCAAGAAGAGGCCGGGCGTCCACGGCTCGACCGGAAACGCCAGCCGCTCGAGCTCCATGACCTGCAGGAGATCGGCGGCGACCATGGGCTCGAAGACGAGCGCCGGCGGCACGCGCGTTCCTACCAACGGATCAGGATTGCGCCCCACGTGAAGCCGGCGCCGAAGCCGGCCAGACAAATGAGGTCGCCGTCGTGCACGCGTCCGGCCTCGACCGCTTCGTAGAGCGCCAGCGGAATCGAGGCGGCGGTGGTGTTGCCGTAGCGCTGGATGTTGTTGACCACCTTCTCTTCCGGCCACGAGAAGCCGAGCGCGACCATTTGATTGATGCGCAGATTGGCTTGATGCGGCACGAGCAGCGCAATGTCGTCGCCGGTATAGCCGGTGGCGTCGAGCGCTTCTTGGATGACCTCGGTGCAGCGCTCGACGGCGTGCTTGAAAACGTAGCGTCCTTCCATGCGCGGAAAGACGCGCGGCGGGTCGCCGCTGACCATCTCTTCGGTCAAGCGCGGGCGCGAGCGCGACGCGGCGCACTCCAGCCACAGCTTCTCGGCGAACTTGCCCTCGGCGTGCAGGTGCGTCGTGAGGATGCCGCGCTGCGCATCGTCGGTCGGCTCGACCACCACCGCCGCCGCACCGTCGCCGAAGATGACGGCGACGTCGCGCCCGCGTGTCGTGATGTCGATGCCGGTCGAGTGCACTTCGCCGCCGACGATCAGCACGCGCTCGAAACGGCCCGACTTGATGAAGGCGTTGGCGGTCGCCAGCGAGTAGAGGAAGCCGGAGCACTGATTGCGCACGTCGAAGGCCGGCACGCCGCCGATGCCGAGGCGATCCTGCAACACGCAGGCGCTCGACGGCATTTCGTAGTCGGGGCTCAGGGTCGCGAAGATGATGCAGTCGATCTCGTCGGCACGCCGCCCGGCGCGCTCCAGCGCCTCGCGCGCCGCCAAGGCGCCCATGTCGGCGGCGCCGACCCAGCCTTCGCTGTAGTGGCGCTCCTGAATGCCGGTGCGCTGCTGGATCCAGTCGTCGCTGGTCTCCATGCAGCCGCTGAGATCATCGTTGGTGACCGTCAGCGGCGGCACATAGTGGCCGAGGCCGGTAATGCGAGCGTTGCGCATGATCAGTGCCTCCCGCTCAGAGCCGCAGGACCGCGGCGCCCCAGGCGTAGCCGGCGCCGCACGCCGCCAGGCAGACGCGCGCGCCAGGCGCCAAGCGACCGCTGGCGACGGCTTCGCTCAGCGCCACCGGCAGCGTCGCCGCGGTGAGATGACCGTGCGCGGCGCCGGCGTCGATGACGCGGTCAGCCGGCAGCGCCAGCGCGGCCGCGGCGCGCTCGACGACGCCGGGCAAGGCGTGGCTGAGAATGAACGCGTCGACGTTGTCCGCCGTCGTCGCGGCGCGGTCGAGCGCCTCGCGCACCACGGCCGGCAGGTGCTCGGCGGCAAACGCCGCGACGTGCTCGCGATCGATGCGCGGGTACTGCACGCCGGCGCGCAGATTGTCGACGGTGATGCGCAACGGATGCTGGCGGCTGGACGGATACTCGATCCAGAAGCGCGCATGGTGGCGCCCATCGGCGTGCGACACCACCGACTCGATGCCGGCGCCGTCGCGCGCACCGAGCACCGCCACCGCGGCGCCGTCGCCGTAGAGCTCGGCAATCGGCGCGCCGGCTGCCGAGTAGTCGAGCCCCGACGAGTGCACTTCACCGGCGGCGAAGAGAATGCGTCGATAGATCCCCGCCGACAGATATGCGTCAGCCACCATCAGCCCGGTAATGAAGCCGGCGCACTGGCCGCGCACATCGAGCGCCGCGGTCGTGCCGGCCCGCAGCTTGTGCTGGAAGAAACATGCGGCGCCGGGGAAGGTCACATCCGGCGTCATGGTGGCGAACAGCACCAAGTCCAGATCGCCGACGCCGAGGCCGGCCTGCGCCAGGGCTTGTGCCGCAGGCGCGAGCGCGAGATCGGACGGACCGACGGGATCGATGGCGGTCGGGCGTTGCACACGTCCGACCGATTGATCGCCTGGCAGATGATGCGCGAGCCCCAGAAGCGCCGTCGGCATGCGTCGGATTTATCGCCGATCGCCGCAGCCAAGTCGACCCGGGGAAGGCGTCGCGCGGAAGCGCTCGTCAGGCTGGCGGCAGTGCGGCACAGAGCTGATCCCAGCACGCAACGCGAACGTCGTCCTCGCCAACGCAGTCGATCAGCCAGCGGCGGACCTAGTCACGGTCGAGCGACGGCCCCTGCGCGGCGAGGATGCGCTCGATGTCCACGACGTCCTTGCCGCAAAAAAGTCTTCATGACTGCGAGCGACGCCAGCACTCCATGAGCGCGCGCCACTTGAGCTCGAAGTCAGGGGCGGCCGGCTCACGCCACGCGAGGACCGCCGCACGATCGGCCCGCGCGTCCAAAATCGCCCACGCACTGGCGCAGGCGCGCGCCACCCACTCACCGCGCTGCGCGAGCGTGAGACCGCGCACCGGTGCGACATCGGCCTCCACTTCGTCGCGCAACGTCGCGCGGGCGCGGTCCAGTCGCGCCACATATTCGCGCGTGCGAGTACGCCCGTCTTCCACGCCCGAGACCTAGTACAGCAGGTCTCTTCTCACAGCGCCGGATCTCCAAACCGCAACCGCTGTCGAAGCACCGTCGAGCCTCGTGGCGCCCATCCGCCAGCGCGCGACACCCAACGCCTATGCCTGTGCCAACCCCTTCGCCTCGTCGACCAGTCGCCGGATGACGCCGAGCCCGCGCTGCCAGAACTCCGGCTGCCGGACGTCGATGCCGAGCCCGGCGAGCAGCACAGCCGGTGGCTGGCTGCCGCCGGCGGCCAGCATGGCGAGATAGCGCGGCACGAAGTCGGCGCCCTGCTCGCGATAGAGCTCGTAGAGCGCCAGCACCAGCAACTCGCCGAAGCCGTAGGCGTAACAATAGAAGGGCGAGTGAATGAAGTGCGGGATGTAGGCCCACCACCAGCGGTAGTCGTCGGTGAGCGTCACCGAGTCGCCATAGAGCGCCGCGTTGACCTCGATCCACAAGTCGCCGAGGCGCTGGCTCGACAGCTCGCCGTCGCGCCGCCGCGCCTCGTGCAAGCGCTGCTCGAAGCGCGTCAGCGCGATCTGCCGGAACACGGTGCCGAAGGCTTCCTCGATGAAGCTGCAGATCAGCGCCAGCCGCGCGCGCGGCTCGACCTCGGCGCGGCGCAGCGCGTCGAAGACCAGCATCTCGCCGAACACGCTTGCTGTCTCGGCCATGGTGAGCGCCGTGTCGGCGGCAAAGTAGCCGTGTGGTCGCGCCATATATTGATGCACGCCGTGGCCGAGCTCGTGCGCCAAGGTCATGACGTCGCGCGGATGTCCCAAGTAGCTGAGCAGGATGTACGGATGCACGCTCGGTACCGCGCTGGAGCTGAACGCGCCGCCGCGTTTGCCATCGCGCGCCTCGGCATCGATCCAGCGGCCGTCGAAAAAGCGCGCCGCGACGTCGCGCATTGCCGGCGAGAACGAGCCGTAGGCATCGAGCACGATCGCCTGCGCCTGCGGCCACGCGACTTCGCGCCGCTCGCCGGCCAGCGGCGCATAGCGATCGAAATCGTACAACACCTCGAGCCCGAGCAGGCGGCGCTTGAGATGGTAGTAGTCCGACACCACCCCGGCGCCCGCCTCGCAGGCATCGATCAGCGCATCGACGGTCGGCGCCTCGATCTCGTTGGACAAATGGCGCGCCGACATCGCCGTCGCATAGCCGCGACGGCGATCCGACTGCGCATGCTCCTGCGCGATGATGTTGAACGTGTACGTCAGCAGGAGCGATTGTTGCTGCAGCCCATCCGTCAGCGTCCGCGCGGCACGCTGGCGGACGTCGCGCCGCGCATCGTGCAGCAGCGACAACACGCCGCTTTCGTTCATCGTCTGCGGCGCGCCGTCGACCTCGAATGTGAAGGTCATCGCCGACAGCACCTCGTCGAACAGGCGATGGAAGGCGCGCCGCCCGGTGTTGGCGGTCTCCTCCAACAGCTGCTCCTCGGCCTCGCTCAGCATGTGCGGCTTGTAGCGCCGCATGGCTTCCAGATGATGGCGCCAGCGCGCGCAGGCCGGCGACTCGATCACCGGGCGAGCGCGCGCCTCATCGAGCGCCAGCCATTCGAGATCGAAGAACAGCAGCGCGTTGCGAATGTCGCTGCCGCGCTCCTGGGTCAGCGCCACCAGCGCGCCGTGCGCCGGCGGCAACGTGTCGGCGGCGTGCAACAGACCGGCGTAGACCGCCGACTTGTCGGCCAGCTCGGTGATCGCCTCGAGCTCGGCCAGCGCCGCCGCCACCCATTCCGGCGCCGGACCGCCCGCGACGTCGACGGTGCCGCGGTAGCGTTCGGCGAATGCGGTCGCGCGTTGCTGCGCGAGCGCCAGGTCGGTCTCGATGCGCGCATCGTGCGGATCGCTGTAGAGCGGCGACAAGTCCCAGGCGACGCCGGTCACAGCCAACGAATCGTTCGTATCCATTTGTTCCTCACCCTCAATGCCACTGAGCGGGCGACGAGACGCAGAGAAATGCGAGCCCCGCGCCGCCGAATCATTGCTCTTGCCGACTCCGTGCGGGTCAATCGGCGACCAAAACGGTCGCTCAGATCACCCGCCTTACTGCTCGCTGACCGCCCTCCGCGTCTTCGCGCCTTCGCGTTGAGTACCGATCTGTCGCTGGCGACTCCATCGGCAGTCAGCCGAGCTTGAATCCCAACGCAAAGCCCGCCGCGAAGGCGGCGCCGAACGGCAGGTTGGCGCTGAGGATTGCCCAAGCGCGATCGGCCAGGGTGACGCCGCTGGCATCGCTCCAGACGTGCTCGGCGCCGTGCTGCACCGCCGTCCAGTTCACCGACACGAAGTCGAAGTACACCAAGAGCTGAATCACGATGAACACCAGGCCGAGCGCCAGGGCGACCAGCTTGGTGACCTTCTTGGCGCTGTAGCCGACGACCGCCCCGGCGACGCCGCCGAAGCCGAGATCCGGGCCGAGACGCGCCAACAGTTGCGAGACGTCCATCGCTCCGCGGCTCAGACGCCGAGGAAGTCGATCACGGCGCGGTTGAACTCCTGCGGCCGTTCCATGTTGCTGATGTGCCCGGCGCCGGCCAGGCATGCGACGCGCGCGCCGCGGATGGCGCTGCCGAGCGACGTCATCGAGTCCATCGGAAAGGTGCGATCGGCCTCGCCCATGATCACCAATGTCGGCGCCGCGATCTCCGCCAACCGCGCCTGCACGTCGAAGCCGAACACCGCGCGGGCGGCGCGCACGTAGGCGTCTTTGTCGTTCAGCGACACCTGCTCGATGAGATGGCCGCGCATGACGGGATTCACGGCGTCGGAGAAGGCCGTCGTGATGCGCGTCGTGGCGATGTCGCGCATCGAGTGCGACTCCATGAATTGCAGCGACTCGCGAGCCGCCGCCGGGTCGACGCGGCTGGCCGTGTCGGCGAGCACCAGCGAGGCGGTCGCGTATGGGAAGTCGAGCGCGAACTGCTGCGCCACCATGCCGCCCATCGACAGGCCGACGAGGTGGGCCTTCTCTGCGCCGAGGTGGCGCAGCAGGCGCACGACATCGCGTGCCATGTCGGCGATGCCCCAGTCGCCGTCGGGCGCCGTCGAGCGCCCGTGACCGCGCAGATCGACGGCGAGCACCGGCATGCGCGGGCACAGTGCCGGGATCTGATAGAGCCACATGCGCCGGTCGGTGCCCAAGCCATGCAGCAACACCACCGGTGCGTGGCCGGAGCGCCAGGGCTCGCTGCAGTCGATGAGCTCGTAATACAGATCCACCTCTCCCACGCGCACGTCCGGCATCGACTTCCCTTCTCCAGCGGGCGGATGAGAACATACCGGTTGCGTGCGAACAAGGAAGCCAGACGCGGCGGCGCGCGCCGTCCGCCAAGCGGCCGCGGCATTGGGCTTCGATGCCGTCGGCATTTGCGATCTCGCCCCCGTGACGCGCGCGGCGCTGCGGCCGTGGCTCGACGCCGGCCACGCCGGGCGCATGGCCTATCTGCATCGCCAAGCCGTCAAGCGCGAGGCCCCGGCGCAGATCGTCGCCGGCGCGACGCACGCCGTGGTCGTGCTGGCAACCTACCATCATGCCACGCGTCAGCCGGCCGGCGCGGCGCGCGTCGCCCAGTACGCGTGGGGCGAGGACTACCATCGCGTGCTCGGCGAGCGCCTCGCCGCGCTGCGCGAGACGCTGCTGCAGCTCGGCGCGGACCCGCAAGCGACGCGCGCCTACGTCGACGCCGGTCCGGTGCCGGAGCGCGAGCTGGCGCAGCGCGCCGGGCTCGGCTGGATCGCCAAGAACACGCTGCTCATCCACCCGCGCCTCGGCTCGTTGACCTTCATCGGCAGCGTGCTCACCGACCTGCCGCTCGCCGTCGATGCGCCGTTCGCCGCCGACCACTGCGGCTCCTGCCGCGCCTGCCTCGACGCTTGTCCGACCGCGGCGTTCCCCGACCCGCGCGTGCTCGATGCGCGGCGCTGCATCTCCTACCTCACCATCGAGCGGCGCGGTCCGTTCGACGCAAGCGAGGGCCCGCTGATCGGCGATTGGCTGTTCGGCTGCGACATCTGCCAGGACGTCTGCCCGTGGAACGAGAAGTTCGCCACCGCCACGCGCGAGCCGCGCTTCGCGCCGCGCGACGAGATCGTCGCCACCGATGTCGCAGCGCTCGCGCAACTCGACGACGCGACCTTCCGGCAGCGCTACGCCGACACCGCCTTCGAGCGCCCCGGCCGCGACGGGTTGGCGCGCAACGCGCGCCACGTACAGTGCAACCGCGGTGCGGCGACACGAACCGGAGACGAAGAAGTCACCACACAGGCACAGAGCGCACGGAGCAGAAAAGATCAGCCGTAACTCAGGGGTCCCGTTCGGTGGCTAGATCGGTGTGAGGTCACAGGCGATCACGCTCCGATTCCTATTTCAGGCTCCGCGACCTCGGCGTCCGACTCCGTGCCTCTGTGTCTCTGTGGTGAATTCTTCTCACTCGCGGATCGGCGCCGCGTGCACGGTCTTGAAGCGCTCGATGTGCACTTTGCCGGGCGGCAGACCGCGCGGCTTGCTGACATCGGCGCAGCTGCAGAGGTGCACGGCGACGCGGCCGCCGGCGCGCAGCTTCGAATAGCCGGCCGCCAATCCGGCGGCGAACTGCACTGTGTCGCGCGGCAGGGCGGCGACGTTGTCGGGGTTGCGCACCACGACGTGCGAGCCGGAATCGGCCGCGACGTGCAGCCAGAAATCCCGCGCTGTGCCGATCTTGAACGTCAGCACGTCGTTGTCTTCGCCCGTGCGGCCGACCAACACGACAAACCCGTCCGGCGAAACGAAGCGCCGCGCCACCGAGCGGCCGGCCCAGACGCCGGCGTCGCGGTCGCTCGGTCCGGGCGCCTCGCCGCGTCGCGTCATGGCGCGTTCCATAGGCGTACCGACGCGCGCCGCGCAATGCGGCCAAGGGCTCGAGAGACTTTGCAGATGGAGGCGCAGGACGGGCGAACGCCGCGGCGCTGTGGCGGCTTGCTGCAAAATGCCGTCAGCGATCGGGCCCTCGGCGGAATGCGTTGAATCGCCTACCGCGACCGTGCGACAAGCCGGCATGCGCACACTGGTTCGTTGGGCCTCACCGCTGCTCGTCGCGGCGCTCGTGTTCGGTTGCACCGCCATTCGCCGCGACGAAGCCGACAAGCAGGAATCGACGCTCGCCGCCGCCGGGTTCAAGATGCGGCCGGCCGATACACCGTCCAAGCTCGCCAAGCTGAAGGCCGACTTTCCGCTGCGCAAGCTGACCAGTCGCGTCAAGAACGGCGAGCCGATCTACTTCTACGCCGATCCCGACTTCTGCAAATGCCTCTACGCCGGCTCGCAGGAGGATTTCGCGCACTACAAGCAGCTGGCCATCCAGCAGCGCGTCGCGCAGGAGCAGATGCAGGCCGCCGAGATGAACGAAGACGCCGAGATGGACTGGGGCATGTGGGGCCCCTTCTGGTGAGCGCGCTCACCGGCGGAGGTTGAGCCCACGCGCGTGGCGGCGCTCAGCGATCCTGCGACACCACCACGCCGGGCGGCGCGACGTGAAAGAACGACTCGGCGGACGCGTCGCCGACCAGGTAGCGCTGCAGGAACGGCAGCACGTAACGCTCGACCAGCACGTGCGCTTCATCTTGCGTCAGCGTGACCGGCGGGTTGCACTCGGGCGCCGGGAAGCAGCCGTTGGAGAAGGCGTAGTGGCCGGTGTGCTCGAGCTCGACCTCGATCTTCGGCGCGCTGGAGTTCGCATAGGCGGCGCGGATGTTCGGCAGGTTCACGACCGAATCGATCGTACCGAACATGGTCAGCGACGGTACGGTTAGCTTGAACGAAGGGCCCGCCGCCGGGGCCATCGCGATCGCCACTTTGAAGCGACTGTCCTGCCCCTGCGCCACGTAGGTCGTAAAGCCGCCGAACGAATGGCCCGACATGCCGATGCGGTCGGGGTCGATGGTGCCGAAAAACGGCGAGCTCGAGTCCTGGTTGGCGGCAAGCATTTGATCGAGCGCGAACCGAATGTCCGCCGGCCGCTCCTGCGCCGACGCCGCCTGCGCGGGGCCCGTTCCGCAGGTGGGAAACTCGTTGATGGTATTCCCAGGATGCGGCGGCGCGGCGATGACGTAGCCGTGTGAGGCGATCTCGGTCATCAGAAAGGTCGACTGGGCCGGATACCCGCACGATCCATGCGAGAACATGAGCAACGGATAGGGCGCGCCGTCGAGCAGCGCCGGCGCGTTCATGACACCCTGATAGGTGGGATCGACCGGATCGGACGTGGGAGCAATCGGATACCAGACCGCGGTGTCCAGCACGCGGTCGGTACCCGGAGTGACGACGGAGTCCTTGACGAGATGCATGAGGCGCACGCCGACGCCGTACGGACCGGCGCTGCGCGGGTCGAGGCAGGTGCCGGCGGTCCAGGTGACGACGTCGTCGCAGAACGTTTGCTGCGGACAGGCGGTCTCGCTGCGGCGCGACGATGTGCCGCACGCGCTGCCACCGCTCGGCGACGCATCGCGGCATGAGACGACCTGCATCGCGTCGACGCCGCCGCACGCGACGCGGCTGCCGCCGCATGTGCTGCCGCGCACCAGAGCGCGCGCGTTGCGCGCGCACGGGCGGCGCAGCTGGCTGGCATCGAGCCCATTGCGCAACTGCTGGCGCGCGCAGCGCAGGTAGTCGGCGCGGGCATGCCCGCCGCTGGCCACCGTGCACGGGCACGCGCCGTCCGTCGCGGTGCGCAGCGCCGCCAGGGCGCGCTGATCCGCCAGGGCACTGTCGCCGTCGAGGCAACGATCATCCGCCCGCCCGAACGTCGGCACGAGCAGCACCAGCATTACTATGAGCGCGCGCAGCATGGCGTCCACGATCCCCTGCGGCGGCTGCGAAAGGCAAGCACAAGCGTCCCACCTGCCCTCAGCGCTGGCCAACTGTCATGCGCCGAGCCGATCGGTACGGCGCCGGCGCCGCCGCTGGCATCGCCAAACGATCGTTTGCTAGTGCTCGGGCATGGACTTCACCTTCTCCGAGCGCGAGCTCTCGTTCGCGGCCGAGGCGCGCAGTTGGCTGGCGAGCCATGTTCCGCCGGCCTGGCGGCGCGATCACTGTTGGACGCGCTCCGACGACCCGCTGTGGCGCGAGATCGCGCGCGACTGGCAGCGCAAACTGTACGACGGCGGCTGGATCGCCATTTCTTGGCCGCGCGAGCACGGCGGGCGCGGCGCAACGGTGATCGAGCGCTGGCTGTTCGAGGAAGAGCTCGACCGCGCCGGCGCGCCCTACCCGCCCGGCTCGGCCAACGTCGACATGATCGGCCAGGCGGTGCTCAAGCACGGCACGCCGGCACAACGCGAGCGCTTCTTGTTGCGCTTGCTGTCCGGCGAGGACTGGTGGTGCCAGGGATTTTCCGAGCCGGGCGCCGGCTCCGACCTCGGCGGCCTGCGCTGTCGCGGCGAGCGCGAGGGCGACGTGTTCGTCGTCAATGGCCAGAAGGTGTGGACCAGCCACGCCGAGGTGGCCGACTGGTGCTTCCTGCTCTGTCGCACCGAGATGGACCAGCCGAAGCACAAGGGCATCAGCCTGTTGCTGGTCGACATGAAGTCGCCCGGCATCAGCGTGCGCCCTCTCAAGCAGGCCACCGGCGAGGCCGAGTTCTGCGAAGTCTTTTTCGAAGATGTGCGCGTGCCTGCGGATCTGATGATCGGCGCGCCCGGCGCCGGATGGCAGATCGCCATGGGCATCCTGCAGCACGAGCGCGGCCCGGTGTGGACCTTCACCTTCCAGCGCAAGATCCGCCGCAGCTTCAACGAGCTAGTGCGTCAGGTGCGCGAGCACCCGGCCAGCCAAGGCGTCGGCGATGCCTTGGTGCGGCAGAAGCTGGCGCAGTCGTTCATCGACGTCGAGCTGCTGAAGCTCATGGGCTATCGCAGCCTGACGCACATTCTGCGCACCGGCCACCCGGGCCCGGAGAGCTCGCTGGAGAAGATCATCGGTAGCGAGACCGACCAGCGCCTGCAGGAAGCCGCCATGGGCATGTTCGGCCCGTATGCGAGCCTCGAATCGCCGCGCGGCCGCGACTACCTCTACGCCCGCTCCGAGACCATCATGGGCGGCACCAGCGAGATCCAGCGCAACGTCGTCGCGCAGCGAATCTTAGGGCTGCCTCGCTGAAAGAAGCCCAGAATGAATCAGCCACGGATGAACGCAGATAGATGCGGAGAGGTTGCCTGAGAGGCGACTGTGCACCCTCAGACCGGCGCCTCCGGATTTATCCGTGTTTATCTGTGTTCATCTGTGGCGATTTTTCCTACCCCAGCAGCGGCTTCCCCGACTGCTCGCGCAACTTGTATTTCTCCACGCGCTGGGTGGGCGTCTTGGGTAGTGAGTCGCGGAATTCCCACAGGCGCGGGACTTGGAATTTGGCCAGGCGCTCGGCGGCGAAGGCGCGCAGCTCGTCCGGCGTCACCGGCGACTTGGCGACGATGAACGCCTTCACTTCCTGGCCGAGCACCGGATCGGGCACGCCGATGACGGCGGCTTCGGCGACGGCGGGATGTTGGCAGAGCGTCTTCTCGATCAGCGCCGACGACATGTTTTCGCCGCCGCGGCGGATGACGTCGCGCTTGCGGTCGACGAAGTACAGCCAGCCGTCCTCGTCGAGGTAGCCGAGGTCGCCGGTATGGAACCAGCCGCCAGCCAGCGCCACGGCGGTGCGCTCGGGATCGCGGAAGTACTCGGACATGCGGTGCGGCGAGTCCACCAAGATCTCGCCCGGCGCGCGCGGCGGTTGTACGGCGCCGGCGTCGTCGACGATGCGCAAGGTCACGCCGGGAACGGCGGGACCGGCTGAGCCCTGGCGCGGCGCCGCCCCGCGCGGCGTCATGGTGACGACACCGGCATCGGTCGAGCCGAAGCACTCGGCGACGTCGCTGACGCCAAAGCGCGTGATGACCTGATCGCGAATCGGGGCGCTGCCGAGGCCGAGGATGACGCGCAGCGGATTGTCGCGTTCCTGCGGCGTCGGCTCGTGCTGCAGCAGAATCGCCAGAATGGTGCCGAGCGTGTACAGCACCGTCGCCTGCACCTCATGTACCAGCGGCCAGAAGGCCGAGGCTTTGAAGGCCTTGGGATAGGCGACCGTCGCGCCGGCGGCGAGCGCCGTGGTCGCAGCGCCCCAGGCATTGCCGTGGAACAACGGCGTGACGGCGAGAATGGTGTCGTCCGCGCCGATACCGAGCAGCTCGATGAAGTGGCGCGACGCGCCGCCGGTGCTGCCGTGGCGGAACAGCACGCCTTTCGGCTTGCCGGTCGTACCGGACGTGTACAGCAGCGTCGAGGCGTCGCGCGCGTCGAGGCCGACGTCAACCGGCGTCTCGGCGCTGGCGGCGAGCATGGCGTCGAGCGATGCGTCCGCCGCCGCGTCGAAGGCCGCCAGCGTCGTGCTGTTTGGACGCTGCAGGGTGCGCAACGAGTCGATGCTGCCGGCGTCGGCGATTAGCACGCGCGGCTCGGCGTGACCGAGGATGTAGCTGAGCTCCGCGGCACCCAAGCCGGGATTGATCGAATGCAGAATGGCGCCGGCTTTGAGCACACCGAACGCCGCGACCAGGTACTCGACCGAGTTGCCGAGCCCGAGCGTGACGCGGTCGCCTTTCACGACGCCGAGCTGTTGCAGCGCGTGAGCGGCGCGGTTCGACAAGCGATCGAACTCGCCGTACGTCACCGTGCGCCCGTCGTGCCGGATGAACGGATGCGCGCCGCGCGCCGCGACCTGCTTGGCGAGAAACTCGGTGGTGATCATGGCGAGACGAAAGACCAAAGACCGAAGATCAACGATCGGATGGCTGATTCAGGAGCGCGGCTGATCTGCTCTTTCATCTTTTGTCTTTCGACTCTGACTCTGTTCGTCTGCCGTCAGGCCAATGTTCCGCCGTCGCAGGTCAGCACCGCGCCGTTGATCATGCGCGCCTCGCGCGAGGCGAGGAAGGCGATCGAATTGGCGACGTCGGCCGGCTTCGCCAGGCGGCCCGGCGGCGGCGGCGAATAGTAGGCGATGAGCTGCGGCTCGAAGTCCTCGCGCGGGATGAAGCCGCTGATGAGGTTGGTCTCGATGCCACCCGGCGCGACGCAATTGGCGCGCAGCCCGCGGCTGGCGAACTCCAGCGCGATGCTGCGCGTGAAGTTGATCATGCCGGCTTTCGACGCGCAGTAGGCGGCGCAGTAGGCTTGGCCGCGCAGCCCGGCGATCGAGGCGACGTTGACGATGCTGCCGTGGCGCGTGCGCAGCAAATGCGGCACGGCGTGCTTGGTGGTGTGAAAGACGCCGCTGAGATTGACCGACATGGTGCGCTGCCACTCGCGTTCGTCGAGCTCCTCGAGGCGCAACGCCTTGCCGACGCCGGCGACGTTGACCAGCACATCGAGCCCGCCGAAGGCGTCGACCATGTACTCGATCGACGCTTCGACCGAATCGAAGTCGCCGACGTCCGCCACCCCGCCGCGCGCCGTGCCGCCGGCGGCGTGAATGGCGTCGACCGTCTCCACCACCGCATCGCCGTCGATGTCGACGGCGAACACCTTGGCGCCCTCGCGCGCGAATAATTCCGCCGTCGCCCGGCCGACGCCGGCGCCGGCCCCGGTGACGTACGCTGCTCGGTCCGTGAATCGCCCACTCATGCGCCGCACCCTAAACCAGGCCGGGGGCGAAGCACAAACAAGTGTTTGTGCGCGCGGCGGCAGCGCTAGGCGGAGGCTTCTCTTCCCAGCACGACGGCCGCAAGACAGCGACGAGCTGCGCGTTGGTCAGACATCTGACCGCCGCGTCCGCCGGGCGGGCCGGCTGCGCGGCGGCGCGCCGCTGGTGCGTTTGGTTGCCATCGAACGCCAGCCTCGCCACTCAGCGTGCTGGATAGATCAAGCCTGAGACACGACGTGCGATTCCCCTAAAGTCACAACCGCTGGAATCTTGGGGCTTGTACGGCGCGACGGCGGTGTTCATTTGCGCCGTTCTGTGGTTTCGCTTTTCACCGCATGACACCGCTGAACGGACTCAAGATGCTCGATTTGTCCCGGCAATTGCCGGGGCCGTTCTGTTCCACCCTGCTCGGCGATCTCGGCATGGACGTGCTGGTGATCGCCGCGCCAACCGATCCGTTTGGCCTCGGCATTCCGTTTCTCGGCCGCAACAAGCGCAGCCTGACGCTGAACCTGAAGGCGAGCCAGGGACGCGAGATCTTTCTCAAGCTGGTCGCCGAGGCCGACGTGCTACTGGAGGGCTTTCGCCCCGGCGTCGCGACGCGGCTGGGCATCGATTTCGCCGCCTTGTCGGCGATCAATCCGCGCCTCATCTATTGCGCCATCTCCGGCTATGGGCAGGACGGCCCCTATCGCGAGCGCTCCGGTCACGACGTGAACTACCTCGGCTTTGCCGGTGTACTGAACTTCATCGGCAATGCCGGCGGTCCGCCGGTGATCCCCGGCGTGCAGATCGCCGACATCGGCGCCGGTTCGCTGATGGCCGCGTTGGGCATCTTGAGCGCCGTCATCGCGCGCCAGCACACCGGACGCGGGCAGATGGTCGACATCGGCATGCTCGACGGCGCGGTGTTCTGGAATGTCTATCATCTCCTGCTGCATCAGCTCGGCCAGAATCCCGAGCGCGGCACCATGCAGCTCACCGGCCGCTTTCCCTGCTACACGGTCTACGAGACCAGCGACGCGCGCTGGCTCACGATCGGCGCCTATGAGGGACACTTCTGGGCGACGCTGTGCCGCCACTTCGGACGCGAGGAGTTCATCGATACGCAGTGGGACGAAGGGCGCCGCCCAGAGATGCTGGCGTTCTTCCGCCACGCCTTCCGCCAGAAGACCCTGGCGCAGTGGATGGCCGAACTGGGCGAGAAGGACATCTGCGTCGGTCCGGTCAGCACCATCGACGAAGTGTACGACGATCCGCAGGTGCGCCACCGCGGCATGCTGTCGCGCAGCGACGCGGGACCTGTTCTCGGCAGCCCCGTGAAGCTGTCGGACACGCCGGCCGGCATCCGCACGGCGGCGCCGCTGTTCGGCCAGAACACGGACGAGGTGCTGGCGAGCTTAGGGCTCGATGCAGCGGCGATCGCGCAGCTGCGCGACAACGGCGTCGTATGAGCGCCTTCGTCACCGGCGCCGGCAGCGGCATCGGCCGAGCGATCGCGCAACGCCTGGCGCGCGACGGCATGTCGGTCGCTGTCGCCGATATCGACGCCGCGCGCGCCACTGAGACGACCGCACTGATCTGCGCCGCCGGCGGCATCGCGCACGCCGTCATCGTCGACATCACCGACTTCGCCGCGGTGCAGGCGGCGGTCGCCGCGGCGCGCGCCGCGCTCGGACCCATCGACGTGCTGGTCAACAACGCCGGCTGGGACCGCCTCGAGCCGTTCGCCCACAATACGCCGGAGCTGTGGGATCGCCTCATCGCCATCAATCTCAAAGGGCCGATTCACTGCAGCCGAGCCGCGCTCGACGATCTGATTGCCGGCGCCGGCAGGATCGTCAGCATCAGCTCCGACGCGGCGCGCGTCGGCAGCAGCGGCGAGGCGGTCTACGCCGCGTGCAAGGGCGGCATCATCTCGTTCTCGAAGACGCTGGCGCGCGAATTGGCGCGCCACCGCGTGACGGTCAACGTGGTGTGCCCAGGCCCGACGCGTACCGCGCTGCTCGACGAGATCACCGGCGGCGAGCAAGGCGCCAAGGTCATCGAGGCGATGACGCGCGCCGTGCCCTTCCGCCGCCTCGGCACGCCCGAGGAGATCGCCGCCGCCGTCGCCTTCTTCGCCTCGCGCGACGCCGCCTTCATCACCGGCCAAGTGCTGAGTGTGAGCGGCGGCCTGACGATGGCGGGATGAGGCAGGTTGTTAGGTCAGAAGGGCCGCGACGCAGACAACTTCACAACCGTTACAGCCTAGTTTTTGAACGCCGGAATGACATGCTGCCCGAACAGCTCGATCGAGCGCATCACCTTCGCCGGCGCGATGTTGTACGGCTGCATCAGGCAGAGGATCTGGTCGCAGCCGGTCTCGAAGTAGGCGCGCGCTTTGCGGATGCAGGTTTCGGGTGAGCCGACGATGATGGCGTCCATATCGTCGAGCAAGTCGTAGCTGAAGGTCTCCAGATTCATGTCTTTCAGCGCGCGCGTGTACTCGTAGCTGCCGAGCTCGCGCCCTTCCTGCCACGCGGCCAGGCCGGCGATCAGCGAGATGCTTTTCTTGAAGTACCACAGCACCGACTCTTCGGCGTTCTCGCGCGCCTCTTTGTCGGTCTCGGCGCAGTGCACCATGGTGAAGGTCGCGGCGCGCGGGTTGATCACCTTGCCGATCGGTTTCGCCTCCTTCAGGCCCTCGCGATACAAGCCGATGCGGAAGGCCAGCTCGGCCGGCGGCACGCCGATGGTAAACGACAGCAGACCGAGCCCGGCTTTGCCGGCGACCTCGTGGCCGGCCGGGCTGCTGGTCGCCATCCACAGCGGCGGATGCGGCTGTTGAATCGGCTTCGGGTGCACGCGCCGCGGCGGCATCTGAAAGCGCGTGCCCTTCCACTCGAAGACATCGTTGGTCCAGGCGCCGACGATCATCTCGAGCGCTTCCTGCCACAGCTCGCGCGTCTGCAACGGGTCGATGCCGAAGCCCTCGAGCTCGTCGCGCGTCGACGAGCGGCCGGTGCCGAACTCCAACCGCCCGTTGCAGATGATGTCGAGCGCGCCGGCCATCTCGGCGATGCGGATCGGATGATTGTACGGGAACGGCAACAGGCGCACGCCGTGACCGATCTTGATGCGCTTGGTCAGCGCCGCCACGGCACCGTACAGCACTTCGGGCGACGAACAGTGTGAGAACTCGCTCAGGAAGTGATGCTCGACGGTCCAGAAATGCGAGAAGCCGAGCTCGTCGCCGCGCACCACCTGCGCCAGGACGTCGTGGTAGGCGTTGTACTCGCTGCGCTCGTGCCAGGGTCGCGGAACCGGGATCTCGTAGAAGAGGCCAAACTCGCCCGCCATGCGTCCTCCAACCAAACGCGCGTTTGGTAACAGCGAGGCGGGATGCACGCAAGGACAATCCTCAGATGAGAACCGCGCTCACGCACGAGACGCGACACTGCGTGCGAGCGCGTGCGCGCACAACTGCCCGTCCTCAGCGATCGTCAGCCGATCATTGCGTCGAGCACGGCGCTGACGACCGATGCGCCGTCGATACCGATCGTCGGCGTCGGAATCGCCTGCGACCAGACGCGCTCCAATGCGTCGGCCCAGCGACCGGCATACAGATCGGCATTGCTCAGCTCGGCATGCGCG